>SXGQ01818842.1_pt1 | contig 10332 bp, 8 predicted proteins | sample 3178371 | NCBI WGS metagenome assembly SXGQ01 (sample SAMN11356859, study PRJNA531348) | freshwater metagenome | isolation source: freshwater sample F1-20 | place: China: Fuxian Lake, Yuxi | collected 2017-12-25 | reverse complement strand
GCGGTCGCCACGTCGAGCGTCGCGGCGGCGGCGGGCGCCGGGCGGAGCGACGCCAGCCTCGCGGGCATGGGCGCGGGCGCGGGCAACACCCCTTTGGAGGCGTTCGTCGCCGCGATCGAGGGCAGCGGCTTCACCCATGGCTGCGACCTGTTCGCGCTGATGGACGCCGCCGAGAACCTGGTCCGCCCGTTGCAGGACCGTCCGGTACGGGTCGACCGCGAGACGCTGAGCCTTGGCTATGCCGGGGTCTATTCGAGCTTCCTGCGCCATGCCGAGAAGGCCGCGGGGGACCACGGTCTCGACACGCGCGCGATCCTGGTCGAGCTCGGCCGCCGCGGGATGGTCGGGGGGCAGGAGGACATGATCGTGGATGTGGCGCTCGACCTCGCGAACGCGCAGAATCGCGCAGGCTGATGCAGGTTTTTGCTCTTTGCCAATTCGGGGCGACGCTTTAGGGTCGGTCCAGCGGAGGTGTGACGTGTCGTTGCGGGGGTGGGCATCGGGTTTGATCGATCGTCGGTCGCAACCCCGTGCCCGTCGCCCCCGCGCAGGCGGGGGCCCATCTCGTGTGTTGCGCTCCAGGCGCTCGCGGGAGATGGATCCCCGCCGTCGCGGGGATGACGTGAGAATGCTGGTCCGAGCCTTTTTGCTCGCCACCCTCCTCGTCCAACCCGCCACCGCCGCCACGATCACCGTCGCCGCGCATTACAACGCGCGCGAGGTCGCGCCGCTGCTCGCCTGCTTCCGCCGGTACGAGGCCGCGCACCCCGGCGTGCGCGTCGCCTATCAGCAGGTCGGCTATCAGGACTTCTTCCAGACCGTCATGATCGCGCGCGCCGGGCGCGCGCCGGTCGACGTCTACAACCTCTATTCGATCTGGGCGCCGCAGCTGATCGGCACCGGCGCGCTCGACGTGCCGCCGCCCGCGGTGCAGCGCTTCGTGCGCACGACCTACACCCCCGCGACGATCGCCGCGGCGACGTTGCGCGGGCGATTGTGGGGCATCCCCTCGGCGGTGAGCGCGTACCAGCTGGTCTACAACAAGCGGATGCTCGCCGCCGCGGGCTTCCGCGCGCCCCCGCGCACCTTTGCGGAGCTGCTCGCGGTCGGGCGCGCGACGCGGCGGCTCAACCGGCAAGGGAACGTGCTGGTCGGCGGCTTCGCTTTCGGCCCCGCGGCGGCGAACGTGACCCACGTCTTCTACGCGCAGATGTACGCCGCGGGGGTTGCGCCCTACACCGCGGACCTGCGCCACACCAACCTGCGCAGCCCCGCCGCGGTGCGCATCCTGACCGATCAGGCGCGGCTGTTCCGCGAGAAGATCACGAGCAATTCGGTGTCGGTGATCGACTTCGGCGGCGAGGTCGCGGCGATGGCGGTGATGCCCAACTGGCAGAAATACACGCTCGAGGCGGCGCTTGGGGACCGCTTCGCCCGCACCATCGGGGTGGCGCCGATCCCGACCGACGGGCCGGGCGGCACGATGATCTATTCCTTCTTCTGGGGCGTCGACCGCGCCAGCCCGGTCAAGCGCCAGGCGTGGAACTTGCTGCTGTGGCTGAACGGCGCGGGCGCGAAGGGCGGCCTGTCGTGCACCGGGCGGACGCTGGCGGGGATCGGCGAGCTGACCGGCAACCGCGCCGACCTCGCGGCGATGCGGGCGCAGACGAGCGACGCCTTCAGCCGCCAGTATCTCGCCGCGCTCGCCGCGCCGGGGGCGGTCAACCAGGCGAACCTGTGGCACGCCGAGGAGATCGACCGGCTGCTCAAATATTATATCGAGCTCGCCTGGGCGGGGAAGATGACCCCCGCCGCGGCGCTCGCGACCGCGGACGCGGAGATCGTCCGGATCCTGGCGGAACAGCCGTGAGCGGCGGGCGCACCCGCGCGCTGCTGGGATCGCGGCGGTTCGCGCCGTACCTGTTCCTGGCGCCCGCGGCGGTGGCGGGGCTGTTCTTCTTCCTGCTCCCGCTGCTGTTCGCGGCCTGGGTCAGCCTCAACGACTGGGACGCGGTCAGCCCGCCCAGGTGGGTCGGGCTCGGCAATTACGTCTACCTCCTGACGCAGGACCGCTTCTTCTTCACCTCGATCGGCTACACCTTCTACTTCGCGATCGGGTCGGTGGTGGTCGGCGTCCCCGCCGCGCTGGTGGTCGCGGCGCTGATCCACCGCAGCCGCGGGCAGGCGGCGTGGCGGACGGTCTACTGGCTGCCGATGATCACCAACATCGTCGCGATCGCGTACATCTGGTGGTACATCCTCAACGACACCTCGGGGCTGCTGAACCGCGCGCTCGACCTTTTCGGGCTGCCCGGGCCGATGTGGCTGACCAGCCCCTATGTCTCGATGATCTCGGTCATCCTGGTCGCGTCGTGGATGTCGGTGGGGCAGAACGTGCTGCTGTTCCTGTCCGGCCTCAACGACATCGACGAGACCTATTACGAGGCGGCGCGGCTCGACGGCGCCGACTCGCTGCGGCTGTTCTGGCACGTCACGATCCCCTTGCTGCGCCCGACGATCCTGTTCGTCCTCATCACCAGCCTCATCACGAGCCTGAGCAGCTTCGTGCTGATGATGGTGCTCACCGACGGCGGCCCGGCGCGGTCGACGACGGTGACGGGGCTCTACCTCTACGACATGGCCTTCACCGACTTGAGGCTCGGGCGCGCATCGGCGGCGGCGTATATCCTGACCGCGATCATCTTCGCGGTCAGCCTGGTCCAGCTGCGGCTGCTGCGCCGCGGCGGGGTGGAGAGCCATTGATGCGCCGGCTTGCCACCATCCTCAAATACGCCCTGCTCGGGTTCGGCGCGCTCGTCATGATCGTGCCGTTCCTCGACATGTTCCTGGGTGCGCTGCGCACCCCGCAGGAGCGGCTGGCGATCCCGATGATCTATTGGCCGCGCGATCCGCAATGGGGCAATTTCGTCCGCGTCTTCACCGAGCTGCCGATGCTGACGTGGCTGTTCAACAGCGTGGTCGTGACGCTGGCGATCACCGCGATCCAGCTCGCGACGAGCACGATGGCGGGCTATGCCATCGCCAAATACCGTTTTCGGGGGTCGGACCTGATCCTGAAGGCGGTGCTGGGGGCGCAGATGTTCCCCTTCTTCCTCCTCATCATCCCGATCTTCTTCCTGCTGCGCTACGTCCCGCTGATGGGGGGCAACGACCTGCTGGGGCAGGGCGGCTCGGGGCTGCTCAACAGCTATGCCGCGATCATCCTGCCCTTCTCGATCACCTGGTACGGCATCTTCCTGATGCGGCAGAGCTTCATGGCGGTGCCCGACGAGATCATCGACGCGGCTCGGATCGACGGGGCGGGGGAGTTCCGCATCTTCCTCACCATCGTCCTGCCGCTGGTGCGATCGGGTGTCGCCACCCTCGGCGTCTTCATCCTCGTCTATCAGTGGAACGAGGTGATCTGGACCATGACGGTCACCCGCACCGCGCCCGACCTGCAGACGATCCCGGTCGGTATCTATCTCCTGCGCGGCGCGTTCATCGACCAGTCGACGCTGTCGTTGCAGCAGGCGGCGGTGTGCGTGTCGGTGGTGCCGATCATGCTGGTCTTCCTGGCGATGCAGCGCGCCTACATCCGCGGGCTGACCGCGGGCAGCGTGAAGGGATAGGCGCGTGGCCGCCACCTATTACGAGGCGACCGCGCGCACGACGCTGGAGGCGGCGCCGCTCGACGGGTCGGCGCGCGCGGATTTCGCCGTCGTCGGCGGCGGGCTGACCGGGCTGTCGGCGGCATGGCACGCGGCGCGCGCGGGGCTGTCGGTGGTGCTGCTGGAGCGCGGCGCGATCGGCGACGGGGCGTCGGGACGCAACGGCGGGCAGGTGCATATCGGCATGCGCCGCGACCAGCGCTGGCTGGAGGCACGGCTCGGCGAGGCGGCGGCGCGCGACCTGTGGCGGATCGCGCAGGACGCGCGCCGCGCGCTGATGACGACGATCGCGGACGAGGGGATCGATTGCGGCTGGCGCCCCGGGCTGCTCCACCTCGACCACAAGGCGCGCTTCGTCGCCGGCACCCACGCGCACGTCGAGTGGATGCGGACGCGCTACGGCGACGAGACGGCGCGCTTCGTCGATCGCGAGGAGGCGCGCGCGCTGGTGAACAGCCGCGCCTATTACGGCGGGGTCTATAGCGAGGACGGCGGACAGCTGAACCCGCTCGACCTGACCCGCGGCATCGCCCGCGCGGCGCAGAGGGCCGGCGCGCGGCTGCATCCCGACAGCGCGGCGACGCGGCTCGACAAGGCAAGCGACGGCTGGCGGATCGCGACGCCGCGCGGGGAGGTGACCGCGCAGCGCGTGCTGCTGGCAGGCAACGGCTATCTCGGCGCGCTGGAGCCGGCCACCGCGGCGCACGTCGCGCCGCTCAACAATTACATCGCGGTCACCGAGCCGCTCGGCGCCGCCGCAGCCGGGCTGATCCGCGAGCCCATCGGCGTGTCGGACTCGCGCGCGGTCACCTATTACTTCCGCCGCACCCCCGACGACCGGCTGCTGTTCGGCGGTGGGGAGGGCTATGCCCAATCGCTGCCCGCCGACATCGGCGCGCAGGTGCGCCCGCACCTCACGCGCATCTTCCCGCAGCTGAAGGACGTGCGCCTCGACCATGCCTGGGGCGGGACGCTGGCGGTGACCGCGAGCCGGATGCCCTTCGTGCGCGAGGTCGCGCCGGGGCTGACCGCGATCGGCGGCTATTCGGGGATGGGGGTGGTGCTGGCGCCCTATTTCGGGCGGCTGCTGGCGGAGGCGCTGACGCGCGGGAGCGTCGACTTCGCGGCGCTGACGCGCATCCCGGCGCGGCCCTTCCCCGGCGGGCCGATGCTGGCGCGGCCGCTGCTGGTGATGGCGCTGTGGCTGCTCGCGCTGAAGGACCGGTTGTGACCGCGCGCCCCGTCCTCGGCATCACCGCCTGCACCCGCCACCTGGGCGACGAGACCGCGCAGGCGGTGATCGACCGCTACGTCGCCGCCGCCGCGCGCCACGCCGATTGCGTGCCGCTGCTGATCCCGGCGCGGCCCGACCTGTTCGCGGCGGAGGAAGTGGTCGGGCGGATCGACGGCCTGCTGCTGACCGGCAGCCCGTCGAATATGGCGCCCGCGCGCTACGGCGAGGCGGACGCGGGCGACGGGCCGTTCGACGCCGGGCGCGACGCCATGAGCCTCGCCCTGATCGCCGCGATGCGCGCCGCGGGGAAGCCCGTCGTCGGGATCTGCCGCGGCGGCCAGGACGTGAACGTCGCCTGCGGCGGCACGCTGGCGCGCGGCATCGCGGACGGCGCGCATCATGCCCCCGAGGAGGCGGGTCTGGCCGAGATGTTCGCGCACGCGCACGACGTCTCGCTCGCGAGCGATGGCGTCCTCGCCACCGCGCTCGGCTGCGCGACGCTCCGGGTCAATTCGGTCCATTACCAGGGCGTCGGGCGGCTCGGCGAGGGGCTGCGCGTCGAGGCGTGCGCGTCCGACGGCGTGGTGGAGGCGGTGTCCGCCGCGGAGGGCCCTCCGCTGCTGGCGGTGCAATGGCATCCTGAATGGGCCGCGGACGATGCCGCGTCGCGCGCCTTCTTCGCGCTGCTGGGGCGGGCGTTGCGCGGCCTGCCGCTGGTGGAGGAGGTCGACCGCGCGAGCCTGCCGCCGCCCGATTGCTAGCGGCGGGACGGAAAGGAGGAGCGACCCACCCGAGACAGGAAGACCCCCATGATGACCGAAACCTTCGAACGCTGGATCCGCGACAACCGGATCAGCGAGGTCGAATGCCTGGTGCCCGACATGAACGGCGTGCTGCGCGGCAAGGTGTGGCCGGCGCAGAAGTTCGTCGCCTCGGCCGCCAACGGCACGCTCCGGATGCCGGGCAGCGTGTTCGACGTGACCGTCACCGGCGACTATGCCGACGAGGGCGTCGACCGCGCCTTCGCCGATCCCGACGTGACGCTGCACCCCGATCCCGCCTCGCTGTGCGTCGCCCCGGGGTTCAAGACGCCGACCGCCTTCGTCTTCGCCGACGCCTATACCAAGGCGGGCGAGCCCTATGCGATCGCGCCGCGCCACGTGCTGCGCCGCGTGCTCGACCTCTATGCCGACATGGGCTGGTCGATCGTGGTCGCGCCCGAACTCGAATTCTACCTCACCGCGGTCAACACCGACCCCGATTTGCCGCTCGTCCCGCCGACCGGCCGCTCGGGCCGCGCCGAGACCTCGCCGCAGCCCTATGGGCTGGAGGCGGTGACCGAATACGAGGACATCATCGAGGAGATCTACGAGCGCGCCGAGGCGGCGTCGCTGCACCTCGACACGATGATCCACGAGGCGGGGACGGCGCAGCTCGAGATCAACTTCAACCACGGCGAGCCGATTCAGCTCTCCGACCAGGTGCTGCTGTTCAAGCGCATCGTGCGGCAGGTGGCGTTGCAGCACGACGTCTATGCGACCTTCATGGCCAAGCCGATGGAGAACCAGCCGGGCAGCGCGATGCACCTCCACATCTCCGCCCACGCCGCCGACGGCACCAACCTGTTCGGCGGCCCCGACGGCCCGACCCAGGCGTTCCGGCATTTCGTCGGCGGGCTGCAGGAATATCTGCCGCACCTCACCCCGCTGTTCGCGCCCAACGTCAATTCGTTCCGGCGGATGCAGCCCGACCATTCGGCGCCGATCAACCTGCAATGGGGCTACGACAACCGCTCCTGCGGCCTGCGCGTGCCGATCAGCGGCGCCAACAGCATGCGGGTGGAGAACCGGCTGCCGGGCGCGGATTCCAACCCCTATCTTGCGATCGCCTCGTCGCTGGTCGCGGGGTATCTGGGACTGAAGCGCGCGATCGAGCCGATGCCGATGCTCGACACCAACGCCTACCTCCACGAACGCACTCTGCCGCGCAGCCTCGACGTCGCGCTCGACCGGATGGCGTCGTGCGAGGCGGTGATCGACATCCTGGGGCGCGAGTTCGTGGAGTCGTTCCTGCGCATCAAGGTGAAGGAATTGAGCGCGTTCCAGGGGGTCATCAGCTCCTGGGAGCGCGATCACCTGCTGCTGAAGGTGTGACGGCCGGAGGTCGACGCCGCGGGGAAGGCGAGACCCCCGCAAAAAGTGCGATCCGTCATGCCGGGCTTGTCCCGGCATCCACCGTTCCGCGTACCTACAAGCCGTCGAGTTTGCGGTGCCGTGGACCCCGGCACGAGCCTGTCCTGAGCTTCGCCGAAGGGGCCGGGGTGACGGAAGACTCTTGGCGGTCGCGCCGACGTTCGCGGAGGAAGAGATAGCCGGCTCACACCCCCAGTCGGTCGCGGATCGCGTAATACCACGACCCCAGCACCGACAGCGGCACCCGGAAGGCGCGGCCGCCGGGGAAGGGATAGAAGGGGAGCCGCGCGAACAGATCGAAGCGCTCGGTCTGCCCCGCCACCGCCTCGGCGAGCAGCCGCCCGAGAAGCTGCGTCGTGGTGACGCCGTGCCCGCTGTCGCCGTGCGAGAAATAGACGTTGGGCGCAAGCCGGCCGACCTGGGGCACGCGGGTCAGCGTCAGCGCGAACTTGCCGCTCCACGCGAAGTCGATCGCGACGTCCTTCAGCGCCGGGAAGGTGCGCAGCATGTTGGGGCGGATCTTGCCCTCGATGCTTGCCGGGTCCTGCCCGCCATAGACCCCGCCGCCGCCGTAGAGCAGGCGGTCGTCGGCGGTGCGGCGGTAATAGTCGAGGATGTAGTTCGCGTCCTCGACGCAATGGTTCTGCGGCAGGAGTTCGCGAACGCGGTCGCCGAGCGGTTCGGTGACGATGATCTGGCTCGACACCGGCATGATCCGGGCGGTGAGCGCCGGGACGGTCGCGTCGAGATAGGCGTTGCCGCACAGCAGCAGCATGTCGGCGGTGACGCTCCCCCGCGCGGTGCGGACGACGGGCCGCGCGCCCGGCTCGACCGACAGCACGCGCGAGCCCTCGTGGATGATGCCGCCCAACCCCTCGAACGCCGCCGCTTCGCCGAGGAGGAAGTTGAGCGGGTGGAAATGGCCCGACGAGGGATCGACCATCCCCCCGACATAGCGGTCGGTGGCGACGATCGCGGGAACGCCGGCGCGGTCGACCGTGTAGGGCGCTTCATGGCCGTGGCGGTGCCAGACCTCGACCTCCTCCTTCAGCCCGTCGAGCTGCTTGCGGGTGAAGGCCGCGACGAAGCCGCCGTCGACGAGGTCGCAGGCGATGGCGTGGCGCGCCACGCGCGCGCGGATCAGCGCCGCGCCCTCCAGCGCCATCGCGCCGAGCCCGCGCTCGGCATCGGGGCCGTAGCGCTTGCCGATGACGTCGAGGCTGCGGCTGTAGCCGTGGATGAGCTGACCCCCGTTTCGCCCCGACGCGCCATAGCCGATGCGCCGGTCCTCCAGCAGCACCACCGAGCGCCCGCGCGCCGCCAGCTCCAGCGCCGACGACAGCCCGGTGAACCCGCCGCCGACGATGCACACGTCCGCGCTCGCGTCCCCCACCAAGGGCGGCCGCTCGGGTGCCGGGTACGCGGTCGCGGCGTAATAGCTGGGCATCCCGGCGTAAGGAGGCATCACAGTGTGCCCAAATACGCGGCATATTCGACGTCGGGGATGCGCGCCTGCAGCTCGTCGTGGTCGCGGCGCTTGCACGCCAGCACGACCGCATGCGCCTCCGGGCCGAGCGCGTCGATCGCGAAGTCCGACGCCGCAAAGGCATCGATCGCCGCGCTCCATTCGAGCGGGAGCGGCCGCCCGCCCTTGCCGAAGTCGCGCGGGGCGTGCGGCGCACCGGGGTCGATCCCGCCGTCGATCCCCGCGAGCATCCCCGACAGCACGCCCGCGAGGACGAGATAGGGGTTGGCGTCGGCGCCGGCGACGCGGTGCTCGATCCGGGTGGCGTGCCGGCTGCCATGGATCACGCGCACCGTGGCGGAGCGGTCGTCCACGCCCCAGCCGGCGCTGAGCCGCGCCGTCGCACTGCGGTGGAAGCGGCGGTACGAATTGGCGTGCGGCGCGAACAGCAGCATCGCGTCCGCCATCGTCGTGACGAGCCCGCCGACCGCATGGCGCAGCACCGCATTGGGCGTGCCGTCCGCGTCGGCGAGCACCGGCGCGCCGGCCTCGTCGAGCAGGCTGACGTGGACGTGCATCCCGCTGCCCGACTGCCCCGCGACCGGCTTCGCCATGAAGGTCGCGGTCCAGCCGTGCGCGCGCGCGACCGACCGGACGATGCGCTTCAGCAGCACCGCATGGTCGGCGGCGCGCAGCGGGTCGGCGACGTGGCGCAGGTTGATCTCGTACTGGCCGGGACCGTTCTCGCGCAGGATCGTCTCGGTCGGCACCCCCTGCACCCGCGCCGCGTCCTCGATCGCGTCGATCAGCGGCGCGGCGTCGCGCAGCGCGTCCATCGACAGCAGGTCGCACGCCTGGTCGGGGGCGGGACGGGGGCCATCGAACAGGTAGAATTCGAGCTCGGTCGCGGCGACGACGGTCAGCCCGCGTCCCGCCAGCCGCTCGACGGCGCGCGTCAGCATCGCGCGCGGATCGGCATGGAAGCCGCCGTCCATCGCCAGCATCACCTGCGCGGTCGGGCGCTCCGCCCAGGGGACCAGCGCGGCGGTCCCGGCGACCGGGCGGCAGAGCGCGTCGGGGTCGCCGGTGCCGAAGGCGAGCCCGGCATCGGGCACGTCGCGGCCCCAGATGTCGAGCGCGAAGATCGAGCGCGGCAGCGGCAGGCCCTTGGCGGCGAGGTCGAGCGCCTTGTCGCGCGGCAGCCACTTGCCGCGCGCGATCCCGTTGACGTCGGACACGAACGCCTCGACCCGCTCGACCGCCGGATGGTCTAAAAGCAGCGCGGCGAGGTCGCCGTGGCTCACGCGGCGACGTCCTCGGCCGCGGTCCCGGCGGGCACCGCCACCGGCCCGGGCTCCAGCGCGCGCTGGAGCAGGTCGAGCCCTTCCTCGATCACCGCGTCGCTCGCGGTCAGCGGCACCAGGATGCGGATCGCCTGCCCGTGCTGCCCGCAGGAGAGGAGGATCAGCCCCGCCTCCAGCGCGCGGGCGCAGACGCGCTTCGCCTCCGCGCCGTCCGGATTGCCGTCGCGGTCGAGGACGTCGAACGCGACCATCGCGCCATGACCGCGTAAGCCGCCGGTGCGGATCATGCCGCGGCAGCACGGCCAGCCCGCGATCCGCGCCTTCAGCATCGCCCCGATCGCGTCGGCGCGCGCGTTCAGGCCTTCCTCCTCGATGACGTCGAGCACCGCGAGCGCGGCGGCGCAGGCGAGCGGGGACCCGCCATCGGTGCCGCCGAGCCCGCCGGGCTCCACCGCGTCCATGATCG
>SXGQ01478344.1_pt1 | contig 10332 bp, 20 predicted proteins | sample 3178371 | NCBI WGS metagenome assembly SXGQ01 (sample SAMN11356859, study PRJNA531348) | freshwater metagenome | isolation source: freshwater sample F1-20 | place: China: Fuxian Lake, Yuxi | collected 2017-12-25 | reverse complement strand
TGGCGCCGACGCCGTTAGGATTCAGCGCGACGCTATCGCCAGTGGCGCCACGGTTAAGAACGTCGGCGGCTTGGCCGGGGAGTGGGTCCGCTAATGCCCCGCACTCTGTTCGCCGCTGGCCGCATCCCTGCTCGCCGCACTGCCGCCATGACGAAGGCCGCGTTCACTGAGCATTACCGCTCCCAGCTTCTCGCCCGATACGAGTGGGCGAGGGACACCGAAAAGCTGGAGCGGTTCATGTCCAGCGTGACGGCCACGTTGAACGGCGCCAATAGCTGGAACCACGACGGAGAAGCCGTGACCGCCGCGTGGCGTGGCATCGGCGGCAAGGGCAAGCCGTCCAAGATCGCACTGCAATCCCTCGCCTAACCCTTACCCCGGAGACTCCCGCCATGTCCAAGATCACGCCCGACTGCATTATCTGTCACGACCGCCCCGCGACTGACCGCTTCGGCTGGTGCGACACCTGCGCCAGCCTCTACGACGAACCCGCTGAGCCAACGGCGCAGGACCTTGCGGACGCCCAGCGCGACTTCACGACCGCGCTGATCCGGGAGATCGTCCTCGCCCAGATCGCCGCGCTCCCCATCCGGATGGACAGACCCCCGCTCGCGTAGTATATTGCCGGTGCGATGCTCCTTGGCGGGGGTTCCGCACCACCAGCCCCCCAGTTACCACGACGGTAGCTGGGGGGTTGGCTATTGTGGGGTGGTTACTCCATGTCGTCGGCAGCAGGCTCTAGCTGGACGCCCAGCGCCCGACCCCGGATGGGGTTCACCCATGCCCCTCGCGCTTTCGGCGCCCACTTGTCGAGGAAGCAGCGGATGACCGGGAACCACCCGTAGTTAGAGGATCGCTCCGTCACGGTACTGTCGAGAACGGAGACGCGGCGCACCAGTTCGACCGGGATGCGATTGCGCCCAAGGTTGGAGACCCAGCAAAACTTGTCGGCGTTCCAGACGCCCTTGGTGATGCTCTTGTCGGTGAGTTCCAGCTTGTACTTGGTGCCGTTGCTGAGATACAACCGACGACGGCGGGGATCAGTGATCATACGGGCGAGTCCTTGGTAAAGGGGGGAATAGCACGGAGACAGCGGGTGATGGTATTCAGGGCGTTCGCTTGCTTGGTGGGCGCGTCAGGGCCACCCATTGCCCCCGATAGCAGCAGCCGATCATACGCATCGAGCGCATTGATCGCGGTACGGAGACAGTCACGCAACACACGGAGGTGCTTGGGGAGTCCGGTGTTCATACATAGTTCCCTCGGCGTGGCATATCCATCCACTTCTCCAGTTCAGTGCGCTTGTACAGGACGCGCCCACCGACCTTGCGATACGGCGGCGACTTCCGTTGGTGTCGGAGTTTTGCCAACGTCTGCTTGCTGACGCGCATGTACGCTGCTGCTTCGTCCGCCGTAAGAAACTCTTTCTGTTCTTCAACGCGCTGCTCGGCTGCATTGATGCTGCGCCGTAACTCTGCGATCAGATTTTCCGTGGAGAGTTTTACGGACTGCGCGAGATTATTGGCTTGCGCTTGCCAATGCTCTTTCTCCAAAAGCAGTTCGACGATGCGCTTCCGTAGCGCGTCGTTTTCTCCCTCGTACTGTTCAGCCATTGCTGGCCTCCTTCTCTGCCGCTTCGATGGCGTAGTACATGATGCGGCGGGTCTTGTTTTCCCAATACTCAATGCCAAGTTCTTCGTAAATGGTATCCTGTATGGCCTTCATTACCGCCTTACTTGGCTCCCGCAGCGCGGCGAGGGTGGAACGCAGCCGCACGATCTCGTCGGCCATTGCGTCGGTGTCGTAGTACTGTGTCACGGTGCCGCGACTAAACTCGGCCAGCACATCATGGCGGCTCATGCGTCTAACTCCGCGTCGTCAGTTAAGCACTCCTCCACCACCATCGGGGAGAGACTCCCGATAGCTTCTTCGATGGAGAGGTGCATGACGATGTTGACTCTCTTTGTCTGCAACACGGCGAGTTCTTTCAGGATGGCGCTGATCCGGGCGTCGATTTCAGAGAGCGCGGTCGGGCCGTGGTCGGAGATGGCTTTCGGGAGATTCATGGCGGGGTTCTGAGAGAGTCCAGACAGTGATCGTGGCACCAGCCGTCGCCTTGTCTGGGGCGGCGAACAGCCAGTGTTCTTCGCGGACCTGCGAGTCATCGTACCAAATGCCCTCGCCCTGCGTGATGCCGTCCTTCAGGTTCTTGCTCCAGTTGAAGTCGCGTCGTCGTCGATCCGGTTCCGTGACCGTGACGCGCAACCCCACCCGTCCGTCCGGGCGCGGCCACTGGGCCTTCCGTGCTGCCGCCAGTGACAGCGCCCCGATCAGGGCCTTGCTCTCGCGGTATTCTTTCGAGAGGATGTAGCCCGTGACGTACTTGCGGTTGTCGCTACACAAGGCGTCCCACGGGACGCGAAAGGTCAGTGCCGCTCCTTCCATGTCGGCAACATCGTCCCATGGATCGCCTCCTGCTCCCGGATGCTGGGGATTCGGCGCGAGAGGCGGAGCGTCCGGTAGTCCCACTGCACGGGGAGATCGGCCACGGGGCCGTGTCGGTTTTTGTCCACGAGCAGCCATGTGTCGGCAAGGTTGCCGCTTCGCGTGAAGCGGGAGTGATCGAACAGCAGCACTTGATGGCTGTCGTTCTCCAAGGCGCTGCCACCCATCAGCCCTTGCGCGACGGGTCGCTCCGCTCGGAGCGCGGAGGTCTGGCGGTTGAACTGGGAGAGCGTGACCATCACCACGTTATGCGTGTGGGTAAGCTCGCGCAACTGGTGGCTGACTAATTCCATGCGTTCGTGGATGCTATGGGCGTTGGCCGTCCACACCAACTGGATGTAGTCCACCACGAAGTACCGACTGCCAAACATCTCCGCGTGATGCCGGACACACGCGGCCAAGTCTTGCAGCCGGGAGATCGGGCGCCGGTTCATCAGCACTTCGCCGCCAGCCTGCTGCTTCATGGCATCCATCGCCTGCTGCGCTCGGCGCCATGCGTTTGGATCGAACGACGCGCCCTGCTCCAAGAGCATCGTGGATTCCCCGCTGACAATGGACATGAGGCGCGTGGCCAACTCACTCCGCCCCATCTCCAGTGACACGAACGTCACCGTCTCCCCATGCTTCGCCGCTTCCGCTGCCAAGTTCAGTCCGATCAGCGTCTTGCCCGTGCCGGTGTTCGCACCGATGGTGATGTACCACCCTCGCGCCAAGCCCACCCCGCCACCCCCGCCGTGGCACAGGGCGTTCCACTCGCCCAGCATTGTCGGCACGGCGTCAATCGGCGCCAGCTTCTCTTGCAGCAGATGGTCGAGCGTCCCCCCCGTGATGCTGTCGAACGCCACGACGGAGGACTCCGCACCGATAGGGGTGGCCTCGCGCACGATCTGTTGCCACACGGTTGCCCAGTTCTCACCCTGCGCCTGCACCGCTTGATGCAGGTCGCACATATCCTTGATCGTCGCGCCCTTGTATGTCACCTCGCGGATGACCTTAGCCTTGGGCAGCGACCCGCTCACCTTGGCCAGCATCGTGGCGCCCCCCTCGTCCGGTTCTTGCCACACCAGTACGTCGCGCCCCGCCAGCAGTGGCGCAAACTCCGGCTTCCAGTTGCTCGCCCCGGGCAGCCCGACCGCACACACGCCCCGCTGCCATGCGGCGTGGCAGTCCGACTCGCCCTCCACCAGCAGCACCGGGCCAGACAGTTCCGCCAGCATCCACTGCCCATAGAGCGGTGTCCCGACACCATCCGGCAGCCAGAACGTCCCCTTCCGGGTCCGCGCCTTGGTGCGAAGCAGGGTCTTGTCCGGGCCGTAGTACGGAATCTCTACGACCGACTGCCCGTACTTCCCCTGCGCGTCGCGCACCCCGGCCTTGGCTAAGGGGTCGAGGGCGAGGCCTTTGCGCTCGGCGTACTCGGCCACGGTGAGGCCGTTGCTTTGCGTTGCAGGGATATCCACACCCAGCTTCTCGGCCAGCGATGATAGCCCTCGGGAAAAGCCACAGGCGCTACAGCCCCATGCGTGGTCGCCAAGCCATGCGCTGGCGGTGGCGTCGGCGTGTTCCGGACAGCGAAACGCGAGGCGCGTTCCCGATTTTCTCGCCGCATATTCTTTCCTCCCCAGAATGTGTTGTTTCAGCACTCCGGCAGCGTCGAGCGTGTTCATTCCGCGCTCCACGCTTGGTCTTGTCGCTTGATCTTCGGCACCCCGTCTACCTCGGTGAATGACTTGTCATGAATGAGCAACTGATCTTGCGGCACCCATGAGAAGCGGCCACAGGTATTGGCGACCACCCAGAGATGCTTGTGCTGCGCGGGTTCCATGCCGAAGCCATCCTTCATGTGATCCACAGCGAACCATAGACACCCATAGTCGATGGTCAGCTTGTGGTTCTCGTCCAGCAACTGCACCCGCATCTCGTCGAGGTACGGCGGCTGCACGATCTCCGCATCCCAGCCGTAGCAATCCCATGTGAAATACTTGGCAGCCAGCGGCAGCAGCGAATCGGTCGGGTCCTTCGCCGTATGCCAGCGCAGTGCGTGGAGCGGAAGGTCCACGACCATTGCGCCGTTCTCCAGTACGACATGGCATCCAAGTACCCGATTCGGCTGGACACTGACGCCCCACCACACAGCAGGGATCATGTCGTAGGACGTTATGCCATCGTCCGTATTGGAGACATAGTGCGACATGACCCACACATAGCGGTGACGGGGAAGCGAAATATTGTGGGGCATTAGTCGATCTTCTGCAAGTAGGCGCGGATGGACTTGACGGGGATAACGCTCGCCTCCCGCATCGGCAGGTACGCATTGAGGCGCGTAACCTCCCCGCCCTCGCACGTTTCCTGCGTCTTGGTCAGCGCGGCCTCCCACTGAAACTGCGGGACCCCATGCGTGTCCGTCACCTTCCAGAGATACACCGTCTCATCCGGGATGAACAACGCCGCGACATAGAACGGCACCCCGAGCTTTGTTGAGGCGTCAATCCCATCAAAGAGCTTTTGCTCGGTGATAAGATAGGTGTCGCCCAGCGCCCGGATTTCTTCCCGGGTAATCTGTCGGCACTTGTGTTCACTGCATCCGACACACACGTCATCTTGCACCCAGATTGCATCCACCGGCGCGGTGGGCATCGCCGTGTGGACGAGCGACACACGGTACTGCCGGGACAGCGTCGCCATCAGGCGCACCTCGGCAGAGTTGAACGGCTTGGCCGCGTCAGAGTGGACAGCAAGATGCTTCGGATTCATGGCGTATCTCCAGTCTGGGAAAGGGATCGGGCACGGGCCTTCTGTTCTGCATGCAGCAGGGCGTTCACCTTACTCCACCGCTCGCGCACCCGACGCCGCTGGTGTTCATCCCAGTTCGCCATCAGGTACATGTCGAGGTGGTCCAGCGCCTCAATCAGCGCCGCCAATAATTCGTCGGAGAGGGGCGCATGACTCATGCCGCCCCCGCCAGTCGGTCAAACTCCAGTACATCCTGCCCACTTCTGGCCCACTCCTCCCGGGTCCGGCCATGCACCCGGACCTCCGTGCCGTACTGCTCCCATGCGCCGTCCGAAAAGAAGCGGCTGATGGTGCGGACGTAGCGCGGTTCGGTGCGCTTCTTGGCGCACTCCAGTGCATAGGCTTCTGCCGCCCGGACCATCCGATCCGGGGTCGCCCCAGCCTTGAGCAATTCGGTGATGGCCCGGAGCGCCGGAGGAAAGAGGTGGGGCGTATCGCGCTGGGGATAGACGCGCCAAACCGCCTTGGTCACCTCCTGCGCCAACTGGCGCTGCTCGTTAGTTCTATCGTTTACGGTATATCGTTTGGGTGACTCCAGTGTCACCCCACCCACGACACCCGTGTCACCCCCGGGTGACTCTGGTGTCAGGGGTCGGTCCAGTACAATACCGTACAGATTCGTGCGCCCGGGCCGTTCCTGCACCCGGAGGTAGCCGTGTTCCAGTAACACGGGCAGCGCCCGTTGGACGGTGCGCGGGTTCAAGTTGGAGGACTTGGCTAACGTCTGGACGCTGGCCCAGACGTTCCCGCCCAGCTTGTTGGTGTACGTCCCGATAGCGCACAGGACGCGCACTTGGGCGTCCGTCAGCCGCTCGTCCGCGACGGCGGCAGCAGGGAGAATAGAGAGCGATGACATGGCGGGGGAGAGGGTTACTTGCGGTGTCTGGAGTGGCTGCCTTGATTGCCACCGCGAGGGCGAAGCTGGACGCCCATGCGCTGAAGCATACTGTGAACCGCTTGGGGACTGACGCCGATCAGTTCCGAGACCGCGTGAATGGACAGCCCAGACTGATACAGGGTGGCGACGGCTTGGCGGCGCTCCTCGTTCGGGCGTCGCCCCGTGTGGGCGAATCGCTTGCTCTTAGCGACCGGCATCGGCCCCTCCGTTCCACTGTGAACAGAACGGCGCCACGTCGCAGTAGTGCATGCACCGCTTGTATTCCCCGGGGCGCAGTTCCACACGGTAGCCCTCGGGGACCTGCCCCGCATCCGGCTCACTGTCGTAGACCTTGAGCGCCCGAGTGTTCCCGGGCTTGATGATCGCCCACTTATTCCCCGAGTACCACCGATCCTCGTCGGTACACAGCACCGACTGGCCGTTGCGCGAGGCTTGATGGAGCGCCACCCGCTCCTCAATGAAATCCTGCGCGTCTTGCAGGTCCCAGACCGGCACGGGGATGGTTTGGATGGCGGCGCGGGGGTAGTCCGCGTTACGTTCCGCTTCCGTCTTGCGCCAGTCGCGGAAGATCGCCACGATCTCCAACTCCTCCACGGGGTTCCCGTTCTGGTGCGCCAACCACCGCAGCACATTCAACTGCTGCGTCCACTTGTCGTTGCCCTTGGCCTTGTAGACCGTCGTGACCTTGTAGTCGCTGATCTTCTTCGACTCCAAATCCATCACATCGAACTGGCCGGAGACCTGCCACCCCATCACCTCCGCAAAGAGGCGCTGCTCGGCAATCATCCCCTCCTGCCGCAGCCCCGCCCGTTCCAGAATGGTGTGGACCGCCTGCCCCAGCAGGGACCAGACGCGCTCCGATACGTCCACTTCAATTTTGTCGTGGTGCTGGCGCCCCAAGTTCACCACCTGCGGCGCGTCGATCAGCTTCGTGGCGCTAATGTCGCCCCCGCCCACATACGGGTCCGCTGTCACGGCTGCCACGATACTCTGTGGCAAGCCATGTACGTTGGTCAGGCGGCTCATGGGACCAGCCCCGACTCGTCGCCGTTCAACATCTCCACGATCCCCTTCGCCGTCTCCTCCACCCCGGGCTGGGTCAACGTGCTGATGAACGCTCGGCCCTGCTCCTCGTTATTCTGCATCACCGAGATCGCCAGCCCGACCAACCCGAGCAGCGTAGCGTGTTGCATGGGCGTCAACTCCAGTCGCGTCAGCATCAGCGCGTCCCTTTGATAAAGAGCGTGGCCGCTGCCGACTGGATCGCGGCGGCGTCCACCGGAATCCCCGCCTCCTCGCACTTCGCCCCGAGCGTGGCCATCGCATAGCTCACACACTCGCTGTAGATGCCAGCCAGTTCCGCAATCGTCTGCTTCGGCGCGGCGGGAGAGGTCGGCGCCGCTGCCGCCCGAGGGCTATCCGTCATGCCAGCGCCAGCCAACGCAATGTTGGTGAAGGTCGTGCCGTTCTTCTTCACCTGCTCCAGATGAATGGCCTTGCCGACAACATCATCCATCGTGAGGTTGAGACGCGCCAACTGCTTGCTGGCCGGGAGTTCGTTGACGTACACGCTCGTCCCGTCCTCTGCCGTGAACTTCACCTGCGGCCCAAAGTTCCCCTGTACCGTCTCAACTTGCGCCACCGTAATGGTGATCGGCCCTTCCGCCAGCTTGTGGATCGGCATACGTTGCTCCTTAGATGAAAGAACTCCCATCCAGTCGTTGTTGACTGAACGGGAGTCAAGGTTAACAGCGCATGGGGTCCCGCGCAAGGGCTATCGTGAAAAATGTTCAAGTCGGTGGGTTACGCCCGTGATGAACTCTAGAAGGTCCAGTTCTTTCGGGTCGGTCTTGCGCCCTGTGGGGGTCGCCACCTTCGCGTGACTAGTGATGCGCGTCGCGGGGATGTGGTAGTGCTGGCAGAGCGCCGTGCAGACATCCATCGCCGCTTGCCGCTGGGCGATGGGGTACGGTTCGTCGCCGTCGTTCCGGTTGCTCAGGCAGACCCCAATCGTATAGTCGTTGCAGTCCGTGACGCCCTCCCACGCGGAGGGTCCAGCATGCCACGCCCGATGCTCAGGGCGCACGAGCGCATAGATATCCCCTCGGCGCCCGATCAGAATGTGGTAGCTGACCTTGGATTCACGGCGCCGAATCCAGTCCATGCTCGACGCGACCGTGTTGGCCGCGTCGGCATGGAGAATGATCCCAGAGATCGTCGTCCCGGTGGGGCGCGTGTTGAAGTTCGGGGACGCTCGCCACGCCCACGCCTTGGGGAAGATAAAGGGCAACGGTCGCTGGGTGGACACTCAGGCGTCCTTCTTCTGGAGCGTCTTGAGGAAGTGCAGGGCGTAGGCCACGAGCGCCGCGACCATCACCTTCACATCGTCTCGGCTCAGTAGCTCCAAGCAGTTGGTCGTCGCGTCGGCTGAACACGCCACCTCTACGCCCGTCACCTTCGCCGCCATCGTGACGGCAAAGGCAATCGCCGCCACAAGGGTGCGCTTGAGCCACGGTGACTGCATATCGACAAAGACGTTCACCGTCTTGATGCCCTGCATCGCCAAGAAGGTCAGCGGCCCAACAAGGACCGGGGTGGCCAACGACAGTACAAGTCCAGTCATAACAACCTCGGGTTAGGTGGAACTGGAATCCAAGCGCCCTTCGATATGGGCGATCTTGGTCATCGCGTCGCGCAGGAGTGCATAAATCTCACTCATGTCACGGCGCATATCCCGCACATCACGGTCGAGTTTAGTGACGGTCGCACGAAGCACCGCATAGCTCATCGCAGCGCCAACGACCGCCGACACCAACGGGACCGCAAATGAAATGTTGCTCATCGGCACTCCAGTCGCGTGTTGAAGGAACGCCGCGCCCATCGCAGAGACGCCCCCGACACTGAAGCTAACATGGGCTGGCGTCATTTGTTTTCCCCGCCACCGAGTTCAATGCGCTTCGCGTAATACTTATTGCGGATGCGCTGCAAGTCGGCTGCCGCGTCTTGCATCAACTCCTTGCGGCGCTGCGGCGATTCCGTGCTGCGAAGCTGCGCGTCGCGCTTGGCCTTCACGGCGCGAAGCTGCTCCATGAAATCTTGCCGCTCGTACTTGGGCTGCACCCCGGGGCGCACGAACGATGGGCGGAGGCCAAGTATGCCCATAACATTTGATAGTGTCTCGGCGCGGTTCTCGTTCGGGATAGACTCCTTAACCAGCTTCTTCCCGTAATACGAGATGGCCGTGGGCGTGACGAACGGGAGGACCACATCCTCCGCAATCATCTGCGCCTTCTGCCTCGGGGTCTCACCGCCCGTCATCCACTCGCGCCCCGTGAATGGATCGACACCTTGGGCGCGAGAGTACAACTCCGGGAGAAACCCGGACGGTTGGAGGATGGCAGCGCCCGGAACATCCGGGAATAGCTTTTTAATTACCGATCCCGGCGCTGGGCTTCCAGAAAACAACGACAACGGCGTTAAGCGAGCTGCGTCAAATGCGTACTGCTCCCCGCGCTTTGGCTCGGCGCCCAAGGCTTTCGCCAGCGGACGCATCAGCGCATCTACTTGTATGGTCCCGGGCATGAGGTAGCCTAGCGACTTGCTCTGGCGCTGCTCCGGGCGAAGGTCGCGGTCCTGCACGGGCGTGTACATCCGGCGACTTAGTTGATCCAGCCCACCCCATAGCGCCGCCAGTGTCACCCAGCGCACCGGATGGTCCATAATATCTTCCATCAGGCTGGGGATGTACTTCACGGGATACATGATGAACGGCGAGACCGTGTTCTTAATCCCCGTCAGCAACGGCGAGCGCGTGTCGTATCCGGGCAGAACGCGCTCCACCTCACGCAGCGCCTCGTCGGGCGCCATGTTGTTGTCGAGCAACTTCTTGTACAGCGCCACGCGATAGATGCCGTCCTCCAGCGCGTAGGCCTGCTGTGCCTTCTGCGAGGCCCACCCTGCGGCCTTTTGCAGATCGCTGCGCGGCGTGATACCACGCGCTGTCAGGGCCTGTCGTGTTTCCGGGCGCGTCGTCTCCACCAACTGTCGGAGGGTGTTCTTCTGTGAGGCCAGCCCACTCACGGCCATGTCGCCATACGTCGGCAGCCCACGCTCCAACACTCCCGCTTCCGCGAGCG
>SXGQ01445521.1_pt1 | contig 10333 bp, 7 predicted proteins | sample 3178371 | NCBI WGS metagenome assembly SXGQ01 (sample SAMN11356859, study PRJNA531348) | freshwater metagenome | isolation source: freshwater sample F1-20 | place: China: Fuxian Lake, Yuxi | collected 2017-12-25 | reverse complement strand
CTTCGGTAACGCCAACCTCAAAATTGCCGCGTGTAACAACCCCACCTGCACCACATCAACCAACACCACCATCGACAGTGACAGTGACGTCGGCTGGTATACCTCAATCGCAATCGGCACCAACGGCAACCCTGTTATCAGCTACAGGGACAACACAGACATTTACTTGGGCGACACAAAGTTGGACCTTAAAATTGCCGTTTGCAACAACCCCACCTGCACCACATCAACCATCACCACCATCGACAGCGCCGGCGATGTCGGCTACTACACCTCAATCACTATCGGCACCAACGGCAACCCCATCATCAGTTACTTCTACGGCACTAGCGGCGACCTCAGAATCGCCGCTTGCAACAACCCCACCTGCACCACATCAACCAACACCACCATCGACAGTCTCGGTGATGTCGGCTACTACACCTCAATCGCCATCGGCACCAACGGCAACCCCATCATCAGCCACCTAGACGGCACAAATTTGGACCTCAAAATCGCCGCTTGTAACAACCCCACCTGCGAGGCACTAGGAGGAGCCCCTGCTGCAACCAACACCACCATCGACGGCGCCGGTGAAGTCGGCTGGTTTCCCTCAATGACTATTGGCACCAACGGCAACCCCATCATCAGCTATGGCGACCTCGAAAACTACGACCTCAAAGTCTTCAGCCCCTGGTGGCTCAACGGCGGTCGCTGAACGCCGATCTGGTCTGCTTGAGTTGCAGAAAACCTCAGCGTTTCCCGACCAGATCGCTGGGGTGGTTAGGGTTTGGGTATGCGTGCTGCCGTAATGCGAGATTGGTCCCTACGGGTTGACGACATTCCCGAACCTGTCATGGGTGGCGGACAAGTTCTCGCCAAAGTATTGGCTTGTGGCATTTGCGGAAGTGATTTGCACATGCTCGTGCACGGCGAAGAAAGTCGACGCCTGTCGGCCGAAATGGCTGAAGGTCAAGGTCCTAACCCCGGCTCGCCCATCATGTTCGAACCTCATCGTGACACCGTGATGGGTCACGAGTTTTGTTGTGAAGTTCTTGACGTCGGCCCTGGTGTGAACAACCTGAAGCAAGGCGACATCGTCGTCAGTTTTCCGGTCACCTTTGATGAACAAGGCGTGCACGGCATTGGCTTCAGCAATAAGTACCCCGGCGGTTACAGCGAACGCATCGTGATCAACGAGATAATGAGCATCAAAGTGCCCAATGGTTTGTCGGCCGAACTTGCCGCCATGACCGAACCTTTGGCAGTTGGTGTTCATGCCGTTGAAAAGAGTCGAATTGCTCAAGGTGACGCAGCAATTATCATCGGTCTCGGACCTGTTGGCCTCGCCTGTATCGCCGAACTCAAGATGCGTGGTATCGGACCAATCATTGGTGCCGACTTTTCACCGCGTCGCCGTGCCCTTGCCGAATTGCTGGGTGCCGATGTTGTTGTTGACCCACGTGAAGTGCCGGCGATTGAAGCGTGGCGCAAGATTGATGGCAAGAAGCCACTCGTCATTTTTGAAGCCGTAGGAGTTCCGGGAATGATCGAGCAGGCCATGCGTATGGCTCCGAAAGATTCACGCATTCTGATTGTTGGCGCATGTATGCAAGAAGATCACATGCACCCGATGTTGGGCATCGGCAAAGAATTGTCATTGCAGTTTGTGTTGGGATACTCCCCCATCGAATTTGGCAATGCACTCACCGCAATCGCAGAAGGAAAAGTTGACCTCTCACCGCTCATCACTGGTCGTGTGGGCATTGATGGAGTGCCACAAGCGTTCAAAGATCTTGGTGACCCCGAACAGCACGCCAAAATTCTTGTCATGCCAAAGTGATTGACAGCTACTGATTCGTCATGACCGCTGATTCGTTCCCACAGCAATACGCGCGCACGCAACGTCTTTCATTAGGTGAACCCCGCAACATTTCGGTTTCATCAGACGGCAAGCATGTTTTGTTCTTGCGCAGTGCATCAGGCTCTGACTCGGTGAATAAGTTGTGGATGCTTGATGTTGAATCAGGTCACGAAAAACTAGTCGCTGATCCAAATATCTTGCTCGGTAACGAAGATGCCGAGAATCTTCCGCCCGAAGAACGTGCTCGACGCGAACGCTTACGCGAAGGTGCCGGCGGAATCACCTCCTTCAACGTAGATCGACAGATGCATCAATTCGTGTTCACATTGTCGGGACGATTGTTTTGCGGCGATCTGCGCACCTTTGACATTCGCGAAGTCAAGACAACTGGTTCAGTGTTCGACCCCCGCATTGCGCCAACTGGTGACCGCGTCGCCCACGTGAGCGGCAAAGCGTTGCGAGTCGTTGATCTTGCGGGTGAAGACTTTGAGCTTGTTGGCCCAACCACCTTGAACGAACCCGAACATGTTTCGTGGGGATCAGCCGAATTCGTCGCTGCCGAAGAAATGAACCGTTATCGCGGTTATTGGTGGGCGCCATCGGGTCATCACATTGCGGCATGTCGCGTTGACGAATCACCAATTGACGAATGGTTCATTGCCGATCCCGCACACCCAGAACGCCAACCAACTGCCATTCGCTACCCCGCGGCCGGGACGAACAATGCATTGGTATCTCTGCATGTCATCCACGTCATTGACTCGGCACGAGTGGCCATCACCTGGGATGTTGAATCATTTCCATATCTCACGACCGTTGAGTGGATTGATGATAACTCGCTCTTGTTGTCGGTGTGTGCCCGCGATCAACAGACCATCGTTGTGTTACGTGCTTCAGCATCAGACGGCACAACGACTGAATTATGGCGCGATTCAAACAACACCTGGGTCGACTTGGTGTCGGGAAGTCCCGCACTTACTAAGTCAGCACAGTTAGTTGTGGTTGCCGATCGAGATGATGTCAAGAGAATTCTCGTAGACAGCAACGCTGTCACACCAACATCGCTCAATGTTCGTAGTTTGGTTTCGGTGTCTGATGAAGCAATCGTTTTCATGGCCAACGAAATCACCCACCCCGAAGCAGTGTCGGTATGGAAATGGACACCGAACTCGCTTGAGGCGCTCACTGCGCTCGACGGAAATCACTCCATCGCCATTGGTGGCCCCACAAAGGTGGTTCGCCGCGCATCAATCAATCTTGTTCGTGCCACAACCACCGTCAGCACAACTCTGCAAGGAGCACCGGCAACTCACATCATTGAGTCGTTCAGCGAAGAAGCACTCGTGCAACCGAATGTTCAATTCATTCGTGCCGGCAAACGACAGATTCCATGTGCGCTCATTTTGCCGCGAGATATCAAGCCCGGAACCAAGTTGCCAGTGCTGATGGACCCGTACGGTGGCCCACACGCGCAACGCGTTGTTGATTCGTATACGGCCCATTGCACGTCGCAGTGGTTTGCCGATCAAGGCTTTGCCGTTTTGGTTGTTGATGGTCGCGGAACTCCTGGTCTTGGCACCGAATGGGAACGCTCGGTTTACCTTGATCCCGCAACCGCTGTTCTTGAAGATCAAGTTGATGCCTTGCAGGCAGTTGCTGCTGATCACCCCGAACTAGATCTTGACCGTGTGGCCATACGCGGTTGGAGCTTTGGCGGTTACTTGGCTGCACTCGCTGTATTGCGTCGACCCGATGTCTTTCACTCGGCCGTCGCCGGCGCACCTGTCACCGAATGGCGTTTATACGACACGTTCTATACCGAGCGTTACTTAGGTAACCCAGCGATTGATGCCGCTCCATATGAATCAACGTCGTTGATTAACGAAGCCCACAAATTGAGTCGACCATTGTTGTTAGTACACGGGCTCGCCGACGACAACGTGGTGGCCGCCCACACATTGCAGTTCTCATCAGCGTTGTTGGCTGCTGGTAAACCACATGAAGTGTTGCCATTGAGCGGAGTCACGCATATGACCCCGCAGGCAGTTGTGGCAGAAAACTTGTTGTTGCATCAACTCGATTTCTTGCGCCGCACTCTGTAAACAGAATGACGAGTTTTGAACTACGGGTTACGGGCTTCGGCGATTCGTGGCCGGCCAGTGAGATCGTTTGCAATCGCCACATCAACAAAGCCAAAGCCTTCGAGAAGTTCTTTCACAATGTCGCCTTGTTGATAGCCGATCTCAAAAACCAACCAGCCACCACTACGCAACCACTCTCGTGCATTACGAGCAATCAGGCGCACATCATCTAATCCATCAGCACCCGCGAACAGCGCCGAATGTGGTTCGTACTCGAGCACCGACTCAGCAACCTCTGGGTCACCTTCAGCGATATACGGAGGATTACTCACGACCACATCGATCTCACCGCGAAGATCAACGGGCAAGGCTTCAAACCACGAGCCATGGTTTACGCGCACATTGGCTGCCGCCCGTCCGAGCCCAGTCGCGTTAGCGCGCGCCACATCAACAGCGTCAACTGAATAATCGGTCAACCAAATTTCGGTATTCGTTAAAGGCAATTCAGCAGCGAGTGATAATCCGATCGCACCAGAACCCGTTCCTAAATCAACAACTCGTCGACGTTCAGCAAAACTTCGCGCCAACTCAAGTGCCCGACCAGCAACCACTTCGGTTTCGGGTCGTGGAATCAACACGCGTTGATCGACCATCAACTCAATCGTGCGAAACGACCAATGCCCCATCACATAGGCCAGTGGTTCACCGGCCCGATAACGCGCGACCATCGCATCAAGTTGTGCAACCATTCGCTGAGTTGCCGGCTCATCAAGTTCGGCAAGAAATTCATCGCCGTCTAAACCACAGGCGGTTTCACATATCCAACGTGCTTGCGGTCGTTCGCCTAAGACTTCAATGGTCTCATTCAACAATGTTCGCCAAGTCACTGCACCACTTGTATCGCGAGCCATGGCTACTCGACTCAGTCTTCTTCGCCAGCTAACTGACGCGAACGTTCATCAGTTGCCAACGCATCAATCACACCATCAAGATCGCCTTGCAACACATCGCTCAACGAATAAATCGTGAAACCAATACGGTGGTCAGTCAGACGGTTCTCTTTGTAGTTGTAGGTGCGAATCTTTTCACCACGTCCACCACCGCCAACTTGCGAGCGACGCTCGGCCGACATTTTGGCTTCGTGTTCGTCTTGTGCAGCCTTCAACAAACGCGAACGCAACACCGTCATGGCTCGTGCCTTGTTTTGTAACTGGCTGCGTTCGTCTTGCATGGTGACCACAACACCCGTGGGCTTGTGAGTAATGCGTACTGCCGAGTCGGTGGTGTTGACACCCTGACCACCAGGACCACTCGCGCGATACACATCAATCTGCAAGTCTTTTTCGTCGATATGAATATCGACTTCTTCAGCCTCGGGTAAAACCATCACTGTTGCCGATGATGTATGAATACGACCTTGGCTTTCGGTCACGGGCACACGTTGCACGCGATGCGGTCCACCTTCAAACTTCATGCGCGACCAAGCGTCATCACCCTTAATCATGAAGACGACTTGATTCAGCCCACCCATTTCACTTGGATCAACTGACAAGTTTTCAATCTTCCAACCACGACGGCTCGCGTAGGCCACATACATTTCATAGAGGTCACGGGCGAACAGGTTCGCCTCTTCGCCGCCTTCGGCACCACGAATTTCCATGATGACGGGCTTGCCATCATTGGGGTCCTTCGGTAACAACAATGCCTTGAGTTCTTCTTCAAGCCGTTCGACATCGGCATCAGCCGATTCTTTCTCGACTTTCAACTGCTCTTTTTCAGACGCATCTTCAGTCATCGCCAAAAGTTCGCGAGCAGCTTCGCCATCTGAGCGGCGAGATTCGATGGTGTTAATGCACTCCACAACCGGAGTCAGTTCTTTGTAACGACGCGAAATATCGCGCAAACGATTTTGATCGCTTAAGACATCGGGATCAGACAGCATTGACTCGAGGGTCACATGCTCGTTTAAAAGTGAATCCCAACGATCTTGCATAGTGCTCTCAGGCTAGGCGTAACGGGCGGCGTTACGGCGGGAATTGACGGCTCTCTATACGCCAACTACTCGAGCAGGGTGCTTCATCATCTCAACAAGGCGTGTCGTCACGGGTGAAACATCACGCTTGGGCACGACGACAACAAGTTCGGTCTCGGGGTCGGCGTGATACAGGCGTGCATCAACCGCGAAAGGAATGACATCAAGATCAATGCCCGTTGAAAAGACGGTCACTACGCGTTGACCATCAGCTTTTTCACCAATGGCAACACAAGGAATCGGATCCTTCAGGTTTGGTCGCGGTGAAGCCGATGCCACCGCGCGCAACGAAGTCGCCCCAACAAGTTCAGGCTGTTCAAGCACCAAGGTTCGTAGCGCACGTTCGGCACCCAAACGATTCAACGGATGCGGATCGGCGCCGGGGGTGCGATGTTTGCGCACCACGTCAACAATTCGTTTCAACGATTGCGTGGTTGGAGTATCTCCATGCATCATGCCGAAGGCTTCGCGGTCATGCGCACCCACACCAACTTCAAGACGATGAACACCGGTGTAGTCATCTGTGACGACACGACACACTTCGAGTCCGCGTACTTCGCCAGTCACCACGCCATGTTCAATGATCACATCGGCACCACTGTCGGTGATGGTTGGAATAAATGAATCGTGGCCTGGCGTCACGTCAATTTCACGCGGTGCGGGTTCACCCTGCACCTGAGTCATCGTGATTCCGTCGACATGCCACACCGTAATTGACAAATCAAAACCAACGGAGCGTCGCGCCAAAGTTGTTGTTTCAGCACTGGCCAAAATATGCAGATCGCGCACGCCGTGCCGAGAAGCCCACGCCAGCGCAACGCCTAAACCACGTTCGGGCTTATCTTCAATGAGAACCCAAGAAGCATTGTTGGCCGTCATCGCCGCACCAACCGACAGCCCGATCTGATCGGTGGGCTCGATGTCTCCAAAATGTTCGCGAACAAGCGCGACTAATTTGATGCCGTATAGACGGGCTTTGAGTTCGGGATCCATCGCAATGTCAGACATGAATCAACACAACAATCTCAGAACAACAATCTCAAGACAGCAATATCAGTTGTCAGTACCGCAAAATGTTTCGCGGTGAGCAAGACGACTTGATCAGGCTTTGTTTTTGCGCTCGCCATAACGCTTGTTGAAGCGCTCGACGCGGCCACCGGTATCAACCAGCTTCTGCTTACCAGTGAAGTAAGGGTGGCACTCGTTGCAGAGTTCAACGTTGAGATCGCCAGCACGCGTTGAACGAGTTTCAAACGTGTTGTTGCATGAGCAACGCACGGTTGTGAGCGAGTAGTTCGGGTGGATGTCGGCCTTCATGTCTTTTCGTCCTCTTAATTCGAGCCCTAGCGGGACCTCACGAGCCTAGCGGTGGTCTGCGCCAGCGCCACCTTGGCCTCTGGGCAAATGACGGGTTGGTTGACCCCATCAGGGGCCACCAACCTCACATCGTCGGCGTTTTACCGATTTCGGCCAAGAATTCATCGTTGTTCTTGAACTGCTTGAGACGGTCAATGAGCAACTCGAGCCCCGGGGCCGGGTTGCCATCTGAAGCCAAGCCCGAGAGAACTCGGCGCAACTTCCAGACCATCTGCAATTGCTTGCGATCGAACAACAACTCTTCGTGACGAGTACCCGACGAATCAACGTCGATGGCTGGGTAAATACGCTTCTCGGCCAAACGGCGGTCGAGGCGCAATTCCATGTTGCCCGTACCTTTGAACTCTTCGAAGATCGCTTCGTCCATACGGCTGTTGGTCTCGACAAGTGCAGTCGCCAAAATGGTGAGCGAGCCACCTTCTTCGACGTTACGAGCCGCACCAAAGAATCGCTTGGGCGGATACAACGCACCGGCATCGATACCACCAGAAAGAATCTTTCCGCTGGCCGGTGCTGCCAAGTTGTATGCACGGCTCAAACGTGTGATGCCGTCAAGAATGATGACAACGTCTTTGCCGGTTTCGACAAGACGCTTCGCGCGCTCAATGGTGAGTTCGGCACAATGAGTGTGCTCTTCTGACGGACGGTCGAACGTACTTGAAATCACTTCACCACGAACAGTGCGTCGCATGTCGGTGACTTCGTCGGGACGTTCGTCAATCAGCAACACCATCAACACAACTTCTGGGTTGTTGCGCTCGATCGCAGTTGCGATCTCTTTCATGATCGTCGTCTTACCAGCCTTTGGAGGCGACACGATGATTCCGCGTTGACCCTTGCCGATTGGTGAAATGAGGTCGATGATGCGTGCGGTCATGTTGCCCGGATCAAGCGGATGCTCAAGCTTCAACTTTTCGTCGGGGAACAATGCCGTGAGGTCTTCGAAGCGAGGACGGTTCTTAACCTTTTCAGGGTCACCACCATTGACGGTCAAAACCTCAAGCAAAGCAGGGTTCTTTTCGTTACGGCCAGCGGTGCGGGCCATACCAGTGACATGGTCGCCCTTGCGCAAACCATATTGACGCGTTTGCTTCACAGATACGTAAGCATCTTCGCGACTCGGCAAGTAGCCCTTCACGCGCAAGAAGCCGTAGCCCTCGTCGCGCAAATCGAGGTAACCCTCAATGGCCACTGTTTCTTGCGGAACGAATTCGCCACCTTGCGCAGAGTTACCGCTATCGCGGTTCCAGGTGCGCTCGGTCGTGCCTTCGCGATCTTCGCCCTGAGGGCCTTCATCGCGTCCGCCCTTGCCACGACGGCGACGACGACGATTACGTCCTTCGCCTTCAAAAGCATCACGGTCATTACGATCATTGCGCGGCCCGCCTGGTTGACCACCAGGTTGACCGTTGCGATTGTTCTGTCCTTGATAACGCGGATTGTTGTTGTCACGCGGACCACGATCATTGCGCGGACCACGATCATTGCGGTCGCCACGATCAGTACGTTCAGTTGCCGCCGGCGCTGATTCGCCACCAGTTAATTCGGCAACAGTTGATTCGCCTTTGCGAACAAGTTCTGCTTCCCATTCGGCAAGCGGTTCGCCGTCGGCACCAAGAATGACTTCGGGTGTTGCGCTACGCGGCGCAGGTCGTGATGTTGAGGTTGGCTTACTTTCGGCTTCACCTTCGTCATCGCCATCGGCTTTTGCTTTGGGCGGACGACCACGGCCACGCTTGACTGGTTCACCTGCTGATTCGCCAGCGGACGATGATGAACTTGACGAAGAACTAGATGAAGAACTTGACGCCGCAGGTCCACCGACAGTGTCGAGGATCTTGACGATGATGTCTTCTTTTTTCGCACGAGGACCGGCTTTAATGCCCAGCGCAGTCGCGATGGCGACTAGCTGATCCTTGTCTTTTGATTCAAGCACTGACTTTTCGAGTGCATCTGCGGCCACGAGAACCTGCTTTCAGGCGAGAGTAAAACGGCGACGTGCAACGGGGGCACGAGCACCGACGATCCCTACGCCAGTGAGGGGAACACACACGGATCTACCAGTGTTGACCGGATGAACTATCCAAAACGGCTGCCCAGAATGGCATCACGTGCGGTCTGGGATTCCAGACATCTCTGACCATAGCCAACCTGAGCACCCTTGGCAACGCAAACGGTTAATTGATGTCAATTGTTCGCCCAAAACTCGGGGCAATACCAACCAGATCTAGCGCGCCACCGACCGCACAAAAGCCTGCACAGCCGCCAAATCGTTGGCCACATTATTGGTCCGTTCGTGGCGTTCAAGCAGGTCAGCGAGGTGTTCGGGCAAATTGGGGTGAACACCGGTGGCCTTGATGACCGCATCGGGAAACTTGGCCGGATGAGCTGTCGCCAAGGTGACGACAGGCACCCCAGAGTCACGGGACTGATCTTCTTTTTGAGCCCGTATTTGGCGGGCGGCCGACACACCAACCGCGGTGTGAGGGTCGATCAACATTCCTGATTCGCGATACACATCGGCCATTGTCGACAAAGTGAGTTCGTCGTTACAACGCGCTGCTTTAAACACTGGGGCAGCCCATGTTGCGAATTGATCGGGCTCAACTGCCAATTGACCAGTTGAACGGAATGTCGACAATTGATGTGCAGTCACTGCCCCATCACGATCGTTCATTTCGAACAGCAAACGTTCAAAGTTTGATGACACTTGAATGTCCATTGATGGGCTGAGTGTTGGCACAACACCATCAGCAACCATCTGATGTGATTCGAAAAAGCGAGTCAAGATGTCGTTCTTATTTGAACCAACGATGAGTGAATCAATGGATGCGCCCATCTCGCGAGCGATCCAACCAGCCAACACGTTGCCAAAGTTTCCGGTGGGAACACTGAACGAAACAGGCTGATCACCCAACGCATCGATAGCTGCCACGTAATAAACAGTCTGAGCCATGACACGCGCCCAGTTGATGCTGTTCACTGCAGAAAGGTTCAATT
>SXGQ01342624.1_pt1 | contig 10334 bp, 23 predicted proteins | sample 3178371 | NCBI WGS metagenome assembly SXGQ01 (sample SAMN11356859, study PRJNA531348) | freshwater metagenome | isolation source: freshwater sample F1-20 | place: China: Fuxian Lake, Yuxi | collected 2017-12-25 | reverse complement strand
CTAAAATAGTAAAATCCATCAATATCAGGCACAAAATAACCTATCAATTTTCCACCATGTGTGGTGGTAATTTTATAACTATGTTCTACTAATTCGTAATTTAACATTGAGTTTAATTTTGGTTTTCAAAATTGGCAGATTCACTATCGTACCACAACTTCAGAGGCTCGAAATCTGAACCATCGGCTGATTTACCTGTGAATATCATTAGCCACCTCCTTGTATTTTATCACGCATCAATTGTGCACAGTCCATAAACCCTTTTTCATAAGCGGTATATGCATATTCTTCGATAGGATATGGGTTAAACACTTGTTTTTGATAAAATAACTCTTTTTCTATCTCCTCATCACTTGGCAGTTCAATGGGGGTGGTAGTCAAAATAAGGTATTCAGCAGTCAATCCAGTTTGCCTGCTTTTTTCAATCATTTCAATAACCTGTTCTTCTGTGTATAGTTTCATAGATTTTGTTTTATCTTTTGATCCCAAAAAAATCTTAAACATCCCCAGTAAATAAGCACCAAACACTGCCACTTGGGTACCCATCCGGCCATGGGGGATTCCGTTTTCCACAAAAAATAGGTGTGGATGTTTTCAGAGTCATTCCAATGTCTTTCAGAAGGTGCAAATTCAATGAGAACAGTGGACCACCTTGCTCTAAAATAAAAATAGTGGTTTAAAAATTCTCCCTCTGCCTGGATAGGACACTGACCGGAGGGTTTGTAGAGCCATTTTATCATTGTTTTTTGGGTATGCCGGGCGTAGTTAAGATTTCCAAATTCTTCGCAGGACTTTGACAAAATCTATTAAATCTTTTTCCTCTGTGATAGGCATATCTTCTCCTTCAAAGATAACACAGAACCATTTTCCCTCTTTAAGTTCGTCACTGGCGCAAGAAAGTAGACACACCGGTCCTACCTCCAGTGAATAGTAGTGCCAATCGGAAGGAGCTCCGGTCTGTTCTGCGGTTTGATCTAGCCTGGTAAAACCTAGGCTTTGAAAGATTTCTTCTGTCATATAATTGTATTGACGGGCCATTTGGGAGAACATCCTAGAAGGATAGATCTTCTAAAAACTTCTCTTAGTATCCTTGGAATTTTATACTCTTTGATAATTGATTCTACAATTTGACAGTGTGTCTCTCTTTCCAAAACGTAATCCAGGAAAGGAATTTCTTTTTGTCCGAAGTTGTTCACTGAAGCTTGACTCATTAATTCGTCGAAATCGGCAGAGGGAGTAGCAGCTTTAAAAAGTCTGCGGTAGCACTCGTGCATAGCTTCCTCTTCTCTTCTTCTTTTCTTGGTCATGGGGTGGTTTTTTAATTTTTTATGAGGTGGTGAATTGGGATAAGAAATCTGGATTTTTAGCAACGCACTCCCAGAATTCTTGCTCGGTCATCAGACGAGTGCAATTGTTGACTGGATCGTCGACGTGGAGTGAATAATCTACCTCTTCCATCCCTCCGGCCACGCGAACATACTCTTGATACGGGTTTTCGGAGGGTGTAACAGGCTCGTGGTCATTGAACAGATCTAGACCTTTATAATCGGGGTTGTTGTCGTGCATGTAGGTTATGCCTTTTACCCAGAGTAGGGTAATCACCACGGCAGCAATAAAAATTATCAGAAAAGGAGACATGAAAAAATGTTTTAATTTGTTATAAACTGTCAGGAGGGATAAATTTATTTTTCTTCAAATGTATTAAATAATTTTCAGATTCCTCCAAAGAACTTAAAGAAGTCAAGTAAATTTTTATATCATCTCTTAAAAGAGAACACCTGTACTCTTTTTCAAAATGAGTGCTGGTAGAATTGTGGTAGGTGTCGGTAAGAATTAGAATCTCTCCCGTGACTCCATCTTCTAAATCAAGATATCTAACGTTTTCTTCTTTCTCCACTTTAGGAATTTAGAGCAATGTAGGTGGGTCCTTGACCAGGATAAGTTTGGGCCGGATTATCTTCTACGACCTCGACTATTTTCCAATTTTTGTTCATTTCTTCTAAAAGTGATCTGTGAAATTTTTTCGTTTCCCCCGGTGAATCTAGATCTTCTAACAGAATAGAACACTTGGTGATTTCTGCAACCCTTATCTTCTTTAAATTAGAAGGAAATTCGGCAGCGTCTTTCAGATCCACCAATCTGCCGATAATATAGGTCTTGTTGAGATTGAACTGATTAGTCATTGAAAATAGGAATTAAATTAACTCTTTGTTCGTGTCTTCCCCCTTCGAAGGGAGTTTCTAAGAAGGTCTTTACTATTTTCCAGGCCTCGCTGGAGGAGATAAACCTGGCAGGTAGACATAAAATGTTGGCGTCGTTGTGGCTTCTGGCCAGTCTAGAAACTTCCTCGTTCCAACACAGGGCTGCTCTGGACCTATTCCACTTATTAGCAGCCATGGTCATTCCGTTGCCCGAACCACAAATTAGAATTCCAATGTTGTTATAAAGGGTTCCTGACAGTGAATGAGCGATGTTTGGATAGTCTACTGACTCTTCAGAATGGGTACCGAAATCTCTGACCGTGAATTCGTTTTCTTGAAGCTTGTCGATGATAAAACTTTTGAGCTCATAGCCTGCATGATCCGAGCCAATGTAAATTGTTTTTTTATTTGTCACGTGGGATTTATTTTTTATGAATTTGAATAAGGTATTTATCTTATAGGAGAAATATTCTGATTATTTCTTACTTAGTCCTCTGTCCTGCAATTTTTTCTGAATAAATGAACTAATTGGATCAATTCATCGTCAAATTCAATTCTTAAATGAGAAGAAAAAGTAGAAATAACAAACCAGGAATTGGAATCGTCTGTGAAAGGCAGGCCCTGCAAGGTAAAATCTGGAAAATTGAGCACATAGTGGGGACAGCACGTTTCCCCGGTCTCGTCATCGATCATGTAATCTTTGTCAAATCCCAGGGAGATGAGGGTTGATTCTAGCATGTTTATTCGGGATTTAGGGCTTGTTTTTGACCTTCGGAAATACCCATCTCGTAGGCTTTTTGGAGATCTGATAAAGTCTGTTCGTATAATTCCCTGTAAATAGACAGGATTTCATTTTTCTTGTCGTCCGGAATTTCTCGGAGGGCTTTGAAAATCAACTTCGTGATCGGGATTCCCGTCAGGGAAAGATCCTCTAGATAAACTAATTTTTTCATTTTTTTTATTTTTTTAATATTAATCCCACCAAGATTTCAACCCAGTGTTTGTATCCTTTAATATTTCAAATAGTTCATCCCATTCATCGTTTTCTATTTTAAGTGAACACTCAGATACTTTAGAATTATGTTCACTCTCTTCTTTAGTTAGGTTATCTTTCAATGTAAATAATTCAGAATTATCGGTTAGTGGAACAAACTTAAATTCTCTATGAACTAATTTACCACACTCTTTTTCGGCCAATTCAATATAAGAATCATCTAAGTGATTAGACAAAATTTGGATAGCCCTTCGCATTTTGGTAATTTTTACAAGCCGTGTCTCATTAACCTCCGAACCTTTGGTTTCTATACCATTTGCCATATCACTAATTCCCATTTTCATAAAATGTAATAAACTATGATTATCCCACCATTTAAACTCATATAGGGGTTTTCTGAACATCCAAATGTTCTTAAAGAAGTTGATACACATTTTAATAGGGTATATAAAATCGTTATAGTAATACTTAACCATATAGCTGTTTAAATATTTGCATTCGTTCTTCCTCACTCATTGCTCGGGGTAACTCATAATCATCAGTTCGATTTTCTTCCAAGTATTGGTGTAGTTCTTCTACCGTTCGACATAATTCGTCCCCATCTTTATCTGTCATTGTTAAATCTATTCGTTCTCCCCATTCTTTTTCCCAACACCACCAATCAAATGTTTCTTTACCTTCTTTACCATAGATTGAACCAATTAACATAGAGATAGCACTTTCTAATGGGTCAACAAAATTTATAAGGTCAACACCTGATTTATACGCTTTATCTAAGCTTTCTTGTTGTTCTTTAAGTTTAGAAACAATTTCTTTGAACACTTCTAGTTTTATGCTGTAATCCATTCTGTTTTACTTTTAAGTTGGATACTTTCACTTCCATCATATTCATTGATAATAAAATCTTCTCCTTCATCTACCCACACTACGACTAAATCTTCAACCCCACCGATGTACGTGTCCATATAGGTATTTCTAGCATACTCGTTTGCACCATCAAAATCTTCTGATCCAACCAACTCTACTAACTTTGGATCAAATATTGCCTCAATGGGCGCTCCCCAAGTGTAGAACCCAGCTCCGTATCCACGGGAAATAAGAACTGCTACTTTACCATCTTTAATTACTTTATTCATAGTTTTACATATTTTTAATTTCTTTTTCTACCTCCACCCAGAATGTTGTTTTGGGATGGTTTGCCCAATAACAGGTTTCCGATTCTTCGTCACCATCTTTCATAAACTGGAATATTTCACCAACAACAGCAAGAGCCGATTCTTTCCATTTTGGATTTGAATAGAAACTTTTGTATTCACCGGTTGTTACTTCATAAACTTTATTAGTTGAAAATCCAACCGGCCCGACTATTTGAAGTGCCTTTTCTTTTGGTGTAATTGTGATTGGTTTGTATTTAGACATAAAATTTTTTGAGTTAAAGAGCTTATTTTCAAGCTCACAGAACAATTTCAAATCTTTCCTTCATTTGGAGGATTCTTTCGTCAGGTACTCCGTGGATATTCTTTCCCCCGTGTCTGTTTTCAACGATCAATGAAAAAACGGTGAATCCGTATTTTTCTGCAAGTTCATAATAGGTCGACATTTCCCATTTTCTGGTGAAAGTGTTGGACACGACTACCTTATCTGCTCCTTTACTCATAGCAGTTTCTGCAGTTTTTTTGCACCACTCGTGAGCTTCTTTGAGCAGAAGAGGATCAAATTTATATTCATTGTCTTTCATGAAGAACATATCAGCCTCGACGTGAGAACCCCCGATTGCTTTGGCTAGGGTTGATTTTCCAGCCCCTGGGCAGCCTCTTAATAAAAATAAAGATTTCATCCGTTTGTCGAATTTGTTTTAGAATGCTCCGTAGTTAACTTGAAAACAGGCAATACCTTGGTCCCTCCACATTTTTACTACTTTATCTCTATCATCATAAACGCACATTATTTCATTTCCCTCCGAGATAAATTTATCCATCCATGCCTTCTTCAAGACCTCGTCCGGGGTGTAATCGTGATGTGATCTCATTTGGAGAAAATCAGGCACGATCCCTTGATCACCCAACCACTGCTCGGTTTCTTTTCTGGAAATCTCATCTCTCCCCGAGAAAATCCCTACCTTTAATCCTGCCTGCTTTAAAAACTGAAAAGTTCGGATAACTGGTAAATTGGGCTCATCCAATTGGATGTTCTCAGGAGCAAAAAATTCTTTCCAGTTCAATTTGCCAGTTGGCAGAGTAGCCTTGGATCTTCTTTTTTCAATCAGAGCCAAGGTTCCATCCAGATCGAAAATAACCGATAATTTTTTCATGATTTTATTAATTTGATAAACTTAAAGGCAAAAAGAGAAGTGTGGGATTTTTCTTTTGAATGTCGACATCTGGATATTTTTTTCTAAATTCCATAACGTCAAACTTTTTGGTGATTAAATGGTGGCCGTTTTTGGTGGGGATAATAGCCTCTATTTTCGGACCCACCTTGTGGCCGATAGGAAACCCAGCTTCATCAAAGTCGACTACGGTGATGGGTTGGCATCGATACTCCAAATAGGCCATCATCATAGGACTTGGAGTTTGTGACCCATCAACATCCACAATCCATCTTTTCTCGTGGGTTTGGATTTGGCCAACAACAGAATCGAAAAGATTTTTTTGGTTCGCTTGACCATTTCGAATTCTTTCTGCCAAGGCAACCATCATGCTCAAAGAAACATCTTGGTGATTTTGCTTTTGAACATGAATATAAGCACGGGCTTTAAACAGCTCGCACAATTGTTTAATTTCATCGTATCTACGGTCTAAATGGTCAACACTTTCGATACAGTAGGTTTTGATTGTTCTGACCGATTGGTGGTTGTCCCTTTCTTCTCCGGGCTGGTCCTTTTTTCTCTTTAACACATAGAGCATGTAAAAATCTCCAGTTTTCTCAAAATTGAGCAGAGGTTTTATTAGATGAAGGTTGTCGATCATGGTGTTGTAATCTGTAGCAAATATACGAAAAAGATCCGACAAAAAATAAAACCAAAAAAGGTTTAAATTTGGATCGGCAAAAATTATTCCATTTCAGAATTTACTTAAAGAGTCTTATTTTTAGTTTTGGTCTTTTTGAGACTCAGCGTTTTTGAAAATAAATATAAGATGCATTACTAACATTAAGAAGTTTAATAATTTAAAAAATACATCTCCAACACCGATATTTTCAAATACCAGGACACACCCGATTACAACACTCACCCCGGTCCATAGATTAGCATTTTTAGAATCAATAGCATTTGCTCTTTTATAAATGGTCGCAAAGGTATACCAACAAGCCAAAAATAACATAACACACCCTAATAATAACACCGATATATTCATTTCCCACCCCACACCACAGATGAACCCTGCGATGTACTGAAAAATATTTGCAAGAATAGACCTTAAAAAATAAGTGGTACCTCCAATTCGACCGGAGAAGTCAAAATATTTATTTTCAATCATCGTTTCTTTCTTTGATTGAACCCGATGGAGAATCTGGAGGAATCGCACCCCAGATTTTTGCAAAATCTTTGTCTTCTATTGTACGGGCAATGAATTCAGATTTTGGGAGTGGATCGTTCAGGGTGTACATCCAGGCGTTGTAGTATTTCTGGTAGGCAGAATCTATTCTTGATATTTGGGGATCTGAAGTGGCCAAATCAATCCCGTGACGCACTCCTCTGGCAAAATCCTCAATCTCCTGGTCCGAAATTCTAGGCATAGATTTACCTAAAGCCAAGCCCACCTCGTTGCCTAAATCCGACACTTCCCCATCCGAATAGGAAACATTTTTAAGGTGGTCTGAAATTTTCTCTGTTATCTTTTTGAAATCGAAGTTTTGGTAGGTCATTTTTTTGTGATAACTTTTTTAATTTATTTTCTGAAATGTGGTAACCAGATCTGTTGTAAGTGGAGATGGACTGCACTGAACCTGCTGAACGATCTTAAAACCAAGTCGATGAAGTTCTTTGTTAAGTTCTTCATGATCTAGATTTGCTCTGCCACCCTTGTTTTTAAAGGACAGATCTTCACCTCCTCCAAACCAGGCGTGATGCAAAGTTGCCTTTCCCCCTATATTTAAAACTCGATGCATTTCCGGCAGATAATCTCGAATAATATCCCAGTGAATATGAATAAAAGAATCGAAGGAAACAATTGCATCGAAGGATGAACTTGGGAAGCAGGTCAAAGATTTTCCATCGTTCATGTGGTAACCGTGGATTCTATCTCCAAATCTATCTAAACAAAATTTAAGAGGAACAGAGTTGTATTCAACTAAACTCAGGGAAGGACAGTGATTCAAGAAAAATTCTGTGATTCTACCACCTCCGGGAGCTATTTCTAAATTTCTATTTCCCAGATGGGGAACATAAAGAGGATAAATTAGATCAGTCCAAAGCTGCTCAGGAGAAGAAAAATTAGTTGACCAGTATTTAAGATCGTTTTTATTTTCCCAAATTGCAGGATCATTCCACAATTTTTGCTCTTCTAAATTGATATGGACTTGCACTGGCTATTCGTTTTTAAGTAGGAATCTGTTGCTGATGACCTTGAAAGAAATGGTGGTGTCCATGCTGCGAATGACCAATCCTTCCCTCTCGGCATTGGGGTTGAGAACAGATTTACCTTCAGCTTCTCGGAGGAGTTCTTCGATGGTGTCGGGCAGGAGAAACTCGAGTTCTAGAATCGGTACGGTCTCAAATTCTAAGTCTTTCATAAGGGAGATAAAATCTCTCAGGTTGAGCCGTTCTTGATTGTCGATGTCGAAAGCATTGTAGAAAAGAACCGTATGTCCTTTGATCTTGTAAGGATTTTTTTGGATTCCTTCCCCGATCAATTCACCCTGAATGCAAAGGTTGCGACCTGTGGCCAACAACTTCTTCTTGATTCCCATTTCACGGGCCACCTTCCAGAAAGTGTTTTCCCGCTTAGGTCGCTCGATCCCATCATCGCACAGTTCCATTCCTGGCACAAATTCACCTGGATCGGCCAACTCAAGATTTCTAGAACAAACCCCAAATTCACCGTTCTTGACATAAAATGTTGCAGAACTGCCGTCCAACTTTTCGGTTGCATAGAACTGGTGTTTACTGGTGATCTTCCATTCTTCGTATTCTCTAGACAAATTTTGGGCCCTTTCCTCATCAGTTCGGCGGAGAAAAGAAGGAAAGTAGCCTTTGGCTTTCCCAGCCAGTTCGGCAGGAATAGGAGGTTCATATTTAACCACCCCGAGAATTTCACTTACATCCATGCCAAGATAAAAATTTCCGCTAACGGGAAGCACATCCAGTGGCATAAGCAATCCCTGGGACAATTCCCCCCTCAAACGGATGGTCCTGAGTCTAAACCCCTCGACATCTCCCATTTTCTTGAAAGATGATTTTCGGAGAAACTCAAACTCTTCTCGAGGGGGAAGAAATGAATCGATCTCGAAATAAACACAAGTATCACCAGGTTTAAACTCTCCTTTCTTGGTTACCACCTGCCACCCATCAACAACAGCCAATTCGATGGCGTCTGCTCCTTTGATGGACTTGATCTCCTTGACCAATCTGATGGAAGCTAATTTTCTGGTTTGTTCCATATTATGTAATCAATTAAGACTCGGTTGAAACGGAAGAATCACTTCCTGAAGGAGCAGAAGCCAAAATCCACACAAAAAGAGAAATAAGCACCAGTCCAAATCTGTCGTCGTTACTCCAATTTGAAATCATCAGATCCCATCTGATAAATCCAATAATTAAATAGAGAGAAAATAAAGATTTTAGAGGAGTGATAAACCATTTTTTCATAAGACAATTTTTTTTATTCTTCTAAACGATTTGAAAGGAGAAAAGTTCCGAATAATCTTTCAGATCCTTTCTTTCTAAACGCTATGCGGGATGTTAACTCGAACACAGGATTGAGACTGTCCCTCATTCATCAAAAAATTGTTGATGTATCCCATGATGTTAGCAGAGCCAATTGGATTGGCCGAATGGGTGTAAACTAAGGGGAAAATAATGCCCGATGATTTTTTCCCTACCCTGCCCTCGAGGGTGTCGTATTTATTCAGGTAGTAATCGACCAACCATTTTGCACAGTCCATCCCGGTCTTTTCAAGGATGTTTGAGTAGTTGATCTCGTAATTAGGTTTAACATTGTTGAAATATTCCTCTATGGCAGTATCACCCAGATCGTGGTCCAGTGAAATGATCTCAATGTTTTCTAATCCTATGTCAGTGACAACTTTTACAAACTGCTCGTAATTTCGAACAACTATCCAGTTTTCATCGTTTGGGGTTCGAATATCATCTAAGTAAATTCTTTTTTTCATTTTTTGTGAGTTATTTTTTGCATTCTTGTGTAGTCAGGACAGGATTCGAACCTTCATCCACCCGTTGTTTAACGGAGTGCCTCTGTCACCAATTCAGCCACCTGACTATTTGTAAATTTCTTTATATACTGATTTAACCGAATCGTATTCCTCTTTACTCATTGGAGTCCAAGCATAAAAATCAAACGTGCTGACTTTAAAATCCATGATGATTTGTCTACCTTCAGTCTCATCTATTAATGTCAACCTATCAACCCAACTATAGCTTTGTTGAAGAAATAATCGTTTATTAGTTTTGTGTTTCCACACTCTCATTCCGTATTCATTCAGCTCCATAATTTTTATTTTTAGTAGTCAGGACAGGTACTGCCCCTGTTGCTTGTTCTTTTGCTTTTATGCTCACACATGAGTTACTTTTACTCCACCTGACTTTTTGTTAATCTAATTTACATTTTATTTTATCACAATCCTTTGTTCCCAAATGAACTGAACTATCTACAGTCATATTAGAACGGGTTTCATCTTGTTTCCAAAATTCATGACGAATAACTTGAACAATCTCATAAGCTACTCTTGCACTTTCATCTACTTGGGGATTGTATATACCATAACTTCCACCATTACTAAAATCTTCTTGTAAAAGCATGTTAGCACCCATATGTAAAGTTCTATCAGCCGCATCTCTAATACTGTGGTATTTTCCATAATCAATAGATAATTTTACATCCTCAACATCAGTCCAAGTACGAATTTCTTCCCCATTACCCCAATGACCTTTGGTTTTAATGTATCCATCTCCAATTTCT
>SXGQ01395680.1_pt1 | contig 10335 bp, 9 predicted proteins | sample 3178371 | NCBI WGS metagenome assembly SXGQ01 (sample SAMN11356859, study PRJNA531348) | freshwater metagenome | isolation source: freshwater sample F1-20 | place: China: Fuxian Lake, Yuxi | collected 2017-12-25 | reverse complement strand
GTCCAAGCAGGGCCTGGAGCTTGAGGGCGAGATTCCGGGAGTTGTTCACGAGTCCACCCCACAGCCGCCGCCCCTCCCACCATCGGTCATAGGCCGTGTTGGTCCGGAAGATCAGGAGCATCGACAGGACAAACCCGATCAGGGAGTGCACGAGTGTCGTGTTCCGGAACGTGACGTGGAACAGCTGGGTCTCCAGGTACGCGACCCCGGCGGTGTAGACCCCGACGGCCACCATGCCCGGCAGCAGCATCCGGAACGAATCGCTGCGGTGGAACGCAAAGATCAGCTTCCACCAGTCCTTGGGATTGTAGGTGATCATGCTCTGATGGGATGGAGTCTAGTGCGTCGAGGCCGCGGAGTTCGATGACGGATTCGGTTGGAACCGGGTCTCCGTTTCTCAACGCCTCGGTTCTCCTCATCACCTCGGCGTCTCGGTGCCTCCGTGGGAGTTCCCACTGTTCCAGTCTCCGGGCTTCCGCGTCAGACGAAGGCCCAGGACGGCCATGGCGGCGGCCAGCAGACCGACCACGCCCCAATAAGCCTCCCAGGCCTCGAATCCGCGGGCCGCGAGGAGCGGGGCGACCAGACGCCGGGCTGTCTCCAGCACCGCGGATACCAGAAGGATCAGATACGTACCCGAAAGTGTTCCCCGATGCCGGAGGACGATCGCTGCAGCACCCGGATACCGGATCATCGTGCCTCCCGCCGGCACGACGAGCATCAAGCAGACGATCGCGACACCATGAAGCGCATGGACTCCACCGGTCTCGCGGAACAACCCCAGTGCGGTGAAACTCATGACGCCGACCGAGCCCACATAAATCATTCCGATCCACCCCAGGACAGCCCGGACACCTCGTCCCGACGACACCAGTGCCAGACCTCCGGCGAGGAGCGCCAGACTGGAGGCCATCAGGTGGAAAGCGACGAGGATGGAGGTCATCGAAGATCGGTCCGTCACAAGAACCGGAGGTTGGCCCGGGACTCGGAGCGATACGTACCGCCGGTTCCGGGACACCCCAAATACTTTCACAACGCCGGCTTCAGCAGCTTCAACCCGCAGGTGTCCGCCCGTCTGCTCATCGACGGCGGAGTCCTTCCGGATGGGCGTACCCAGCTGCTGGAGATCCAACCGTGGACGCCGTTTCCCAACGACGACCCTCTGGAGATCCTGGTCCAGGATCCCCGGTGAGCGCGGCTCTGTTCCGCGGGGCTAACGGCATCGCCCACTCCCAACCGGTCCGTCAGCCCCTCGGACGGAATCCCTTGGGCAGGCCCGAGGGTGGTTCGGGCGGGGGCGGCGGGGAATCATCGGATCCCCCGTCGTCCGCCTGCTGCTCCACGGATTCAACGGCCACCTCGGGTTCGGGAAGGCCCAGACGCTGCCGGGCCTTCTTCGCGGCACCGGTCTCGGGATAGTCGTTCACGATGCGCTCCAGCAGCTGGAGGGCCTTGTCGGACTGGTTGAGTCGACCCGAGTAGAGGTTGGACAAGCGCACGGCCGTCCAACCCCATTTCTCCCGGGGCAGCTTCTTCTGGAGGACCTCCTCCAGCTCGAGCGCCGCCGCGAGGGAGTTCCCAAGGTCCTTCTCGTAAATCTCGGCGATCCGGATGGCCACATGCTGTTCCCGAGGATTCTTGGCGAGGTATTCTCGCATGAGGGCAATGGCATCGAGATGTTGCCCATTGGCCCAGACCTCCTCGGCCTTCTCGTACTCGGGATCCTTACGTTCAACCCAGTCCTCGGCCAACATGCCCTTGGAGGATCGATCCCCGACGTAGCGGGCCACATCCCAGGCGACCAGCCCGCCCAGTCCCAGCAGGGAGACCACAAAGAGACCCAGGCTAGGGACCGATCCCGAGGACTTGGACTTCACGGCGGTTTGGGGAGCCGGGCCCGGGGCGTTGGTGGAGGCCACGACAACGGGGGCTGAATTGGTGGACGGGGCGTTGGTCACAACCCCGGGCACGCCGGATGCGCTGTGGGTGCCGGTCGCCTGGGGCTCCACAGGCGCCGACGGGCTCGGTGCGGTCTCGCCGGCCTCCTCGGTCCCCAGTGCCGAATCGTGTCGAACACCCCCCTGGGACGAATAGGCCTTCCGGAACTGCATCAGGGAATAGCCCATCAGCATCACCAGGACCAGATACAGACCGATTCGGATCGGAAGCTTCATGAAGGATTTCGATTTCTACCGGTCCATGGCACCACATTCAACGGTCGAGCCGTGCCGGTGGGGGATCAATTCAGCCGTTGGGTGGTCTTGCTCCACAGCCATTCGATGTCCTTGTTGTTCGCCTGGTTGCCCGGCTGGTAGTCGCCCCGCTTCACCGGGACCTTCGTCCGACGATCCACCCAGCGCTTGATCTCCGAGTGGCCGTCCGCGAAGGCGAATCCACAGGCCCCGTTGTGGTAGCTGGCCGGACAATCCGGCAGGACCGCGCCGGCCAGATTGGGGGCCGGCTTCATGTCGGTGCAGAAGAACCCGTCGTTGATGCTGTCGGGATGCTCATCCACGAAGACCCACGTGTTGGCGGCCTCCACGAAGTCCGTCTCCTTCAGGAACATCCGCCACGGCGGGCTGTTGCCGAACCACGTCGGCTTCCCGTCGTGCATACCCACCCAGGAGTTGATCGAATTGCTCCGGAGCCGGGCGCGTGGCGTCCCGCCCTTGGTCATGAACTGGTCGGCCGGACACTTGTAGATCGTCTGGGTCTTGCCGGTGTAGCCCCAGATCGTGCCCTTCATGAGGGTGTTGGTGACATCCCAGTTGTCCCGGTTGCTCGAGTTCCAGTCGAGGATCCCATACGTCCACGAGTTGTTCGCCGGGTTGTCCGAATAGGCCGGCGGGATGCGCCCGCCGTTGTCCTCCACATACAGACGCCACGCCAGCATGAGCTGCCGGGTGTTGTTCATGCACATGATTCCTTGCCCCTTGGTCTTCGCCTTCGCCAGGGCCGGCAGAAGCATGCCCGCCAGGATGGCGATGATCGCGATGACCACCAGGAGTTCGATCAGGGTGAACCCGCACCGCCCCGGCATCGGAGGGATCGGTACCCATCGTGAGTCCGAAGAACCCAACCGGGTGTGTTCCGGAGTACCCTTTACGACTCGGGATTGGATGCGCCCACCAGGGCGAGGCGGCATGCCAGCCGACTGACCGGACTCGCAAGCCGGCGATGGGTCCGTGGAATGGAGGCTGGCTTTCATGATGCAGGATCGTGGGGTGATGGACAGCCTTCGATCCCCGACTGCCGTGTCAAGCCGAGGGACCTGGATTTTCCAGAATCGCGGGGTCGACACCCAAGCCCAGCATCCCGCCGCCACGCTCATCAGAAGGCCATCCCGCTCTGGATTCGCCTCCCCGAGGTCGCAATACCTACTGCCGGACACACCTACTGCCGGAAGATGGACAAACCGCTCGGGAATCGGTTCCCCTCAGGGCATCCTTTCCCGCCACAGAACCCGTTCCTCTCGACCCGACCTCCTGCCATGAACCCAAGACGGCTCACCCTTTCCCTCTTCCTGCTGCTCCTCGTCCTCGGTTGCAACCGGTCCCAGGAGACTTCTGGCACCTCAGGAGGCACCTCCGGCACCACCCCGGCAAAACCCACCAAGGGCACCATCGGGGTCACTCTGCTCACGCTCCAGAACCCCTTCTTCAAGGTCATCGGCGACACCATCACAACCGAGGCCGCGAAGCTGGGCTACGACACGATCGTCCTCAGCGCCGACACCGATGTCGCCCGTCAGGCCAACCACGTGAAGGACTTCGTCGTCCGGAAATGTGCCGCCATCGTCCTCAGCCCCTGCGAGTCCCGCTCGATCGTCCCCGTCATCCAGGAAGCCAATGCCGCCGGGATCCCGGTGCTGACCGTCGACATCCCCTGCAACGAGCCCGGGGTGAAGCTGCTGACCCAGGTCGCGACCGACAACTTCGGCGGCGGCAAGGAAGCCGGCCAGGCGATGATCGAGGTCCTCGGGTCCGCCGGTGGGAAGGTGGCCATCCTCCACTTCAAGCAGGCCGAGTCCTGCCGGCTCCGCGTGAAGGGCTTCCGCGAGGTCATCGACGCCCACAACGCCAAGGGCGGTCCAAGGATCGACATGGTCATGGAACTGGACGGTGGCGGGGCCAAGGACCTCGGCTACAAGGCCGCCGAGGATGCGCTCCAGGCGACGCCCGACCTCCGCGGCATCTTTGCCATCAACGACCCCTCCGCACTCGGCGCCCGGGCCGCGCTCGAGAAGGCCAACAGGATCGGACAGGTCACGATCATCGGGTTCGACGGTCAACCCGAGGGCAAACAGGCGATCAAGGACGGGAAGATCCATGCCGACCCAATCCAGTTCCCCGATCGCATGGGCGTCGAGATCGTCCGGGCGATCGTGAAGCATTCCAAGGGGGAGGATGTCCCGAAGGAACTGCTCATCCCGACGAGCCTCTACCGCAAGGCCGACGCCGAAAAGGACCCCTCCCTCAAATAACCAACCCTCACCCAATCCCATGTCCTCTGCCCGCTTCCTCAGCGAACTCGTCGGCTGCCTCTCCCAGGGCGCCGCCGGCAACCCCACCGTCTCCATGGTGGAGGCCGCGTTCCGACACCATGGCCTAGACTGGCGCTACGTGAACATGGAGGTCACGCCCGCCGACCTCGCCGATACCGTCCGAGGCGCCCGTGCCATGGGGTATCGCGGGTTCAACCTCTCCATGCCCCACAAGGTCACCGTCATCCCCCACCTGGATGGACTCGGTGAGTCCGCCTCGTTGATCGGCGCCGTGAACTGCGTCGTGCGCCGCGGCCATCAGCTCATCGGTGAAAACACCGACGGCAAGGGGTTCCTCGAGTCACTCAAGGCCGTCCAGGATCCCAGGGGACGTCGCGTCGTGCTGTTCGGTGCCGGCGGTGCCGCCCGCGCCGTCGCGGTCGAGGTCGGCCTCGCAGGGGTCGACCACATCACGGTCGTGAACCGCGACGAGGCCCGGGGGCGCGATCTCGTCGACACCCTCCGCAACCGGGCCCACCTGAACGCCGAATTCGTCCCCTGGAATGGGGAGTTCCGCCTTCCGGCCGACACCGACATCGTCATCAACGGCACTTCGATCGGCCTCTACGAACCCGAGACCCGCCTGCCGCTCGATGTCACCACCCTCGGTCCCGGCATGGTCGTGGCCGACGTCGTCTTCAGCCCGCCCCAGACGCGACTGCTCCGCGACGCCACGGCCCGGGGATGCCGGACGATCGACGGCCTGGGGATGCTGGTGAACCAAGGGGTGATCGGGGTACGGTATTGGACCGGCATCGATCCCGAACCCTCCGTGATGCGCCACGCCCTCGAGGTGGCCATGGGTTTGCGACCCGCCTGAACACCTCTCCAGCACAGGTCCCCTGCCCTCCATGAAGCCTCTTCCAGTCTCCTCCCTTGCCCTCGGCACCCTGCTTTCCCTCGCCATGATCCCCACCGTCCCGGGCGCCGAGAAACTGCGCACGATCGCGTCCCAACCCAGCTGGATCCTCGCCACACCCCAGGTCGAACTCGCCCTGACCCGGCTGGGCGGTCACATGGCGCCTGTGACCTTCTACCGCGACACCGACCATCCGGTGCAGCCCTACCACATCACGCCGTGGCAGGGAGAAAAGCACGACTACCCCGTGCCCGTGCTCGCACCCCTCCGCGGCGACTTCTTCTGCCTGCCCTTCGGCGGCAACGACACCGCCGTGAATGGAGAGAAGCATCCGCCCCATGGCGAGACCGCCGGATCCCCGTGGACGTTCGTCGGATCAAAGAGGCAGGGCGACGTCCTGACGCTCACCACAATGCTTGAGACGAAGATCCGTCCGGGTCGGGTGACCAAGGAACTGTCGCTCGTGGACGGCGAGAACGTCGTCTACTCGCGGCATCGGATCGAGGGCTTCGCCGGCCCCACCCCGCTCGGACACCACGCCACGCTGGCGATGCCCGAGACCGACGGGGCCTTCCGGATCTCCACCAGTCCGTTCCGGTTCGGCATGGTGGCCCCTGGACTCTTCAGCGACCCCACCAAGGCGGAGTACCAGGCGCTCCAGATCGGCGCCCGGTTCACGGATCTCCACAAAGTGCCCGCCGCCTGGAAGGGCGCGGCCGATGCAGACCTTGCCTCGCTGCCCGCCCGAAAGGGCTTTGCCGACCTCGTCCTGCTGCTCAACGCCCCGGGCGAGCGGGCGTGGGTGACCGCCACCCGACGCGACCAGGGCTGGATGTGGTTCGCCCTCAAGGATCCAACCGTGCTGACCGGGACGCTGTTCTGGCTCGAGAACCATGGACGCCATGGGATGCCCTGGCTGGGACGGAACAACTGCGTCGGCATCGAGGACATCACCGGCCACTGGGCCGACGGCCTTGCCGCGTCGACCACGCCCAACGTCCTCACCCGCGAGGGCATCCGGACCGCCATCGACCTCTCGGCCGACCGGCCGACCGCGGTGAACTACATCCAGGGCGTGGTCCGCGTGCCCCCCGGGTTCGACGAAGTGAAGACGGTCGAGTTCGGCACCGGCACCGTCACCTTCATCTCCCCGGGCGGACTGCGCGTCACGGCCCCGGTCCGACACGAGTTCCTGAAGACCGGGACGCTCTGAATGCGCTCCTCCCCGAGCCTTCTGTCCCGCCTGCTCGCGGACTACGGCATGGTGCTGGTCCTGGCGCTCCTAGGTGCCTTCTTCAGCGTCGCCACCCAGAGTGACCAGCGCCCGACCGGAGCCGACGCCGGACGGACCCTCGCTTCGGATCTTCTCAAGCGCCATCCCAACGGTGCGCGCATCCTCGTCGCCGTCCCGGACCAGGCCGACGCCATCGCCTTCGCCGAGGCCCTCCAGGCCGACCTCACCCGAGGCGGCGCGCGGGTGCGCCTCGCCACGGGAGATCCCAGGTCCGCACGCGCGGCCCTCCAGGCGGCCGCCGCGGAGGGGCCGCTCGACGCCATTGCCTGTGACGCCACCAGCGCCTCCTGGATGGTCTTCGCCGACGTGCCGACGGACTTCCCGGCTCTGGGTCGACCCCGGATCGAACAGCCGACCGCCTACCGGTGGCCCAATTTTCTCAAGCGGGACAACCTGCTGAACATCGCCAACCAGATCGCCGTGATCGCCATCGTCGCGATCGGCATGACCCTGGTCATCATCACCGGTGGCATCGACCTCTCGGTGGGCAGCCTCATCGCCCTCGCCGCCGTGCTCGCGACGCTCGGGATCCGCGACATCGCCGGAGCCCAGCAGGCCACCGCCTGGGGAATGACGGGCTGCTGCCTGGTCGCCATCCTCGCCACCGGCATGGCCGGAGGCGTCACGGGGACTCTGATCACCGTGTTCCGGCTTCCTCCCTTCATCGTGACCCTCTCGATGATGCTGGTGGCCAGCGGTGGGGCCTACCTGCTCACCCACGGCCAGTCGGTCTACCAGGTGCCTGACTCCTTCGTCTGGCTCGGACGGGGCACCGGTCCGTTCGGACTCCCGATCGCCGTCCTGCTGATGCTCCTCCTCTACGCGGCGGCTCACCTCATCATGTCGGGCACGGTGCTCGGACGCCACCTCTATGCCGTCGGTGGCAACCGAGTCGCCTCGCGCTACTCCGGCGTGCCGGTCCGACGCGTCATCCTCACCGCCTACGTCGTGAGCGGACTCCTCTCCGGTCTCGGAGGTGTGGTGCTCGCCTCCCAGCTGAAGAGCGGATCCCCGACGTTCGGGAACATGTATGAGCTCTATGTGATCGCCGCCGTGGTGGTCGGCGGGGCGAGTCTCAACGGCGGGACCGGCCTGATGTTCGGCACACTCGTGGGCGCCTTCGTGATCGCCGTCATCCAGAACGGGATGAACCTCATGAACGTCGAGAGCTACACCCAGAAGGTCGTGCTCGGCCTGGTCATTCTCGGCGCCGTCCTCCTCGACCTCCTCCGCGAACGCGGCTGGAAACTGGACCTGTCCGGCGGGGATTGAACCGGCCAAGCTCCTTTCAGGGTATGATGTCTGAATCCGAGTTCTTCGCCGGCATCACCGGGCGCAGCGACGACCTGAGCCGAGTGGTCCAGGCCCTCTCGGGTTCCGGGGTCCCGTTCTGCCTCATCGGGGGACTCGCGGTGAATCAATACGTCGACCCGGTTGTGACGTTGGACGCCGATTTCGCCATCACTGCAGCGACGGGTGTCGCGGCAGCACTGGAGGCTGCCGGATTCGTCGTGGAGGAACACCCGCATTCGATCAACGCCGTCCTACCGGGCAGCCGTCTCCGGATCCAGATCACCATCAACAACCGCTACGGATCCTTTCCGTCCCGGGCCGAACCTGGAGAGATCTTCGGTGTCCGACTTCCGATTGCGCGCCTCGAGGACCTCGTCCAGGGCAAGATCTGGGCCGCTTCCGATCCGAAGAGGCGCGCGACCAAACGCCAGAAGGATCGGCTCGATCTCGCCCGGATCTGCGAGACACACCCGCGGATCCTCGACCTCGTCCCTCGAGGCCTCGTCCCGGAGGTCGACGACATGCGGTATCCGGGCTGAACCGGGGACAGACACGGCCAATCCCGGCCCCACCCATCCGAATCCACTCACCCCTCGAGAAACCCGCTCGGGCCGGCGGGGGCTGGTGTTGGCCCTTCAGCGCGGCCCGACGGCCACCCAGTCCCAGAAGCCCATCCGGTCCAGATCCGACAGAAGCGCCGTCTCCTGCTCGGAATCCAATCGGGCCAGCGGGGCCCGGACGGGACCGACATCCACCCCGAGCCGGCGCATCACGGCCTTGGCACCGGCAAGGTAGCCGCGTCGGGCAAGGGTCTCGACCGCCTGCACCCCGCGATACTGTTCCTCCCGCGCGGCCGTCAGATCTCCACGCTGGAAGGCGTCCAGAAGACGGCGGTACGGCGGACCCGCGAAGTTGTAGCCGCTGCCCGCCGCACCCCGGGCCCCGACCGCAAGGGCGGCGAGAAGACATTCATCGATCCCCCACGGCAGATCCCAGGAACCTCCGCCGGCACGCTGGCAGGACTGGTAGGCGATGAGATCGGGATTCGTGAACTTGAGCCCCACGAGGTTCGGGATGCGTTCGCGGGCCCTCGAGAGGAACTCGGGCATCGGCAGATGGACCCCCGTCAGGGCCGGGATGTCGTAGAAATAGAACGGCAGATCCGGAACGGCCGAGGCGATCGCCGAGCAGACCGTGATCAGATCGTCCACCGAACGGGGCCTCACATAGAACGGTGCGAGGGCGGAGACGGCGACCGCCCCATGGGACGCTGCATGACGCGCCAGAGCCTGGGATTCCTCGACCCGGGTCGAGCCCACATGGACCACCACCCGAATGGGGGTCCCGGTCGCCACCTCACCCCATCGGGTGGACAGCGCGAGGCGTTCGTCGGTGGACAGCGACGAGAACTCGCCCGTGGTGCCCCCGATGAACACCGTGTCGATCCCGGTGCGCAGGAGATGCTCCGCCTGGTGCTCGACGATGGACAGGCGGAGGGACCCGTGATCGTCAAAAGGCGTATGGGTTGCGGCAACGAGGGTCTCGAGCGGATGCGTGGGCGTCATGGACCCGCGGATTGACGGGGATCGCGGGCGATTCCGCAACTGGGCTGCAGGCCCGACCCATCCCACCGCACAACCCCCTCCAGGCATGCCGACTCACCGTCGGATCGACGACTCAGGCCCCCTGCCCCAGTGCCTGACCCACCAGTTGCTTCGCCTCGCCGACCAGCCGCTCCAGGTGGGCCTCACCCACAAAGCTCTCGGCGTAGATCTTGTAGAGGTTCTCCGTACCGGAGGGCCGGGCAGCGAACCAGCCGTTGGCCGTCGTCACCTTCAGTCCCCCGATCGGCGCATCGTTGCCCGGAGCCCGGGTCAACCGTGCCGTGATGGGCTCGCCAGCGAGGGACTCCGCCGTCACCGCCTCCGGCGACAGCTTCGACAACGTCGCCTTCTGGGCCGGCGAGGCCGGGGCGTCGATCCTCGTGTACCACGACGCCCCACAGGCCTCGACCAGTCGCTGGTGATGCCGACCCGGATCAGTACCCGTCACCGCCGTGATCTCCGCGGCCAGCAGGCACAGGATCAGTCCGTCCTTGTCGGTCGACCACACCGATCCGTTCCGACGCAGAAAGCTCGCCCCGGCGCTCTCCTCGCCACCAAAGCACAGCGAGCCATCGAACAGACCCGGTGTGAACCACTTGAACCCGACCGGCACCTCGCGCACACGACGTCCCAGTCGCGCCACAACGCGGTCGATCAGCGCGCTGCTCACCAGCGTCTTCCCAACCACCGCCGAGGCGGACCACTCCGGCCGATGCGTGAGCAGATAGTCGATCGCCACCGC
>SXGQ01524306.1_pt1 | contig 10336 bp, 8 predicted proteins | sample 3178371 | NCBI WGS metagenome assembly SXGQ01 (sample SAMN11356859, study PRJNA531348) | freshwater metagenome | isolation source: freshwater sample F1-20 | place: China: Fuxian Lake, Yuxi | collected 2017-12-25 | reverse complement strand
GGGCGCCGCCGCGGCATGGGTGGGCGGGGCCCAGTAGCGGCGCGGCTCGGGCCGGCCGGCGGCGCCGCGGCGGAGCAGCAGGGCGTGGCCGGGCCTGAGGCGCCGGATCTTCGCGTAGATCGTCGCCGGGTCGGGGATGTAGCCGAGCGCCAGCACGTCCTCGACGGCGGCCGGGTCCAGCGCGCGGGAGAGGGAGGGGAGGGTGAGCAGGGCCGAGAGCTCGGAGGCGAAGGCGAGCCGCCCGTCAGGCAGCCAGGCGAGGTGCATCGGCTTCTCGCCGAGGGGATCGCGGGCGATCAGAAGCTCGCCCCTGGCGCGGTCCCAGAGGGCGAAGGCGAACATGCCGGTCAGCCGCTCGACGATGCCCGGGCCCCACTGCCGCCAGCCATGCAGGATCGCCTCGGTGTCGGAGCGGGTGCGGAACCGGTGCCCGGCCTTCTCGAGCTCCTCCCTCAGCGCGAGGTGGTTGTAGATCTCGCCGTTGAAGGTGAGGGGGACCGCGCCGTCCTCCGTCGCCATGGGCTGGATGCCGCCGGCGAGGTCGACGATGGCGAGCCGCCTGTGGCCGAACCCGACATGCGGTTCCACGTGAAACCCGTCGCCGTCCGGCCCGCGGTGGCGGATCGCATCGGCCATGCGCCGCAGCGTCGCCTCCTCCGGAAGCCCAGGATCGAGCGGATGGAACAGGCCGACCACGCCACACATGACACCCACTCCCCGAACCAGAACCGGCGCGCGCCGCCTGCATAAACCGTAAGCGCCGCGCCTGCATCACTGCAAAAAGCCACAATCCGGCCGCAACCTACGCGAGCGTGATTAGCAAATCCTTCACCAACGAATAGAATAACCCACAAGAGAAAGAGGGAGCACTGTCGATGCCGCCGGCTCGCCACCCCCAGGTTCATCGGCCTCGCCCGGTTCCGACCGTGGCATTTGGCGATGATGCCACGTGGCCTGTCGCGAGGCATCCAGCGGCAAGCGACTCGTCCCTCGCCTCGCGCGACAGGCTCTCCTGGCCCACCGCCATCGCCGTCACCGCCGGGCTCTCCGCCGGGCTCTGGCTTGGCCTCGCCTGGCTGGTCAGCGCCGTCCTGAGCTGAGGACTACGCGGCCCCGATCTAGGCAGCCAGGCCCGGCCGCCCCTCCCTGATCCACCCGATCACCGAAGTCAGTCCCTCCTCGAGCGTCGCCGGTTCGGCGAGGCCGAGCAGCGCGCGCGCCCTGGCTGGCGAGCCGACCGAGTGGCGGATCTCGCCGCTGCGCGCCGGCAGGTGGCGCGGCACGGCGGCCGTGCCGGTGACGCCGGCGAGGGAGGCGATCGCGGCGGCGAGGTCGCTCACCGAGGTCGCCCGGCCGGTGCAGAGATTGACGACGGGGGCCTCGGTGCTCGCCGCCCCGAGCCCGGCGAGGAGGCCCGCGACGACATCGCCGACCGCGATGAAGTCCCGCGTCTGCCCGCCATCGCCATAGATGCCGACAGGCTCGCCCGCGACCAGCCTGTCGCAGAAGATCGAGATCACCCCCGAATAGGGCGAGAGCGGGTCCTGCCGCGGCCCGAACACGTTGAAGAAGCGAAGCCCCAGCGTCGGCACGCCGTGCACGTGGCCGGCGACGCGGGCGTGCTGCTCGCAGCCGAGCTTGTCGGCGCCATAGGCGGAGAGGGGGGCCTTCGGCGCGTCCTCCTCGATCGGCAGCCTCTCCTGCTCGCCATAGACCGCGGCCGAGGAGGCATAGACCACCGGCACCCCGCCTGCGGCGCGGGCGGCGTCGAACACCGCGACCGTGCCGGAGAGGTTCACCCTGTGCGTCGCCTGCCACTCCTTCACCCCGCGCTCCACCGAGGCGATCGCGGCGAGGTGGACGCAGGCCCCGACGCCCTCGAAGGCGGCGCGGAGGGAGGCGGGATCGGTGATGTCGCCGGCGACGAGTTCGGCCCCGGGGGCGAGGTTGGCGCGGCTGCCGGTGGAGAGGTCGTCGAGCACCCGCACCCTGTCGCCGCGGGCGATCAGCGCGGCCGAGAGATGGGAGCCGATGAAGCCGCAGCCGCCGGTGACGAGGGTGAGGGGCATGGTGCGGGCGGGAGTGAAATCGGGATCGCGTCCCCGTGCAAGAGGCGGAACGCAAGGATGGGTTGTGCTTGCCGGGCGGGGGGCTATACCGCTGCCCGGCATCGTTGCGCGTTCGGAGGAGAGACCGCATGGCGGGGTTCGTGGCCGCACAGCTTGGCATCACCGCGGGGCTGCTTTCCCGCATGGCCGAGGATGCGCGGCTCTGCGCCGAGACCGAGGCCGCCGCTGTCGCCGTCTCGGCCGCGTTGAAGGCGGGCAACAAGCTCCTGCTCTGCGGCAATGGTGGCAGCGCCGCGGACGCGCAGCACTGGGCGGGTGAGCTCGTCTCGCGCTTCCTCTACGACCGCCCCGGCCTGCCCGCGATCGCGCTGACGACCGACACCTCGATCATGACCGCGATCGGCAACGACTACGGCTATGAGCGGCTGTTCTCCCGCCAGGTCGAGGCGCTCGGCACGAAGGGGGACGTGCTGTTCGCCCTCTCCACCTCCGGCCGCTCGCCCAACATCCTCGCCGCGCTGAAGGCGGCGCGCGAGAAGGGCATGATCACGGTCGGGTTCACGGGAGAGGGGGGCGGGGACATGCCGCCCCTCTGCGACATCCTGCTGCGCGTGCCGTCGGCCGCGACGCCGCGAATCCAGGAAGGCCACGAGGCGCTCGGCCATGCCATCTGCGCGCTGGTGGAGGCGACGCTGTTTCCCCGCCCAGCCTGAGAGGCAGGCTCGGAGGGCAGATTGGAACGCATCCAAACGCATTAAGCCCTTTGAAGTTGCGTCATGTGTCGACTGCTGACGATGGTGTGAACGGCCGATCGGCCAAGTCGCTCGCGCGCCGCGTGTGATCTTCTGCTAACGGGTCGCTGCGCACCAACGTGCGCGCGCCGCCTTCCCTCCTCGGCTGCCTCGCAGCCAAACCGTCCGAGGCTCTGTCTGCCGTGTTCCTTTCGCCGTTCCCACGGCCGCGCAGGCTATCGCGTGCCGTCTCAAAATCAAGATGCCACACTTTTGTCACAATCCAGTCCCGCCTGACGGCACCAGCCTCGAAATCCGAACGCGTCCGATACAACCTGGAGTATGTGTCTCATGGCGACTGAGATCGTCGGCCTGACCCTGCAGAACGCGGGCGTTGCCACGCTGAAGGCTGGCGTGACCACGCTTGGCCAGGTCTTCGAGCAGGGAGACTTTCCGTCCGGCCAGACGCTTGTCGCGCGGATCGGCAACGCCACGGTTCCGGTGCAGGTCGACGCCAAGACGACCCACCCGGACGGCTCGATCAAGATGGCGGTGCTGTCCTTCGAGCGCCCGGCGCTGTCGGCTGGCGCCTCGGTCGAGGTGACGCTGGAGAAGGGCGCGCCGCAGGCGTCGGCCAAGGCGGTGGATCTCGCCTCGGTCGCCTCGCAGCACAGCCTCGTGGTCGAGCTCGCGCCGCAGGGCGGCAGCGTGGTCAGGATTGACGTACTCGACGCGCTGAAGAAGGCGCTCGCCGACGGCTCGGCCTCGGTCTGGCAGAAGGGGGCGCTTGCCACCGAGGCGCGGGTCGAGGTCGACCTTCCCGGTTCGATGCGCGTTGCCTTCGACGTCACGGCCTACAAGGACGGGCAGATCTCGGTCGATGCGCTGTTCCGCAACGACGAGGCGATGGGCAAGACGGGCGGGCGGGTCGAGTACACCGTCAAGGCGACGCTGGACGGCAAGGCGGTGCTGTCGGAGAGCGTGAGCCAGGCGCAGTACCAGAACTGGAACGCGAGCTTCGCCACGGGCGACGCGCATGGCGGGCAGGGGCTCGGCGACGCCCGGGGCGGTTGGCTCAACATCAAGCACGATGTCGAGTACTTGAAGGCGACGGGCGCGATCGCCGCCTACGACACCTCGATCAAGGTCGCCAACACAACGCTCGCCGAGTACGGCAACGCCATCGCCAAGGCCGGCTGGGGCGATCCCCTCGCCACCAACGGCGTGGTGCAGGACATGCCGCGCACAGGCGGGCGGGCCGATCTCGGCTTCACCACCGAGCACAACGTGAACTGGCTGCTCTCGGGCGATGCGCGGGCCGCCTCCTTCGCGCTGGGCCAGGCCGAGACCGCCGGCGCGGTGCCGTGGAACTTCTGGGACACCGCCAAGGGCACCTGGCTCAACACCGACAACCATCCGCGCATCTGGGTCGATGACCGCGGCGGCAGCAACCAGGCCACGACCGGGCTGACCCAGAAGGTCGCGGGCGACACGGGCTGGATCCCCGACACGGCGCATCCGCCCGAGCTTTCCTTCGTGCCCTACATCCTGACCGGCGAGCGCTGGATCCTCGACAACCTCAACGCCCAGTCGGCCTACGCGGTCACCGCGGCCTATCCGGTGCCGCGCGGCAACGACGCGGCCAACCTCTTCATCGACCAGCAGACGCGGGCCGGCGCCTGGTCGCTGCGCCAGGTCGAGAACGCCGCCTGGATCAACCCCGACGGCACGGCCGAGAAGGCCTATTTCGAGAGCGTGGCGCAGAAGAACTGGGACGCGCTGCTCGCCAAGATCCCGGAATGGACCAAGCTCCAGGGCGAGGCGCACGGCTACATCCCCGGCGTCTATCCGAAGGGGGCGCTGCCGCCCTGGCAGCAGGACTATTTCGCCGGCATCGCCATCATCTCCGCCCGCCGCGGCAACGAGGACGCGGCCGAGGTGCTCGACTGGATGTCGAACTTCCTGGTCGGCCGCTTCACCGCCGGCGACGAGGGGTTCTCGCTGCGCGACGGCGTGGTCTACCAGATCGCCCATGCTGACCCGGTGACGGGGGTTCCCTACAAGACCTGGGAGGAGATCGCCGCGGCGACGATCGAGCGCGGCTGGTCGAACACCACCACCAGCAATGGCTGGGGCGCGAGCAACGGCGAGTATGGCCGCCTCGGCCTCGCCACCCTCGCGGGGCTCTACGAGCTGACCGGCGACCCCGCGATCGCCGCGGTCTACCGCGACCTTCTCGCCGAGCAGCCGCTCTACACGAGCGAGATCTACTACAGCCGCCAGCCGGCCTACGCGATCACCATCCCGGAGATCTTCGACCTCTTCAACCCGCCGGGCTCGACGCCGAACCCCACGCCCATCCCGCCACCGGCGCCCCCCCCCACCCCCAGGCCCGACCCGGTTCCGGAGACACCCACGACCACGCTCCCCGACCCCGTCTCGGCCAAGCTGCTCGAGGGGCGCCCGGGCGCCGACACGCTCACCGGCGGGGCCGGCGCCGACATCCTGATCGGCCGCGGCGGCAACGACGTGATGACCGGCGAGGGCGGGGCGGACACCTTCATCCTCGGCCCCGGCGCGGGAGCGGACTGGATCGTCGATTTCACCTCCGGCCAGGACCGCATCCTGTTCGACAAGGTCGACCCGGCCTCGCTCGCGCTCCGCATGACGCAGAAGGGCGACATGGCCGGCCTTCTGATCACCTATGGAACGGGCACCGACAGCGTGTTCCTCCAGGGTGTCGGCAGGCTGAAGGCGGGGGATCTCGTCTTTACCGGCGACGGGCCCGCGACTGCCGCCGCCTCCGCCACCCCGAGCGCGGCCACCACGGCCGCGGCATCCTCCGTCGGCGCCGGGAAGTCGGTCACGCTGGGTTCCGGTCGCGACACGATCGTGCTGAAGGTGACGCAGGATTTCTGGAAGGAGAACGCGGCCTATACGCTTTCCGTGAACGGCAAGGCGATCGGCGGCACGCTGACGGCTGAGGCGCTGCGCGGTTCTGACACGCCGGACACGATCACGCTGAAGGGGGCCTGGGGTGCTTCGCCGACGCTGTCGATCAGCTTCCTCAACGACGGCTGGGGCGGCTCGGCGGCGACCGACCGGAACCTCCTGCTGGCGGGGGTGTCGCTGAACGGCGCCGATCTCGGCATCAGCACGACCTTCGGCACCAACGGCACGAAGAGCTTCTCCCTGAGCGGCCCGGCGACGCCTCCGAAGCCGGCCGGGAAGGAGCTGAGCTTCGGTTCCGGCCCGGACACGATCGTGCTGAAGGTGACGCAGGATTTCTGGAAGGAGAACGCGAAGTACACGATCGCGGTGGACGGCAAGGCGATCGGCGGCACGCTGGCGGCCGAGGCGCTGCGCGGCTCCGCGACGCCGGACACGATCACGCTGAAGGGCGACTGGGGTGCTTCGCCGACGCTGTCGGTGAGCTTCATCAACGACGGCTGGGGCGGCTCGGCGGCGACCGACCGGAACCTCCTGCTGGCGGGGGTGTCGCTGAACGGCACCGATCTCGGCATCAGCACGACCTTCGGCACCAACGGCACGAAGAGCTTCTCCCTGACCGCTCCGGTCAGCGTGCCGGACCCCGTGTTCGTGAAGCTTCTCGAGGGCACCTCCGCGGCGGAGACGCTGGTGGGCGGTGCGGGCAACGACATCCTGCGCGGCCGTGGCGGCAACGACGTCATGACCGGCGGGGCGGGCAGCGACACGTTCATCCTTGCCCGCGGCGACGGCAATGACCGGATCACCGACTTCGCGTCCGGTGCCGACAGGCTGTTCTTCCAGGGCATCGCGGCCGAGGCGGTGAAGGCCTCCGCCGCGACGGTCTCCGGCACGTCGGGGCTGATGATCACCTACGGCACGGGAGGCGACAGCGTCTTCCTCGCCGGCGTCACCAAACTCGCCGAAGGCGACCTCGTCTTCGGATGAGACGGCCGCCCGGGAATTCTCAGGCGGTCTCTGGGTGGGGAAAAGGCGGGCGGCCCTGCGCAATGCGAAGGCCGCCCGATGATCCCGCGAGGCGCCGAGTGGGGGTCGGGCATCGTGGCAGCGACCGCCGCTCCTTGGGCCCAGGCCTAATGATCCGGGTCGGATAGGTGAGCAGCAGCCGACGTCAGGTCAGTGAAGCCGTCTTCTCGTTGTCCGGCCTGATGGACGGGAAGCAATCTCAATGCCACCTGTCAGGGCGTTGATCTTCCTGCTCAACTTCCCGAGATCGGCGCGGTTGTAACATCCGCCGACACGGCTTCGCGGCGTGCGTGGCCGTGCTATGGGGGACCGTGCCCATCCCCGCCGGCTCCCTGGACCTGACGAGTCTCGAGGCCCGCACCCTGCCGGGCTGGGCGGACGCTTTCCTCGATGCTCCGGGCGAGGGGGAGTTCTTCGCCACCCGGCTCTGGTTCGACGCGCTGCTTGCCCACGCCCTGCCGGAAGGGGCCGAGCCGCTTCTTGCCGCCGACCCCACCCGCTGCGTGCTGCTTCCCCTCTGGCGACGCGAGGGGCGGCTCGAGAGCCTCGCCGGCCCCTACAGCCTGGCCTGGCGGCCGCTCTTCGCCACCGGTTTGGATGCGGGGGCGCGCCGCGAGGGGGGCCGCGCGCTCGCCGGCCTGGTGCGCGGGGCGCGGCCGATGACGCTGTCGCTGCTCGACCCCGACCTGCCCGGGCTGGCCGAGCTCCTCGCCGGGCTGCGCGAGGGCCGGGCACTCGCGGGGCGGTTCGACCATGTCGGCAACTGGCACGAAACGCTCGCCTCAGGGGCGGGGTGGGAGGCCTATCTCGCCTCGCGCGCGCCGACGCTGCGCACGACGATCGTGCGCAAGCTTGCCCGGGCCGAGAGGACGCATCGCTTCGAGCTGGTCGGCGAACCCGGCCCGGTGCTCGAGGAGGCGATCGCGGCCTACGAGGATGTCCGGGCGCGGAGCTGGAAGCCCGAGGAGCCCTTCCCGGATTTCGACGCGGCGCTGCTTCGCGCGGCCGCTTCCGCCGGGGTGCTGCGGCTCGCGGTGCTGCGGGGACGCGAGGACGGGCGGGCCGTCGCCGCCCAGTACTGGATGCTCGACCGCGAGGCGGGCCTCAGGCGGGCGACCGTGCTCAAGCTCTCGCATGACGAGGCGGCGAAGGCGGCCTCGCCCGGAACGGTGCTGACCGCCCTCGCGATCCGCCACCTGATCGGCGAGGACGGCGTGCGCATCCTCGATTTCGGCCGTGGCGACGACCCGTACAAGCAGCTCTGGGCAGGGCAGAGGCGGCAGCGCATCGGCCTCGTGATCGCCGATCCCCTTTCGCCCCCTGGCCTCGCGGCGCTCGCCCGGCAATGGGCGGGACCTCTGCTGCGGCGCCTCAGGCGGGACTGACGGCGAGGGCGAGGCGCCCGGCCTCGCGGGCGAGGCGCCGGTCACGCGTCCAGAGCCGCGCATCGGGGGTGAGGCTGACCGAGGCAAGAAGATGGGCATCCAGATAGCCGATGCCCGACCCGGCGAGGCCATGGCGGGCGATGAAGCCACGCACCTCGGCCTCGGTCGGAACCATCGCCTGGGGAAGCGCGGCGAGCGCACCGAGCACCGCACCAGGGTCGCGCAGCGAGCCGAGGGCGATCTCGCCGAGCACGAAAGGGTGGCCGAGCACCCGGCCCGCCTCGAGCAGGACGGCGAGCGCCGCCTCGCCGCCTCGGAGATGGTCGACCCAGACGGAGGTGTCGACGAGGACCAGGGATCAGCCGTCAGGGCTGGCGGCGTGGCGGGGCAAGCAGGTCGGGCTCGCTGCCGCCGAGGCGGGCGAGGCGCCGGGCGCTCTCGCGCTCGATCAGGGCCTTGAGGGCCTCGCGCACCAGGGCGGATTTCTCGGTCAGCCCGGTGATCTCCTGGGCCCTGGCGAGAAGCGTGTCATCGAGGGCGAGGGTGGTGCGCATCGGCATCAGAAATCGCATCAGCTGATGCCGATTTCAATGCCTATGGGCAGACCCCAAACGGGCCGAAAAGCAACGGGGCGGTGCCGTTTCCGACACCGCCCCGATCAGTCATCCGAACCTGTCAAGAATTCCGACAGGTGCTCCGGCGTCTCAGGCCGACTTGCGGCGGCGGGCCGCGAAGCCGAGGCCGAGCAGGCCGGCGCCGAGCAGGCCGAGCGTGGCGGGCTCGGGAACCGGCACGCCGAGATAGGTGATGCGGATCACCATGTCGTCGTGGTTGTCGTCGACCTGGTTGCCGTCATCGAGGAACAGCCACACGGCGTCGCCCGTCAGCCCACCGAAGCCAGGGTCGGTCGGGTTGAAGCTGGCGAGGAAGTTCGGGCCCGCGCCGGGAGCAAGGTCGTTCGGGTTGTCGGCGTTGGTGACCTGGTTCGCGAGATTGCTGTTGATCACGAAGCTGAAGTCCAGCACGCCCGCGGCGAAATCGACCGTCGTCGAGCCGAGCGGGGCGAGGAGAGTGCCGAAGACGCTCGAGGTCGGGACGCCACCCTGGGTGGTGAACAGCACCGAGCCGTTTGCGGCGAACTGGTTCTGGTTGCTCGCCTCGGCACCGAAGAACTCGATCAGGTAGGAACCGGCGTCACCGACGACGGAAGAGCCGAAATAGCCGTAGCCCGTGGGCTGGCCGAACAGCGCCGGCATGGCTTCGTTGGTGCCGGCCGACGGGATCGAGCCGGTCTCGAGGCTGCCGGCGGTGGACGCAACCAGCGACATGGAGGCAAGCGCGCTGCCGGCCGAAAGGGCGACGGCGGCAATGCCAGCGAGAAGAGCGTGCTTCATGGTCGAAATCCTCTCCAGGAGAGTGAAACGGTCGTTCGCACCCTTACCAGCAAGCGCCGTGCCGGAGAGATGTGATCATGTTTATCAATATGTTAGATGCCGCCCGAGAGGCGCCGTTCATGATCTGTTAAGAATCCCGACAAAGCGGTTGCACACCCAGGGTTGGGCCACAATGCGTGTAAAGCGTCGCCTGTCACCCATCCCGACAGGGAAGCGCCGATTGGAGAGAGACGTCAGGAATACCGACGTATGGTCAGCGCGAGCGGGATGCCGCCTCGGTTGCCACGCCGCCCTCGGCCTGCGCGGCCAGCACGCTCTGCAGGATCGTCCGCGCCCTGCCCGACGGCGTGGGCGGCGCGCCCGGCGCGTCCGCCGCGGCGATGGCGACGAGCACCGGCGTGCCGGCGCCGCCGAGCAGGCTGTTGCGCGCCTGCGCGGCACGGCTGGTCAGCCCATCCCCCACCGGCCTGCCGCCGAGCCACGCGGCGGTCGCGGTGAGGCCGGGCGGGTCCTCGTGGCGCTGGCGGGCCTGCCAGGCGCCTCCTCCCTGACCGATGGGAACGGAGAAGGTGAGCTCGGTATCGGAGCCGCCCTTGCTCAGGCGCCAGCGCGCGGCGGCCACCTCGCTCCAGTTCGTGCTGGGCGAGAAGACGATCATGGTCGCCGTCACTCGCATGCCCTCGCAGACGAGGCCGGCCCCGTCGGGCGCGGCCGTGCAGCCGGGGGCGACGGCGAGGCGGGGCGAGGCTTCGCCCGGTGTGCCGCTCTGCGCGGCCAGGGTC
>SXGQ01280342.1_pt1 | contig 10336 bp, 9 predicted proteins | sample 3178371 | NCBI WGS metagenome assembly SXGQ01 (sample SAMN11356859, study PRJNA531348) | freshwater metagenome | isolation source: freshwater sample F1-20 | place: China: Fuxian Lake, Yuxi | collected 2017-12-25 | reverse complement strand
TTGCGTTGCTTGCTCGGGCCGATATTGATTTGCGCGGAGGCAAAGACCTCGGCGAAGAACTAACAATGGAAATCTTGGTTGCTCGGTTGTGCCGAATGGGGGCGTCAACTAGAACGAATAGGCCGAGTAACTCGGCGAGAACTACTTCGCCGAAGCGGCGTTGAGTTTGCGCATCAAGCGGCTCTTGCGACGAGCGGCTTGTTTTGGATGAATCGTGCGCTTGGCAGCGGCTTTGTCGAGACGCTTAACAGCAAGGCGAAGTGCTTCTTGATTTTCTGGTGTGCCCGCTGTCTCAAGGGCGTTTTTTACTCGTGAGCGAAGTTCGCTGCGAACGGCTTTGTTGCGAACGGTTGCTTTTGCGTTTGTGATGATGCGCTTTTTTTGCGATTTGATATTTGCCACGCCCCAAGGCTAACAGCGGGTCAGGCCTTGCCAAACATAAGCCGTGTAGAATTTGGCATCGTCTCACACATGCTTTTAAAGCGTCAGTGTGATGGTCGAAATCTCGGAGAAACGGCGTAATGGAACTATCTCGAATACGAAATTTTTCGATCATTGCGCATATTGACCACGGTAAATCAACACTTTCAGACCGCATTTTAGAGATGACGAATGCGGTGGATGCACGCGAAATGCGTGCCCAATATTTAGACAGCATGGACCTTGAACGTGAGCGAGGCATCACGATCAAAGCGCAGAACGTGCGCGTGTCATGGAAGGACCACACGCTGCATCTAATCGACACACCAGGGCATGTCGACTTTGGTTATGAAGTTAGTCGGTCTTTGGCGGCGTGCGAAGGTGTTGTTTTGGTTGTTGATGCGGCACAAGGCATCGAAGCGCAAACATTGGCGAACTGTTATCTGGCGCTTGAAAACAAACTCGAAATCGTCGCTGCACTTAACAAAATTGATTTGCCTGCTGCCGATCCAGATAGATATGCGATGGAGATCGAAAAAGTTCTCGGCATTCGCGCTGAAGATATTTTGCGCATCTCGGCCAAAACTGGCGACGGCGTGCCTGAGTTGCTCGATGCAATCATCGAGAAAATTCCGGCTCCGACTGGTGATGCCGACGCACCTCTGCAGGCTTTGATTATTGATAGTCAATATGACCAATATCGCGGCGTTGTTTCTTCGGTGCGCGTAATGAATGGTCGTATGCGCAGCACCGAGAAGTTGCGATTTATGCAAACTAACGCTGTGCACGAAGCACTTGAAGTGGGCGTGCGTCGACCAGTGCCAACACCTGTCGACGAACTCGGCCCCGGCGAAGTTGGTTATTTGATTGCTGGCATCAAAGACGTGGGCGAAGCGCGAAGTGGTGAAACCGTCACTCATGAGTCACGACAAGCCGAAAAACCTCTTGATGGCTATAGCGACCCAAAGCCGATGGTTTTTTGCGGATTGTTTCCGATTGATGCCGACGATTTTGAAACTTTGCGTGAAAGTTTGCAGAAGTTGAAACTTAATGATGCTTCAATTAGTTACTTGCCTGAGTCGTCGGGTGCGCTTGGTTTTGGTTTCAGATGCGGTTTCTTGGGTTTGCTGCACATGGAGATCGTCAAAGAGCGACTCGAACGCGAATTCAATCTGGCGTTGATTGCGACCGCCCCATCGGTTCAATATCAGGTGACGAAGACCGACGGCAGTCGAGAAATTTGTGACAACCCGAGCGAATTGCCGCCAACTGTTTACATTAAGTCGATTGAAGAGCCGTATTTCAAAGTCGACATCATCACACCAAAGGATTACACCGGCACGTTGATGGATCTCTGCCAAACTCGTCGCGGCGAACTTGGCAAACTCGAATATCTCTCGCCTGAGCGCGTCGAGATGCACTACATGATGCCGCTGGCAGAAGTAGTAGTCGACTTTTTTGATCAGATGAAGAGTCGATCGCAGGGTTACGCAAGTCTCGACTATGAACTGCACGGTTACCGAGAATCTGATTTGGTGAAAGTCGACTTATTTTTGAACGGCATTGCTGCCGATGCGTTTAGCACGATCGTGCACCGCGACAAGGCATACGACTATGGCAAGCGGATGTGCGAAAAACTCAAAGAGTTGATTCCGCGTCAGATGTTTGATGTGCCAATTCAGGCTGCAATCGGCGGCAAGTTCATCGCACGCGAAACCGTCAAAGCAAAGCGAAAAGACGTGCTGGCAAAGTGTTACGGCGGCGACATTTCGCGCAAGCGCAAGTTGCTTGAAAAACAAAAAGAGGGCAAGAAGAAGATGAAGTCAATCGGTCGCGTTGAGATACCCGGAGATGTTTTCATTTCGGCGCTCAAACTCGATAATTAACTACCGTGGCTGAGAAACACGCAAGCGTTTTTCGCTCGCTGAAATATTTCAACGCACGTCTGTTCTTCGCAGGGTTGCTGCTTTCGAATATTGGCAGCTGGCTGCAGTTAACCGCGTCGTCGTTGTTGATTTATCGCTTGACAGGCAACGCAGCCGATCTCGGCTACAACGTGGCGTTTCAGTTTTTGCCGATGTTGTTGTTTGGCACCTGGTGCGGTGCACTTGCTGATCGCCACAATCGTCGCCGAATCGCGTTGATATCGCAGGCGGCTTTGGCTGCTCAGGCTTTGTTGCTCGGTGTTCTTGATCTTTCGGGTGTGATCAATGTGCCGATGGTCTACGCGCTGTCGCTGCTGCTGGGCATCATCGGCGCTTTCGACAACCCTGCCCGACGCGGTTTGGTGACTGAACTCGTGCCGACTGTTGATTTACCGAATGCAATGTCGCTGAATACGGCAGTGATGACAGGCTCGCGAATTTTTGGTGCGGCGATCGCGACCGCGTTGGTCGGACCACTCGGCACTGGGTGGCTGTTTATCTTGAATGGCGTCTCTTACGCAGCGATGATTTACGGTTTGACGGGATTGCGAAAGAGTGAAATGTATCCCGCGATTATGCGACCAGCAGGTGGTTCTCCTGTGCGCGAAGTTTTTAAATATGTCGCAGGTAACCGACGTTTGTTGACGATGTTTTTGGTTTATGTCGCCGTGAGCACATTTTCTTTCAACTTTGGTGTTGCTTTGCCAAAGTTGGCCGACCTTAGTTGGGGTGATGACCGAGCATTTGGTTGGGTGATGTCGGTGATTGGCATTGGTAATTTGACCGGTGCTCTGCTCACGGCACGCTTAAAGACTGTGTCGATGGGCTGGTTCGTTGGCAATATCGCATTGCTCGGATTAGCCAGCATCGGCATGGCGTTTGCTTCGAATGTGTGGCTGGCATTTTTATGGAGTATTCCGCTGGGCATCGGCGGGGCCGCGATGATCGCTTCGGGTAATGCAATTAGTCAACAAGAATCACCACCCGATATGCGTGGAAGATTATTGGCGTTAACGGCGGTTGCATTTTTGGGAAGCACACCAATTGGTGGACCGATAACCGGTTTGATTGCCGACTCAATCTCGCCTGAGTGGTCACTGGCATATGGTGGGGTGGTTGCTCTAGTTTGTGCGGCAGTGGCAGTAGTTGCATGGAGATGATTGGGTGTAGATCAAATGTCGAATAACTCTTCTAATTCAGTGATGTGGTTTCGGCGCGATTTGCGTCTCGAAGACAACCCGGCATTGATCGCAGCAAGCAAAGTCGGAGCAGTAACGCCGTTGTTTGTTTTAGACCCGATGTTTTTGCAGCGATCAGGTGCACCGAGGTTGGCATTTTTGTTTCGTTCACTGCGCGAATTGAATAAGGCAATTGGTGGCGCGCTCGTGGTGCGTGTCGGTGACCCAGTTGAAATCGTGCCAATGGTGGCTAAAGAAGTTGCTACAACCGAAGTTTTTGCTGCAAAAGATTTTGCACCATATGGGCAAAAGCGTGACGCTGAAGTTGCTCGGTCACTTGAAAAAGTTGGTGCGAAGTTGAATCATGTTGGTTCGGCATACGCGGTCGACCCCGGTACGGTGCGAAAAGCCGACTCGACGCCGTATTCGGTGTTTACTCCGTTTTCGAAAGTTTGGTTGGTGAACGGTTGGTCGGCACCAGTAAAAAAGCCGAATGTGAAATGGAATGGCGCACCTGCGATAAAGAGTGAGTCGATACCCGATGACCCGGCATTGACCGCAAAAATCGCTGATGCAGGCGAAGAAGCCGCATGGAAACGATGGAGATATTTCGCCGAGACTGCGCTTGGTAAATATAAAGACGAAAGAAATAATCCTGATCGCGATGGCTGCAGTCAGATGTCGGTTTATTTGCGCTTCGGTGTGGTGCACCCGCGACAATTGCTGGCCGAACTTGAACCGGACAAGAACCATGATCACTATCGCAGCGAACTCTGTTGGCGCGAGTTTTATGCCGATGTGTTGTTTCATCAACCACAGACAACTTGGAAAAATCTGCAACCCAAAATGGACAGCCTGCAAGTCGACACCGATGCGAACGCCAAAAAGCGATTCGAAGTTTGGTGCGCTGGCAAAACGGGTTATCCGATCGTTGATGCGGGAATGCGACAGATGTTGGCGACAGGATGGATGCATAATCGTGTGCGAATGATTGCTGCCAGTTTTTTGGTCAAAGATTTGCATTTACCGTGGCAGTGGGGTGCGAAGTTCTTCATGAAGCATCTGGTCGATGGCGATATCGCATCAAACAATCACGGCTGGCAATGGACAGCTGGTACTGGCACCGATGCGGCGCCGTACTTTCGCGTTTTCAACCCCGTGTTGCAAGGCGAGAAATTTGATCCCAACGGAAAATACGTTTGCGAATGGATACCCGAGTTGCGCGATGTGCCAAAAAAGTTTGTGCATTCACCATGGCTGCAACCCGAAGGCGGATTGTTTGCGCAATATCCAGAACCAATGGTTGACCATTCACAAGAGCGTGATGAGGCTCTAAGTCGCTACAAGATCAGCGGGGAAATCAATCGCTCGGTAGTCTGACGCTAGGTAGCCTGATAAGTAACAAATGCTTGACGATCGTAAGACTGCAATCCTCAGGGCTGTCGTAGAGGAGTACATCGCCACCGCGCAACCGGTGGGTTCTGCGCACATTGCCAATAATCGTGACATGGCGGTCTCGTCGGCGACGGTGCGCAACGACATGGCGGCTTTAGAGCGCGAAGGCTATTTAATGCATCCGCATACTTCGGCTGGTCGAATACCAACCGACAAGGGATACCGGTTTTTTGTAGACAACTTGGTGCCAAACGGTTCGCTTGGTTCGATTGAACAGGCGAAAGTCGGAAGTTTTTTTGAAACTGCGCACTTTCGACTAGAAGAAACACTTCAGCGAACGTCGATGTTGTTGGCGCAATTGACGAATTATGCATCAGTCGTAATCGGGCCGACTGCAGAAGTTGCCGTTGTGCGCTCAGTGCAACTAGTTCGGCTCTCGAGTCATCACATCACGGTGGTCGTCGTCTTGTCAAACGGTGCGGTCGAAAACGCGCAGATTGAAATCACGAGCGATGTCACAGACGATGAGATTTTGCAAGCCAATGCAGAATTGCAGCGGCTCATGATCACTCAGCCGTTGAGTGATATGGCGGCTCATCGCGAAGCAAATCGCAACGCGAGCAAAGGTCAAACACTCGGTGCTGGTGTCATTGCATTGTGCGAAAAAGTTTTGTCGGCCCTCGACCGCGTGCGAAACGATGAGAACTTCTACGTTGGTGGCGTGGCGCAAATGGCCGAGGCATTCGATGCAGTAGAAATCGTGCGTAATGTCTTGCACACCCTCGAGCAGCAATATGTCGTTGTCACTCTTGTTCGCGACATGTTGAACCGCGGTGTTTCAGTGGCGATCGGCGCCGAACATGGTGTCGAACCACTTTCGGCGTGTTCAGTTGTCTTGGCGCCAGTTCGCGCCGACGGCGAAACTGTGGGCACTGTTGGTGTGCTTGGGCCAACGCGCATGAATTATCCGCAAGCATTGGCGACCGTAGATTTGGTTAGCGATCGACTTGGTCGTCGTTTGACCGAAAATTAATTCGAATGGCGCAAGATTTTTATCAGTTGCTTGGCGTATCGCGTGGGGCGAGTCAAGATGAGTTAAAGCGCGCATATCGCAAGTTGGCGCGCGAACTGCACCCTGATGCAAACCCCAACAATGCTGAGGCAGAAGAGAAATTCAAACTCGTAAGTCGCGCATATGAAGTTTTGTCAGACGAAGAGACTCGTGCGCGGTATGACCAATTTGGTGAAGCCGGTATTTCGGGTGGTGGTCGCGGCGGTGGAGATCCGTTTGGTGGTGCTGGGGGTTTTGGCAGCATCTTCGACGCATTCTTTGGTGGTGATTCGCCGTTTGGTGGAGGCGGGCGACAACAATCTGGTCCACAACGTGGCCCAGACCTCGAAACACAAATTGAAATCGACTTTGTTGACGCAGTTTTTGGTTGTAAAACTTCGGTGTCGATCAGATCTGCCGTGAGTTGCGAAGAATGCGAAGGTTCTGGCGCGGCTGCGGGCACCAAAGCCACAACGTGTGCCGACTGTGGTGGTTCGGGTCAAGTGCGACGAATGCGCCAGAGCATTCTCGGGCAAATGGTGACAACCACACCGTGCGGCCGATGTCGCGGCATGGGTGAAATGATTGCATCGCCGTGCAACAAATGTCGCGGTGAAGGTCGCGTGACTAAAGATCAGACACATGAGATTGATATTCCGGCAGGTATTGCAGCGGGCCAGACAATGCGCGTGACTAGTCGTGGTGGTGTCGGGCCGCGTGGCGGTGCGGCTGGAGACCTGTATGTACATATTGAAGTTGCGGCACATGAGATGTATCAACGTGAAGAAAATGATCTAGTGACGAATGTGCAAGTCTCGATTGCGCAGGCAGCGCTCGGCGTTGATCTTGTGCTGGCAACTCTTGATGGTGACGAGACGCTCACCGTTGCACCAGGTGTGCAACACGGTCATGAGTATTTGCTCAAGGGTCGTGGCGTGCCGTACCTGAATCAAGGTGGACGCAATCGAGGTCGAACACGCGGCGATCTTCGCGCACGAATTGAAGTCGTGGTGCCGAAAAAACTTTCGTCAAAAGAGCGCGATTTGCTGTTGCAACTTGCCAAAGAGCGCGGTGAGCAAGTGACGGCCGGCGATAATTCACTGAAGTCGAAGATTAAGTCGGCGTTTTCGTGATTTCTGCGCTGCGTAACTCAGCGGCACATGTTTTTGTAGATTCGATCGACGCGCCAGTATTGAGCGATGTCGATGCACATCACCTATTACGTGTCTTGCGGGTGAAATCACGAGATGTCGTGACGGTCTCAGATGGTGGCGGCCGCTGGCGTACATGTGTTGTTGATGGCGATGCAAAAATTGAGGCAACAAGCGACGTCGCCACAGAAGCGGCACCTAAGTGGCAGTTGACTGTGGCGTTTTCTGTAGTTAAAGGTGATCGACCCGAATGGACGGTACAGAAACTGACCGAAATTGGCGTTGACGAGATTGTCGTCTTAGCGCCAACGACTCGCAGTGTTGTGCGATGGGACGCAGGTCGGGCAAACAAGAATTTAGAGAAACTGCGAATAGTTGCGCGTGAGGCGGCGATGCAATCGCGACGCGTTTGGCTGCCAAAAGTTAGCGATGTCGTGACTCTGGCGCAGTTGAGCGATGCATTTATCGCTGACCCAACTGGCGAGGTGCTGAACGCTTCGCATCGCACGATTGCGATTGGTCCTGAGGGTGGTTTCACGCCAGACGAGATCTCTGCTGGCAAAGGTGTCGTTTCGCTTGGTGACACAATTTTGCGAGCAGAAACTGCGGCGATTAGCGCGGCTGTTCTAATGTCGAGTTACCGAAATAAAGAAAGTTGAACCGACAATGAGCCCATCTGACGACGAGATGCTTGAGCAGTCTCCGTTTTCACGGATGGTGGGTGAGCGCCTGAGATCGATTCGCTCGCAGAAAAATTTGTCACTCAGCGAGGTCGAACTTCAGTCGCGCGAAGAATTTAAAGCTTCAGTGCTTGGCGCATATGAACGAGGTGAACGGGCGATTTCGGTGCCACGCCTCGAGCGCTTGGCCAAGTTTTATGGCGTAACAATTGATCAACTTTTGCCCCGCGACCCGTTGCGAGTTGAAGATAATCAACCCGGTGCGTCGGCCCCGACCAAACTTCGAATTGACGTGGCCAAACTCTCGACGCGCGAAGGCATCGAATTCAAGATGCTTGAGAGATTTTTGCGGATGATTCAAGTGCAACGACAAGACTTCAACGGCAAAGTCATAACCGTGCGTGCGCACGACACTCGGGCGATTGCCGTGATGCTCGATATTGCCGTCGATGAAGTTGGCGCCAAACTTGCCGAACTTGACTTGTTGTTCGTGCCACCAACAACGCAGAGTTAAATATCATGCACCCCGGATTTGGTGTTTACATTCATATTCCGTTTTGTGCAAAAAAGTGTGACTATTGCGCTTTTGCAACGTTCACTGACCGCCACCAACTGACGACAGATTATTTGACGGCATTACGCACACACATAAAGCGAAGCGTTGCGAGCGCAATGCCTCGCGCGACGAGCGTATTCATCGGTGGGGGCACACCAACACTTGTGCCGGCTGCAGAGTTAATGAGCGTGTTGGCTGAGATTCCGCTTGCGGCTGGCTGCGAAGTGACGGTCGAATGCAACCCCGACGACATCACCCTTGAGATGATGCAGACATATCGCGCGGGCGGAGTAAATCGCATCAGCATCGGTGTGCAGTCGACTGTTGATCATGTTTTGAAGTCGCTTGGGCGTACACATAACCCAGAGAACGTTCAGCGCTCAGTTTCTTTCGTGCGCGAAGCAGGATTTGAGACTTTTAATCTCGACATAATTTACGGTGCTGCAGGCGAAACCCTTGATGACTGGTCGCGGACGTTGCGTGATGTCGCAGCTTTTGATCCTCCGCATGTTTCTGCGTACGGCCTCACAGTTGAAGCGAACACCGTTTTGGCGACACAACTAGATCGCCACCCAGATGATGACGATCAAGCAGACAAATATTTATTGTGTGATGACACATTGTCGGTAAACGGATTACAGAATTATGAGATATCAAATTGGGCAAAGCCCGGTCATGAATGCAAACACAATTCGCTTTATTGGCAGCAGGGCAATTACGAAGGTTTCGGCAGTGCGGCTCATGCGCACTTGAACGGTCGTCGTTGGTGGAATGTTCGCACGCCAGATCGCTACATCGAATTAGTTAATGCTGGCGAGTCACCAGAGTCGTCGAGTGAGACACTTGATGCCGAAACGAGCAAGCGCGAGATGCTGCAGTTGCTGGTGCGAACTCGTGAAGGTGTGCCACATGGTTCGTTTAGTGACAAAGATCTTGACGAAATGAGCGAGTTGCTTGACCGCCAAGAAGACCGAATCGTTTTGACTCGCGCAGGGCGTTTGCTCGCCAACGAAGTTGCGCTGCGACTAATTGACGCTATTTAATTGCTTTAAGAAACGCGTCGAACTCTTTTTTATCGATTGTCACGTTGTTGTGATCGGCGGGGTAGGCACCAGTGAGCACGTCGCTGCGAAACTCTTTGAAAGCTGCAACTGATTCGCGGTGAAGGCGGTGATATTCGGTTTTGAAATCGCGGTAGACCTTAGAGTGACGCGGCACATGACCCTCGTTATCGCCGAGAATATCAGTGGCGAAAAGATATTGCACATCGCAGTTGATGCCAGCACCCATGCCGATGGTCAGCATTTTGGTGCGCTTTGAAATTTCAGTGGCAACTTCAGCTGGCACAACTTCAACTTCAACACCAATCGCGCCGGCGTCTTCATATTGCTTCGTGAGTTCGTAAACACGCAAAGCTTCGGCACTTGTTTTGCCGACTGCTTTCATGCCACCAAACCACGAGTTTCGATATGGCACGAGACCAACGTGGCCGACTGCGGGGATGTACTCGTCGGCGAGTGCCTTGATTGTGGGTATGCCGTATCCGCAATAAAGAGTGTCGGCGCCAACGCCCATCAGGCGATATGCATTGCGCAAAATTTCGTCTTCGCCTGCGTATGTGTTGACAGCTAAACCAAGAGTAAGAAATGTATTTGGCGCAGCTTTACGAATGCCGACATAGTCACTTGATTGACCGTCATGCAGTTCGGCGGCGACGAGCATGTCAATGCCCGCTTCTTCGCACGCGGCGGCCTCGCGCGGGGTGCGCACAAAAACTTGCGTCAAATGTCGTTTGCCTTTTGCGGCGAACAGATCTTTCAGAGTTAACTTTGACATACACCCCTGTTTCGTTTGTGGGACTTCTATTGTCGCACTTCAACCTTTTGAGTTACAAACCAGCACGCTATGCTTAGCGTCTAATAAGGGCGTGTAGCTCAGTTGGTAGAGCGCCACCTCGACATGGTGGAGGTCCCGGGTTCA
>SXGQ01555471.1_pt1 | contig 10337 bp, 3 predicted proteins | sample 3178371 | NCBI WGS metagenome assembly SXGQ01 (sample SAMN11356859, study PRJNA531348) | freshwater metagenome | isolation source: freshwater sample F1-20 | place: China: Fuxian Lake, Yuxi | collected 2017-12-25 | reverse complement strand
CCTCGTCGCTCGCGAGCCGGCTCGAGGGGCGGACGAGGTGGTCGAGGTGCTGGTAGAAGCCCTCGAGGCTCACGAACCAACCTTCGGCCGGCGTCCACTCGACGCCGAGGCTCGCCTGGCGCCCCTCGACGGGCGGGATACCCGGGTCGCCAAAGGGAGCCGCGACCTGGAACAGCTGCGGCGGCTGGTGGGCCACCGCGGCCATACCCTTCAGGGTCCAGGCGGGGTCCACCTGCCAGCGCAGGGCGAGCTTCGGGTCGACCGTCGTGACCCAGCGCCCGGCCTGCTGGTCGACGTTGAGTCGCAGGCCAGGCAGCAGGCGCAGGCCGCCGAGGCCCCACGACCCTGACACGAACGGAGCGATCGACAGATAGGGCGCGTCGAGCTGGCTCGGGATGGTGACCGGGTCGAAGATCGGCGGGCGCGGATCGCCGAGCGGCGGCGCCGAGGGGACCCTCAGATCCGCCTGCGCCTTCAGGCGCGCGACGTCGAGGCCGCCGTCGAGCCCGAAGGCCTCGGACGGCCGCCAGCGCGCAATCGACAGCAGCTGCCCCACCCAGGCGGTGGAGACCACCTCGATCGGGTCATCGCCGCCCGCCACGCGGCGATTGTCGATGAAGTCGTACTCGAACATCGCGCTCTCGGTGAGCGTCAGCGTCTTCGCCAGGTCGAAGTCGAAGGCCACGTTGAGGCGGTGGAAGCCGAGCCCGAAGCGGGTCGAGCTCGTGCCGCCGCCGTCAGCGGTCGACACGTTGAGTGCCGACACCTTGTCGACCGCCCCGAGGGCCACGATGCGGCCTCGAACACGCGGGCTGAAGTCGTAGCTCGTCCGGAGCTGATAATCCGTATAACTGATATCAATATCATCGTTGATGAGCGGCAGCAGCAGGTCGAAGTAGCTGCGCCGGACCGCGACCGTGGCGACACCCTTGCCCTCATCGAACGGCGTGCTCATCAGCAGGCCCGCCTTGAACAGATCCATCTCGAGGTCGAGGTGGAAGCGGTCGCGCTCGGGATCCCGCGTCTCGACCGCGATCGCGGCCGACGCGACGCGGCCGTACTGGGCCGGGTAGCCGCCGGGGTAAAACGACAGCCGCCCGACGAGCTGAGGGTGGATGACGCCCGGCCCGCCGAGCAGATGATACAGGAACACCGCGGGGTGCCCGTCGATGAAGAAGCCGGTGTTGTCGAGCTGCGCCCCGCGGACGACGAAGTAGCCAAGGCCGAACGGCGAGCGCGCGACGCCGGGCAGGGACGCCACGACGCGGGTCGGATCGCCAAAGGTGCCCGCGACCTTCGTCAGCTCGTCGGCGGTCAGCTCGACGACGGTGGCGGACTCGGGCGGGCGCTCCTCCCGGACGATCGTGCGGTAGGCCCCGTCGCCACCGGGCGTCAGGAAGAAGCGCGGCGGATCGGCGAGCGCCTCGGCGGGGCTCTTGGCTCGCACCTCGACGTCGCGCTCGAGCGGCTCGTACCCGCCCGTGAAGACGTCGAGTCGCAGCCGCCCGCGTGGCAGCCCCTGAAAGAGGAAGCCGCCGCCCGCGTCGGTCAGGGACTCCCACATCCGCACCGTGCGGGTGTCGCGAAGCAGCACCGGAACCCCGGGCTGCGGCGTGCGGGTCCCGCGCTCCGCGAGGACTCCCGCGAAGGCATAGCCTGGAGCCGCCTCGGGCGTCCCCCGCTCACGCCGCGCCTCGAGCCCGCGACCACGCTGAGGCGGCGGGCGGAAGGCGTACGTGAACGGGACCGTGACGGGAACCGCCACGCCCCCGACGGTCGCGGGCGTGAAGCGATAGCGGGACGCAGCCTCCTGCGCGAGGCTGTCCCACGGCTCACCGGCCCCACGCGTCAGCCGAACCTCGGTCACGGCCCCCTCGGGACCGATCGTCAACGTCAGGACGATGTCGACCGCAGGCACGTCCCGCTGTCGCAGCCCGCTCGGCCAGGACGGCTCCGGGGCCTCGAGGAGCCGCGGCGGCACGACCTCGCCTGCTTGCGGGGCCTCAGCGGCCCGCGCGACAGCGTGAACGAACCCGGCCAGGAGCAGCGCGAGCGCGACGAGCGTCAGCCTCACCCCCGCTGCGGCGCGGCTCAGGCCTGACGGTTCGTCAGGAAATGCCGCAGCACCCGCCGACAGCCAGGTCCTCCGCCGCTTCCACTCGCCGAGCCCCTCAGGCCTCGCGCCATGCCTCGCCACCACCACCTCTCGCGCTGAGGACCTGTCGCCCTGACGTCCGCGCGCGGCGATGCGGCGGGACCGGCGATTCGCGTGGCGAACCGGGGGCGAGGTGCCTTAGGGTGGTCCCATGGCGCGCGCGGTCAAGGGGGATAGCTGTGTCAAGGTCGCTTTCCTGCTCGGCCTGCTCCTTGCAGCCGCCTGCTCGGCGGAGCCGGGGCACCTCAGCCCGCCTGCCCTCGCCACGCCGCGGGCCACCGGAGCACGCGTGATCGCCGAACGTGAAGGGCGCTTCGGCCCCGTCGTCGTCATCGAGGACAGCGAAGGACTCCGCCGCCTGCGCTTCGGGCGAGACGGTGTCGATCAGAGCGCGGTCCGGCCAGGCGACCCAGACCACCTCGAGTTCGCCTACATCCGTCACCTGACGAGCGCGCTCGCCCTGTCCCCGCATGCCCACCGCGTCCTCTTCATCGGGCTCGGCGGCGGCACCCTGCCGATGTTCCTGCGCCGCCACCACCCCGAGGCCCACATCGACATCGTCGAGCTCGACCCCGCGGTCGTCGCCTGCGCGAGTGGCTTCATGGGGTTCGTCCCCGACACGCGGATGACCGTCCACGTGGCCGACGGGCGCGCCTTCCTCGAAGCCTCGGACGCGCGCTGGGACCTCATTGTCCTCGACGCCTACGGCGAGGACAACATCCCGTATACGTTGACAACCCGGACCTTCCTGACGGCCGTCGCCGGGCGGCTCGCCCCTGGCGGCCTCATCGCGGCGAACCTCTGGGGCGAGGCCGTCAACCCGATCTATGGCGGCATGCTCGCGACCTGGACCGCGGTCTTCCCCGAGGTCCACGTGCTCGCCCCTGTCGGCAGCGACAGCCGCGTCGTCCTCGCCTTCGGGGATCGCCGCGGCCTGACCCGTGAGCTGCTCGTCGAGGCTGGCTGGGCCCTGCGCAAGGCCTGGGGCCTGCGCTTCGACCTTGCGGACGCCATCGCCACCGCGTGGATGCCGCGCGAGCGGTGGCCACGCCGCGCCGCGGTCCTCGAAGATGGCCAGGACCCGCGCGAGCGGCCCCGAACGACCCGCTGAGGACAGCCTCAGGCCTCGAGGCGACGACTGAGGGCCGCGAGCCCCTCGGGGCTCATCATCGGCCCGAGCAGCTCGAACGCGACAGGGCGCGCAAAGAGGTATCCCTGCCCGGCGTGACAACCGATCTGGCGCAAACGCCGCGCGTCGTCTGCATCCTCGACGCCCTCGACGACGACCTCTTTCCCGAGGACGCAGGCGAGGCTGTTGATGGCCTCGACGATGGCCCAGGACTCGTGCTGGTTCGCGTCCTTGGCGAGGAAGGCGCGGTCGATCTTCAGCGTCTGGATCGGGAAGCGGCGGAGGGCCGCAAGCGACGAATAGCCCGTCCCGAAATCGTCGATCGACAGCTGCACCCCGAGCCCACGCAACGTCATGAGCAGCTCGCGCACGAACTCCGCGTTCTCCATCAGGACGCTCTCGGTGATCTCGAGGTGGAGGCGCGATGGGGCGAGCGACGTCATCCGCAGCACCTCGGCGACGTCATCCGCAAAGCCGGGCTGCATGAGCTGGCGCCCGCTGACGTTGACCGCCACCCATGGCTCGACCCCCGAGGGCAGCGCGGGCCAGAGCGCCGCCTCTTCGCAGGCGGACATGAGGGCCCACTTGCCGATGTTCAGGATGAGCCCCGACTCCTCGGCGAGCGGGATGAACTCGGCTGGCGAGATCGGACCCTGCTTCGTGTGCTGCCAGCGCGCGAGGGCCTCGAAGCCAAGCAGCCGCCCGTCCACGAGGCTCACCACGGGCTGATAGTGCAGCGTCAGCTCGCTGCGCTCGACCGCGCGCCGTAGGTCTGTCTCGAGCATCAGCCGCCGCACCGTCTCATGGCGCATGCTGGCGTCGAAGACCTTGCGCTTGCCGCGTCCAAGGCGTTTCGCCCGCACGAGCGCGATGTTGGCGTCGCGCAGCAGCTCTTCCGGCTCGACATAGGTCGCGGTCTGCAGCACGAGGCCGAGGGAGGCCGACGTGAAGACCGCGTAGCCGCGAAGGTCGAAAGACCGCAGGAGGTCCCGCTGGATCCGCTCGGCGACGACCTCGGCCTCGTCGAGATCGGCGATCTGGTCGAGGATGATAAGGAACTCGTCGCCCGCGAGGCGCGCCACGGTGTCGCCCGCGCGCACGTTGCGGAGCAGCCGGGTGGCGCTCGAACGCAGCAGCATATCGCCGATCGATGGCCCGAAGCTGTCATTGACGAGCTTGAAGCCGTCAAGGCCGAAGAGCATCACCGCGAACGGCGTCCCCTTGCGCGCCCCCTCGAGCGCCTCGTGCAGCCGGTGCAGCAGCCACGCCCGGTTCGCGAGGCCTGTCAGCGGGTCGTGGAAGGCCTCGTAGCGCAAGCGCTCTTCGGCGTTTCGACGGTGGGTCACATCACTCGTCGAGCCCGCGAGCAGCGTCGGCGCCCCGTCGGCGTCGCACTCGACCATCGCGCGCACGATGCACCAGCGCCACGTGCCGTTCTCGTGCTCGAGGCGGTGTTCATGGAGCAGCACCGGGACGTGGCCACGCAGGTGCTCGTCGATGGCCTGCTGCAACCCTTCGCGGTCGGCCGGATGGACGCGGCCAAGCCACGCCTCGGCGGGTGCGCGCACGGAGATCTCGGGCAACCCGAGCATCGCGCACCAGCGCGCCGAGAACGCGACCTCGTCCCGCTGCAGATCCCACCACCAGAGTCCGTCGCGCGCCGCCCCCGCGACGAGCTCCCAGCGGCGGCGCAGGAGCTCGAGTTCGCGCTCGAGCTCGCCCGACTGCTGTCGGTCGACGAGGAAGACGGCGAGCAGGCGCCAACCCGCGACCGGGGGGACCGGGCAGGGCTCGAGGCGCACGTCGAAGAGGCGCGAGGCGCCCGAGGTGTGGGAGAGCGAGGCGCGGTACTCGATCGGCTCCGTGAGCGCGGCCTCGTAGCGCTCGCGCCACGAGCCCGCCGTCAGGTGCGGATCGAAGTATCGGAAGTCCTGCCCGATGAGATCGAACGTCCGCGACCCGACGACGCGCGCCGCGAGCGCGTCGGCCCACACGACGGTGGCCGAGTCGGGCGCCGCCTCGATGAGCAGCAGCCCGCTCGCCCGAAGCTCCCCCGCGTCAACCTGCCGGCTCTGCGCCCAAGCGAGCGCGTCGGCGCGCGCACCCGCCGCGGAGGCTGCGTCGGCAAACGGTCGGTCGGCGGCGGTTGGCTCGAGGTCGTTCAAGGCGCTCGGGGTCTCTGCGGTGGAGGTCTGGGCGTTCGCCGCACGAACGGTCCGTGCGGGAAAGTCGACAGGCTACGACGAAACCGGCGGCGCGAAAACCACCGAGTCTCAGAAATCCACGACCTCGACAGAGACGCCGACCGGCATCCCGAACGACAGCGACCCGGCTCCAGTCGGCCCGAAGGTCCCGCCGTAGCCAAGGTTCAGGCCGAGCTCGAAGCTGACGGGCGCGATCGCGTTCAGCCAGCGCAGCTGCGCCTTGCCGATCACGTCGAAACCAAGCCCGCCGTCGTCGGACATCCGAAGATCGAGACGGCCGAGGACGCCGAGGCGCAGCTCGACCGGCACGTCGGTGAAGCGATGGGCGAGCATCTGGACGCCACCTGTCAGCTCGAGCAGCGGCCCGAGCCCGTCGAGGACAAGGCCGACCCCACCCTCGAAGCCGGGCGAACCGTCAGTCAGGCGCTGGACACGGGCACGGATGGCGTTCCAGCCGAAGTGGTCGTGGTTAGCGAAGCTGAGGCGCGCGCCCGTGCCGAGGCCGAGCACCCACGGCGAGCGGGCGTCGCGCAGGACCTTCGCGTCCGCCTGCCAGAACCAGGGGCGCTCGCGGCGCAGCGTGAAGGCCCCCGTTGTCCGGTCGCGCAGGTCGCGCTCGCGCATCGCGATGACGCTGCCGGCGTAGCGGACGAGGACGAAGCGCTCGTTCGGACCGCCCTGCGCCCCGCCGACATAGACCGGCTCGCAGGTGAGGTCGCGCGGACCACGGGGGGCCTCGGCGTTGGCAGACGTCTGACAGAGTTGGAGGACATACGTTCCGGCAGGGACCTCGAGCCACAGTCCCGCGAGCTCGGCGCCCGGGGTGTCCTGGCTCGTGCGGAAGGCCTGCGCCGCGTTCGCCGTGCCGCGCCAGACGCCGCGGGCCACCGCGCAGAAGCCGCCCGCGAGCTCGAGGACGTCCTTTGTCGGCCCAGACGGCAGCGCGACGAGCTTCGAGGGGACGGCGAGGACGTGCGCCCGCCCTGCATGCTCGACCCGGATGAGGGCCCACGAGTCGCGCTCGTCGAGCAGCGTCGCGGGCGTCTCGCGCGGCAGCGAGGCGACTGGCGCGCCCGCCGCCGTCAACTGCCGCCAGAGGCCCGCCTCGAGCGCCCACAAGCCCTCGAGCTTCACGTCCTCGACGAGCGCGCTCGTCCACATCGGCTGACGGCAGATGTGATAGCCGCCAAGTGGCGCACTTGCCTGATAACGCATGCCCGAGTGATCGCGCGTCGGGTCATCCGGGTCGGCGAGGTCGAGCCGCGTCTGACGACTGACAAGGAACCACGACACCGCCTGCGGGTCCCCTTCGATGTCGGCTGGGAGCGCGATGGCCACCTGTCCGGGATCGGCCGAGAGCCCCTCGCAGCGCGAGACGCGCGTGCCTGCCTCGAAGCGCATCGGCTCGACGCCGCGCGCCATGACCTGGCCACGCGCGGTGTCAAAGGTCGCGTAGGAACCGACCGTCGTCTCGACGAGCGAGGCGGGCGCGCAGGTCTCAGAGAAGCGGAGGGCCGCCGCGGTCGCGACGAACACCTCGCGTGGCGACATCCCATCGCCCTCACCGAGGAAGCCGCGGAAGGGGCGCGGCGCGAAGGCGACCGTCCCGTCGACGCTGAAGGTCGCGGTGCCGTCGCGCTCGGTCCACTGGTGCGCGAGCCCGACGACGGTCAGCGTGACCTCGTCGAGGCCGGGGTCTTCGGGCGTCAGGACGAGTTCCATCTGGGCGCTGCGCTGGACATTGCCGACGTTCAGGCGGCGCTCGAAGATGAGGGTCTCGTCGGGCGCCTCATCATCGCCTATCCCGACGACGGTGGGGATGCAGACGCGCCCGCCCGTCTGGCCAGCTGGCGCAGGTTCGACGAAGAAGCGCGCCCGCGGGACGGTGACCGAGACCTTGCGCGCGTCGCGGTTGAAGGCCGAGACCTGCGTGATGCGTGTGTCGGTGACCGACATGCAGACCCAGCCGAGCTCGTGCGGGCGGCTCAGCGCGACGCCCGCGGGTGGCGCGACCTCCTCGGCGTGGACGGGGGCGGCGGCGGGCAGCAGCGAGGCTACGGCCAGCGCGCGGAGCAGGGTCTGGCGCGGGCCTCTCGGGTGCATCGTCATCGGGTCTCTCCAATCGCTTCGGGCGAGGCGGTGCGTCGCGGGTTCCGACGAGATCTAGCCCCCGTCGGCGCGGGGGGCAAAAAAGGCGTACGCCAGCCCCGGCATTCCCGGGACCTCCGCACCCGTGCCGGGGTGGCGCTTTCCGCAGCCCGACGTTGTGGGGGGTGGCCGACCCATGTAGGGTCCGGCCCATGAAACGCGCAGTCCTCGTCGATGGCAGCAACCTCATCTACCGCGCCTTCTACGGCCTGCCGGCATCCTTGCGCGCCGCCTCGGGGCAGCCGACGAACGCCATCTACGGGTTCGCCCAGATGTTCCGGAAATTGTTCGCGGACCCTGCGACCGAGCTCGGCGCGGTCGTCTTCGACGCGCCAGGCGGCAGCTTCCGCGACGCGATCTTCGCTGACTACAAGGGCCACCGCGAGGCCATGCCCGCCGACCTCGCGGTCCAGCTGCCTGGCGTCTTCGCGCTCTGCGAGGCCCACGGCGTGCGCCTCCTGCGCGAGGCGGGCGTCGAGGCGGACGACGTCCTCGGGACCCTCGCGGTGCGCGCCCGCGCAGCCGGTTACGAAGTGCAAATCGTCAGCACGGACAAGGATTTCGGACAGCTTGTCGGGGACGGCGTGCGGCTCGTCGACACGATGAAGGACGTCGCTTATGACGCAGAAGGTGTCCGGGAGAAATGGGGGGTGCCGCCTGTCCACATCGTCGACCTGCTCGCACTCGCAGGCGACAAGGCCGACAACGTGCCTGGCGTCGCGGGCATCGGGGAGAAGTCGGCCATCGACCTCGTGACCCGCTTCGGCGGCCTCGACGCGATCTACGCCGCGGTCGATGCATCCGACCGTGGCGGCCTGAAGGGCAGGCAGCTCGCGAACCTGCAGGCGGGACGCGAGGCGGCGCACATGTCGCGCGACCTCGTGACGATCCGGACCGGGCTGCCGAACCTGCCCGAGCTGACCGAGCTCGCCGTTGCGCCGACCGACACCGCGCGTCTCGCGGCGCTCTACCGCGAGCTGCAGTTCTTCTCACTGCTCGCGGCCGACGAGCGGCGCGCGCTCGAGGTGAGCGCGTCGGGCCCACCCTCGGACCACGGCGAGATCGCCACCCCCGACGCCCTCGCGGCCCTCCTCGCCCGCGCGACGCCCGAGTGCCCCGTCGCCATCGTGCCAGTCACCGACGAGGAGCCCCCCGCCATCGCGCCGCTGCTCGGCTTCGGCCTCGCGGTCGCAGTCCCGGGCGAGCCGGTCCTCGCGCGCTCCGTCCCGCTGACAGATGCCCTGAGACCCGCGGTCGCGGCCGGGCTCGCCGACCCGACGGCGCCCCGGACGGCCTTCGACTTCAAGTCCCTCTACCGGGCGCTGCGACGTGCCGGCCTCGGCGCCGACCCGACGGCACCCGGCCGCGGCGCGCCCGACTTCGCTGCGGTGCGCTTCGACGTCCGGCTCGGCAGCTTCCTCCTCGACCCGACCGGCCTCATTCCACACCGCCTCGACCAGGTCGCGCGCAGCTTCCTGTCACGCGCGCTGCGGCCCGTGAAGGAGGTCGTCGGCACGGGGCAGAAGCTGCGCCGCTTCTCCGAGATCCCGCGGTCCGACCTCGTCGCCTGGGCCTGCCATCTGGCCGAGACGGTCGCCTGCCTGCACCCCGTCGTGACAGCCCGCGTGGCAGCTGACCCGTCCGCCCGCCTGCTCGTCGACATCGACCTGCCGCTCTCGCGGGTGCTTGGCGACATGGAGCTCGCCGGGGTCCTCGCCGACAAGGATGAGCTGCAGCGGCTGGGCGTCGAGTTCCGCGCGCGCCTCGACGGCTATGAGCGCGAGGTCTGGCAGCACGCGGGGCGCCCCTTCAACATCGGGTCACCGAAGCAGCTCGGCGAGGTCCTCTTCGACGAGCTCGGGCTGCCGCACGGCAAGAAGACGCAGACGGGCTACTCGACCGACGCGGAGGTCCTCGAGGGCCTCATCGGCGCGCACCCGATCATCCCGGCGCTGCTCAACCACCGCAAGCTCGCGAAGCTCATCAACACCTACACCGACGTCCTGCAGCGCTCGGTCCACCCCGCGACAGGTCGCATCCACACGACCTTCCAGCAGACGAGCGGCGCGACTGGCCGCCTCATCACGACCGACCCGGACATCCAGCGGACGCCGATCCACACGCCCGAGGGGCGACGCATCCGCGAGTGCTTCGTGGCCCCGCCCGGCCACCGCCTCATCGTGGCCGACTGGTCGCAGATCGAGCTGCGGCTGCTCGCCCACGTGACGCGCGACGCGCGACTCTGCGCGGCCTTCGCGCGGGGCGCCGACGTCCACCGCCAGACCGCGGGCCAGATCTTCGGGGTGGCGCCCGAGACGGTCACGCCCGAGCAGCGCAACATCGGCAAGACCATCAACTTCGCGACGATCTACGGTCAGGGGGCCCACGCGCTCGCGCAGATGATCGGCGTCCCGATGCGCGAGGCCAAGCGGTATATCGATGCGTACTTTGCACACTACGAAGGCGTCCGAAACTGGCTCGACCGCACGACAGAGCAGGCGCTTGCCGACTGCTTGGTCGCCACCATCCTGGGGCGACGGCGCATCATCCCCGAGCTGAAGAGCGCCTCGCGGATGGAGCGGCAGGCGGGCATCCGCATGGCCTGCAACCACCCGATCCAGGGCTCGGCGGCCGACCTCTGCAAGGTCGTCATGCTGACCCTCGAAGCGGACCTGCGGGCGCAGGGCCTCGGCGCGCGGAT
>SXGQ01715844.1_pt1 | contig 10338 bp, 7 predicted proteins | sample 3178371 | NCBI WGS metagenome assembly SXGQ01 (sample SAMN11356859, study PRJNA531348) | freshwater metagenome | isolation source: freshwater sample F1-20 | place: China: Fuxian Lake, Yuxi | collected 2017-12-25 | reverse complement strand
TCCCCCAACAAGGGCGACTGCGACGACACCGATCCCACAATCAACCCGCTGGCGATCGAGGTGTGCGACGGGCGCGATAACAACTGCAACGGCATCACCGACGAGGGGCCGCTGTGCCCGTCGTTGCCCAATGCGTCAGGGGCCTGCATCAACGGCCAGTGCACGAACCTGTGCAACGGCGGATGGGGCAACTGCGACGGCATCTTTACCAACGGCTGCGAGGTCGATCTGCTGAGCAGCCCGATGCACTGCGGCGCCTGCAACTTCCCCTGCGCCGTCCTGCCCAACACGATCAGGACCTGCGTCGCCGGCCAGTGCCGGTACCAGTGCAGCCCGGGCTACGCCGACTGCGACGGCAACACTGGCAACGGGTGCGAGATCAACCTGTTCGTCGACCGGTTCAACTGCGGCTCCTGCGGCGTGGTGTGCCAACCCGGACCCAACGTGGCCTCGGTCTCGTGCTTCAGCGCCGAGTGTGTGATCACCGGCTGTATGCCCGGCTTCTACGACGTCAACACGATCTACGCCGACGGCTGCGAGGCGACCTCTCCCAGCGGATTCTGAAGCCCAGTGACTCAGCCCGGGGGCGCGCCACGCAGCAACCGGTTCACCGCGCTCACCACATCGCCCAGCCCGATGCGATCGATGCGGCACCGATCGGGGTGGTCGTTGGCGACCTCCTGCTCCGGGAGCGTCGGGTCGGCCAGCAGGCGGACCTCGTCCTGGTGCGGGATGGTGGTCCACCGGTGGTCCGTGGGGCCGAACAGCGTGACGACGGGTGTGCCGAAGGCCGCCGCGATGTGGCGCGGCCCTGTGTCGTTGGTCACCATCACACGGGCCCGGGCGACGATGGGCTTGAGCGTGCTGAGTGTGACGCCCAGCCGGGCCAGATTGACGATTCGCGGGCGGGCAGGCCCTCCGAGGGCAGCGCTCGACGTGTCACCTGTCACATCGCTGTCCTTGGGGTGTCGGCCGTGGCCGCGGGGACCTGGCTTGGCGACGACCAGCGTGTCGGCGCCCGGGTCGGGCGCGACCGGCGTCGGTTCGGCTGGCTCGATTGAACCCTCGGTGGGTGTGTCCGATTCGCCAGGGCTTGGGTCCAGGCCCCTAGCCGTTGCGCTGGGATCCGCCGCCGCGGGGCCTCCGGCGCCCGTATGACGGCAGGCGGCGCAAATGCCGTCGATGAGTTCGGCTTCCGCAGGCGAACCGCTGACTAGGACGGTGAGTCCGTGGTTGCTGATGAGGTAGTCTGCCAGAGCCGCGAATCGGTCCGCCGGCCACCGCTTGGCTGTGTCGTTGCCGCCCGGGTTGAGCAAGATGTACGGCGTCGCCCCGGGGCCATCGAGCGTGACGTCGGCCCTGGCGAGAATGTCGGCGGCCTCGAGCTCCTCGCCGCGCGTCGCGACCAGTTCGAGCGGACCCATCGGCCCGGGATCGATCTTCATGTCGCCCAGGAACTCTGTGACGAGGCGGTAGTAGTACTCGCACGCTGGAACCGGGGCCCAATCCGCGAGGTTGGCAGGAGACTGCCGGTACGGCTCCACATCCCGGCGCCGGAGCGGACGCACCGGGTCGGTCAGGAGCACCGCTCGGGCGTCGCGGTCGTAGCCGATGCGTCGGGGAATGCCCGCCAGGCGGGCTGTCAGGGCGGTGGAGAACGAGTTGGTCAGCAGGACCGCTGCGTCGTACCGACGGGCTCGCAGCCGTGCGGCCGCCCGCTTGGGCCCCATCATGCCCTGAGCGCTGATGATGTGGGCCTCGTCGAAGAAGCTGCACCCGGCCAGCAACTGATCGATGCCGGGCCGCATGAGGGCCCCGATAAACGCGCCGGGCAGATGCTCGCGCAGAGCGCGCACTGCGGGGGTCGCCATGACCGCGTCGCCGACCCAGCTTGGGAGCACGATGAGAAGTCGCATGGGGCGCGCTGGTCAGGGCTCCGCGGGGGGGGTCCACTCGTCGTCGGGGCCCTGGGGCGGCGCATCGTGAGGCGGGGTGGGACCCCACAGGTGATCCACGCCCGTCTTGTGCTGGTACCAGTTGGTCGTGAGCGTTCGGAGCTCGGCGGCGAACCCCACGGCCGCGAGCCGATCGGCGTCCAGCGTGACGACGACTCGATCGGGCAGCGTATCGATCTCTCGGACGGGGACGCCGATTCGCTCGGCGATGGCGGCAGCGGTCGCGACGACCATCCGACGGACCACATCGTCCAGCCGGGGCTCACCCTCGCTCGCGCGGAGGGTGACGACGGTTGGGGATGCCGGCGGCTTGGTCATGCCTCAGATTGTCGCACAATCAGCCGGGCGGCGGCCAGAAGGTCAGGGGCTACGAGCGTGGGAAGGCTCGGGGGAGCGGCCTCAGCGCCGACCAGCACGGTCCGGCAACCGGCCGCCAGCCCGGCTTCGATGTCGCGCGAGGCATCGCCCACCAGCCACGATCGCGCCAGATCAAGACCACGGTCCAAGGCCGCCTGCAGCAGCATGCCCGGCTGGGGCTTGCGCCAGGGATGTTCTCGGGCAAACGGCGCCACCACGCCCTGTGGGTGCCACGGACACACATAGAAAGCCTCGATCCGCCCCGCGACCAGCTCGTTGACCCGCTCGTTGACCCGCCCGACATCGTCGAGGGTGTACTTGCCCCGGGCCACGCCGCCCTGATTTGAGACGACCACCAGGGCGAACCCGGCCTCGTGCAGCAGGTCGATGCCCTGGCCCACTCCGGGAAGGAGCTCTACCAAGGCGGGGTCCCCTAGGTCGCCGTCGGGGGCTACGCCGCGGCAGCGGATGAGGGTGTCGTCGCGGTCGAGAAAAACGGCGGACCGGGTCATTGAGACAGGGTATCCGTCACAGTTGACACTGTGCTCGAATTCGTGGCCATTGGCCGTCACACTCTGCCGCCTGCGCCGCCTTCGCGGGGCTTACCTTGCCAGACCAGATCACTCTGCGAAAGCCTGATGAACGCCCCCCCGACATCCCGACGATAAGGGAGCACCGGGGTGTAAAAAAGTGGGTGTCCCTGACGTCACCCAAGACCCCTGAGCCGGCGTTGTGTGTGAAGCTGGTCCGGGAACGTGGGGGTGAGATGTCGCTGCTCTCAAAGGTGCTGTCGTGTCGGGACCTGCCGTCGCTTCCAGCGGTGGCGATCGAGGTCCTGGAGCTGACGCGTCATCCCGACGTCGCGCTGGGCACCATGGCGGAGCTCATCGAGAAAGACCCGGCGCTGAGCGCCAAGCTGCTGCGGACCGTGAACTCGAGCTACTACGGGCTGACCACGCCCTGCGGCACGGTGCCGCGAGCGATGGGCTACCTGGGGATGAAGACGATCAAGTCGATCCTGCTGGGCTTCAGTCTGGTGGATGTGACCAAGACCAAGAGCGACGTGCAGTTCGACTTTGACGCTTTCTGGCGACGGGCCCTGTACAGCGCTGCCGCGGCCCGGGTGCTGGCGACCGCGACCCAGTCGGTCGACCCTGACGAGGCATTCGTCGGCGCCCTGTTCCAGGACCTGGGCATGCTGGCGTGCGCCACCGCGCTCCCGAACGAGTACGGACGTGTGCTCGCCCAGTCGATCCAGCTGCACAGCGAGTTGTGCGATGTGGAACTGGCCGAGCTGGGCTTCACCCACGCCGAGGCGGGCGCGTGCCTGGCCGAGCGGTGGAAGCTGCCGCCCATGATCGTGACTTCGATGCGCTTCCACCACGACGCTGACGCGTCGGCCCCGGAGTGCCGAGGCTGCGTGCGCATGGTGGCACTTGGGTGGATGGCGGCCGAGGCTCTGTGCGACAAGTCCGCGGGCCAGAGCATGGCGGCGTTCATCCGGCAAGCCCAGGACTGGTTCCCCGAGCAGCTCGGCGACATTCAGCCGCTCATGGAGAAGATCACCAAGGGCGCCCGCGAGCTGGGCAAGCTCTTTGACCGCAACCTCGGGGGGCTGCCGGACGTCGGCCTGCTTATGGCCGAAGCTCAGGAGCGGCTCCTTGAGACCCAGATCCAGGCGGATCGCGAGACCTTGGAGCTCCAGAATGCCAACTCATCGCTGGCCGAAGCGGCACTGACCGACGCCCTGACCGGCGCCGGCAACCGGAAGCGCTTCGATGCGGAGGGCGCACGCCTGTTCCGGCAGGCCACCGACACGGGATCGCCAATGTCGGTGCTGTTCCTCGACGCCGACCACTTCAAGGTGATCAACGACACACACGGCCATCAGGTCGGTGATGTGGTGCTGCAGCAGATTGTCCGACGGGCCCGCGGCTGCTTGCCGCAGAACGCGGTCCTGTGCCGTTATGGCGGCGAGGAGTTCGCCGTCCTGCTGGCGCAGGTCTCGGGAGAAGCGGCCAAGCTCATTGCCGAGAAGCTCCGGCTGAGCATCGGGAACACCCCGATCGATGCCTCGATCGCATCACCTGATGCCGCAGCGCTGCCGATCACCGTCAGCCTCGGCGTCTCGTCGACAGACTCCGGCACGGCCTTTCCCGACTTCAAGAAGCTGGTCCAGGCCGCGGACGATGCCGTGTACTGCGCCAAGCGAGCCGGCCGCAACCGCGTCTGTACCTTCGGCGCTGCCGAGGTTCCCGCGTCGGACTGGGCGCCGACGGTCGCGGCCAGGCTTGTCGCTTCAGACTCCGGCCCGGCGCCGCATCTCGTCGGCTCCACGCCCGATCGACCGGCTCCGCCCGCTCCCAACACCTCATCCCCGACGAGCCACGCGCCCGCGCCCGTCGCAACGCCGGCAGCGCACGCCAAGGGGCCGCTGCGCCTGCTGCTCGTCGAGGACGACCTGTTGAGCGCCAAGCTCCTCGAGACGTTCCTCAAAAAGCACTGCGGCGTCGAGGTCACGCACCTGTTCTCAGCCGAGGAGGCCCGCACCCACTTGGGAGATTCGAGCCACGCACCGATGGACCTGGTCGTCTGCGATGACACGCTGCCGAGGGAGAGCGGCGTAGACTTCCTGCGCTGGGTTCGTATGCAGTCGTCGCTGGCATCGCTGCCGTTTGTCATCCTCACAGCGCTCGAGGATCCGCTGGTCGGCCGCAGGGCCAACGAAGCCGGAGCCAGCATGGTCGCCAACAAGCTCGAGCTCTGCCAGAGCCCGGCCAAGGTGCTCAAGCGCATGATCGCGGCCTGCCGCGCAGCGGCCCCGGTCGCCGCCAGGGCGGCCTAGCGCCTCATGACGGCGACGGCAACTCGTCCGCGTTGGTCACAATGATGTCCGCGCTTGCTCGGTACCGGGCGGCGTGGACCTCGAACGTCGGCTCCGCGACCGCCTCGAAGAACGCCAGAGCCTCGTCGACGCTCCACCCACGCTCACCCCGACGCTCACGGAGCTCCCACCGAGCCAGTCGCGTGGCCCTGGGCGCGTCAACATAGATCCGCACGTCGGTCACCGACGCGACCGCTTCGTGCAGGGCGTGGATGCCCTCGACCACGATCAGGTTCTCATGCGCCGCGACCATCGGCCGCTCGCCCTCGCGCCGGTGCGTCTGGAACGACCACACCGGGAGCTGGGCCTTCCCATGGTCGCGCAGGCAGCGAAGGTCAGCGGCCAATCGGGCCAGGTCGGCGAACTCGGGCAGGTCGCGCTGGTGCATCTGGACCAGCTCGTAGTCCGGCAGGTAGTCGTCGGTGGTGACCACCGCGTCTGACAGACGCGCGGCCAAGGTGGACTTGCCCGCACCAACAGGGCCTGCGATGGCCGCGATGGACCGGGAACGACCGGACGCCCGCTCTCCGACCGATCTGAGGATCATGCCGGGCGCCTCGTCCCAGTTCACCACGAGCTGTCGACTCCGGGCGGCGCTCATCGGCCTGAGCATACGCCGCTCCGGCCCCGATCCGCGCGGCCTTCGCTACCATCGATCCCCCGATGCACTTCCAAGGACTCATCGGGATCGCCGTCCTGCTGGCGATCGCACTCCTGCTCTCGACCGACCGGCGCCGGATCTCCGCCCGCGTGGTGATCGGGGGCATGGCGCTCCAGTTCATCGTGGCCGTGCTCTGCCTGCGGTTCCCGCCGGTGGTGGCGGTTTTCGACTGGCTGGGCAGGGTGGTCAACCGGATCATCTCGTTCGCAGATGCGGGCACCCGCTTCATCTTTAACGACGTGTCGGACCCGGGCGGCCCGTGGGGCTTCATCTTCGCGGTGCGCGTCCTGCCGGTGATCGTCTTCTTCGCGGCCCTGATGGGCGTGCTCTACCACCTGGGCATCATGCAGCGCGTGATCGCGGGAGTGGCGTGGGTGCTGCGCCGGACGCTGGGCGTCACCGGCGCCGAGGCGCTCTCGGCGGCGGCCAACATCTTCGTCGGGCAGACCGAGGCGCCGTTGTGCGTCAAGCCCTACATCGCCGGTATGACCCGCTCGCAGCTCATGGCCGTCATGACCGGCGGCTTCGCCACCATCGCGGGCAGTGTGCTCGCGGCCTACGTCGGCCTGCTCGGGGGCGAGGACGAGATCGCCCGCACCATGTTCGCCAAGCATTTCATCACCGCCAGCGTGATGTCGGCACCGGCGGCGTTCGTGATGGCCAAGATCATGTTGCCCGAGACGCAGATCCCCGCCTCTGAGGCGCTGCCCGATCTGGTCAACCAGCCGCGGGAGACGCGGAACGTCCTCGATGCCGCGGCCGCCGGCGCGACGGACGGGCTCAAGCTGGCGCTCAACGTCGCCGCCATGCTGATCGCCTTCGTGGCCCTGCTCGCCATGATCAACTGGCCGATCCAGGCGCTGGGCGAGTGGGGGCCGATCGCCGCCTGGCGCGAAGCCAACGGCGTGCCCACGCTGTCGCTCCAGTACCTGCTGGGCCGGCTGCTCTCGCCACTGGCGTGGGCGCTGGGCGTGAACCCGGCCGACACCATTGTCTTTGGCGCGCTCATGGGCGAGGGGGTGATCGCCACTGAGTTCGTCGCCTACGCCTCGCTGCACCGAGCCATCGAGACCGACGCCATCAGCCAGCGCACGGCTGTCATGGCGACCTACACGCTGTGCGGCTTTGCCAACCTCCCGTCGATCGCGATCCAGATCGGCGGCCTGTCGGCCATCGCCCCCGAGCGCCGCGCCGACTTTGCGAGCCTGGGCCTCCGCGCCATGACTGCCGGGGCACTGGCGTGCTGGATGACCGGTGCGGTGGCGGGGATGTTCCTGAGCTAGGGGACCCGTCGGCAGGTCGGCAACGGTACACGGCGGGAGCGGCAGGGCGTTACTCCAGCACATGAGTCTCCGATTGCTTCAATTCAGTATGATCGGTCGTGCAGGACGTCCACTTAGGCAATATAGGTTCTGATTGCTCCTGGTCCGACGGTCACTTACAAACGCATTCCCATGCTCCCGATCCGTCACGCAGCGCCGGCCGCTGAGGACACCATCGAATGCACAATAACGATCTCATAGGTATAGCGGTAGGCGGAGCGCTCACCGGCGCCGCCGCAGTCGCGGCACTCTTCGCAGAGGCCGGCGCCCCGACCGCACTTGCGACGACACTTGCCGCGACGGCCCAAGCGACCTCAGGCGTACTCGGCAACCTGGCCTCCAACTACCTGGGCTCGGGCATTGATCGATTCACAAAGCGACTCCGGGAGTCTCCCAGCGACATCCTCCACAACCGCGACCTTCAGCGCCTGGTCGGCCGGACCATTGCGGCCAAGCTGGACGCGCTCGCAGACGACGCGTCCAGCCAGGTGTCTGACGAGGGACGCTCTACGCTGAAGATGCTGGCGGTCCGGGCAGAAGAGTTCTGGAGTGGAGAAGCCGCGGACCATCCAGCCTTTCGGGGACTCAACGCGGGGGTCATTGCGAACTATTTCTCGATGCGAGAGGCCACCTTCGAAAAGGCTGTCGCGCTCAACCCGGACTTATGGAAGAGCTTCATACAAGGGTTGCAGCTGGATCTGGCGCACGCGCCGACACGCTCGCGTCTCCTCCGCAGGCTCCGTGGCCTGATTCGTCAGGATCCGCCCACCGAGCTCTCTCATACCGATCTCAACATCACCGCCGCAGCGCTCCACACCGACTTTCCTCATGATCTGTTCACGGTCGCCAAACAGGCATTCGCCGACAACGACCCGTCCTACGCCGCGCTGCAGCTCAGACTCATGCGCGAACTGATGACCGATGTGCGCGACACCCTGGCGACTGTTCACGGTATCGCCCGTGATCAGCAGGAGCTCAAGCAGTCCATCCATCGCTTTCTGGACGCGGTGCACAACGCCGCTCCGGTGACGCTCGCCGCAATACCGCCGGCGTCCCGGCCTGAAGTTTCGGCCGTCGTGGCAGACATCGAATCCCTCCGCTCCGAATCGCTAGCAATCCTTCATCGCCTCGAGAGCAAGATCGATGCCCTCGCATCCACCAGTGGAGCGATCCGCGACGAGGTGCATTCCATAGCCGGTCTTGTGCGAGGCTTGCGGCGCAGGCGCGGGGCCATCATCTTTGCGACGTTTGTCGTGCTGGTCATTGCTGTCACGGTGGGCGGCCGGTTGGCGGGCTGGTGGAGCGGCGCCGCCAGCGCCGATGCCGCGGGGTTCAGGAAACTGGCGGCGGAACTCGACATTGACCCCTCCAGACTATCCGCTGGCGATTTCTCCATTCGAGTTGAGCAGCCCTACAACTTGTCGGGCATGGTCTCGCTGCGCGTCACCCCGCGCACGGCATCGTTGCGGAGCTTCGCATCGCAGACCGGACTGCAGTTCCGCGTCGGCGACCGGCCCTGGGCCGGGGTCTGGGCCGGGATGCCGGGCAGTGATGACCTGACAGCCATTTTGGGCCCAGCAGACCTTGAGGCGACAGGCAACCTCCAGCTCCGCATCAACCCGGTGGCCGTCGGATACTCGATCGGCCGTTCCTTCGGACCTTACGAGTACAATGTTCATGTCGCCGACATGCTCGCGGATGACCTGGCTGCACAAGCATCCAAGGCTCAATGGCTTGAGAAGCGCAGCTCAGAATGGGCTGTTCCGGCTGAGGTCGTCACCCGCTTCGGCGAAGCCGTCCGAGCGATCAGCGTCGGCGCGGACCCACAGAATCTCCTTCCCATCTGGCAACGTACCGGCGATGACCATCCCCGTCTGGCAAGCGCGCTCGAAGACTACAAGGAGAATCACGAAGCCGCCATGAGACTGCATGTTGAACTCGGCGGCAGGCTGCAGCCCTTCAGGAACCACGATGTGCTGTTTGCTCGTATCGAACTCGCTCGCGGCCGATCCACAGAGGTGATGGAGTTCAGGCCTGAGCAGCACGATGATGCCGCGCTGTACATGCCCCAACGAGCCGAGATCCCCGATGACTTCGTCGGCGTCGAAGGCCACTCCCTGAGGTTTGATCGCTTCTTCGAGTTCGGGGACCAGGTCGAGAAGGTGCTGGTGGGACGCACACCCGTCAATCTCGACCACACGATCGATGTACTCAAAGATGCACCCGCCGAGCGCCTCGACCACTGGCGCATCATGGGCGCTGGCCACGGGGAGCGGGTGCCGCTCAATCCGTCGTGGGATACGGTGTATGTCCAGCTTGTTCTGAAGAATGGCTCACGCAGCGAGATTCGCGAACTGAAGCTTGAGGATGAACCAGGCGTCACATGGATTCCCGCGGTCCCAGCGGATGGGGATCCCGTCGGTTCGGAGCCCGCTGTGTTCTTCCGGCTCTCGAATGAGCACCGCGACACCCACCGCATCGTGCTGGGCTGGTTGAGCATCCCGCCACGGAACACCAGTCGTATCGTCTACTCTCATGACGGCAGCGAATGGAAGCCGGCGCATGCATCGATGTCGAATCCTTGGAACTCCCTGTACGATCTTTCCAGCCTGAGCGGCAGCCTGCATCTGCTCATCCAACTGAACGACGGAACAGAAGTCGGACCTCATCGCTACACCTACTCGGGCGTCGCTGAGGCGGTTCGTGCGTTCGTGCGCCCTACAGTCAAGACCCGACGACGCGAACTTCTGACTGTGGTTCGCGTTCCGGCCGATGTGTTCGCCACGAGGGTGGGCATTCTCACCAACGGCATGGGAGGGTGGGAAGCCCGATCGGACGCAGAGAGACTGGTCTGCGCGCTCCGCACCTACGATGTGGCATGGTGTGCGGTGCGCGAGGTGCGCCTCGGCGCGAGCCCGAACGCCCTTGAGCACTCCCTCAGACCCGGTATCACCGCGGAGGATGCGGTGGGCGAGCTCGGCCTCGTACGCTCCGACGGCCAGCGCCAGATCCACATGCTCCTTCCTCCGGAGCTCGAGACGGTGTACGCTCAGTTCGTGCTGGACAATGGCGACGTCCTCGAGCCCTTTGAGCTCGCCATCACCAAGCCTTGACCAGCGGCGATCGTCCGCGGGGCGACTTTCGATCCCCCTATTCCCC
>SXGQ01231248.1_pt1 | contig 10338 bp, 6 predicted proteins | sample 3178371 | NCBI WGS metagenome assembly SXGQ01 (sample SAMN11356859, study PRJNA531348) | freshwater metagenome | isolation source: freshwater sample F1-20 | place: China: Fuxian Lake, Yuxi | collected 2017-12-25 | reverse complement strand
TTGTCCTTTTTTGAATTTGCCGGGGCTGGCATCGATGATCTGGAGGCGGACGGGTGCGATTTTGTTAGATGGGTCCGGCGAGACGATGAGGTAGAAGTCGCGGATGGATTCGGCGAGTTTCGCGGAGGGCGATCCGTTAGGGATTTTTTCGGGATCGGCGGGAGGAGACGGGAGGAGTGCGATGGTGGTGGCGGAGTTGGCGACGGGGTAGGTGGGGGAAAAGTTCATGCGAGGGAGCTCGACCTCGAGGGAGGAGGTTCCGTCGAAGAGGTGGAGGGTTTTCGGGGCGTTTTCGGGGCCTTGGAGGAAGAGGATGCGGCAGGTGCGCGGGTTTTCCGACTGTGCGGTGGCGAGCAGGGCTGAGATGAGGAGAAAGAGTGCGGAGAGGAGGCGCATGGGTGGAGGTTTTCAGATTTCGTCGGGGTTTAGCCAGCGGAATGAGATGGTTTCGTAGCGGCGGCCGAAGGTGCGGTTGATGGTGGAGGTTGGGAGGGTTGTGGCGTCCGGGGCGTCTGCGGGATCGACCATGTTGCGGGTGCGGCGGACGACAGCTTCGCAGACGGCGCGGGCGCGGATGTTTCCCGAGGCATCGCGTGAGTCGCCGTAGGCGCGGATGGTGAAGGTGTCGTCGCGGGCTGATAGAATGGGAGCGAGGGGGCGGAGGACGTCTGCCTGGCGGGTCCAGCCGGGGAGGCCGAAGGTGCTTTTTCCTGTGGCGGCGGCGGGGAACTGGTATTCGGCGCCGGGCGGGATTTCGATTTCCTTGGCGAAGGACTGGAGGGCGGAGTAGGGATTGTTAGAGGTGCCTTTGGCGAGTTGATCGAGGGCGGTCTGGATGGTTCCGGCGAGTGCGAGGTCGCCGGAGGAGAGTTGGCGGTTGATGAACTCGGCGAGGGAGAGGAAGGGGCCGCGGGCGCGGATTTGCGCGACGATGTTTTCGGCGAGCTGGTCGAGGGTGTCCTCGTTCAGCAGGCGGTATCCGGCGAATTCGGCGCAATCGACGAAGGCACCGGAGGAGCCAGCGGATTTGGATTCGACATCACCGGCGATGGTGAAGCGGGAGAAGGGGTAGTCGGATTTTTCGGAGGTTTCGACGCGCCATGAGTTTCCGGATTCGGCGATGTAGGGGACGCGTTGGTTGCGGGCGTGGCCGAGGAGTGCGCGCCATGCGGTGACGGAGGTGGAGTTGACGTTGAACATGCCTTCGACTTCGAGGCGGGAGGCGATGGTGCGCCAGGAGTCGGATTTGGTGACGTGTGAGGAGTAGAGTGAGTTGGCTTTGGCGGGAGTGGCGTTCGCGGAGTCATCAGGGATTGGCTGATAGGCGCGGTTGCCGAGGGTTGAGACGCCGGTGATGAAGTCGGTGTAGGTTTTTTGGAGGTTTTTGCCGGAGGCTCCGAAGTTGGTGGGGTCCGGGCTGATGGATGAGAAGAACCAGTCGTCGAAGAGGAGGTGATTGGCGCAGTAGGAGTCGTCGTGCTGGAGATTGACGTTGAGTGAGGCGTCGGCGGAGTTGACGACGGCGTTTGGTGGGAGAAGTGGGGAAGCGCTGGAGTTTCCGATGAGGTTGAGGGCGTAGGGTGGGATGGGGTTTTCGTAGCGGAGGTCCCAGTTTTGGAGTTCGGCGAGGGATTGGAGCGGGCGGGTGGGGATTTCTGCGATGACGCAGCGGGAGAGGCCGTCGGCTTTGCTGAATCCGGTGACGATGTAGCCGCGGCCTGAGGTGTCGCTGGCGTTGGGGAGGTAGCTATCGCCGCCGGGTGCGTGGCGGATGAATGAGTAGTCGAAGGGTGAGTTGACGGGGTGGCTGGTGCCGCCGTATTTGCGTGCGATGGTGGATTCGACGATGTCTTTTGAGCCCATGGCGGTGTAGTTGACGAGGGGGCTGGACTGGAGGAAGCCTTTTGCGGCGATGTGGGTGTCCGAGGCCATGCGTGCGCCGAAGATGGTGGAGAGGAAGGGGGCGGGGTTGCTGACGGCGGCGGCGAGGGTGGTGGCGGCGAGGTCTTCGAGGGGTTTGTAGACCTGGTTGGCGACTTCTGGGGTGAAGACCATGCGGTAGGCGAGGTGGCGGCGGCCGGCGATGGACATGTCGAGGTAGATGCCGACGCCATTGCTGATGTCGTTGTAGGTGGTGTCGAAGCGGACGTCTGCCTTGATGGTGGAGGAGGAGGGGAGGGAGAGGGCGGCTCCGGCGGAGTCTTTGACGGGGAAGTAGTGTCCGCCGCGGTTGCGGTAGCCTTGTTGGAGGGTGATGGGTTGGGTGGCTTCGACCTGGGTGGCGGGTGGGCTGAAGAGGCGGGTTTCGCCTGCTTTGAGGGTGAAGGTTGGGATTTCGTAGCGCAGGGAGTTGGCAGTGGAGAGTGCGGTGGTGTAGTTGTTGCTGCCAGTGGTTAGAGCGTGGTGGGTGGTGTTAGGGGTGCCGTTGATGTGGTATTTGAGGGCAGGGGGGAGGGGTTTGGGGATGTTGAAGGAGAGGGGCTGGGAGGTGATTTCGACGTTATAGGGGTTCCACATGGTGATGACCGGTGTGACGAGGAGGCGAGGTTGGAGGAGTGTGGTGGAGCCTGCGACGGTGCCAGCGGTGTGTGAGAAGACCCATTGGACGCGGGCGATGACGGGAAGGATGCGGACGTTGTGGAGGAAGGTGAAGGTTTGGGCGGTGTCGTCGATGGCGATGGATTGGGTGGGGATGACGGCGCGGCCGGAGGAGGATGCGGAGATGCGTTTGTAGGCGGTGGCGTAGTCCTTGAGGTGATGCCAGCTGGCGACGGCACCGTGCTGATAGATGGGGATGACGCCGGCGTTTCCGCGGTAAGCGGACCATGGGTAGAGCATGGATCTGGAGGCGTTGTGGCTGGAGGTGGTGGGTTTGGAAGAGATGATGTCCTGGCCGGGTTTGAGCTGGAAGAGCGGGAGGGATGAGGGGAGGCGGTCCCAGTTTTCCGTGAGGAGGGAGAGGTCTTTTCTCCAGCCGCCGGTGGCGGTGTTGGTGAGGAGTCCGACGGAGTGGGCTGATAGATCGTGGAAGAAGGCCGTGGAGTTTTTTTCGGGTTCGGTTGAGTCGAGGAGGTCGCCTTGTTTGAGGCTGATGGCGTGGTTGGCGGGTTCGGGATTATCCAACAAGTCATCGAGGCCGAAGGGGGCCGGGTCGGCGACGGAGTGGGATTTGGCGGTGACGGTCCAGCGAGCTGGGGTATCGGGATCGGTTTCGTAGGGTTTCGGGAGGCGGGCTTTCTGGTTTTCGCCACCGATCCACCAGGCGAGTGCGCCGCGGGTGTTGGAGTGGTTGATTCGGGTGGGTGTTAGGTGGACTTCGAGTTTGGATCGATCCGCCCCGGAGCCGACGGTGCGGCTGCCGACGAGGGTGGCTTTGGATGGGGCGTTGGTGGAGTCCGGGACGGTGGGGGAGGGGGCGCCGGTGGTGGGTGTGTTGGCGGAGGTGAGCCAGCCTAGGAAGCGGTCCTGTTTTTTGGTGGTGTAGTTGCCGGGTGAGATGGGGCGGCCCTGGGTGTCGTGGTTGGTGCCTTCCCAGCTTTTCCATGCGCCGAGGAGTGGAGGGTTGGATGGGTCGAGGATGTCGGCGCGTGCGGTGATGCGGGTGTCCGGGCCGGTTTGTTTTTGCAGCTCCGAGATGGCGAGCATGAGGGAGAGGCGGGCGTTCTGGCGGGCGATGGAGATGTCTTGGGCGGAGCCGACGGCTCTGAGTGAGATGGTGCTGAGGGAAAGGAGTCCGACGGCGATGACTGTTAGAAGGACGAGCAGGGAGACGGTGACGACGAGGGCGAAGCCGTGTTGGTTGCGCCGGAGTCTTGGGTTGAGGGGTGTGGGTTGGGTTTGTTGCATTTGGGTTTAATGCGGAGAGTGGGTTCAGGTTTGGGTTTGTGAGAAGAGTTCGCGCCATTGGCCCGGTGTGACGCCGAAGTGCTCCTTGAAGAGGCGGCAGAGGTTTTTGGCGTTGCCGAGTCCGGTTTCGATGGCGATGGGTTCGAGCTTGAGGTGGTGGCTTTTGAGGAGTTCCGCGGCGGCCTGGATGCGGCTGACCATGAGGTGTTTGCTGATGGTGGTTCCGGTGACGTTGCGGTAGCGGCGGTAGAGGCTGCGGACGGACATGCCGCAGTCGCGGGCGAGGGAGCTGACGCAGAGGGGTTTTGAGAAGTCTTGGCGAATTTTGAGGATGACGCGGCAGATGCAGCCGCCGCCGGTGTTGGGGACGCGGGTGGATTCGTGTTCGATGATTCCGCATGGGGGGATGCGGATGGGGTGGGTGTTGGATGGGATTCCGCGCATCCATTTGCGGAGGAGTGTTGCGGCGGCGCGGCCTGCTTGGTGGAGGTCCATTTCGATGGATGAGAGGCCGGTTTGCAGGTGGCTGGTGTGGGTGTTGCCGTCGCGGCAGCCGAGGATGGCGAGGTCGATGGGGACGCGGATGCCGAGGAGGGTGGCTTGGTGGAGGATTTCGAGCGCGAGGGTGTCGTTGTCCGCCATGATGGCGCTGGGGCGATCGAGATCGGTTAGAGTTTTGCGGAGATTGGGGATGCGTTCGGGTCCGTCCGGGAGCATGACGGCGAGGGAGGTGCGGCCGGCATCGGAGCATGCCTGTTGGAAGGCTTTGGCCATGCCGGAGGATGTCGGGTTTTCCTGGGTGCCGACGAAGACGAGGGGTATGTTTTCCAGGGACATGAGTTTCCATGCGCCGAGGCGAGCGGCTTCTTCGAAGTCGAAGGTGACATCGGCCTCGGGGTTGTGATCGAGGCTGGTGCGGATGCGGACGATGGGGTTGTTGTGGACGGATGAGGATCGAGGGAGGGATGAGTCGACGAGGATGATGGTGCCGTCGGGTGGGCGGGTGGTTTGATCGGAGAGGTTCAGGGTTTCCCAGCCCCAGTTGGATGCGCATTGGAGGATGGCGTTGCGCAGGGGGTGCGGGGTGTTTTCCAATGAGAGATTGATGCGTGGAGATCTGTGGGCACGGTGATTTTGAGCCGATGCGGCGTGGGGCGCTGTGTCGGATCGGATCGAAGATGAGGTCGGTGATGCCTCTTCCTGTGGGTCGGTCAGGAGCTTCATGGGTTTTCGAATCGCCACGGGATTGGTAGCGATCGTGAATGCATAACCGAGGAATGGTTCCGTGGATACCTAGAGGTTTCTCTAGTTATTTGCAACCGAATGGTTGTCAGTAGGTTGCGGATTCAAATATTTTGAAATATCGGCTTGATATGAAACGTTGCCCGTTCGTGGAGGTCAGGATGGGTTATCCTGGATGCGGGCCATGTATTTGACGACAGCTTCGGTTCGGGTGCGGACGTGGAGTTTGCGGTAGATGTTGCCGAGGTGGAAGCTGACGGTTTCGACGCGGACGCCGAGTTTGCTGGCGATTTCCTTGTAGAGGTAGCCCATGGAGAGGAGTTCGAGAGTTTCCTTTTCGCGTTGGGTGAGGTTGAAGTCCTCGCCGGGTTCCTGGACGGGGAGTTGGAAGTGTTGGACGACTTTTCGGGCAATGGCGCTGGACATGGGTGAGCCGCCGGAGAGGACGTCGTCGAGGGATTCGAGCAGTTTTGAGTCGATGTCGCGTTTCAAGACGTAGCCGGATGCGCCGGCGGCGAGGGCTTCGAAGACGCGGTCGGCATCTTCGAAGACGGTGACGATGAGGAACTGGGTGGTCGGGCAGAGGGGTTTGAGTTTGCGGACGAGTTGGATTCCTGAGAGGCCGGGGAGCTGGATGTCGGTGATGACGATGTCCGGCGGTTCCTTTTGGATGGCTGGGATGGCGATTTCGGCCCTGCCGTAGGAGCCGACGACCTGCCAGTGATCGGTGGAGGTGACTGCTTCACTGAGGGATTCGCGGAGTGCGGAATCGTCTTCGACGATAGCGATGCGGCGGTTTGAAGGAGTCATGGATAGACCAATTGGGGTGAATGGGGGAGACGGCAACTGAATTCGACCCGGGTTCCGGATCCGGTTTGGGAGGTGATTTTGCATGAGCCGCCGAGTTCCTCGAATCTGGAGCTGAGGTTGTGGAGGCCATTTCCGTCCATTGATTGGTTGGTGTCAAATCCGGTGCCGTTGTCCGCTACGACGACGTTGAGGCGGCCGTCATCGAGGGAGAGGCGGAGTGAGACTTCGCATGGGCCGGCGTGTTTGAGGACATTGTGGAGGGCTTCCTTGACGCCGAGTGCGAAGTGGTGGCGGAAGTCCGAGCGGAGGGGGATGGCGGGGAGGTCTGTGGGGATGGAGAGGCGGAGGCTGATGGGGCTGTCGCGGAAGAGGTCATGGGCCATGCCGGAGAGGTGTGCGGCGAGGTGATCGAGGGTGTCGTTGGCGGGGTTGACGGCCCAGACGAGTCCTTCCATGGCGTTGACGAGTTCGCGGGCGGCGGTTTCGAGGCGGATGACCTGGCGGCGAGCTTTTGGGGGATCGGTATCGATGGCGCGGCGGACGAAGGAGGCTGTTAGATTGAGGACGGAGATGCGGGTGCCGAGGTCGTCGTGCATGTCGCGTGCGATGCGTGTGCGGTCGCGTTCGAGGGCGTGTTGGAGTTTGACGGCGGCGATTCGGCCGCGGGCGCGGCGGCGGTAAGCGGCGAACATGCCGAGGCCGATGAGTGCGACGCCGGCGGAGAGGATGGCGGGGAGGAACCATGCGGTGTTCCAGAAGGGCTGGCGGACGATGACGGGGAGGACGAGGTGTGTGGTGGAGGGGGTTGGTTCGTTAGAGACGCCGATGGCGCGGAAGGTGTATTGGCCTGGGGGGACGTTGATGAAGGTGGCGCGGAGGGAGGTTCCGGAGATGACGTTGAAGGCTTCGGACCATCCTAGCAGAAATGTTTCGCCGCCGGGGGTGGGTTTGACTTTGAGTTCCTGGACAGAGGTCCAACTGGCGGAGTGTTCCTGTGCTGCATCGAGCAGGCCGAGGGAAGCGCCATTCGGGGTGAGGATGAGGCGTGCGATGGCGGGTTCGCTGCCTCGTCGCAGCCATCCGGAGGGGATTCCGCCGATCTGGTTCATGCGTTCGCCGAGTTTGAAATCGCCGTTTGCCCAGAGGTTGTTGGACTGGTTGGAGGATCGGCTGAGTGAGAAGTCGTCGAGGACCCAACTGCCGGTGGTGTCCGGTGCGCCGGATGAGATGGTGAGTTGGATTTTTTTGGTGGCTTCGGGGACGAAGAGCGGTTCGGATCGGCGGATGCGTGGGGAGTCGAGGACGTCGCGTTCCCAGCCGCGGCTGGAGCCGGTGGAGGTGAAGATGGTGCGGGCGAGGAACTGGTTTTTCTCGTCCAACATTTCCCAGGTCATGGTCATGCCGCGGGCGGTGGGTTGCCAGTCGTCATCGAGTCCTTCGAGCCTGCATTTGACGGCCAGTGGGTCTGCAGTGACGCCGGGGAGGAAGCCGAAGTCGAAGTCGAGGCGGTGGAGGCCCGGTTCAAGTGTTAGAGGAGCGCTGCCTTGAGGGATGGGGACGGGTTGATCGCCGACGAGGACCTGCCGGAGCATGAGGAAGAGTCCGGGGTCGCGAAGTTCGCTCGGTGACGGGCTGTTGCCTTCGGGTTGGGGTATTGGGGATGCGGGGAAGAGGAAGTCATCGGGTTTGCGGGCGATGGAGCTGATGCGGACTTCGTCGATGCAGCCGGGGAAGAACTCGAAGGGTCCGAGGTGGGAGAAGCAGCCGGAGTTACCGATGGCGAAGTCGCCGAGCTGGCGGTTGAGGTCGGCTGTTAGGGTTCCGCGGCCTATCAGATTTGCTTGGGTGATGCCGGGAGTGAATTTGGTCCAGTAGAGTTTGAGGTTGTTGGTTGCGGTTTCGTTTCCGTCGTAGGTTACGGCGACGTGGAACCAGTCGCGGGTGTTCATGGCGTGGGGGCCATCGGTGGGGATGGTGGCGAGGCCGCCTCCGCGGACGGATTCCCCGGAGATGGGGACGAGCGAGAGGAATCCGGGTTTTTCGATGCGGAAGATGAAGCCTCTGTTAGGTCGTTCCTCCTCATCCATGCTGACGATGTCCGCGGCGAGGCCGGGGGAGTCGGCGGGGAGGACGTCGAGTTTCACCAAGGCTTCGATGGTGAAGGCGCCTTCATCGCCCATGATGGGGAATGGTGCGTCGACGTTGTCGCCGGGTCCGTTGTCGAGGAAGGGTGCGGCGAGGAGGATGGGGCCGTGTGGGTTACTGGCGCCGAGTTCGAGGGAGGGGTCGAAATTGAAAGAGACGGAGGTGCCGAAGCCGAGAGGGGAAGGTTGGGCGGCGGTGGCTCCGTGGAGGAGTCCGAAGAGGAGGGTTGGGTATTGGCCGGAATCGGAGAAGGGAGGAGAGCTTTCGTCGAGGTGCCACAAATGGAGGGTGTGCTCATCCATTTGATAGGGCACGGGTAGGTCGGCCGCGGTGGTGAATCCACTGCAGGCCAGCGCCATCAGCCAAGCTGGCGGGAGTCTCGACGATTTCCGCATTGCGGTTTTCTTAACTGCGCCTTGGTTTGGCTGCAAGCGTGCGGGGTGTTGCGATGTGCGGAGTGATCGGGGTTCGGGGAATTTTCCGTGGATCAGCCCGGGAGGTTGACGGGTTCGCCGAGGTGGCGTGGGCGGGTTTTCAGGAAATGGATGTCTAGCCACATTTTGAAGCGTGCGCCGATTTCGCGGAGTTTGGTTTTGGCACCGGCGCGTGTTTCGACATCGCGGGCGTTGAAGCCGAAGGCGTCCATTCCGTGTGCTTTGGCGAGGTAGATGGCGCGTTCGTTCTGGAAGCGTTGGGTGATGAAGACGAGCGATGTTACACCGAAGATTTCCTTGGCGCGGACGACGGAATCGAGGGTGCGGAGGCCAGCGTAGTCACAGACGATGCGGTTGGCCGGGACGCCGCGTTCGACGAGTGCCTGGCGCATTTTTTCCGGTTCGTTGTAATAGCGGGAGCGGTTGTCGCCGGAGACGATGATGAGGTCGACTTTTCCGGCGTCCCAGACTTTTTGGGCGGCGTCGATGCGGTAGCGGAAGTAGAGGTTTTCCTGGCCGTTGACGCGGTCGGTGGTTCCGAAGACGAGGCCGACGCGGACTTTCGGGAGGGTGCTGACATCGTCGAAGAGGCGGCCGCGCGAGGCCCAATCGGCGGAGGCGTAGGTGTAAAGGAGCAGGCCGCAGCCGGTGAGGGCGGCTGATAGAATCAGGCACAGAGTGATGCGGAGCCATCTTCTTTTTTTTGCCGGGTTTGGTCATGAATGACCTCCTGTTGCGGGTTCGGCGGGGCGTCTTGGCCAGTTCCAGATTGATTTCATGGCTTCCGCGAAGCGGCTGGTGATGGGGTTTTCGGGGGCGAGGACCCGAAGTCTGCTAGATGACTCGGCGAAGCGGATTTCGGAGAATCGGCCTAACAGCTCTCCATCGACCTCGACGGGGACTTCGCGATCGGGGATGACGGTGAAACTGTCCACCTGGAAGTAGCTGGTGGATTCCGAAAGGTCGACGCCACCGAGGGCGAGGCCTTTGAGTGAATCGAGGACGAGCCTGTAGCCGGATTCCTTGAAGACGAGGACGTCGAGTTTGGAGTCCTGGTTATCGGCATTTCTGAAGAGTTTGAACTGGCCGCCGTAGAGGGATCCGTTTCCGGCGAGCACGGCGACGCCTTCCTCCGAGGTTCCATCCTTGAAGATGACTTTCATTTTTGGGGGTTTCTCGCCGAGGACTTTCACGGCGGATAACAGATAGGCGAGCGGGCCCAACTTTTTCTTCGACTCCCAGGTTGTTTCCTCGATGACCAATGCGTCGAAGCCAACGCCGGCCATTTGGACGAAGGGTGCGCCGTTGGCGAGGAAGAGGTCGACCTCGCGGATGAATCCCTGTTCGATGACTTGGAAGGAGCGTTCGAGGTGGTCGAAGGGGATGCCGAGTTCGCGTGCGAAGACGTTCATCGTTCCTGCGGGCAGGACGCCGAGGGCGGTTTGTGAACCGGCGAGGCCTTTGACGACGGCGTTGAGAGTGCCATCGCCGCCGGCTGCGATCACGACCGGTTCGCCGTCTGCGGCGAACTTTGCGGCGAGGGTGCGAGCTTCGTCGCCGTGGTTGGTTGCGAAGAGGGCGAAGCGGTTCGCGTGTTCCATGAGGAAGCGAAACGTCCGCTGGCCCCGTTGGCTGCGCGCCTTTGGGTTGAAGATCAGCGGATAGCGGTGGGGCGTTGGCACGGCGCATGGTGGCCTTCATCCAGCGGGTTCGCAAGTCCCCGGATGGCAATCTCGTTGCGGTTCAATGGAACCATCTGGAAATCAGCACGAGAAGAAGGACGAATGCGAAATTCATGAACAGGCCGGCGCGGATCATTTCCCGCTGTGGTACGTGGCCGGTGGCGAAGACGATGGCGTTG
>SXGQ01814925.1_pt1 | contig 10339 bp, 13 predicted proteins | sample 3178371 | NCBI WGS metagenome assembly SXGQ01 (sample SAMN11356859, study PRJNA531348) | freshwater metagenome | isolation source: freshwater sample F1-20 | place: China: Fuxian Lake, Yuxi | collected 2017-12-25 | reverse complement strand
TCCGTCACGATCCCGCAGGAGGCCTTCATGGCCATCCTGGACCAAGGGGACTGAGCGGGGCTGCCTCCGGGTAGCCGCCCATAGCAACGCCAGACTCGCCCAGGCAAGCGGGCTCGGCAACGGACTGATTCAGCCCACGTACTCGTCGCGGATGCGAGCGATGTCGAAAATGGCATTTGCCTTTCGACGGCGGTCAAGGCCCGAAAGCTCTGCCGCTCCGACCTCGTTCCACTCTTTGACGACGAATTCACAGACCCCCTCGGCGATGTGCACTCGCGCGCGCGTGCCACGTTTGGTGCGCTCGAGTTGCTGGAGCAGCAGGATCTCGCCGGCGTCGCACCACAATCCGACATCATCGTGCTCGCATGCGCAGCTCTTTTTGAACTCAGCGTTTGGGAAAAAGGTGAATTCGGCATGCTCCTTCGGGCGAAACCCGACCAGTTGCCCCTTCGACACGGCCACTGCCTTGCTCTTGGGCGCAGACTCCGGGAGTTCGAGAACCGCCGTGGCGAGGACTGATAGGGCGGCCGCGTCCTTCTTCATCCCGTTCATCTGGCACCAGTACAGCCAGCCGTAGAGGCCGTCTGCATCTTCGATGGGTTCCTCCTTCTTCTGTGCCAAGGCATACGCCCTGACCAGGAGTGCCGCATCCGCGTCGGAACACCCCAAGAGTGCCGACACCGCCCGAGGATCGCTGATGCACGCCTTCAAGGCCCTTTTCGTGGGACTCGTCATGGTTGACTCCTGATGAATTCAGTTGAGAGTCTACCAGCACGGGCGTCGAGTGGCAGGCCGACGTTTGCCCGTCTGAGCGTCTCTTCAGAGAGACCACGCCTAGATGAACGCGCTGTCCAGCGGCGCTGTCTGACGCGGTTGCCTCGCTTCAAACTGACCTGTACTCTCCCATAAGCCTGCCGCTGGCAGCGCGCTTCCTTCCCGGGCGACGAACGAGATCCATGACATGAGCAACGAACGAGAGTGGGTTGTCCGGTACAAGCTTCCGGGAGATCAGGTACGAACACCGCGCGAAGTCGTGGTTCGGGCAACGTCCCAGTCTGATGCCAAGAAGGTCGCCCAGGCGATGATTCCCGAAGCGCAGATCCTCGGCGGTCCGCAGCCGATGCGCTGAATGAGTGCCGCGTGGGTGGTTCCCGGTCGATTCCGTTGCTCTCCAAGAGCCAGTTCAAGACTGGTCTCGAATGCCCCCGTCGCCTGGCTTATGCCGTTGAACGCTATCCAAGCACCTCGCAACACGATCCCTACCTGAAGTTTCTTGCCGATGGTGGCTTCATGGTCGAGGCGATCGCGCGAGCCCTGTACCCCGAAGGCAAGGTGATTCACACCGAGGGCGAGGAGACCCCAGCGCAGACCACGCTTCGCATGTTGGCTGCGGCGAATGCAGTCGACTTGTTCGAAGCTGTGTTCGAGCACGATGGATGCAGCGCTCGTGTGGACCTACTCTCGCGCCGCGGCAAGACCATCGAGTTGATCGAAATCAAGGCCAAGAGCTTCAACTCGATCGAGGATGGCCAGCGTCCCTACCGCGGCAAGCGCGGTGGCATCGACAGCAAGTGGCTTCCATACCTGCAAGATGTCGCCTTCCAGACGCAGGTCGTGCGCGGTGCAATGCCCCCCGGTTTCACGGTCGTGCCGAAGTTGTGCGTGGTCGACACTGCGCGCCCGTGCAGCGACGCCGCGGTTCACAGCAGGATCGAACTGCTCCCGGAGTCGAAGACCGAGTTCGGCATGCCCCGTGCACGGTATCTCGGCGATCCGAGCGCGCTGAAGAACGACCACTTCCTGGCCTTCCTGGATGTATCCGACGAAGTTGAAGAGCTGTTGGCGAATGCGAGTTCGGATGGCGTGGAACCGACCCGCAAGCGCCTGTCCGAGGCCTTGCGCGATGGCTCGCTCCGACAGTTGCCGATCGATCTGGGTACGCACTGCCGAGACTGCGAGTACCGCAATGCCGCAGTGGATGCCGATGCTCGCGACGGATTCCGGGAGTGCTGGGGGCCGCTGGCCGATGCTTCCCCGCATGTGCTCGACCTGTACCGCGTTGACCTCCTGGCGGGCCGGGATGGCGCCCGCCTCAAAGCCCTGCTCGGCAAGCGTGTTGCGGGTCTCCGCGACCTTCCACCCGAGGCGATTACATCGACTTCCGACACTGCCGCTCGGCAGCGCGTGCAGATTCAGGCTGTTCGCGATGGCAAGGAGTGGCGTGGAGCGGGGCTCCAGCCAGCGCTTGCGGCCTTGCGCGCGCCGTTTCACTTCGTGGACTTCGAGACCTCACGGATGGCTGCGGCCTACCACCCGGGCATGTCGCCGTACGGCCAGGTGGCGTTTCAGTTCAGTTGCCACACGCTCGAGGGCCCAGCCGCGTTGGAGCTTCCTCACAAGGAGTGGATTAACACTCAGGATCGCTGGCCCAATGTCGCATTCGCGCAGGCCCTGCGTGAGGCGATCGGTGACGATGGCCAGATGCTCGTCTGGTCAGACCACGAACGCAGCGCGCTGCGCGAAATCGCCGTGGCGATCAGGGCGCACGGCAAGGGGCCGAAGGACCTGGCCGATTGGCTGGATCCGCTCACCGAGTCCCACGACAAGGGTGGCCGCACGGTCGATCTCTACGACATCTGCCGCAAGGAGTTCTTCCATCCCGCCATGGGGGGCAAGACCTCCATCAAGGCGGTGCTGAAGGCGATCTGGCAGGAGAACCGATCGCTGCACGGGCACCCGTGGTTCAAGAACTACCTCCGAGAGAAGGACGGCAAGGTGCTCTCTCCCTACGAGTCGCTTCCCGAGGTGGACCTTGGTGGCGGCGAATCACGCGCGGTCCGGGATGGGACCGGCGCCATGCGCGCGTACTCCGACATGGTGTACGGCCTCCGCAAGAACGACGAGCAGTACCGCACAGCATGCAAAGACGTGCTGCTCCAGTACTGCAAACTCGACACCCTCGCCATGGTCATGGTGTGGGTGCATTGGAACGAACAATCTTTCTAACCGCGGAGGAAGCATGTCAGGATCAGCAAAGCGGGACCGCATTGTTCAATCGGCGGCATTCGCCCCTTGCACACGCCGCTTGAGCGTGAGTCTCAAGAAGTCAGTTGCAATGAGGGTCTATCGATCCCTGGTAACGAATCAGGAACTGGTGTACGTGCACTTGGCAAGCAAAAAGCAGTCGTACAAACATGGCGCCAAGTCTCGAATCGTCTACATCGGAACAACAAAGAAGGGCCAAGCCAGAGTTGCCTCAAGCATGGCGGAACGCGCTAAGACCATACTCAAACTTCACGGCGTGACTTCATTTGAGGTGCGCATTATCACCTGTAGAAGGCGCCAGAACGTCTCAAGTTGGAAGCAACTTGAGACAGCGCTGCTCATCGCTTTCCGATCGATTTACGGCGCCATTCCGAGGTATAACAAGCAGGGCAAGAATTTAGACCACGATAACAAATGCTGGAAATATTTTGCGAGATCAAAGATTGACCGTGTAATCAAGGAACTGGACCAATGAGAACGGCCGGGCCGAAGATGATCGATGCAGCTATCTAGCTGCTGCCACCTTTCAACGACTTAATCAGAAATCAAAGCGCTGCACAATGACTTTGTCTTCGTCCAAAACGGCCGCGCCTAACTCTTTCTCCCTGCAGGGCAGCCCTACCTCAACCTCTGGAACGACAGCACGCGCACGGCGTGCGTCATCTGCGCGGAGCAGCCCCTAGTGCCTGCAAGAACGGCAATCCACTTTTACTCGGACCGTACTTGCAGGCAGATTAGCCCAGGTCGACTCTAGCACTGTTGCCCTGACAGACTATCCGTAGGTGAATCTTGGTGCTGATTTTGACATTTTCGGGATGATTGCTCTCCCGTGATTGAAAACGTAGGTTGTGTAAGGACATCCCTCTTGTCAAAGTCCCCCATTGCCATCGCCCGCCTGATCGATGGCCCTTTCAGCCACCGCCGAACCAAGTATTCGAGTTCGTCGATCTTTGTCGCGATCCTCATTCCACCGAAGGTGCTCGTCGATGCCGAGTGCATTGGCGAAGCGCTGTTCCCGGATGGCTTCGGCTGCGTTGCTTCTCCGGGCCCCGTCGATGGATTCGGGAAGTTGGGAATCTCTGAAGAAGAGGATGGGATCTACGCCATCGCGCACGTTCGCGCCGGGGAAAATGCCCAAGAACTCGAGGCGTTCATGGACGGTTTCTTTGTTGCGGACGCCCCCCAAAAGTGCCTACGCGAAATCACCAGCCGCGAGTTTCATGAGGCGATCAAGTCAGGCGGACATGAATCGGTGCTTGTGGTGGAGTTTGAGCCTGACCCAGACCGACAGCGCTGAAGTTCGGTTGTAGGCGAAGGGATCGGGGCGACAAGGCGAGCTTGCTCTTGCCGTGGTCGTGTCATACAAAGCGTGATCGAGTCGGCGAGATCAAGGTTTCGAACAGCATTCTTGGCCCGTCGACGGGATTCACTCGTCTTCCACGTGGACGAACTTGACGAACTTCCACTTTGCCGCCTGCACCGCGCCGAGGAACTCCGCCTCGGACAGCTCGTAGACCGCGCTGCCTTTCTCGAACCCCAGCGCTGACACATGGGCGCGGATGATGCTCTTGAGTTCGGCAAGGCCCTTGAGACACGTGGCGATCGGTACGTTGCCATTAGTTTGATTCATGAGATTCTGGTGAAAATTCGACTTTCCCAGGCCGGTCGGCGGGGTGATGTCACCCGCACCCTCGTTGCCATCACATATCAGCTGCGCAAGTTCGTACCCGTCCACCCGGTCCGGCGCGTCCGTTAGAACGAGCAGGAAGTGATCCCGATTGCCCTTCAGCACGGAGGGGCGCTTCAGTTTCCGAGGGGCGGCGGGCGTCCCGGCACTGGCGGCCGCAGCGCGTCGCTTTGTCTGCCCAGCGCGTGGTGCGGCTGCATTCTTTGAATTGATCTTCTTTTTCGCCATGTCGCAAGATCCTTTCAACTCGTTGATTGACGCCCCCAAAGCCACCGGACTGCTTCAAAGAGTGAACGGCGGCTGGAGCATGGACGAGTACGTTACCACAGCCGCCCTTCATGAGGGTGCTTTCCTTGGTTCACCCCCTTGACCCGCTGCCGGTTCCTCTCAGGTCAGCCGGCGCTGCCAGCCGTCGCGGCCTAGAGCGCGGTCGACGCGGCTCGCAGTGCGTTGCAACCCTCGTCACGGCTGCGCGCGTCGGTCCACGACGTGCCCGCCGTCGTCACCACGGCGGAGAGCTGGCGCGCGAGTTCCGCCTCGAGCGCATCGTCGTTCGGTGTCCCAGCGTCCATCCGCCGTTCGAGCTGCACGCGGTGCGGTGGGTCCTGGGGCAGTTCGATCACCCACAGGTGGTATGGGCGGATGTCCGTGCGGACGGCGATGAGCCGGAAGTGCCGGAACTGGCCGCGGATCGCGCGGTAGTTGGTGTCGAGCTCGATGGACGCACCGGCCGTGCTCTTCACCTCGAAGCCGGTGTCGCCCGCCTTGATGTCGGGCTGCCCCGCGCCGCGGTTGGCGAAGCAGCCCCGATAGGCGGGCATGCAGTCGAGCGCGGCGGCCACCGCGTCCTGCATCCAACTTCCGAAGACCTGTGCGCCCTTCTGCTGCAGCAGTCGTTCGAGTAGCAGGATTGAGGAGTTGGAGAGCTTGATCATGGTCGGGTCTCCGGGGTCATGCAACGCGGTCGATGGGCTGGACCGGTCGACCGGGCACGAAGTCCGGCAGCTCGATATGACGAATCCGGCGGCCGTTGCGCCGTGCCTCGTCGATCAGGCGGTCGGCGAACGGGCGATCGAACGTCGTCACGATGATCTGCCCGGGCAGGTCCTGCGTCGTGATGCCGCCGAGGTAGTCGGCGACCGCGAAGCGGCTGGCCTCGTCGAGGCCGTTCGTGGGTTCGTCGAAGACGATCCAGCCCGGTCGATGGGCCGCCGAACCACAGACCTTGCCGACCACCGCGATGACCGCGGCGATGTTGGCGAGCACCGTCTGGCCTTCCGAAAGCGCGCCCGAACGGTTCACGCCACCTGCGGTCACGCTGCTGCCCCGGAACGCGAGCCCTGCCAGCGCTGGCTGGCTCGTGGCGAGGCGCTCGAGAAGCCTCTGGAACCGCTCCTGGACTCCGGGGTCGTCCACGACCGTCGAACTCGCGGCATCGGCGCGCGCCTGGCTCTCCTTGGCAAGGGAACGTAGCACCTTGCACCAAAGCTCTCGCTGCTCGGCCCGGCGACGCTCGGCGTCGACCTGATCGAGGCTGACCGTCCACTCGGTCGAATCGATCGCGGCCCGGATCGCAAGGAGCGAGCCGAGCCGCTGGAAGGCCTGGAAGTTCTGCTGCGCCTGAGGGAGCCCGTCGTTGAGCCGGGCGGATTCCCGATCGAGTTGCTCGATCGCGGACCTGGCCGTCTCGTGCAGGGCCTGCGCCGCGTGCAAGGCATCCTCCGAGGGCGCGGTGGCATGGCGCTCCAGCCACTGCTCACACCCGACCCGCACACGGTCGGCGCACTCCACCGCAGACGGCGCCCATCCCGAGGCTGTACGCAGGTTCGGTACGGACCGGGTGATCGCCGCACGCGTGAGGTCGTGCTCGCGGCTCGCGGCACGCTGGGCGTCGCCGTGTTCCGTCTGGCGCGTTTGGAGCGACTTCCGGAGTTCCTCAAGCCGCTTGGCTGTGGCACGCCACCCGGACGCCTCCGGCGACTCGCCACCCATCTGCGCCTCCATCGTGCCCTGAAGGTGCGGGCCATCGACGGGCTGCTCGCAGACCGGGCAGGCATCGCACGTGGCGCCGACCGCGATCCGCCCGCGGATGTATCGCGCGGCGCGCTCCCTGCAGTCGCGCAGCAAGTCGAGCGCGGCAATGGCATCTTCGGCCGCGCGGATCGCCTTATCGATCGCGGCGCGCGCTGCGGCGGCACGCTCATCAAGCGTCCCGGTAGCGACGGTCGGGATACGCAACTCACGCACCGCATCCGCGATGGACAACTCGAGCCCGCCCGTGGCCTTGCCGAGCCGAACCGCACTGCTCTCTTGTCCCACGGGCAGCACCCCGATCGTCCTGATCGCATCAAGAGCGGGCCGCACCTGCGCCAGCCCTGGCATCGTGCGAAGCTCGGGCTGAAGCCGCAGTTCGTTCGGAACGCGATCGGGGTCGGCCATCTCGCCGGCCGCCCAGGCCACGCCTCGGATGGCTGCGAGCTCCTGACCGAGGCGCTGGTACTCGCCGATCGTACGTGGGTGTTGGCCGCACTGGCGATCAGCGGCGAAATAGGCCTCCCGCTGCATGCGGATCGTGCCGGGCTCCACCTGTGCAGCATCGACCGCGCCGGCGCGCAGCAGATTCGTGTCCGCCATCTGGGTGAGCAGCCGCTCCCGATGCAGGTCGGCGGTCGCGTTCGCGGCCCGCGCCAGCGCACCCTCGAGACTCCTGAAGCTGGACATCAGCTGAGTCGACCGCACGAAGGCGATCGCCTGGTTGACGCCCCTGGATCGGTACTCCTGGCGTGCACCGGTCTCGTCGACGCATTCGACGTCGCCTGCCGCGCCCGGAGACTCAAGCGGCCGCGTCAGCTCGGACTTGCCCGCGCCGTTGGGACCCACCACGACGATCAGGTCGGATGCCGCGAGCCCCGTCACGCTGACTGCCCCGATCGGACGGTCGGGCGGCAGCTTGATGGCATCAACGCGAAGTGTCATCGCCGCCCCCTGTGGCCGCCGCATCGAGGTCTCTCGCGGCGAGCTCCCTGATCGACTCGAACACGCCGTTGCCCCGCGTGTTGCGGGGCGCCTTATCCGCTGCGCCGTACCACGCCCCCTGGTGCTCGGGCAACTCGAGGATGCGCACGATGGCGGCTTTGATCTGCTCTTCGTCCATTGGCATCGCCACCGTCCTCCGGGGAATCCCCAAATCCTACAATCCGCCACGACGGACGGAACGCGCCGCGGCAGTCGGACCAATCGATTCCGCGCATCGTGCGTCCCGCGCCGAGCCGAGCCGGGGAATGACGCATGAAGCCCACACGACTTTCCGAGTTCCTTCGACATGCGCGCGAATCGGCCGGACTTCGTCCGGGCGAGCTGGCACTTCGCGCAGGCTGGACGTGCGGCGAACTTGGGGGAAACTTCATCGCCAGATTGGAGCGCGACGGCGACTCCGTCGCCTCGGACGCGGAAATCGGCCGGATCGCGAGTGCACTCGCGATCGCTCCAGAGACGGTCGCTTCGTTGGAGAGCGATGAGCGGCGCAACGCGCGAGCGGAATGGGAAGCATGGGCTCGCGAGCCTGTCCCGATCTCGCTCATGGTGCGCATGATGCCAACCGTTTGGCAGCGCATCTCCGTTCCCGACGGCATGACGGATCGGAGCGACATCTTGTCATGGGCTCGCGACCACCCAACCTATTCAAGACTGGTGCGCTGCCTGGTGTGGAGCCGTACCGAGTCGACTTATTTTCGCGAGGACGGATCGGCTTACGATGCTCTCTCGGGATTCGGGGATCCCGATGCTGGACCGGGGACCTCGATTCGGTAGTGCCGGCCAGCGGGCCATCCGCCTCAATCCAACCACCTCGGGTCACCGGGAGGTTCTCATGCGCCAGAACGTCGTTCGCGTGGTCAACGGAAAAGTCCAGTTGCTGCTGCTTCCAACCAGCACACCTGTCCACATCTTCGGGGCAGATGCCGTCTCGGCCATCGTGCAGGGCGACACGGTTGTGGTGCAGTGCAAGGATGGGCGAACGCAGATCTGGAGGATCAACCCCAGCGGAACATCAGTTTCCGGACCCATCCGAAGCATTCGATGAAGCAAGCCATCAGCTCACGGGGCAGCGGCATCGGGGCTCGACGGGAAGGGTCTCTGGCGTCCTTCAGTTGCCCGCTGCACCAAATGGCCCCTTGAGCCACAGCGCTGCAACAACCAAGCCGATTCCTGCCCCGATCTGGAACGAGAAGGCGATGTTAAAGGCTCGGGTGTAGGAAGCGCCATCGTGACCGCAGCACTGACTGATCCAGCGCCGGATGGGATGCCGATCCCAACACTGGCTTGCGTCAACCATGCCGCGCGCTGTGCTGTCATCAACCTGCATCACGCGGTCGGAAGCTGTGAAACACGGATCCGACTCGAACTCTCTCAACGCCCGTCGTGCCGTCGACACCAACCGACAACTGCGAATGTCAACAATGCAGAACACCAGCGCCATGGCAACGTGAACGAGCCCCAGAGCCACAACCAACTGCCAAGGACACTTTTCGAACGCAATGATGGATCCCGTGATCGCAGCAGCCGCCACGATGGCGTAGTAGTTGAAGGACTTCATGCGCTGGTCGGCTGCATGGCTGAAAAGCTGAAGGAGGTACTCCTGCCTGCCCAGTCGCACATCGAGGTCGAACTTCCGAAGCTCCAACTCCAACTTGCGATGCTCCACACTACGTTCACCACCGTCCTTTGAGGGCTCGCATCGCGATCCTGAGTCGTCCACGGGGTCACGAAATGCACTTTGTTGAGCGCTCATGTTTTGAGTGTAGCCCTAGACGCCCCCGGATTTGCCCTTCGCACCAAGTCTGTTGTGCGGACGATTTCGGTACCCTTCCCCCATGCCGTCCGATCTCGATCTCACGTTTGATGTGGTGTTCACGGATGCCTCCAAACTCAAGAAACTCGTTGCATCGCTCTCGAGTACCAGCGACGAAGAGATCGACTACCAACTTGAGGCACATCTGGAAGCCTTGACGGCCTCTCTCTCCGAGCGGACCGCAGCCACAATGACCGCACTGTCCAAGCGCAAGAAGAGCTTGGCTGACCTCGGCGCTGCCCTACGGACGGTCTGGCTCGAGGGAGATGTCCCGCGGTGCGGTGCCGAGCTCAAGGTCCGCGCGGCTGAAGCGCTTGGGGCATGGAGCGCTGCCTCCAAGGAGCCAAAGGCAGACATCGTCAAGCGTCTCAAGTCAAAGCGATTTGAGCACCGAATGTGGGCAGCGCGGGCAGTTCGCGCCGCGGATTGGGTCGACGCGGACAAACTGCTGGCACCCTTGGCAACTGATCCATACGAAGATGACAACGGCTACTTCCTGGTGCGGGAAGCCGCCGGTTTCCACGATTGAACGACGGCAACCGCGGGCCTGGCTCCGACACGCCCGCGGCCCCATGCCCCCGTCACCGCGGACTAACATCGCCCGCATGAAGCTTCCTAGCGCCATCGTGGCCGGTGCCTGTGCCGGCGCCGTCGCCAGCCTGCTCGTCACCGCCCTGCCCGCGCGCACCGTCGTTGCCGATGCCGTGCCCGCGACCGACCTCGGTCCGGCCGACCGCCTGCTGCTCTCGGGGACCGAC
>SXGQ01751852.1_pt1 | contig 10342 bp, 6 predicted proteins | sample 3178371 | NCBI WGS metagenome assembly SXGQ01 (sample SAMN11356859, study PRJNA531348) | freshwater metagenome | isolation source: freshwater sample F1-20 | place: China: Fuxian Lake, Yuxi | collected 2017-12-25 | reverse complement strand
GGCTCATCTCCATCGTCATTCCCTTCCTTAATGAATAAAACCCGGAACGTTCGGACCCTCCGTGAGGCTGTGCGGGCGCAGTGCCACACGCTCCGGCGGCTAGACATCGCACACGCGCTCAGCGCCGCCGAAGATGATTTCCGCGTGCTGCGCGGGGCGCATCTGGTTATCACCGGGGCTCCCCGAGCCGTGGCAAGCTGGCTCGTGGAAAGTGCGACGCGCACGAACGTCAGACTCGAACTGATCACGCTCTTCGCGCTTGTCCTACTCCCGGTTGGCTCCCTTGCCCAATCCACCCATGCGCCCGCGGCGACGAGCGTCGCGGTGCGGCTCCCGAAGCTTCCTAGGCACGCGGATCTTGTAGCCCTCTTCACTGAGTGGCGCGCGTTTGAGGAACCTCCGCGCGTGAGCGGTGTGCCCAACTACTCGACGGCGACCAGTGCACGTCGGCTCGCCACGTTGAACGCGATGCAGGCTCGGCTGCGCGCGATTGACACCACGGGGTGGTCGATAAAAGAGCAGGTCGACTGGCACCTAGTCCGCGCGGAGATGAACGGCATGCAGTACAATCTCACGGTACTCAAACCGTGGGCGCGCGATCCGGCCTACTACGCATCGGTGCGGCCCGCGGAGAGCGACACGCCCGCGGAGGAAGGGCCGACCATCCACGGCGCGATCCGGCTCTGGAAATACTCTGTGTGGCCGCGCACGGTGCTCGACGTCGCGGCTCCGCCTTTGGCAGCCGACGCCCGGCGGCTCGCTGGCGAGCTGCGCACGGTAACGCCGCTCCTGACGCAAGCGCGGCGTAACCTCGCTGGCGCCAACGCACGTGATCTCTGGGTCGGCGGCGTGCGCGCATTCGAGGAACAGGCGGAGGTGCTGGAGCGACTCGGCGCCCGTGTCGGTGAGAACGAGACCGAACTGCAGCGAGTAATCGCCGAGGCCCACGGCGCCACGTTGAGTTTCGCGCAGTGGCTGCGCGACGAATCGCCGAAGCGCACTGGCCCCTCCGGAGTGGGTAAGGCACAATACACCTGGTTCCTTCGCAACGTCCTCTTGCTTCCACTTACTTGGGACGAGGAAGTGGCGATCACCCGGCGCGAGCTCGCGCGCTCTCACGCGTCGCTTCGCCTCGAGGAGACGCGCAATCGCGATCTGCCGCCGCAAGCCGCCGCGGCAACACCGGAAGCGTACGCAGCGCTGCAGGAGCGGGCGATCCCGCGCTACCTCGAGTTCATGCGGGACAAGCGGATCCTCACCATGGAACCATGGATGGAGCGCGCCCTGCTGTAGCGCATGGGCGGGTTCGTGCCACAATCCACGCGCAATTTCTTCTCTGAGGGCAATCATCGCGACCCGATCCCGCTGTGGACGCATCTCTCGCCCTGGGGGGACAACATGCGCAGCCGCGTCGCGCCGCATGCGAGTCCGATCAGGCGCGGGCCGCTGCTGTACAACGTCTGGTTGAGCCGCAGCGAGGGGATGGCGACCGCAATGGAGGAGTGGATGATGCACGCGGGTCTGTATGACGACAGTCCGCGCTCGCGCGAGATCGTCTGGATCATGCTCAGCGCGCGCGCCGCGCGGGGGCTCGGGAATCTCTACGCGCACAGCAACGAACTCTCGATGGCGGAGGCGGCCGACTTTCACGTGAGCTGGACGCCTCGCGGATGGATGCGGCGCGATCCGCTGCTCGGATTCGAGCAGCACCTCTATCTCCGGCTGCCCGGATACGGTGCGAGCTATGTCACGGGTGGACGCCTTATGGATGAGACCATGGCGATGCGCGCCCGCCAGCTCGGCGACGCGTTCACCATACAGCGTTTCTTCGATGAAGTGAACAACGCCGGAATGATCCCGGTCTCTCTCATCCATTGGGAGCTTACGGGAGACAATCGCATGATCCGTGAACTCAAGGAGAACGCCGGGCCCCAGCCGTTTCGGATCGCACCGTGACCTTCGCGTTGTACGGCGACGTGATCGTCTTGCAATTAAATTAAGTAAGCGCGATGGAGGCCGAACCCTCGCGCAACGCAGCGTGCGCGCCGTCGGGTTCGATCAGCTCGCGCTTCAGCACAACCAGAGCCTAAGTCCTTCAACCGCAACGGTCGCCACGGCCGTGGCGACGGATCGCTGCGGAAAGCCAAGCGACGCACCATTGGCGTCGAGGCCCGCCCTGCTAGTACTATTTGGCACGACCGCATTGGGATTTGTAACGACGTTTCTTCGAGGATCATATGACGCGCGCTACCCGCCACCTGCTGCAAACTCTCTCAGTCGTCGCATGCGTTGTGCCAGTGCTCACTGCGCAGTCCCCGACGCGACCGATGAACTTCCTCGACGTCCAGAACATGAAGACCGTCGGAGCGCCGGCGCCTAGCCCAGACGGACAGTGGGTGCTGTACACGCTCTCGACCCCCGACTGGAATGAGGCGCGGCGCCAAACCGACATCTACGCGGTGTCGACGATTGGCGGGATCGCATCGACCAAGCAGATGACTTACACGAAGGACAAGAACGAAACGCAGCCGCGCTGGTCTCGCGACGGATCGTTCTTCGTGTTCTTGTCCAACCGCGAGGCGCCTCCGGGTGCCGCGGAGCAGAGCCAGCTTTACATGATGCGCAGCGACGGCGGCGAGGCTCGCAAGATCACGGACGCGAAGGAGGGGGTCTCGACGTTTGCGTTCGACAAGTCAGGGCAGTGGCTCGCGTATCGAAGCGGCAAGGTTGACGAGGAGCAGCTCTACGTCCTGAAGATCGCGAGCGTCGAGTCGATGACGCCCGTCCAGCTCACGAGGCACTCAACCGGTGTCGGCCTCTGGCGCTGGGCCCCCGATGGCAACCGCATCTACTTCGTCACGGCAGACACAGTGGATACGGACGAGAAACTGCGCATGGAGAAACGCTTCAACGTCGCGGTTAGCAACATGGAGACCCCGCGATCCAGCCTCTGGGCGCTGGAGTTCGATAGCAAGCAAACCCGCCGGCTCACACGTGACTCGTCGCTCGTGGTGACGAACTTCTCGATCTCGGACGACAGTAAGTGGGTCGGTTTCACCGGCACGTCCGCTGACCGGTACCAGCGCAACATCACCGAGCAGGGCATCCACGCTGACCAGTACGTCCTTGACGCTGCGACGGGAAACATTGAGCGCCTGACCAACAATAAAGAGAATAGTGAGAGCATGGTCAGCTTCTCACCCGACAGCCGCTGGCTTGCCTTCTCCGCGTCAGACGATCTCACGCGGTACAACATGAAGAACAATCGCGTGTACCTACGGCGCGTGGACGATCGTGGCGGGCAGTGGAAGAAGCTCGGCCAGAGTCACGACGGAGATGTAAGCATCAACTTCTGGTCGGCAGACGGGCGGACGATCTACTTCGGCGCTGGTGTTAAGGCGACGACAGCGCTCATGGCACTCGACGTCGAGCGCAATACAGTGCTCCAGGTGACGACTGAGCGTGCGTCGGTCTACGTCAGCCAGGATGCGGACACTAAGCACATCGTCATTAACTACGCCGATCCGCAGACGCCGTCGACGCTTTACAGCGTCGCGTCGCTCGAGCAAGTGCCCATGCGCAACGCATGGAAGCAGCTGACCGACGCCACTTCTCAAATGCGCGGATTCACGCTTGGCGCCGAAGAGGAGATCACCTGGAAATCCACCGACGGAAAGATGGTCGGCGGCGTGCTGACGAAGCCCGCGGGCTACCAGTCTGGCAAGCGATACCCGCTGGTCGTCCAGATTCACGGCGGCCCCGCCAGCGCGGACGTACTCGGCTTCAACGGCAGCGCGCAGGTGTACGCGGGAGCGGGGTACGTGATGCTGCGGCCCAATTATCGTGGCTCAACGAATTACGGCGAAGCACACAAAACCGCGATCGTCGGCAACTATTTCCAGAAGGGCTACGAAGACATCATGACCGGCGTCGACAAGTTGATCGCCGACGGTCTTGTGGACTCGACGCAGATGGGCGCGTTTGGCTGGAGCGCCGGCGGCCACTGGTCTAACTGGATCCTCACGCACACGAATCGCTTCAAGGCAATTAGCAGTGGGGCCGGGACGAGTAACTGGATTTCCATGTACGCACAGTCAGACGTGCAGCGGAACCGCCAGTTCTACCTTGGTGACAAGCTGCCGTACGACGACTTCGACGCGTACTGGAACCAGTCACCCCTCAAGTACATCAAGAACGCGAAGACGCCGACGATGATCCACGTCGTGAAGGGCGACCCGCGCGTGCCAAGCCCGCAGAGCGAGGAGCTGCATATGGCACTCAAACGCCTGGGTGTGCCGACGGAGCTGCTCTTGTATCCTGGCGAGAGCCACGGGAGCCCGTATGCGCGCTACCAGTAGGTCAAGGCTGTCTCGGAGATGGCGTGGATGGATCACTACGTGCGCGGCAACGGGAAGAAGTTCGCGTGGCGGGACGTGCTCAAGTCGCTTGAGGAGACGCCGGACAGTCCGCGGGCCGCGCGCTTAGTCCCGTAACGGTTCCCCACTCACCGCGCCGAGTGCTCACTCTCGACGCAGCGCGGGCCGGCTCACACTTTAAGGTTTTTGGTTGTTACAATTCGTATTACATTTGTACGGCATGGGGGGCGATAATTCGTCCCCGCTCTGTCATTGGCAAGATGATGCGGGCGTGTGCCGCGCAACATCACCTAACGACGCCCCGGCTCTGAGGACGCCCGCTTGGCCGGTAGCTGTAACACATGCAGTCCCACTAGGAACGGTTCGGTGCCTTTAGGAGTGGCGTGCATGAGCAGCGCCGCATACGGCACGCGTCCCGCCGGCAGGCCACCCGCGTACCAGACATTAGCCTTCGCCGACCACTGCGCTGAGACGGCGTGCTCCTGCGGCTGGTCCGTCAATGCCACTTGGCCATAGGTTGGGTTGAAGACAATATCCTCGTATTCGAAGGGCACACCCATCGCATCCGCACGCGACGCGTCGAGCACCACTTTCCACTTTCCCGCCGCCGGTTTCTGGACGATGATGACCTCGTCGCCGGTCGGATCACCGTCGGCGCGCGACGCGACACACTCCTGACCCGTGCAATCGAACAGATAGAGATCGAGGTCCGTGGGAAGTGGCTGGGTGGTGCGCGCCCGTGCGACGAGGAGGGTCGAGCCGGGGGGCACCGTGATGTCGTAGACGCGCTACGTGCGTTCGGAGATCCGACCGTTCTCGTGGCGGACGCTCCCCATGGCGGAGCTGATGGCCGCCCCCGGAAAAGCTGCGAACCGGTTCGTGAAGTGCACATCGAACCCGTTCGCGCTGGCCACCGCGCTGCCGTCCCCGATCGCCGCTGCGCCAACGTCAACACCCAGCACGGATACCGTGAGGCTGACAGGTGTCATCGGCACAGGCTCCTCCTTCTTAGCCTGCTGCCAGTCGAATGTGCGTGTGTCGTCAACGTCCTGTAGCCGCACCTCCCAGACGCCGGGCGTCGGATTGGCCACGCCGTACGTGGTTTTGCCGGCGGTCTCCGGTGAACGGATGCCACTCACGTTGCGGGTATCGGGCCGCACGATGGAGACGGCAACGCGACGCTTGGACGCGTCCACGTCCACACGGAACGACGATGCGCCCGGCGGCACCCGATAGTAGAGGTGGACCATGCCGGGTCGTTCGACGCTCAGCTTGCGCTCAGACTTGAATCCGTTACCGGCTGTCAGCGTATCGGCAGCCACCACAGTGGCCTGCGTGCGGTACTCCACGCCCGGCGTACCGGCGTAGTCCGCGCTGAGGATCGCTGTGTGCACCCCCGTTTCCTTCGGCGCGACGGTGACGACAATCGGTACCGCGATGTTGAGAGGAAGGGTCACGGACGCTTGGGAGGCAAACGTCCCGTCATTTCCGGTCCAGCCTAACGCAAATACCAGCGGCTCCTTTGGCCCGGTGAGACGGGTGAAAATAACGGTGCGCTCCGCTCGATCGCCGGCTATCCACCCCTCGCGTTCGAAGATGCCGGTTCCCTCGTTTGGCGTGGCCAGCTGGTGGCTCACGGCATGCTTGACGCTGGCGCGGCTGGTGAGCGTGATGGCGGGGCCCGTGGTGTCCATCGCCACCAGAGCTTCCCAGGCCCCAGCCACGTTCACGACGCCGTTGCCCTGCTTGTTTGCGGGCAGGTGTTGCACCCAACGGCCACTCATCATCAGCGCCTGCCGCAAGCGATACGCGTCGTACTTCACACCCGCCTGCCTGGCGGCGCTGATGAGAAGCGCCACCGCTCCAGCGGTGGTCGGCGTGGCGGTGCTCGTGCCGCCGGCGATGCTGTAACCCGGTGGCAGCTGCATCAACCCGGGAATGGCGGTGCCTTCCTTAAATCCGCGCCCGGTGCTCACGTAGTTGGAGGGCGCGATGATGTCCGGTTTGAGCGCGCCGTTCCCCATGGGACCGTAGCCACCGGTGATGAGCAGGTTGTCGTCGTGCGTCACGCGCACGCCATGATTGGCGAAGAAGTTAGCCTTGCTCTCATGCGCGCCAACGGATATCCCGCCAGGCGCTAGGGCATAGTCGTCGATGGCCGCCAACACGGCGTAGTTGTGCGTTGGGAGGACGATGGGCTTGCCGTACCTGGCGATGAGTCTGCCGTAAATGACGGTTGCCACCATGCGGCCATCGAAGAGCAGATAGTTGCGCGCAATGTTTGAGCTCTGCTCGGTAAAGACAACATCGACTGCCGGGTTCTTCACCGCCCGGATCACGGCCTCAGTCTGCCCGTACGCCGCGCCGCCCTCGGCCACGTTCACCAGTTGTGCGCCGGGTGCAACGCCGTCAAACCGGCCGTTGGTGCCGCGGCTCGCGACCGCCGCGCCCACCACAAGCGACGCGTGGCTGGCCACGCCAAGATTGATCGCCACGAGTTTGCGCGCGCGGTCGGTCTGTACGGCGAAGGACACGCTTTCCCGGATGGGCGTCTCGGGCTTGTCCTTGCCAATGATGCCGAACTCGGGTCGCACGCTGAAGTCCGTGTAGGCCTTCTCGTTGCTGAAGTCGCGGTCTTGGTCGGTGTCGAGCCACACGTCATTTGTGGCTTCGTTCCATAGTACGGTGAAGAGCCGGCTCGACCCCTCCGGGTTGCCGTCGCGGTTGATGTCCTTGTCGATGTCCGAGCGCGACACCGAGTCGAACACGGCTTCGTCCAGCACAGCGATGCGGAAGGTGCCCGCCGCCGGCGCCGTGTAGTCGGCGCCATTCCAGGAAAATCGTGCGTCAGTAGCAACCACGGAGTCCTTCATGCGCAGCCAGATGCCCGCCTCCTCGTCATCGATGTCGATCGCGGTCTCGTAGCCGATGATCTTGCGGGTCAACTTGCCGTCAATGGTCATGGCCACCTGCAGCTCCGGAAGGAGCGCATCGAGACTCTGGTCGATGATGGCGATCGTCGTACCGCGACCGTCCCAGGTGGGGTGCGCCTTGCGCCACTCGACGGCGCCCATGTCGGTGAGGGGATCGTAGCGATTAGTGAGGGGCGTTTCGGGAAGCGTCGGGGGCCACGGGCGTTTTGTGGTGTCCGCCGAACCGCCGGGCAGCGCGCCGGCACCTGACGGCAACGCCGACACACTGGATTCGTCAGCGAGGCCCAGCGCCCGGCTCCCCTTGCTAATCGATACGTCGACGCTGTGGATGAGCGGGTCTCGAACCAAACGCTCCACGCTGTCCACCGGCAGGCGAACGCGCAGGTAGTCCACGTCGTCGTCACGGTAGCGCACCGTTCCGCCAAGCTGAGCGACGAGGCGGACGGCCTTGGCGTTGGCGCCAGACAGAGAAGCCACCACGAGGGTGATCATCGTGTCGCCCCGGGCGCGTGCCGCGGCTAGTTCACCCCGCGCGTCCTTGAAGAGGAAGGGCCGCCGCGGCGGGTCGCTCTTCACCTGCGCGAGGAGTTCGCTCGCAGCGAAGGTCGTGAGCAGGCTGACGATGATCGCGGACGGGCGCATGGGGATCTCGTTGGTCGAAGGGTACTAGAAACGTTGCGCTCGCAGTCCCTGCTGTCTAGAGCGTCATGATGAACAGTCTGCACTCTGAGGGTGGAAGTGACTTCCTGATTCAGTTTGTGGACGTTCAGCGGCGCTACGGCCTCAAGCTCAGTCCCCAGTGCGCGGCAAGGTACTGCTCGACCACCAGCGCGGTAGCGTCGCCGAACCGATCGCGATTGGCGGGCGTGTCCCGAAGGCCCGTGAAGTTGGCCTCGATCTGGACACCGCAGATGGTGCCGCCGCTTGCCCCGCCCAGCGCCGCCGCCCCGGAGCCGCATGTGTGTCGCCGGGTATTCTCGCCACCGGTGAAATAGTCCGCCCCCGCCGGCTGACGATCGCTGGCGCTGGGTATCGACGGAAAGCCCTGTGCGGCGTACAACGTGCCTAAACTGGCCGGTCCGCGCAGGAGGGCGGAAAAGGACAACGGGGAGAGCTGCGACAGCGTGAGAATGCTTGAAGCATTTTCGGCGGCGCTGGAGGCATCGAGGGCGGCATCGCTGCTGTCGAGCAACGCGCTGGTCAGCAGATAGCCCAGCTCCAATCGCTGTACCACATGGGCGTGACCGTGTATGTCCATGTACCAGCCTTTGCCGCGCGCCTTCAGCACTGCGCTCTTGGCGAGATCAATGAACCCGTGCCATTCCCCCAGCACCTCCACCGCCGCGGCGTTGCCGCAGGTGGCTTCAAGACTCAGCCGATTGGGATCGAGCTTGCGGCGCGAGAGATGCGAGATGATTACGTGAGGGTACGTCCCAAACCGGGCGGCGAAGCGCGCCTGCATGACGCGCGTCAACTCGGCCGTGTTGGCGTCCCCAATGGTGATGGCCGAGCCACCGCAGGCCGCGGCCGTGCGATCGGGGATGGTGCTTGGCGTAAGCGCCCCGCCGTGAGGAGCCGTGAGGATGATCGGTGAATTTCCGGCGATGTACTCCACATAGCCATTGCGCCCGAAGTATGACTGCCCGGCCACATATACCGGGACGGTCGGTGGGGCCAGCGGGACGGCGTCCCTGCCGCTGCAGGCAACGGCGGCGGCGAAGGCGAACCCCAGATTGTTGCGGGAAAACAATCGCATGGCCTAATATGGCCAAAAGCGCTCCGGGGACGCGGTCGATTGATCGCGGCGACTGTCAGCACCGTGATCGACCGGATCGTCGCCGAGCAGGGCCATCCAGAAGTTCAGCGAGGCTGGCCCGAAGGCGGTCATGACATTCTCCCGATTGAACTTCCTATCCCGTCCGATCCCACGAGGGGTGCTTAGAGCTTCTCGGTTTCGCTGACAGCGCACTGCCAGATGATTACGCCGAAGCCGATCTTGTTCACGAAGTCGGCCAGATTATAGACGATGTTCAGCACGTTGGCCGAGTTGGCGGCTGGCCCACCGGTCAGGTAGCCGAGGAAGTAACCAAGCGGATAGATGGCCCAGCCGATCAGCACGATATTGCGCATCAGCTTGAAGGCGGACTGCACCGCGGCGGTCGCGGACTGGGCGTTGATCTTACTGGCTTCGCCAAAGTAGATCTCGTAGATGATGTAGGCCCAGCCGGCCATGCCGATGATGAAGGCGGGCCAAGCACGCATGAGGCCGGCTTCACCGAGGTAACCGCCGACGAGCATCACCAGGGTACCGATGATCAGGCGCCAGAACACGCCGCCCGGGACCTTGGTCACGGCGGAGAGGATGATGTAGAACTCGACCATCAGAAGGGGCACGGTGATGAGCCAATCGATGTAACGGAAGACCGTAGGAGTCGCGCCGGTGGCCACCCAGACCTCGCGCATGTAGAAGTAGTGCGTCGCGGCGACGAGGGTCACGAGGCCGGAGACGGTCAACGAGGTCTTCCACTTTGGGGCGACGCGCTGGATTTCCAGGAAAAAGAAGGCGGTCGCGGCGACGAGCGCCATCGAGATGACCCAGAAGGTCACCCCGACAAGGTCGTCGGCCCTAAGACTAGGCTCGCCGGCGGCTGCCATGGCATGGGTCGGAGTGAACAGGCCAAGGGCAAACAAGGCGCCTGACTTAACCACGAAGGATTTTAGTGATGTGATCATGGGGAGGGGGGACGGCTGGATACGCTTAAAAAAATAAGAGCGGGAAATCTGGACAAGGCAACCGTCTGCGGCCGATGTTCGCATCGTGCTGGTTTTTGAAGATTTCGGGAAGAAACTCACCACCGCCCTGCTCTGGCTGCGCGTTCGCGAAATCGACATCCGCTGCCTTCCGCGCGTCGTCCGACTAGCCATTGAAAGATGACATCTCGCTGCTCGCAATGGAAGACCGCGACCACTGGGAGCGCAAGGCTGCGGCGATGGACGCCAGCGGTATTCCCGCACCGCGCTACCTGTACCACT
>SXGQ01333346.1_pt1 | contig 10342 bp, 14 predicted proteins | sample 3178371 | NCBI WGS metagenome assembly SXGQ01 (sample SAMN11356859, study PRJNA531348) | freshwater metagenome | isolation source: freshwater sample F1-20 | place: China: Fuxian Lake, Yuxi | collected 2017-12-25 | reverse complement strand
CTTTTACTCTTTTCTTCACTCATACAACAATCTTATTGTATTCAATCACCTCAAAAGGGAAGCGTTTCCCTCTGGTTATCTTGATAGGCCACGGCCTTTCATCTCTGGCACCCCTGAAATGTCTTACATCATAAACAAATGGCATAGTTGCTGTTGGGTCAGGCTGTAGCGACAAACCGAACTCCGGCCATCGTGACCAAACCGCAGAACCAAAAGGCCTCAAATCCCTGGTAGACATTGTCGTTCCAAGTGGGGCATGATGCTCTAGCCATAGGGCGCATCCGTAAACAACCCGCAATGTATCTAGGTATTTCGCAATCTCAACAGCTATCGCCTCGGACGTGCGACCACCAGGGTCAACAAAGGATTTGTACAAAGGACCAAGAATTAGTATGTCAGGTTTTGTTTTTTCTATTGCCTCTTCCAAAACTAAGCGGTCTTGTGCTTTTAGTAGGTCCATTCCTGCTGGTTTGGTCAAAATATGCCCGCGAATTGATGTTGCTCCAGATTTAGCCATTGCGTTAGCAACTATGGATTTTGACATTCTTCTAATTATTCTTTCCGGATTTTCTAGGTCGACAGTCAGTGTGGTCACTGGTTTTATTGGTTGAAAAGTAAACGGATGCAGTCCAGCCGCTGAGCAAAGTGCAATTTGTCTAGCAAGCATCGTTTTTCCTACGCCTTCCGCCGCAACGACTATCACACGCTCGCCTTTTTCCAGCAATCCAGGTATGACCCATTCGTAGCTTTCATTGCTTGATTCCGCCACGAAATCGTTCCATTGTATTAATCTTCCAGGGTCCACCGGATTTGAGACGACGGCGGCAGATAAAACCAAGGACAATTTTGATAATTTTTGTTGACTATTCAAATCAACTCTTGTAATTATCTCGGAAACTTTAATGAGAGCAAGCTCCTTGACTCCAATTTCTAGTTCCGGTTCGTTTATTTGTTCGCTGTCTGTTTCTTCGTTGTTGTTTTCGCCAGAATCTTCAAACGGAAGAAGCTCTTCAATTTTTCCACCAGCAGACAAGTGGTCCGTTATGTCTTTTTTCTCTGGACAAATCCACGCCTGGACAGAACAAGATGCCTGGGTTAATTCATGTAGAACCTTTAGTGCATGGTTTTTCCCGGGTCCATCGTTGTCTGCAACAATCTCAACGACAGCTCCGGCGAGGGCGTTTGTATGAATGTCCAACCATTTCCCCGCACCACCGGGCATGGTCGTAGCACATATCCCTAAATCAATAAGTGTGTCAGCATCCTTCTCTCCCTCCACCACCCATATCGGTTCGCCGTTTTGTTTTGCTAATAATACGGCTGGAAGATTATAGAGAACTTTCGGTGTATCACCAAGAGAATAAGTCCACCCATTGTTTCCGTCTGGTTTTCTTTGCCTAAAAGTTTTGACTCCGTCTTGATTTACGTATCGAACCTTTTGAAAAAGTAGATGGCCATACTCATCGGTGAAGTCATAAACGGCAACTTTTTTTAATGTATCTTTTTTCTTGAATGATTCATCCCTTGGGGGCATGAGGTCGGCAACTGTCATTCCGACAGATGAGCAAATTTTATTAACGTCGCATCCATCACCTCTGTGGCAATTGACGAGCACCCTTCCGTCATCACCCTCCGCTACGGAAAGTGATGGGTTTGTGTCATCGCTCCTACATGGGCATCTGGCCATCCACCCTGAGCTGGTTTTCTTGACGCCATGCAGGCGACTAAGAAACGTGATTGCTACTTGCCCTGGATTACTCATTCCGAAATGAACTCATCGGGCAATTGTGACACTTTAGGCAAGGAGCTGCCATTGGCAGAACGAGAGCCAATTCCAGGTACATATATTTTTCCATCACGAACAAGACGTACCCCACGAATTTTTCTTAATTCCGCTCGTTGTAGTTCGTTCAGCCCACCCCATATCCCCCATGGCTCGTGCTCAAGCGAGTAATCAAGACATTCTTTTTTCACTTCACAGGATTTACAAAAACTGAGTGCTTTCTCTGTCGACTGGCGAAGCTTGTTTCTTTTTTCTCGGTTGACTCCGAAAATTACTACAGGAAACCAAATATTGACATCCTGCCCAACACAATTTCCATTAGCTGGCGCAAAGGCTGTCACAAATCCTCCAAAGTCTGGTTTTAGGTTTTGCAAATCCTATCTATTTCTGATGAAGAAAGAAAGACCAAGGCGTACTGAATTTGAAAAATTCCGTTAACATCGTTTACGGCTACATCTATTGATTCAAGGGGGATGCCAAATTTTGCCGACAGCGCGGCTCGGGTTTTACTTATGGATATTTCGTTGGAAATATATCTCTCGTCGGTGTCACGATACTTTATTTCTGCTCCAGCAGACAAGGCTTTAATTTCTTTGTTTTTTTGTTCTGCGCGTGAGCACCAAGCACACGCAAGATAGCTCGTAGCCGCCGAACGTGCGCGTACTTCGGTGTGTCCACACTCGAGCGTGTGGCTATACTTTACCTTTCCCCAGGCGCCTTCCCTGCTTATCTGTACTACCTTACGTCTGGGAGCACGCCGTCGTTCGGTTGTCACCGTTTGTTCCGCCGTTTAGCGGGAAACTATTTCTTGAGTTTGCTGAAAAACTTTTTCAACCAATTTTTGCCGGCACGAACATCAATCGTGTCTGGAATTTGTGCAAGAATCTTTTCCGAGTTGTCACTGAGCATTTCGGATACAAATTTATCTGAATCCAAAAATACACTGTCCTTCTTCGGGGCAGCATTCTTTGCTACTGGCTTCTTTGCTACTGGCTTCTTGGCTGGTGTTTTCTTTGCTGGTGTTTTCTTTGCTGTCATACCAGCCACTCTAGTGCCCCCTGACACCCCCGTAGGGGAACCTGCCTTGGATTGAGGTAATTCATACTAATGTGAGTCCGTGGATGGAGATTACGCAGACGAATTGAGCAAAATAGCCCTTTGTGTAACGGCTGCTCAGTTGGCAAAATCGACAACCGTAAAGGATGAGGGGGTGGGGGAGGACCTTACTATGAACTTTTTTGGATGGGTGGACTCCGAATTGGTCATAGTATGCCAAATGCGTAGCGAATTGATGAAATGGCCGATAGAGGCCAGATTGGATAAGTGTTATCAATTATGCTCGGTTTTGAGGAGATATTGGTGGATAACGTCAATTTCCATGGTTGCTGAAGGGTATTATTCATCCAATCAGGCCAAAACAAAGAATAAAGACTTATCCACAGTATTCTTGGACCCCCAGGGACCTGTTGGGGAATGCATAACGGTTACTCATGCTGCCGACACGTTGGATGGTGAACGTCATGGTTCGGTCGACCTAACGATGGTTGCAATACCCTATAAATACATAATTGGGAGAGGGGTCGAATGGGGTGAAATGATTATTTATCCACAGGGTCCAGAGTCTCATTTAAGAAACGCCAAATTTCCAATAATGCTCAAAAGGTCCCTGTCAGAAAAAATTGTAAACGATTTGCCGCAGGAGTCGTATGACGAGTTGAGGGCTTTAATTAAATCAAACGGATTTCACGTTCAAGAATTCTAGTGGGATATAATTGATAAATGAGTCGCCCCTTTTACGAAAGTGAATCATTTTCTACTGGCGGAAGTAGAAGACTGTTTGACAACGTGACCACGACCGGAGCAAACAGAATGCCCTGTCCTGTGTGCGGTCATCCAACAGGGGATTGTGTTGGCGAATCTCCAACATCAATAAATATGGCCGGTTACGAAAATGTAGAGTCATTAAAAGACAAATTAACGTTTATTGTTGAAGAAGACTATTATGAGGAAAAACAGATAAACGACTTACTGAGGAATAAGGTTTTGGTTTATAAAAAAGGACAAACCATACCGTACAAAGAAGCAGAAAAACGAAACCTAATAAAATAAATTCCAACGATTTTAGACTCTTTCAGTATTCTCTGTTAGGTTAAACTCGATATTCACTCAAACCACTACGAAACAGGAAAATTATGACTTTGCTTGACCAATCATTTGTGGATTCCTATTCCCTAAAACAGGCCCCATGGGGATTTAACGGAATGGGCGAAATAGTTTTTCTTCGTACATATAGTCGCAAAAAAGAAGATGGAAACAACGAAACATGGACCGAAACTCTTCAGCGGGTCATCAATGGGGCCATGGAAATTGGAGTCGACTACACCAAAGCAGAAGCGGAGGCCCTGTTCGACCACTGCTTTAATCTTCGTTGCGCTTTTTCCGGTCGCTCTCTTTGGCAGCTTGGAACTCCTCTTGTTCAAAAATTAAATGCGACATCTTTAAATAATTGCTATTTCACCAACATTGAAAAAATTGAAGACTTTGAGTTGCTATTCGAATACTTGATGCTCGGAGGTGGAGTCGGCTTTTCCGTGGAGCGCTCAAAGATTCATGACCTGCCAAAAGTGAAATCGGGTGTATCGATTACACATGAGCGCAGCAATGACGCAGACATAATTGTTCCTGACTCGCGTCAAGGTTGGAAACGACTTCTTCATTCGGTTTTGAAGTCATTTTTCGACACGGGCAAGTCTTTTTCATACTCGACAATTCTTATTCGAGAATACGGAGCACCATTAAAAACGTTCGGCGGCACCGCATCCGGACCAGGTGCGCTTGTTGAAGGAATTGCGGACATTGTAAAAGTCATGCAAAACCGTGAAGGTAAAAAGCTTCGCTCAATTGACGTTCTCGACATTTGTAATATCATCGGCCGTATCGTCGTATCTGGTTCATCACGTCGCTCTGCACAAATCGCGATGGGGGACCCAGACGATGTTCTTTTCATCCGTGCCAAAAATTGGTCATCGGGTGACGTTCCAGCGTGGAGAGCAAATTCAAACAATTCCATATACGCAGACAACTACGAACAGATAATGCCGGAGCTCTGGAAGGGTTACGATGGCACTGGAGAACCATACGGCCTACTGAATCGAAGGCTTGCTCGAAAGACTGGAAGACTTGGCGAGGCTAAAGCAGATAATTCAATTGACGGATTTAATCCATGTGCGGAGATTGGATTAGCTGACGGAGAGTCTTGTAATTTGGCCACAATATTTTTACCGAATGTCAAATCCTTGGAGCAATTCAAAGAAATTTCAAGATTGCTTTACAAAACTCAGAAGCAAATTACTCGCATGTCCTACCCATACGAAAAAACAACAAATATTGTTAGCAAGAACGCAAGACTGGGTCAATCCGTTACGGGAATTCTTCAATGTTCGGAAGAGCAGGTTTCTTGGCTTTCTCCTGCATACGAATATTTGCGAGAATTCGACAAGAGCTACTCATTAGAGCGTGGGTGGCCAGAATCGGTCCGACTAACCACCGTGCAGCCCTCAGGAACGCTCTCGTTGCTTCCTGGCGTCACTCCAGGCATTCATCCTGCATTTGCTCCCTATTACGTCAGAAGGGTTCGTTTTGGCTCGTCTGACCCACTGGTGGATGCCTGCCGTAAGCGCGGGTACAAGATTCAGTGGGATATTGGAATTGACGGAAGAGAAGACCATAGTCGCTATGTCGTGGATTTTCCGTGTATGTCGCCCGAGGGCTCGACACTTGCTTCAGCGATGACGGCAATTGAGCAACTGGAATGGGTGAAAAAGATGCAAACCGAATGGGCCGATAATGCGGTGTCGGTTACGGTGTATTACAGAAGAGAGGAGCTGGGGGAGATTCAAGAATGGCTCTCCAAGAATTACGACAAAAGCGTTAAGTCTGTATCTTTCCTGCTCCACGTCGACCACAACTTCCCACTTCCCCCATATGAAGAAATCAGCAAGTCTGATTACGATAAAATGCTAGCAAAAGTTGACTTTTCATCTCCACTTAATGGTGTTCAGTTCATGGGAGACATAGACCTAGATAATTGCGCAACCGGAGCCTGCCCTATAAAATAGTCGGCAAGCGTCGGTAGCTCAATCGGATAGAGCAACAGACTTCTAATCTGTAGGTTGTAGGTTCAAGTCCTACCCGACGCGCCACCCATCAAGGAGAAACATGGAACAAATAAATCTGAGCAAATACGACGACGTATCAAGAGAGTTTGGTTTTGTCCGCCTAGATGCCAGCATGGCTGACGACATATCCGTTGTTAATGCAGCCCGCGTATCATTTGCCAAATCACAAACAGAAATGGATGCTGCAGCTAAAGGGTTAATCAATTTTTTAATGCGGGAAAAACACGGCACTCCATTCGAACATAACTCATTTAGGTTTCACGTAAAGTGTCCCCTGTTTGTAGCAAGGGAATGGTTTCGTCACAGAATAGGTTCATTCAATGAATTTTCGGCTAGATACAGCGAAGTAAAAGATGATTTTTTTGTTCCATACGCAAGTGATGTGAGGTCCCAGGTAGGCAAGCCCGGCTCCTATGAGTTTGCAACGATGGACAAGGAAGTAGCAAACCAGGCGATAAATATAATTGAGCAAGCAAATAAGAATTCCTACTCTTCATATCTGGAGCTCCTGGAGATTGGGGTCGCCAAAGAGTTGTCGAGAACGGTTTTGCCGGTGGGGATGTATACGCAGTTTTACTGGACCGTAAACGCTCGCGCCATGATGAATTTTCTTTCACTTAGACTTGCAAAATCAGCACAAGCAGATATTAGACAGTATGCAAAATCAGTAGAAAGCTATTTTGCCAGAGAAATGCCCGTCACGTATAAGGCGTGGGTTGAAAACGGTCAGGTTTGTCCGTAACATCTAGTTTTCTCCGAATTTTGAACTTTCTTCGGCGTGTGCCCAGCATCCATAAAAAAACCTATCCTCAGGTTTAAACCCACCCAAAACCGCGTGCGCCATCAAGAAGAGGTCCGCCACAACAACGTCATTTTGTTCCCAGATATGAACCTGCTGGTTGGCCTGGTTGTCTTGAATTGCGCTTACGTATTCCTTGCATATTTTAGCAAAAGTATCTTGTTGTGGTTCCGTAGGAGATGTTCCATCAAACTCGTGCAAATAGCAAAACTTGTCAAGTGGATTAAATTGTGGACTAAGTCTCAGTGCATATCTACCAGAAGGTCGATGTAGTTGGATGGCTGGATGGATTGCCGGTTCTTCATCAATAGATGATGAATAATCCAAATAGGCAATTCGACATTTGTTTAAAAACTCAAGCTTTTCATCATCAAAATCGTCATACACGTCCGCAACATTTACAAACAGGGTATTGCCAATCCCACGCTCACAGGTAAATTTTTCCATATTCCATGACGCACCAACGGCTGGATTTTTGTAGCCGATGTGTTCAATATGCCACGGGATAAGTATTTCATCTTTTGAAATGTTGTGCTTATTGTAGGTGTCTATCGTGTGTGAATGATTTTCTTCATATGACCATTGTTTTGTAATGTCGCTTGTGGAGTTTGGAAACCAGCCAGTTTTATCTCCAAATTTTCGCATCAAAATCAATTGCTGTCCCCTGGAGATTGCAACACCACGAAATACTATGACCGCATTGGTTATAAATATTTCCTTATATTCCTCTATGTGCTCTAGCAAGTATTGAAAAGATTCAATTTCGATGGGTTTGATGACTTTTTGCGCCACGCTCATTCGATAGATTGTACTGCACGCGCCCCTTTAGCTCAGTGGTAGAGCACCTCACTTGTAATGAGGTGGTCCTCGGTTCAATCCCGAGAGGGGGCTCAAAGTAGTATTATGACCGCATGGGTATAAAACTTTACAAAAACGTTGAAATTGGGGAAATTGGGAAAACCCCATTGATTCCTTTTGTGGACGATGACGCTTTTTCTGTTGCCAAGAATTCACTAATAAACTGGGGGGATTCCTTGGGGACTCCAATTTGCTATAAGCAAGAACAAGGGGGTCAATTAATACAGCATATTCTTCCTGTTTTCAAAACAGAATACGGACAAATTTCTACCTCATCAAAAACCAATCTTGAATTACACACGGAAACGGCATTCCACCCGTATAAGCCCTCATTTGTTCTCCTGTTGTGTTTGAGGGGTGACGAGAGCGCCGTTACGACATATGCCAACGTCGAAGATGTAGTGGCAAAATTAAGTGGCGAAACAATTAAGATGCTGGAAAAATCTTTTTTTATTACCCGAATCGATGAGAGCTTCCGTTCCAATGGAGAAAAAGATTTTGAGCTATTTACGTCCATACTTAGACCACACATAAATGGTGGTTTTAGTATGACCTTCGACAAATACTTCATGCGTGGGTGCACGGAAGAGGCACAGAAAGCGCTGGACGAGCTGAATGCCGCAGTAAACGAGAGCATCAAAGAGGTCGTTCTTGAGTCGGGGGACCTGCTCGTCATAGATAATGAAACTACGGTTCATGGGCGGCGGCCATTTTCGGCAAAGTACGACGGGACGGATAGATGGGTGTTGAGGCTTTTGGTTTCTAATCGCTACATACCCCTTAATCACAAAAAAGGAAATATGATTATTACCGAGTTCAATAATCAAAAATGATTACTCACGAGATTGTCAATGAGCAAGAACTGTCGGCATACCCTATAGGTATTTTTCAATCCAGGTACAGTGGGCTTTACGAAGGGGGAAAATGGCATGCGATTCCAAGATATGAAGAAATAATATTTGACAAGCCATACGATGAATACAGAAACGGCGATGATTGCGATGCCTTGGACTTTTGGGGCTCAAAAGAAGCAAAGAAAATAGGGGTCGGAGACACCCCGGAGCTTGCAATATCCGACATGTGGGTGAAGATTTCTTTATGAATTGCGATATGTGCCATCTTTTATAGTGATATTGGGAATATTTGAATTTACTTAAGAGATGTTGTGTAATACTTTCAGGCATGATATTCCTTGTTTTTTCACTTGTTTTTCTAGGTATTTTTGCTTGTCTTTTCGGGTCGATGGACAAACATGGCAAAGTATGTGCATTTAGTGAATACGAGCGTCTTGAACACCGTAAAATCAAAGCCAAGAATCACAGTAGACAACAAGCAGCACATGCGCTTCGCTGCACTATGTTTCTATAAAAATACACTCACCAGGGCAGTCTTCTGCCGATTGAATAACATCATCTAATAGTTTGTCAGGAAACTCCGCCGTTTGGGTCATTTGCAATTTTGGAGCGTCGCCTGTTCCGTTTGGGCCAAACAAGTTGGGCCATTCTGCATTCTTCACATAGGCAAGCCCGTCCGTATGCATCATAAAAACGTCTGGTGCTAGTTCCGCGCACAGTCCATCTCCAGTACATAAATCTTGGTCAATCCAAACTTTCATTATTCTTGATTGTCTGGAATGCCATTGCCGTTTTTGTCTTCCGCAGTTCTCCCTGTCGAAATCATGATGCCCGCAAGAGTGCCCGTAATGAAGGTGGCGACACTTGACAGCACCCCAAAAAACATCTTGTCGTTTTCGGCTTGTGCACCAATCGGTTGAGTTACAAATACCAATGCCCAAAGCACACCAACCGTAGTAATCAGGAGGACAAAACCAAGGACACAACCAATAACAAATTTAAGTCGAGCATCAAGTTCTGCTGGTGTTAAACGAGGTTTCATAATTTAAACCTTGCCATAGATTCCTCTTTCATTATGTTTAGGTCAAGATGAGCAGACTCCATGCCAAACTTCTTGCCAGCCTGATTATGGTTGGCGGTAAATTGCCAAACATCCCATGCTTTCCAGCCCGTTACTGCTGCTGGATTCTTTTGAGGCTGAAACGCATAATCGGCCCACAACGAAACATCTTTAGGAACAGGGTTGGCTTTGAATTCTTCGGCGGAGTAATAAACATATCGGGCGACCCACAACGGGCATTGCTCAACACCTTTCTTTAATGTCACATGAGAGTTCCAAAAAGAGGGATACGTGTAAACCGACGGTGGCTTTCCAAGTTCGTCAGTTGCCATCTTGATACAGGTGCGGACAATTTCTTTTAATTCTTTGGGTTTCTTTTCTCCGTGATGTTCGATGTCTATTTGCGGTACAAGAGTTGCGCCTGTTTGCTTATGATTATCCAACATTATTCGCATTTGGGTAACCACATCTTCTTCTGGCTTGATGTAGACATAAAGCCCAAAAGGCAATCCAGCCTTTGAGCAATAGTCTTTCATGTGAGTATCTTGTTTGGTTCCCACGTTTGAGCGCATATGTACAAAATCTATTTTTGCATCTCTGACTGTTTTCCAGTTGATATTGCCCTGATATTGAGAGACGTCAATTCCAGTTAGATATTTGTTAGCCATTTTTATGCCCCAAATGCCTTAGTGAACCCCTCAGGGCATGTTTTCTTGCAAATCAAATCTGCGATAACAGGTGCAAATGCCGCCGCAATTGCCGCAAAGACCCCTGCTGCTGTTCCCCATAGTTCTGGCTCTTCTAGACTTT
>SXGQ01312109.1_pt1 | contig 10345 bp, 7 predicted proteins | sample 3178371 | NCBI WGS metagenome assembly SXGQ01 (sample SAMN11356859, study PRJNA531348) | freshwater metagenome | isolation source: freshwater sample F1-20 | place: China: Fuxian Lake, Yuxi | collected 2017-12-25 | reverse complement strand
TTTTTTAGCTAATTGTGAAGTATTGAACTGTACGGTGCTTCTATGAAGCATGGGTGGTATATCTTTGACATGATCTAATAATTTAGCACTTGCTCTGTGTATATTACCTTGTTCAATAGTATTTTTAGCTTTAGGAGCAGAATGCTTCATACCATCAGTATAAGCATCAAGGTAATGCGATTTATTTAAGGTTGGCACATCGGAAGGTCGGTCAAGCCTAGTTGATGAAGTCGCTTGCGCGACCAAATCAACTATTCTATCTCTTCCACTTGCAACTTCGTGCTTTAGCATTTTTGCAACTTCCTCAGGTTTCCTATTTTTTAATATTTTATCTATTTCTTTTATTGCATCTTCCTTTGATGCAGAAACGGAAATTCGCACCTTGGACATTGCTTCTACTAGCGGTACTTGGGACGTTACTTCTACTTTTGGTTTTACTTGCGCCGTTACCTCAGTCCCACTGGCTATTTGTTCTTTCGGAGATAAATTAATTCCCATACCCTGATTTTTGGAAACTTCCGTCATCATTTCATTATAGGCTTTCTTCGTCACCGGCAAAGTGTATACTTCTCCATTTCGTTCAATATAACCAATTGCATTATCTTCTTTACCCATAAATTTAATAGGTTGGGGAGAGGTAACCTCCATTAACTTCCCCGATTTATCATAATGGACGGTAAAATAAACTGCATCTTTAGATGGCATGTTATGTCCGTTTGCATCCTTTAAGGCAAATGATGCATGCATTGGGCCACTCCCTTCTTTCAGTGACGGAGGAAATGCAATACTGCGGGTGCTAACCTGTTTTGTAATACCATTAGCGGCTGTAAATGACTGAGATGAGGTGGTTTCTTTTAATGTACATACTTCCTGGCCAGCTTTGTTTTTGACTACTTGTGTTTTTTCGCTCGCTGTAGAAGGCCCGTCCCACACAACGGGCTTTGCAACTTTAGCAAATTCCTGGTTAAATTTTTTATAACCCGCTACTTCAGCTTGCTGCATTTGCGCTGCTATCTCTTTCTTGAAGGCAGGATTTTCAAGCGCATCAGTTACTAGCTTCTGGTGGTTTTTTAAATAATCCTTAAACTGCTCCATGCTAAGGCCAGTCGTATCAGGATGAAGTATTGCAACCGCCTGCTTTAAAATTTCAGCCTGTTTGTTAATTACTTCCTGCCTGACAAGCGCCACAGGATCAATAACGGGGCTAGTTTGTGGTTTACCGCTAGTAGTAGCTAAGACTGGTTGGCCTGCTTCGCTTAATCCCCTAGCAGTTCTTTCTACTTCCCGCTCTACTGGCTGACCTGATAATGCAATTGAATCTCCGGACGTAAGTTCTTGTTTAGTCGGATTAAGAGCTTTGTCTTTAATTTTTATGGTTATTTCGTTTTTAATTTGAGCCTTAATGAATTTTTCTGGTTCAGATTGAGTAATGAATCCTCTTAAATTTTTATCACGGAATTTAAATTTTTTTTTGCCTTGTGCAACTTCCTCAAAATATTTTTCATTATCTTGAACCAAAGCTTTAAATTCTGCTTGGGATTTTTCATCCTTAAATCCAACTGTGCCATCTGATTTCTTCTCGAGTAATAACCCTAACTTAATTTCAATACCAAATTCCTTAAGTGATTGCTGTCTTTTTTCCATTACTTCTTTAAAACTAGTAGTAATTTCGGTAACATTTATTTCTTCCGGTTTCCGGTCCTTGAACTGTTTTGGCATAGCTTTTTTAGCCCATTCACCTAAAACTTTAGGCTCATAATATTGCCCTAATTCTTGAAAAGTTTTATCGATTTCTGGCCTTAAATCTTTATTTGCAGCTGTAAATAAACTATTTACAAATTGATCGTTAAGCTTTAATTTTCGGGGAAATTCCCTAAAATGGTTTGTTGGGCCTAACCCGACTATATGCCTTGAATGAGAATGGGGGTGAACATTATCTGATAATTTAGTAAAAGCTCCACCAAAATCGATACGTACTAATTTAGGATCAGAACCATCTTTTGGCCTTATCACTCCTATATTACCGGTATGCATATCAAAATCGCCAATTAATAAGGACGTTGGAGCAACTTGTTCGAAACCCTGATAATTCAGTTCTTCAAAAACTTTTCCTAAAACTTTTCGTGACCCCATCATGTAAGGTCTTCCTAATACGTCTGGTTTTCCATTTTCGCCTTTAAGAGTCGCAGTTCGAAGCATTTTTGAGGGAGCATTTTCTTTGGACATGTTTTTATCCATATCCACATACATATCATCCGCATAATCTTTAAAAAAGCTCGACCTGACATATACCCCAGAACCATCGGGTGGCAAAGTCTGTAACCCTTTGGGAGTAGTAAGTGAGACTTCAGCTCCATAGCCGGGAGCAATAGAAGCAAAAATTCTGGAGCCAATAACCTCTGAAATATTAGCACTTATATCAGTATCTTCACATTTGATTAAGGCTCTTTCTACTACCGTCCCATTTTCTGATCTAGTGTAAAATCCTCCATATTCACCAGCTGAGTGTACCCCCGCTTTACCTTTCGGCTTCCAAAAATCCCATTTCGTCCCTTCGCCAAAAGTATCTAATTCAGAATCCTTCCTTTTCATATTATCACCATAAATTAAGTAGCTTAAGTTTTTTAAGTTTATTTAATATTCAATTAAGGTGTAAATAAAAATTTAGCAAGGTTGATGAGTTTTTATAAAAGTAATGGTTTTTTGAAACATAGTAGCTAATTTATTTAGCTCCAGCAGATCTTAAAAGGGTTTCTATCTCAGGCCTATTTTGTAAAACTGCTATTTCAAGGGCTGTTACCCCTTGGTTATTTTTAATTGATAGATCGATTCCTTTCATGATTAAAAATTTTACTGCAGAGTAGTTATTTTTATAAACTGCTTTGTGGAGTAAGGTATTACCGTCGCAGTCAACAAGTTGAATTATAGGATAACCATCCAATAAATTAATTAAATCATAAATATTATTTTTATCTACTGCTTTAAAAGCTTCTGATAGAGCATCCATATTCTCGCTTTTAACAGATGCACCTGGTTTATTAAAATTAGCATCATAATTTTCAATGAAATTATTTATTGCCTGACGTGCCGGTTCATTTTTTATACTATTATAATTACTCCAAAAGATTTTAAGATAAGAATTTAAGTCCATTAAATCTAATTGGCTTTCTTTTGTTACTTCTCCTAGAACAACCTCATCATTCGGTAATATAAGTACTTGAGCTTCGTCATTAACAAATTTTGTTTGATCTGGATTAGCCTCTTCTGTTGTAGGAACCGGATTTAGATCTTCTTTTGAAATTTCTGGAAGTTTCTGAGTTTTGTTTAAACGATCCTGTAGATGTTGACGATAGGTTTTAACATTTAAAGCTTCAGAGTTTTGGCTAGATTGAGCTGCTGAATCCTGCGTTAACTTTACATTTTCTGGTAGCTTGTCAGTTTTTGGTTCTAACAAGTTTCCTGTAACAGGTAAAGGGGGATTATTTTTACTATTAGCATTTTTTGCTGGAGTATCAGGAATAGGAGGGGTGTCTACTGTTAAAGCTTTATTATTATTTACAGATTTGTCATCAGTTGCGGGTAAACTTAAAGTTATATTTTGTACTGGTGTATTTTTAGATATTGTATCAGATGCTTCCGAAGCGTTAAGGGGAGATGTTTTGTTAGCTATCGCCTCAGACTTGCTTGGCAATTCTTCGTCCGGTTTAATCCCATCAGGAAGTTGGAGGTCAGAGGTATCAGTTTTAGTTTCTTTCTTAATTCCTTCTCCGCTAAGAGGTGGGATATTAGGAGCGCTATTATTGCTGGTTGCTACCTCAGGCTTAGTTGGCAATTCTTCGTCCGGTTTAATCCCATCAGGAAGTTTGAGATCAGAGATATCAGGGACTTTTTGTAGCGAACTTTTATCTGTAGATTGATTTTTATTATTAATTAGCACATTATCGGAATTAGGAGCAGAAGGAGAGTTAGGGAGCTCTTTAGTAATTGCTGCAAGATTTTTTGCTGGCGATTCTGAATTAACACCGGCAGTATTATTGTTTTTATAACCTAAATCATTAGCAGTTTTTTCAGCTTGTTTTTCTTGGGCTAAAACCTTTTTATTTTCCTGTTTTTTATTTCCTAAACCAAAAAAATTTAAAGTTTTGTCCCAAAAAGAATTTCCCTTGTTTTCGGAATTTATAATCTCTTCTGATGATGGAAGTGGAGGTGGTAACTGGGGTTCTGATGCAGAATGAGCATTAGAATGCAGGATCAAAACATAGAGAAGAGTTAAAATTTTCTTTTTCATTTCTTATTCCCAATAAAAAACCATTCAATACAAAAATAGCTAGCTAAGAGTGTTTTATTTATATAGCTATTTTTTTGGTATCAATTTTTTTAATTCCTCAGCTATTACTTTTTCTACTAACTTTGGCAAATTATTATCTAACCATTCTTTTAACATAGGCTTTATTAAATTAGTAATAATTAAATCAGCTTCTGTGTTCCGTTCTTTCAATATTGGATCATTAATTTTTTGAGAAAAATCCTTTATTGCTGTTGAAAATTTGTCAGAGGTTTCTTTAGAAAGTAATTCCTCTGTATATGCTTTATCTTGTTCGCCTTCTTTAAATTCGGTTGTTAATTCTAATATTGATTCACCTAAATTAAGATGTTCATTGTCATTTAACCCCTTAGGTACAGAATTATTAGGATCATCAATTATACTCCTGATAGAGCGTATTATATCTTCAAGTTTTTCTTCCTTTATCTCACTTTTTTTCTCTTTAGAATTCATGATTCTTAAAATCCTACAATTCTTAATTTTAGTTTTTTGAACTCTTGATCCGGGTTAAAATATTCAACAGGCAATTTCATTTTTTCAGCAGTCAATTCCCCCATTAAGGATTTTATATTATAACTAGCTAATATTAACTCCCTTTGTGCTTCAACTCTAGCTTCTCTGGCCTTACTTAACTTTTCTTCCGACATAATAACATCAATTATGGTTTTAGACCCCAGCATTTCTTCTTGAAGCATTCCTTCGTACGCTATTTCACCAGATTTAACTCCTTGAGATGTAGCGGCAATCCTGGTCTTCGCTGCGTTAAATCTTTCCCAACTCGCTTTACATTGTGATTTAATCTGTTTTATTTGAGCATCTAGTTGCAGAACAGCTTTTCTGGTTTTATATTTTGCTCTTCTAATATCAGAATATTCTACTCCCCCTTTAGACAGAATAGGGACATTCACTGATAAGGTAGAAGTAACGCTATTATAGTTATAATTTTGTCTCGCCGAATCTTCAGGACTGTATCTTGTATCTCCGCTTTGTATTCGGAATGACACCTGGGGTAACAAAGCTCCCTTAGCAGCATATTCTCCAGCTTTTGAAGCTTTAGTTGAATGTTGGGATGATATTACACTTGGATTGGCAGCGATTGCTATTTCAACTAATTCCTCTAAGCTATTTGGTAAATTAGCTGCCAATTCTGGCATTTGAATCCCTATTGCTTCTAAAGCAAAAACCTTGGTAAATTCTGCTTTAGCTGCTTCAAAATTTGCATATGCAATAGATTGATTAGCCTGAGCATTTGCAAGACCAGATTCAGCACTTGCAACTTCAGTTTCAGTTGATTCACCAAGTTTAAATTTTTCTTTTACAGCTTCTAGCTGAGTTCTGTTAGATTTAACACTTATTTTTGAAATGTTATATTTTTCTGTGGCTTCAACACAGTTTAGATAATTAGTAATTTCTTCCAAAAATATATTCTGCTCCTTAGCGTAATAATCACCTTTAGAAGCCCTAAAGGCTGATTGTGCAGCCTTTAATTCTGCAACGCTAGATCCGCCGTTAAATATCGATTGATCCAGGCTAAGGGTTTTTGAATATCGTGAATTATCTGTAGATGTATTATCTAAACCAGCAGCAATGTTACTTTTTCTTGTAACTTTTGAATCTGTAGCATCAAATCCGGCAGAAATTTTTGGCATAAATCCAGCAAGAGCTCGAGGAAACTGTTCTATTTCATTCAAGAAATCCGATCTAATAATTTTCAGTTTTTCATCGTTATTATAGCCGCTTTTGAGAGCTTCATTTAGCTCAAGAGCTAAACTATTAGAAAAATTTAATGTAATAAATATAAATAAAACTAATCTGTACATGGATTCAATATTACCGATAATTAAAGTTGATTGTAAGGTAAGTAGTCATATTAGTATATTCAATGATATAGTTTAGACATAAAGTTTGAACATACTGTGTTAATGCTGGCACTTAGATTATCAAAAATTATATTTTTATCAATAATAACTTGAGCCTTAAAGTAGTTTTCGGGCTAAATTTTATAGGTAAGCTAAAATATTTTTGAATTATTGGTGGTTAAAAATGAAATATAATGTGGTTCAAGGTAAGTTTAACTTTTCTCTTTTGCCCTTAGATTTGCAAGAGAAGTTAAAGGTGTTAGAAAGCGAAGCTCAGGAACAAATAAGCCAATTTACTACTTCTCTTATAGGTGTTTTGCAACATGAAACCAGAATCCTAGAAGAAGGGCTAAGCCAATCAGATTTAACCTTGGAAGAACAAGAGCAAGCAAAAACACTATTTAAACAAACAATTTTAAAGCCACTAGAAGAAATAGAATCAAATTTGCGGCCTCAGCTTTCTGAAACAGAAGAAAGCAAACCATTTAGTATTATACTATTAGAAACTTTAGTTAAAGTTCTAACTAGTATCCAAAATTTTAAAACAAAGCTCGATGAGATATTGCCGATAAAATGCGATGAAATAATTAGCTTTGCTGTTCCTGCTTTATTATTAGTTGTTACTGCTTATTCTCCTGCTTTGGGGTTTGTTTTAAACAGTACAGGGTTACTAGAAACTGTCGCCTCTTTTTTTAAAGATGAAAACCTACAAAAAACAATAGATAATCTTATAGATACAAAAGAAAAACTAAATAAAGATAGCAGTTTAGAAGTTATTGGTAAAATATCAGAATTGGCTATTGAAACAGGCATTTCTGCCACAGCACTTGGTAAATTTGGTTTTAACTCCAATATCTTGAGTAGTGTGCTTGAAGGAGTTACTACCACGGCTGGTATAAAGAGTTTTATGCAAGAAGTAAGTGGGTATGCTGATAAAATTTTTCCTCAAAATGAAAAAGAAATTGATACAACTTTGGAGTTTATCAAGAATTCAGCAGTATCTGCTCTCCAAAAAACAGGAATCCCTGAAGCTCTTACTTCAAAAATAAAAGTGCAGATAGAACAACAAGCAGCTGTAGCAAAAGATGTTCTAAAACAAAATTTAGACCCAAGTATTAGTATTTTTGATAAAATAAAAATTCAACAAAATGGTGCAAACTTAATGTTAGAATGCTTAAACCAGGTTACTAAAACTGTAAAAGCACATATATCCGACCCTAAAGATATCGAGGTTATAACAGCTGTGGTTGCGGACGTGCTTAAAAAAGGGATTAAAGACCGCATTCAAGGTAATATAGAGAAAATTGCTACGCAGGTGCAAGATCCACAAGTGAAAAATTTTGCCAAAAAAGCTCTTGGAGCAGGCCATGCAAATTTGTTGGATATTGCAAAAGGAGTGATGAAATCTTTAAGTCCAGATACTTCTCGTGCCATGTAGAGGCCATTTGTAGAAATCCTTTATTCAAGAATAAACTTTTTACTGCAGTAAGGGCAGGTGACTTCTTTAGTTTCGGGATTTACCGCAAGATAGATTCTAGGGTGATCATAGGGTACTTCTTGGCCCATACAAACCACAGATAAAGATTTTGTTTTTTCAATTTTGCATGATTTCATATTAACTTTTTTGAGATGCTTATATCATCGATGAATGATATCTCAGGAATGTTTATTTATCAAATATAAATCAGGTTTTAAAATATGAAAGATAAAATAGTTGTAGTAACTGGATCCACAAGCGGTATTGGTTTTGGAATAGCTTCGAAATTTGCTAAAAATGGTGCTACATTAGTTATTAATGGGCTTGCTTCTGATTCTGAAGTAAAAAAGCTTTCTAGCGAGCTAAAACTTCTTGGTGCAGCAGAGGTGCTATTTGATAGTGCCGATCTTTCAAAACCTGTAGAAATTGACAGAATGTTTAAAAATATAATCCAAAAATATCAAAGAGTAGATGTGCTAGTTAATAATGCGGGGATTCAATTTGTGTCACCGATTGAAAATTTTCCACCGGAAAAATGGGAAATGATAATTCGTATAGATTTAATTGCTGCTTTTTATACAATAAAGAATGTTATCCCTATAATGAAACAACAAAAATGGGGTAGGGTAATTAACATTGCCTCAGCCCATGCTTTGGTAGCATCGCCCTTTAAATCAGCCTATGTGGCTGCTAAACATGGGCTAATTGGGCTGACAAAATCTGTAGCCTTAGAAGTAGCTCAAGATGGTATAACTGTTAATTCTATTTGCCCAGGTTATGTAAAAACTCCGCTTGTAGTAAATCAGATCGCTGATACAGCAAAAGCTAGATCCATGTCGGAAGAGGATGTAATTAAGAATGTTATACTAGGAGTACAAGCAACAAAAAAGTTTGTAGAGATCGAAGAAATAGCTGATTTTGTATATTTCTTATCTTCTGATAGCGCTTCCTCTATTACAGGTGCAGCTTTATCAATTGACGGCGGATGGACTGCACAATAGGTTTGGTAATAAATTGGATTAAAGGTGTTATAATTTTTAAATGAAGTAGCTATAAAATGATAATATTAATTTCTCCTTCTAAAACATTAGATTTTTCTGGAAATTATAAAGGTGAGCATACTATTCCTGATTTTCTTAAAGAATCAACAGAGCTTATTAAAGTTTTACGTAAGCTAACTACTTCTGAAATAGCAGGATTAATGGATTTAAGTGAAAAACTAGCTGTTTTAAATCACCAACGCTACCATGATTTCAGTATTCCGTTTACTTTAGAGAATAGCCGCCAAGCGATATATGCTTTTAAAGGCGATGTATATGAAGGGTTAGATGTAGAAGCTTTTACTCAAGAAGACATCAAGTACGCTCAATTACATTTAAGAATTATTTCTGGGCTTTATGGTTTGCTAAGACCACTAGATCTTATCCAACCTTATAGACTCGAAATGGGAACAAAACTGCTCAGTCAGAATTACAAGAATTTATACGAGTATTGGGGAGACAAGATTATAGTTAAATTAAATGAACTGCTAAAAAGCGGAGAGAGCGATTTACTGGTGAATTTAGCGTCAGCAGAATATTTTAAGGTGATAAATCAAAAACTATTTAACCGTCGTTTAATTACTCCTGTTTTTAAAGAAAGGAAAAATAGCGAGTATAAAGTTATACCTATTTTTGCTAAAAAAGCACGCGGTCTTATGACATCATATATAATAAAACAGCGTATTGAAAGCATCGATGATATTAAGCAGTTTAACGGAGGCGGTTATGAATTCAACGCTGCTCTTTCAACCGAAACCGAATTAGTTTTTACTAGGTAAGAACTTTTTAAGGTTTTTTACGAGAGCATATTAAAACGTTTCCCTTAACTTCTAAAACGTACAATACTTCGTCTGGATTTACGTGTTCTTTTTCTGAATCTACAAGTTTAGCATTCATAATAGTACCGGACCATGATACCTGGCCTATTTTTCCAGGTTCTATATTTCGATTAAGAACTGTTACCTGGTTTCCTACTAAATCGAAATAGCCTTGATTAATATTATTCCCTTTCCTTTTACCGTAAACAAATTTCTTTAACGGCCACCAAAGTACTAAGAACCAGGTAAAGGAGACAAGGCCAAATGTTGCTATTTGGTAATCAGTTATTTCTAAGTAAGAGGAAATTAAAGCAGAAGTAGTTAAAGCTCCTAAACCTAGAAATAAAAATCCGATTCCTGGAATTTTGCTAAATTCAATTATGATAAAAATTATTCCGAGGATCAACCAAATTTCTACCGCAGATATATCCATATTTAACTACTTATTTTAAATGTTCAATTTACTTATAGTAATAGTTTGCTTTAATTTCTACAAAAGGTTTCCTAGAATAGAATAGCACATTTTATTGCTTTTTCTTAAAAATAATTGCATCGGATACAGGCCTGACTACTGCCAATCCGCTTGCTTCGTCTTTATCACCTACTTGATTGTTAACATATTTACCGTGTATGTATAAGCTTGAGGATCCACCTCCGTCAAGGTTAATTGCTGATATGCACCCTTGCTCTGAAATAAAATTAGCTAAGTCTTTTAAAGTAATTCCTTCTGAGTTATTATTATCTGATAATTCTTCCAGAAGTATTTTTTTTACCTCGGTTGCTTTTAATTCGTTAAAGGAAAGCTTTTTCTTTAATAAAATATCCTG
>SXGQ01149058.1_pt1 | contig 10345 bp, 9 predicted proteins | sample 3178371 | NCBI WGS metagenome assembly SXGQ01 (sample SAMN11356859, study PRJNA531348) | freshwater metagenome | isolation source: freshwater sample F1-20 | place: China: Fuxian Lake, Yuxi | collected 2017-12-25 | reverse complement strand
AGGAACAGGACTTTCCGCAGTTACGATTGGATCAACCACCGGCGCCTCAGCAATGGCTCTTAGAGCTGGAACTGGAGGATTATCAGTTTCAGGAGCTTCTACGTTTAATAATAACGTAGGTATAACTGGAAGCTTAGGATCTTCAGCATTAACGATTCTTAGCGGCGTACTGTATCAAGCTAACGGAATCATCCAGCAAGACTCTAACTTTATTTGGGATTCGGCGAACGATAGATTGGGTATTGGGACGAACACGCCCGCGCGATCTCTTCAAATTGGTCCTGCTGCTGGAGCATCGTTTAGGTTAGGACCAAATTCATCTTACGTAGAAATCGGGCAATCAAACTCAACAACGTATCGTTGGTCGTCAGGCGGAACTGCTACGACAATAGAACAAAACATTAATCACATATTTCAATCTTCAAATACATTAGGGTTTCAGTCTTCGAACGGACTGCCGGCTGACATTGGATTTGGTAGGTCTGCTGCAGGCATCTTAATTGTGAGCGGAGCAGCTCCCGGGGCAATCTTGCGTTTTAATGCTGCATCTACTCCACTCGCTGCTGGAGACTTGAGCATGAACACTACGACAGGTCGTCCAGGTGCATTCATCGGCGGCGCAGCTAGATCTTTAGCTCACACAGATGAAGTTGCTCTTTTAGCTGGTGCTACTTTTACCGGTGCTGTTGCGGTAAGCGGTTCTTCTTTTGGGACTGCGACGACGACAACTCTTAATCTTGATTCAGGAACAGGCGGAATCAATATCGGAAACAACGCCGCAGCAAGAACAACGAATATTGCAACACCAGCAACGACGGTACAAACCGTCAATATCGGAAACCGCATTGATGGGTCAAACATCAATCTATACTCCAGCGGAACTCTTGGCGTCGGAATCAAAACTCACACGGGATACGCTGGTTCTGATGTTAGAACAATTACCGGCGCTATTACTACGACTAACAATACTACGACAACTATTGCTGCAATTTCAGGAAGTGCCGGAGGTCCAGGAACTGCATGGTGGGTTGAAGGAACATTCGTAGGTCATAATGCCACTAACACCTTCGGTATGGCCGTTCGTCACGCATGTTTCTATCTTAACTCTGCAGGAAACACCATGAACCGACAAGGTTCTACCAATACTACTGTTAATATTGGTCAATTCCCAGGATCCTGGTCGGCTGATCTTTCAACCTCTGGTGCGAATATAATTGCGACAGTAACAGGTCAACTTGCCACCACGATTGATTGGGCAGTAACCCTCAGATACCAAGCAGTCTCCGGCAGCGCTTGAGAATGTTATATAACGTTAATACAATAATTTAATTAATTAACTTTTGGTTTTCTGCCTCTCTTTTTAGAGGCATTTTCAGAAGGTTCTTGTGATGATTCAAGAGCCTTTTTTCTTGCTTCGATAAGGCGTAAAGATGTCCTTCCCAATTTCGTGTGCGGGTTTTTATCTTTTCTTACTCTTTTTTTTTGTTCTTTAACGATTGGCTCTTGTTTTTCTTCCTGAATAGATTCTTCTTTTAAAATTTCAGGTTTATTCACTTGAGTTTCTTCTTGTTTTTTTGTCTTTTCAAGTGCGACTTCATGATTAATTTTTAATGCATTCAATCTTTCAATCTCTTGGCTCAAGAAAACTGCTTCTCCTTGTTTGACGAAATATATTTTTTCATTTTCATCTGCAATTGATTTTGCAAAGACTTGAGCTGTATGGATGACTGAGTCAGTAAAATTCCTAACTTCTTCAGACAATTTTCCTTGAGCTGAGAGTTCTTTCATCTCATTTTTTTGCTTCTTAATAAATTCTTCAACTTTACTTGAAACTTCTTTTGAGCCTATAGAAAATCCTTCAAACTTTTTTAAGTTTTCATTCATCATTTCAAGTTGAGATGATTTTGCCCTGATTAATTCATCAAGAAATTTGATTCTAGTTTCTAACTCATCGTTTGAATATAAATGTGTTTCTTGGCTCATATGAATATCCTTAATATCCTTATAATAATCATTAAATATTATAATAAAATAAAAAGGCCTAGGATTTCTCCTAGGCCCCCAACCATTATGTGACGGTTGTTAGTAAGTCATACTACAATCAGACTCCGCGGAGGCAGACGACGAAGACGTCATCAGCATCCAATGAATCGTAGAGTGCTTGTACGAGAGTGACCTTGGTTGAACCAACAGAGTTTTCTAGATCATATCCGAATGCCAAGAGAACGCCGTTGAGGTAAACTTCAACGTTGTCATGGTTTGGTGTTCCGAGCGAGTGTCCAGAGGCTGCCCAGCTGAGTTCGCGAGAGCCGTTAACATTTGCTTGTGTGAGAACCACCTTAGCATTTGATGAACCTTCGAGAGCTCCGACTGCGGCTTCAAGTTCGTTGAGTGCACCGACGATTGATGTTGCAGCGAATGCAGAATCAAATGCGGAGTACTCAGCGCTAGAGCCGAGAGATACGCTGAATCCGTTTGCACCGAGATAGAGCTCAGATGCTGCGGTGACAGAAATCTCTTTTCCTGCGGCTGATTCTAACTTGATACCAGCTGCATTGTGCTTTAATGAACCGCTGAGTGCATCTTCAACTCCACCGAGTTTGACTTCGCTCATCCATGCTGGAACAAGTTGTGCTCCATTGAGATCAGCTGGTGAATCGAGTGAAGAGTTGTATGCAACCTTGGCGAAGATAACTTCACCAGCGCCGCCATCTTGACCGATTACGAGGTCGTGTGAAGCACCAGCACCCTTGCTGAGGACGAGACCGGAATCAACTGCTCCGTTAGATCCTGTTGCGAGGTAGATGAATGCATCCTTCACCACCATGTTAGAGGTTTCGATGTATGTCATCGAGCCCTTGACGAGAAGGTCGCCGTTGATTTGTGCATTTCCTGTTGCTAAGAAGTTACCGGTAACCTTGAGTTGTGAACCATCATATTCAAGGTTTCCATGATCTTCCATTGCTCCGTCTGCGCCGACGACATAGAGGCGACCAACTGTGTCACCGTCGATCTTGATTGCGCTAGCAGAAAGTGCAGCATTCATGTCAACGATACCGCTGAATGTTGCTGAGCTAAAGCTAGAAGCACCAGTCACGCCGAGTGTTCCACCAACTGTTGCATTGCCAGTGATACCAGCAGATGCTAAAGTAGATGCTCCTGCAGCTAATGTGCTGGAGAAGGTCGCCGCGCCCGTCACGCCAAGTGTTCCACCGACGGAAGCATTTCCTTGTGTGGAGAGTGCGCCGACGAAAGAACCTGTTCCTGGGACTGCGAGGTTGCTGATTACTGCGCCACCAGAAAGTGACACTGCATCTGCAACGCTGAGTGTACCAGCGATTGTTGTGTTACCAGTTCCGTCGGCAACCATGAACTTGTTGGTGTCCATCGTTAAACCGCCGTTAAGGGCAGCTGCACCGCTGACGGTCACGCTAGAGAGCGTAGATGCACCAGCAGCTAATGTTCCAGCAACGGTTGCATTTCCTTGAGTTGAAAGGTTTCCAACGAAGGAACCCGTTCCAGGAACTGCAAGGTTGCTGATTACAGCACCACCAGAAAGTGATACTGCACCTGCAACTCCTAATGTACCAGCGATCATGGTATCGCCAGAACCATCGGCAACCGTGAACTTGTTGGTGTCCATTGTTAAGCCGCCGTTGAGCGCAGTAGCACCGCTGACGGTCACGCTAGAGAGCGTAGATGCACCAGCAGCTAATGTGCTTGAGAATGTTGCTGCGCCCGTTACGCCGAGTGTTCCACCAACTGAAGCATTTCCAACTGAGCTGATTGCTCCTTGGAAAGCTGCGTCAGAAGGAGCTGCTCCTGCGCGGACGAAAGCATAGATGCTTGACAAGCCTTGTGAGCCCGAAACAGCATCATACCAGTTAGAAGTACCAGAGATGCGCTTGAGTTGTGAACGAAGCGCGTTAAGATCACCTGCGAGAGATTGTTGTTGAGCAAGAGACGAACCAGCTGATAAGCTGTCGCTCACTGCAGAAGAACCACTGATTTGTGAATTGATCTGTGTTAATTGAATACGAGTTAAAGCCATTGTTTAATACCCCTTGTATGCCGACAAAAATTGCCGGCAATTTAAATATTCTCAATCGAATATTTTTTGTATGAAAAGAATTACAAAAAATGAAGAAAAAAGCGCAAAAGAATACATATTCTCGTGGCAATTACGCAGATTAAAGGAAACCAAATTCAGGACGGTACGATAACGTCCGATGACGTTCAAGATTCTTTAGAAAAAGAATTGACGAAAGTTAGAGTTACGACGAATGATTCTACTCCTGATTTTCTTTCAACAAAGATAATTGCTGGTGATAATATCACTGTCAATGTAATTGGCTCCTCAGGTTCAATACAGTATCTTGCAATATCAGGTTCTGCTGGCGGGGGCGGAGGAGGAAGCGGAGATATCACTTCAGTCACGGCTGGAACTGGATTAAATGGTGGTGGAGTTAGCGGAGATGTTACGCTCAACATTAACAATTCTGTCGTTGCTACGATTAGTGGTTCAACATTCACTGGCGCGATAAGCTCTCCTGGTATTACTTCTACCGCAGGGTTGACTCAATCCGGTGGGGACGTTTCATTAGCGGCACAGACTAACGGGTCAGTCAGCATAGGAAATGATTCCGGCACGACATCAACTGCTATATTAGGTGGAACTAGCGTAATTCTTTCAGGTGCGGCAGGAACAAACTACACCATAGGTGGTGAGACTAGCACCGGAATGATTACAATCGGTCGTTCGAATGCTACAAATTATATTGAGATTGGAAACGCCTCTTTCACTGGAGTTGGTCGCGTACAATACATAAACATAGGAACAAATGCTAGCTCATGGGGAACAGCATTAATATCCATAGGAAGTATATCAAGCACTTCGTCAAATACGACGATAGCTGCTGGTTCAACATTAACGTTAACTGGTTCAACAGGCACATCTTATATAATCGGTGGACAGGGACAGACTGGAACGATAACCCTCGGACGTTCTACTGCCACAAATACAATTAGCATCGGAAACGCAGGAAATAACGCATCCAACACGCAAACTATTAACATAGGCTCAGGAACAGGACTTTCCGCAATTACAATCGGTTCCACAACAGGAGCTTCTGCAATGGCTCTTAGAGCTGGAACCGGAGGATTAACGGTCTCTGGACGTACTACGTTTAACAACAATATTGGAGTAACTGGAAGTATAGGTTCTTCTACTTTAACAGTCGTTAGCGGAGTACTATATCAAGCTGATGGAGTCATCCAGCAAGACTCTAACTTTATTTGGGATTCAGCAAATGATAGACTAGGCATCGGTACCAATGCACCAGCAAGATCTCTTCATATCGGCCCAGCCGCGGGCGCATCATTTAGGTTAGGGCCAAGCTCAGCTTATATAGAAATAGGTCAAGCAAATTCAACGACGTATCGTTGGTCTGCGGGTGGAACAGCAACGACGATAGAACAAAACGTTAATCATATATTTCCATCTTCAAATACGTTGGGGTTCCAGTCTTCGAACGGACAACCTAGTGATATTGGATTCAGTAGAGCGGCATCAGGTATTCTAAGGATCAGCGGTTCTGCACCGGGGGCTATCTTAAGATTTAATGCAACTTCAACACCATTAGCGGCAGGTGACCTTGCAATGGATACGTCGACTGGTCGACCGTCTGCTTTAATAGGAGGAGCAGCAAGATCATTAGCACATGTTTCTGAGATAGCACCATCTACTGCATCTTACGTCGTAGTCGGCGCAGATACTGCACTACCAAATGAGCGTATACTTACTGCGGGTTCAGGTATCTCTATCACTGATGGTGGAGCTGGTAGCACGATAACAATCTCAGCAGCTGGTGGCTCAGGAGGAGCTCCAACCGATGCTTCATACGTAGTTCTTTCCAGCAACGGCACGTTGACGTCTGAAAGAATTCTTACAGCGGGTTCAGGAATCAGCATCACTGATGATGGTGCAGGTGGAAATGTTACGATATCAGCTACGGGCGGTGGTGGTGGGGGAGGCGGAACAAGCTATTTTGATTCGACTACATCTGGATCGATTTTTACTTCAAATGCTGCAGCATTTAAGGGAAACGAGCTTATTGATGCCCCGAGTGATAAAGGTACTGATGTATTCTTTTACGTAAGCGGATCCGCAACGACGAACAATTCGTCTACAAGCAAGGCGTTATTTGGAGGCGACGTTAGAATAAGCGGTTCATTAACAATCGGGTCAGGTTCTATAACACTTACTTCTAATGATATTCAATTTGGTTCATCGACGAATAAACTTGAATTAAGCGGTTCGAATCTAAAATTTTATGACACAAGAAACGTTGATGGAATAACGTTGACTGACCTTGGCGGATTAACGCTAATCGAGAGCAAGTACATCAGCGCGAACACTCAAACAGTTACTTTCTCAAATCTCGACGGAAATAGAGACGTGCTTTACGCTCTTTTCATAAGAAGAATCCAAGGCTCTTCTTCTACGCAGCAAGAAATAAGACCGAATGGAACTACTTCAAACTTATCAGCTTATTATCACATCGTTTCCAGCATTGGTACCCATGCAGTCGGTTCGTACTCAACTCAAATAACCTATGGTTCTCCAATAGCTTCAGGTTCACAAGGTCTTGTTCAGGTTACTTTCGCCGCAACGACAGGACGACCTAGGGTGTTTAATATTTCGCACGTATACGATACGCCAAGCGCCGGCGTGACTGTATACGGATTCGCTAAGAATGAAGTTGTCGGTAAGTGGAACGACACTACAACAAATTTAACATCATTAGAAATACGTGGTAATCAAACTGACACTTTCGTTTCAGGCAGCGAGTTCCATCTTTATAAATTAAGAAGAGGATGAATATGAATTATTTACCCTGTAATTGTAATCCAGTGGCCGTCATAACGACCATCGACGGTAAAAGATGTCATCTTATCGATGAGCGAGGAGAGTGGTGCGCAGTCGTAAACGAAAACGGAGTTTATTTACAGACATTGGTAGTTCCTTCACAGTTTGAGTTAGATAAAGAACAACAACACCAGCAAATCGTAGAAGCAGAATTTGCTGCAGACTTAGCAAAAGAAGCAAGAAAACAAGAGCTAAAAAATAAATTGCAATCAGGGGAAAATTTAAGTCCTGAAGAACTTATTGAACTTTTAAGATTAGCACTATAATCGGAGAAAACAATGCCATTAGATATCACACCAAACACAGTAACGTTAGATAAAGTTCGTGTAGAGCAATTTACCGTCAGCCCGCAAACTGGCGCTGTGATGATTCACTATTCTAAAGGATATGATGAAAACGGTCAATACGTTCCTAAAGAATATGCACATGCTAATTTTGAAAGCGTAACGTTTAATGAAGCTCTTTATGAACAAGTAAAAACAGCTTTATATGAATTGTTAGCTACAAAAGTTTAATTTAGCTAACATCACTTTCTCTTTTTTCCTATCGATCTTAGGTAAACATCTAAGATTTCTAGACGAACATCTTCAGAAGCTTGTCCCCATATCCATATGATGGATCGTTCGTTTTCTTTTATTTTTACTTCTAGGTCTGCAGAGATACCAGACAATGCCTCGATAGACTCTTCAGTGTATTCAGGTATCTCGATGTTTAATTCTGCAGCAATCCTGTACAATTCGTCGTATGACCCATTTCTCCATGCAGATTCTGCTTGTTTGTAAAGCTCTGTCTTGTATGGGTCGTTATTTGTTTTATCAGGATGGCATGAAACAGCTATAAGCCTCCAAATCTTTTTTAAAGCTTCAGGGCCAGCCGGAGGATTAGATGATTCAGTTTCTTCATCTGCGCCTTTTACTGAAACATTACCTTTAATCCCATCGTCTTCTTGAAATCCTTCGATGTCTTCTAGCTCGAACTTAGAGACTTCGTCCTTGAACAAATCTTCAAGCTCTTTGACTCGATCTTCTCTATCTTCTAACTCTAGACGAAGATGCTGAACCTTAAGAGATAAACTTTTCCATCGTCTTTTTATGTCCACAATTTAAGTATAAAAAAACGAATAAATTTTGGCGACCCCGCAGAGACTTGAACTCTGATTTCGACATTGAAAGCGTCGAGTCCTGACCTTTAGACGACGGGGCCATGTGACGGGATTTCTCCCGTCTTTTTATTCACTTCTTCTCAACTGCTGGTGCTGCTGATGCTGCAGAGCTGGGAGCTACGGTTGCAGATGCAGAAGGAACTGCCTCTGCTGTTGCTGAAACTGTAGGAGCTGCTGTTGCTGCTGCCTCTGCTGTTGCTGAAGCTTCAGTCTTTGGCTCCTCGGCCTTTGTGCATGCTGCAAGTAAACAAATCGTAACTAATGCTAACTTCTTCATGTTATTCTCCACTTGTAATTTATTTGTATCAAAAATGTAAACAATTGTAATGATTTAAACTGCTTACGGATTAAATTATACTGCAAATTAAAAAATGTATAGTTTTTTTTAAACTACTTCGTAAACATAACTTCTTTTAATGCATAAGTCGATAAAGATGAAAGAATAGACGACATCAAGACGATCGTAATTGCAAAAGGATTCATAATTTCTCTTACAAAAATAGACGTAATCATCCAAATCAATGTTCCCATCGTAATTGAGTTGCTAACGATGATTGTTATTTCTTTATTTTGTTTTGTCATGATTGTTTCGCGCAATATGCTTCATAAGCAGATAAAACTTTTTGATCGACATCACGAGAATCTCGTTCTCTGATATAGACAGGAAACCGTACTTTACCGTCTTTCGTCAAACCATCACCAGTAAGTGGGTCAGGCTGCCCTTCCATCTCTACAATCCTACCGATCCACCCATCAGGATCTAGGTTGATCTCTGATTTCATTACATCGGTAAATCCGCTTCCAACTCTAGTAGTTACACCATTTGGTAGCAATACTTCAAAGCCTCCCCACAAACCTTCTCGTTTTGATCCCCTACGGCCCTCATAATGACCCACAATAATTCCTTCATATGTCGCCACGGGTTTCATCTTACGAATATTTGAAGATCTTTTAAAGAGGTATGGCGCAGTCAAGACCTTTACCATGATGCCTTCGTAACCAGCATCTGTATCGGTCATGTACGCAGAAAGCAGTTCTTGCTCATTGTTAACATATCGACCTGGAACTTGAATGATTGTAGGACTGGCAATCTTTCCTACGAGCTCCTTGACAAGTTCTACGCGGTCCTCAAGATCAAGATGACTCTCTTGGTCGCGCCAGTCGGAGAAAGGAAGAGCGTCGAAGACGTGGAAGATCATATTAGAATCATCCTTGCCTTTCTTGTGCGACATGACAACAGAAGCAGACTCATTCCAATCTGCGCCCATCACTTCGCCGTCAAGGATAAATTCGTCCCATGGAGCAGCTTCAATCAAAGACTTGATCTTTGGAAGAGTCTCAAGGACCGTACCGTTACGTGTAAACATGGTCACTTCGCCACAATGCTTTACGGCAACACACCTGAGGCCATCTAACTTCGGTTCGACTCGAACAGGATACATAATCGGTTCCTCAATGATGATACCCTTACCATCCTCATATCGAGTTGCCAACGGCTCAGCCAACTGGACAGAAAACCCAACGATGGCACCGGGCCACACCTTATTAACTGTAGTTGATTGAACGCCACACCTCAAATTCTTCAGTAGAATCCTAAGACACCACTTCTGTTGCGGGCCTGTCATGTCCGTAAAAAGTTTGACGACAAGATCCTTTGCGGCATTACCTGTTACGGAGCGAGTGGATAGCTTTTCGTAGATATCCTCAAGAAAATGTTCTAGAACGAGGTCGTCAGCGCCAAGTACTTCGGCCTTAGGCATCTTGTACTTGTTGACATAGAAGTTCGTGTAAGGATCACCTGCTGCAACGAAGACTCGTTTAAGAAGTTCGTTATCGTTATGGGTCTCTAGAAGTTCTTCCTTGAAGAGACGAGAGTTGTTGGACTCAAGCCGTTCTAGGATGTCAATTACCGATTGCATGATAATACTTTACCATGTTTGAATGTAGCATTGCACTCATTCCCAATAATCTTTTTTAAATTCCAGTTTCATTTCTTCGACAATAGAAGCGATTGTTTCGACGGCTTCTTTTAGAACTTTGTCGTTATTTTGTTGCTCAGTGGAAACTTTAATGCTTTTGATGTTTTTGATAACATCATTCAAGATTGAGACATTGTTAATGGTCTTCAACGCCCTTTGACGTTTCTCAATAACCCATGCGTCTTTATTCTGTGAATTATCTTTTTCTTTTTTATAAAAACCAGACGCCGTTCCACGATTTTTTGTCGTATCGACATCGTAAACAATAACTCTTTT
>SXGQ01651838.1_pt1 | contig 10348 bp, 11 predicted proteins | sample 3178371 | NCBI WGS metagenome assembly SXGQ01 (sample SAMN11356859, study PRJNA531348) | freshwater metagenome | isolation source: freshwater sample F1-20 | place: China: Fuxian Lake, Yuxi | collected 2017-12-25 | reverse complement strand
TTCGAGCGCGCCATGATCCGGGAGCGGACCATGAGTGGCCTGGCACACGCGCGCAGCGCCGGTCGGCATCTTGGACGCCGGCCGAGCCTCACAGGCCAGCAGCGCGCGGAGATCATCGCCAAGGCAGAGGCCGGCCAAGGCTCACCGGCCCAGCTCGCCAGCCTGTTCCGTGTGTCCCGCTCGACCGTGCAGCGCGTGCTGCGGAAGCATCGGGAGCGAAGCTGACGCTTCCATAGTATAGATGGCTGAGATAGGAACAGGCCGGGAACGGCAGCGAGTCAGGATCGTGGAAGGCAGCGGGAAGCGCATTACCGTACAGATCGGGAGGAAGCCGGCAGCAAACATCCACCATGCGACGCGACTAGCCGAGAAAATTGGTTGTTCGCTAAACCAGTTCGTCACCATCAACTATTCGAAGACGCAGTGCCCGGCCGACGACGCGACCGCGGCGTTCCGCAACCTCCTGTCAGACTGGTTTGCACGTTGGCTCCGCCGACATCCCAAAAACAGGAAGGGCGTACCGCCCGCCTACGTCTACACTTTTGAAGCGGCCGGCGGGCAGATCGCCGTCCACTGGCTGGTGCATATACCGCGGGGACTGATCCGTGAGTTCTGGCGCTTGGTGCCCGAATGGGTGGCGGTGACTGCGGGCACCATCGACAGCCCGGCTGCGATAAAGCATCGCCGCATCTACCGTGTCGTCGGGGCCAAGCGTTACATCCTGAAGGGTATGGACCCGCATTTTGCGCGCCTCTGGAAAATTCGTCCCTCGCCACAAGGAAGCATTGTCGGCCGTCGCAGCGGGTTCAGCAGAAGCCTCGGCCCTGCCGCGCGGCGCGCAGCTTCCTATCGTCCACAACGATATCAGGCGGGGCGCTGGGCACCGGCATCATCTGTGCTGCCTTGACGACGCCTTGTGTCTGGCAGGTTAAGCGGTGAGGTGGGGCAGATGATCGACGATGATGATGAGCTGAAGGCGGTCACCCGTACGCTTCACAGCGGCCACGACACGCTGCCCTTCATTACCGGTCTGCATCCCGCCGGCACGATGCAATTTCGGCGTTTGCCCGGCGAAATGCAGGCATTGCTGGAGTCATCGCCCGATTACCAAGTGCCCGATCCGGGTTTGGGGCCTGTCTGGCTACAGCTAGCAAGCGGCGACAATGCAGCGGAATTGGTAGTGTATCGTGCCCGCGGGAGTGGCACCCTGTACGTCATGGCACCTGATCCGGGCCGATAGCTAGCGGCCTCCTCAGAAACCGAACACCTACCCATCCTCCTCGCTCAGTTCACCGCAATTCGTGTTTTGTTCTTGAAATTAGGGAATCGCTACGACAGAGTGGCACAAATATTCCCAGAGGTGCCTTGTGCGATCATCCGTGTCCGAGTTTTCACGTCTTCGGACCAGCGCCGGCATCAGCGTCGAGGCCTTTGCCTCAGCGGCCGGTTTTTCCCGTCGCACCGTGTATCGCTGGGAGAAGGGGGACGTTGCGCCTCGGCGCTTGGCGGTGGAGAAGCTGAAAAATATGATCCGGGACAGCCGGGCGGAGAAGCCGCATGGCAAGGCGTTCCGGTTCATAGACCTGTTCGCCGGCATTGGTGGCCTGCGTCGCGGCTTCGATGAATATGGCGAGTGCGTTTTCACCAGCGAGTGGGACAAATATTCGCAGGCGACCTACCTCGCCAACTACGATTGCGAGCATAAGGTCGAGGGCGACATAACCAAGGTGCCGGTGGAGAGCATCCCGGCGCATGACTTGCTGCTGGCGGGCTTTCCGTGCCAGCCCTTCTCAATCGCCGGCGTGTCCAAGAAGAACGCGCTAAATCGGCCGCATGGCTTCGCCGACGAGACGCAGGGCACGTTGTTCTTCAACGTCGCGAAGATCATCCAGCATCATCGCCCGCGCGCGTTCCTGCTGGAGAACGTCAAGAATCTGGTCAACCATGACAAGGGCCGGACGTTCGAGGTAATCCACCGCACGCTGACGGCCGAGCTGGGTTATCAGGTCCACTGGAAGGTCATCAACTCCAAGGCGTTCGTGCCCCAGCAACGCGAGCGCATCTTCATCGTCGGCTTCCGCGATCCGAACGACTTCACCTTCGCCGACCTTGTACTACCCGACATGCTCAACGGGCCGAAGCTCAGGACCATTTTGCATCCCGAGGACGGCACCGAGGAGCTGGATTCCCCCTACACCCGCGGCAACATTGCGTCGGTGTCGGAGAAATACACACTGACCGATCACCTGTGGCGCTACCTCCAGGGATATGCCGACAAGCACAAGGCGGCGGGCAACGGCTTCGGGTTCGGGCTGGTCGGCCCGAACGACGTCGCCCGCACCCTGTCGGCACGGTACTACAAGGACGGATCGGAAATCCTTGTCGAGCAGAAGGGGACGAACCCCCGCCGGCTGACGCCGCGCGAGTGCGCCCGGCGGATGGGGTTCGATGAACCCAATGGCCGCGACTTCATCATCCCCGTGTCCGACACGCAGGCGTATCGTCAGTTCGGCAACGCCGTCGTTGTGCCGGTGGTGAAGGCAGTTGCCGAGCATATGCTGCCGTGGCTGGTCGATCGCGCCGAGATCGCGCCGGAACGTCTCCAGCGGAAGCTGGCGCTTGCCGGGTGATATAGTCGATGCGGCGACGCGCAGCCGCATGATGGCCGGGATCAGGGGGAAGGACACCAAACCCGAGCTGGTAGTAAGGCACGGCCTCCATGCCTTTGGTTTCCGATTCCGGCTTCACGATCGCGCGCTGCCTGGCAAGCCCGACATGGTGCTGCCGCGCTGGCGTGCGGTCATCTTCATTCACGGCTGTTTCTGGCACGCGCACGACTGCCCGCTGTTCCGATGGCCCGGCACCCGTCAGGATTTCTGGCGGCAGAAGATCGGCCGCAACCAAGAGCGCGACGCCGAGGTGGAGGCCGCGCTTGACCACGCCGGATGGCGCGTGCTGAAAATCTGGGAATGCTCAATGAAAGGCCCCGGCCGGATCGGGGCGGATGCCGTCATGCCACTTGCGGCCGACTGGCTTCGCTCCGATCGGAAACAGGGGGAGATCAGGGGGACGCTGCGTGCCGGTGGGTGATCTTGTCGAATGGCTGGACGAATATGGCGGCTCGGGCTTTGTCTGGTACGTCAAGCGCCTGTCGGGCAACGACACACTGGCGAACGAGAGTCACCAAGCCGGACCATATATCCCGCGCGAGGTGCTGTTCGGATTCTTCCCCACGCTCAACCAGCCCGCGGCCAAGAATCCCGACGTGTGGTTCGACCTCTATGTCGACTCCCATCCCGATCATCAGCGGGTCCGTGCGGTCTGGTACAACAACAAGCTGCACGGCAACCCGAAGGGCGGGCGCAACGAGACGCGGCTGACCAACTTCGGCGGGCAAGCGTCGGCGCTGCTCGATCCCGAAAGCACCGGTGCGCTGACCGTCTTCGCGTTCAACAGGGCCGAGCCGCCGGAGGTGGCCGATTGCCATATCTGGGTCTGCCGGCACGAGACGGAAGAGGATCTGGTCGAGGATCGCGTCGGGCCGGTAGAGCCGGGCAAATGGCTGCTGTGGCCACCGGCGCAGGGCGGGCTGCTCGGCCTGTTGCAGGCGCCGCCCATGCGGGCGAGCTGCTGGCTGGCAGACGATGAGATCCCGGCGGCATGGCGGACAAAGTTTCCGACCGGCGTCGATATCATCCGCAAAGCGGTCGAGCTGCGTGCCGATGCCGGCCTCGATCCCGACAGGCGGCTGATGCGTCGCCGCGATTGCGAGTTCGAGATATTCCGCAGCGTCGAACAGGCGATCGAGCTGCCGCATATCCAAGCCGGGTTCGCCACGGTGGACGACTTCATCGCCCGCGCCCAGACCGTCCTTCAGCGCCGCAAGGCTAGGTCCGGCCGGTCACTGGAGCTGCATACCCGCGCGATTTTCATGGAAGAGCGTCTGGTCGAAGGCACGCACTTTGCCCACCAGCCAGAATCCGAACCCGGCAAGCGACCCGACTTCCTGTTTCCCTCCGTCGCCGCCTATCGCGATGCCAGTTTCCCGGCCGACCGCCTCCGGATGCTGGCAGTCAAGACGACGTGCAAGGATCGCTGGCGGCAAATCCTCAACGAAGCCGACCGCATTCCCGCGAAGCACCTGCTGACCTTGCAGGAGGGCGTCTCGGAGCCGCAGTTCCGCGAGATGACCAATGCGGGCGTGCAGCTCGTGGTGCCGGCAGGTATCGCCGATACTTTCCCCAAGGACGTGAGGCCCCACCTTCAAACACTGGAGAGCTTCATCGGCGATATACGTTTGCTCCCGCTATAAGCCGAGGCTGTTGACCGCATCGTCAACAATTTGGCCGGGACACTTCACGAAAATGTCGTCCGGTCCTCCCCATGTGAGTATACGTATGATGGGTATGGGTACATGGGTATACGTCACATGGGTCTACGCCGGTGGGTATATATAGACGGACAAGCTGTCCTATGGTAATGTCCGTCAGATAGGTCCTTTGGGAAAGCCCACCTGTATGTCCGACGTAGCCAATAAGTGGGGAAAGAAGGTGGCGGAGCGAGGCTTTGCCCAAATTCCAAACTACCTTCTCCTTATAAACCAGTTCCTTGATGAAGAGCACACGCTTTCGCCGGCGGAACTTTTAATCTTGGTGCAGTTATCAAGCAGCTGGTGGAAAAAGGACGAAATGCCTTTTCCCAGCATGTCCACGCTGGCCGCAAGATGCGGAATATCAAGTCGGCAGGTGCAGCGCTCGATAAACAATCTTGAAAACATTGGATTGATAGGGCGCGTTAAACGGCGCGAGAATGGCATCGTGTCGTCCAACGCGTACAACATGGAGCCTTTGGTGAACGTTCTGGCGCTTATAGCCAATCAGTTCCCCAACGAGTTTCCACGGAATGTGAGCAAGGAAACGATAAAGAAGATCAGTTCTTCGCTATCAGCGGAAACCGCGAAAAAGCCACGCAGGAAACTGGTGATGCCGCGCGCGCAAGCCAGCAAGGAGGCTTAAAAACAGGAAAGGGCGAGGTGTTACCCTCGCCCTCCAGAACTCCGCTTCTGTTTCCCGGTTAGCACCGCATGGGGACACGATAGCCATCCTACCCGCTTGCACCGAATGGAAGTGCGCGCTGATTTTGGAACGATATACCTCCTTACACGATTTGTCAACCCTGTTCAGCCCGCGGTGAGCCAAGGGCTGGTGAGCGCGCCTCCCGTGCTAAGGAACCTCCATAATGGCCGTGTCCTCGCCGTCTGCTCGGGTCCCGAGCAGACGCCCGGCATTACGTCATCGCACCCGTTTGACCGTTACGGGGTGACGATCGCGCGCTAGGACGAACCGATGCGCTGCCTTCATCCATACTGCCCCAGGAACCAGCAGCCATCGACGTGGCAGGCGGTCATCAACAGCCCCGAGCTGAAATTGCAGGCACAGTACCGGGCTGGCGCGCTCGCGTGCCTCAACGCCCACTATGCCGCTGCACCGAGCATGCCCGCGACCCCGCGGCCGGCACCGCCGATGCCCACCGCGGCGCTCGCGCGTCTGCTGCGGCTGTGTCCCTGCCTGTTCAATCAGATCGATGTGGCACCCACGCCACGCGCGGTCGTCCACTTCTGCGAACTTACCCTGGGCCAGGAAATCACGGCGGCGAACGTGCATGCCGCCTTCATGGTCCAGCACCCGAACCTGCCTCCCGGCTTCAATCCGGGTCCGATCAAATCCTGTGGCAGCGGTGGTGCCATCATGGAGATGCTTTGCAGCGAGGTGCTGGCCTCTGCCGGCATCCCGGCCATGTCCCCGGAAACCAGAGGCTGGCCCCAGTGGGAGATGCCGGGACATGTTCTCCTAAACGAAGGGAAAATGTCGAGCCTCCAGGCACTCGGCGACATCCTGATTCCGTGTGCGCCGACCAACCTGATAATTTCGGTCAAGAGCGAGGTGGCGCGCGAACGTCTGCTGTACTCGGCCAATTCGATCGAAGGCATCGGGTTCGGCTTCTTCAAGGAGCCGGAGGAGTTCTGGACCAGCTCCAGGATGAGCCTCTACAAGCGGATGGGCTTCACCGCGATCTACATGCCGGACGGCACGCATCAGGCGGTGATGGATCACGTTCTAGCGGCCGGCGAGGAGCGCCACGCGATCAACATTAACGGGACCGAGCTGTACCGGCCGCTTTCCGTTTTCGCCACGGACATGCTCCGGGTGATCGGCAGATCGAGTGCTCTGCTGTAGCCAAGAGATGATCGCAGGCGACCATCAACTAAGCGATAAACGGATAGCCGGCTAAGCGATTAAGCGACTAAGCTTTCGGGAGTAACCTGTCGTGTGGGCATGCGCGCCCGTACCGGGCCGCGCTCTATCTCCGCTACGCTCCGATCAAGCCGCCGTGCGGCGTCTTGCCCCATGTGGGTGACGATCGCTCGCGCGGGCGGGGCTTGCCCCGCATGAGGACGCCGGCGTCGCCAGCGAAGATCCTGCCAGGAGGGGAAAGGGAGCGCCGCCCCCTCTTCCCAGCAACGGCAATCAGCCGGGCCGTGGCTCGCTGCGCTGCGCCCGCACCACCCCGGCAGATTCCCGCTGCCCCCCTCTCCCCCGCTGTTCGCCACGAGGCAGGGCCGATGGCCAAGGCCATCGCCCCGAGGGCGATTTGAGAAGGGAGACGACGACATGGAGCAGGACAACCGCGAGAGCTGGCTGAACCGGGTTGCGATCGGCATGGCCCCCCTGTTCGACGCGCTGGATGCCCCCCTGCCCGCCCGCATCCGCGTCGCGATCGGCTTCACCAGCGCGGGCCGGAAGGGCAGGGCGATCGGCGAGTGTTGGGACAATCGCCGCAGCGCGGACGGCCATTTCGAGATTTTCATCCGGCCCGACCTCGCACATGCACCCGACGCCATGCCGGCACAGATCGCTGCCATCCTCGCGCACGAGCTGGTTCACGCGGCTGTCGGCATCCCGGCCGGACACGGGAAGGCGTTTAAACGTATCGCGATCGGGCTGGGGCTGATCGGGCCAATGCGCGCGACGAAACCGGGCGATGCCTTCCTTGCCATAGTCGCACCAATCCTTTCCACCGCAGGCCCCCTCCCCCATGCAAGGCTCGATACGACCGGCGAGACCACCGCGCCCAGGAAGCAGGCGGCACGTATGCTCAAATGCGAGTGCCAGACGTGCGGCTACACGGTCAGGACCACGCGCAAGTGGCTGGAGACTGCCGGCGCACCGCTTTGCCCGATCGCGGGCCACGGCTCGATGCGCCATGAAACGCTGGAACACGAAGGCGTAGAACCACAGGATTAGAGATCGAGAGAGCCAAGAGACTAAGCGACTAGACGACTAAGTGACTAATCTCTATTAACCGCTTAGTCGCTTAACAGGAGTCGACCATGAGGACATGGGCCATCATCGCTCAAAAGGGCGGGCAGTCGAAGACGACATTGGCGACAGGCTTTGCGGTCGAAGCGGCGCGGGAGGGCGCTGCCGTCGTGATCCTCGATGCCGATGACCGGCAGGGATCGGCGCTCTATTGGTCCGAGCGGCGCGCGCTTGACGACGTGACGGTGAAGGACAGCAGCGTCGCCGGCCTGCCGCTGCACGTCACGCGGGGCCGCGCCAGCGGCAAGCTCGACCTCATCATCATCGACACGCCGGCGAACTCGAAGGACATCGCCATGCTTGCGGCCGAACAGGCAGATTTCGTCATCATCCCCGTCGCGCCGCGCGGACTGGACGTTCACTCGGTCCTGCAAACGGTCAAGCAGGTGCAGCAGGCCGGAACGCCATTCGCGGTCATCCTGACGCAGGTGCCGCATCAGGGCGGGGAGGGGGAGGAAGCCCGCGCGGGCTTCGCCGCAAAGGGCATCGCGATGTTCGACACCCGCCTTCATTTCCGCAAGGACTATTACCGCGCCACGCCGATCGGCCAGACCGCGGCCGAGCTGGAGCCGGATGGCAAAGCCGCGGCCGAGCTGCGCGCGGCCTATGACGAGGCTAAGCGACTAAGCGGCTATACGACTAAGCCAATAAGCGAGGTGGCGTGATGGCACGGAAACCGTCAGCACTGGCGGGCATTTTCGATGACGAGCCGGAGGCACCCGCACCCGGGCCGGCCTCGGAGCCGACGCCGGCCCGCGCACCCGCGCGATCGGCATCTACGTCCAGAACCCGGCGCACGGCCGATGCGCCCGCGCCGCAGCGTCGGAGCAGCCATCCCGGCAAGAAGCCCGTCCTGATCCATATTCCCGAGGACATGCACCGAACGCTGCGCCAGCTCAGTGTCGAGGAGGGGGGCGAGCCGCTGACCGTCGTGACGGAGCGGCTGTTGCGGCAGTATCTCGTGCAGCGGGGCCACGCCAGGTTCGCGCCGTGAGCAAGCGCCGCGATCCCAATCCCGAGTTCGACCTGTTCATCCCGGCGCTGGGCGACCTTCCGCTAAAGGACCAGCGGGAGGTCATGGAGCGGCCGTTCTTTTCGCTCCAGAAGCGCAAGCGGTTGAAGCCGATCGAGTATCGCAGCCCGGACGGCGAGGCGTGGGTGCGCGTGCAGGCCATACCCGATTATGGCATGGCGACGATCTGGGATGCCGATATCCTGATCTGGGCGGCGTCCACCCTGAACAGGATGAAGCAGCAGGGGATCAACGATCTGCCGCGCACACTGACGACGACGCCCTACGATCTGCTACGCGCGATAAAGCGGAGCACCGGCGGCCGGGATTATCAGGAATTGCAGGCAGCGCTTCTCCGGCTCCAGACGACATCAATCACGACCTCAATCCGGGCGACCAAGCGCCGGCAGAAGGCCGGATTTAACTGGCTCGACAGCTGGACGTTCGACACCGACGCCGAGACGGAGCAGCCCCGCGGCATGACGCTGACCCTATCGGATTGGGTTTACGATGGGATCGTGAACGAGAAATCGCTCCTCACCATGCACCCCGATTATTTTCTTCTATCGGGAGGGCTGGAACGCGCGCTGTATCGGATCGCACGCAAGCACGCCGGCACGCAGCGCGGCGGGTGGCTGTGCAGGGTGGAGGTGCTGCGCGACAAGACCGGCAGCGACGCCAAACCCAAGGAGTTCAATCGCATGCTGCGGCGGGTGATCGAGGCCGATCAGCTCCCCGACTATGGCATGGAATTGACCGAGACGACCGACAAAAGCCCAGCCGTGCTGTTCCGGCTGCGCGGCGAAGCCGAAGCCTTGGCCTTCGGTGAAAGGATGCGGGCGGAGGAGGAGCGGCGCGCCCGCTTCGTCGCCGATCGCCAGCGCGCCGAACAGGTTGACGCTCACATGGACCGGCTTACAGGCCGACGCTGACTATCGGGGTTTCACCCACCCTCCGTTCAACTATCGGGGGATCACACACCGTGGCGGTGCCGCCGCCGGACAGGTTCGGGGTCACGCGGGCCGGCAACGGACCGTGTGCCTGTGGATAAGTGGCATTCTCGGCAGCGTTTGAGTCACGAATGGTCGGGGTTTCACCCACCGCAGCTTCGGGGTTTCACACACCCCACTATCGGGGGATCACACACCGAATCACGGGGTTTCACCCACCAAGGGTCCGTCTAAGTCTCTGGGACTCTGTCGGAAAAATCGTCTTTTGCGGGACTTAACCTTCTTAACGATTCCTATTTAACAGAATCCTTTAACGCCAGTACCCAGACCACCGACGAACAAGGAAGGAACCAGCGGAATCGGCCTTTGGCCGATACCCCTTCGTTTCGTGCCGCCTTCGGCGTCACAGGGGCGGCGCAAGCGCCGCAGGCTAGGCGGGAAAGAAGTTGGGAGCGGCGGAGATAGAATCGCCTGCCAGGGCCGCCCAAGTACGCCGTGAGGGCAGGGGACGGGCTTTCGGTGGCCTTAGGACTACCTGTCGCAGCGAACGTCGCCAGCGGGGCTTAAATCACGCCGGATCGAACAGCCCGGCGAACTCGCGCTGGTCATAGTAACGGATTTTCTCGACCGCGAGCGGGTGTTCGCCCTGGCGGAGCAGCAGGAGCTGGTCCGGTCGCATCCGCATGATTTCGTCAGGCGTGGCGAGCCGGCGCGCGGAGACGTGTCCGCTGACGCTTTCCGAAGGGCCGGCGCGGTTCTCGCCCCATCCCGTGCCGCGCGACGTGCTGACGGTATCATATTCGATCGTCGTGTCGCCGATCGTGCGCGAGAGCATGTCGGCGGTCGCATGATCGTTGACCCCGAACGTCTGGATCACGCCCGCGTTGGACATGAACGTGCCGGCCCGCTCGCCATAGGTGGCCTTGAGCTGGTGCATGTCCTGAAGGATCGGCCAGAGCTGGAGGCCATAGCCCGCCATCAACCCCATCGCCCGCTCGACCGGCTCC
>SXGQ01835078.1_pt1 | contig 10350 bp, 9 predicted proteins | sample 3178371 | NCBI WGS metagenome assembly SXGQ01 (sample SAMN11356859, study PRJNA531348) | freshwater metagenome | isolation source: freshwater sample F1-20 | place: China: Fuxian Lake, Yuxi | collected 2017-12-25 | reverse complement strand
CTCCGGCACCTCACCCTTCTCTTGCAACCAGCGGAACAGGGGCGGCCGCTCCCAGCTCGCCGCATCAATCCAGCCGTGGAGGCCAGGGGGCAGGGTGCGGGGCAGATTTTCCGGCAGGCCGCCGCCGGTGATGTGGGCCATGCCGTGCAGCTCCACCGGCTCCGCCAGCAGAGCCGCCACCAAGGCGGGGTAGAGCACGGTGGGCTCCAGCAGCGCATCCAGCACCGCGGGGCCACCCGGCTGCAGCGGCAGATCAGCCCCCACACCCTGCAGCTCCAGGATGCGGCGCACCAGGCTGAAGCCGTTGCTGTGCACGCCACTGCTGGCCACCGCCAGGATCTGATCGCCCGCCTGCACGCGGCTGCCGTCAATCAGCTCGTCCTCTTCCACCACAGCCACGCAGAAGCCGGCCAGGTCGTAACGACCGGCGCCGTAGAAGCCCGGCATCTCGGCCGTTTCGCCACCCAGTAGCGCACAGCCGCTCTGCCGGCAGCCGTCGGCGATGCCCTCCACCACCGCAGCCATGGCCTCCGGCGCCAGCTTGCCGGTGGCGATGTAATCCAGGAAAAACAAGGGCTGGGCGCCACTGGTCACCACGTCGTTGACACACATCGCCACCAGGTCGATGCCCACACCGTGATGGCGGCCATGGGCCTGGGCCAGCTCCAACTTGGTGCCCACCCCATCGGTGCCGGACACCAGCAGGGGCTTGCGCATGCCGGCGGGCAGGCGGCACAGCCCCCCGAATCCCCCCAAACCGCCCACCACCTCCGGGCGACGGGTGGACTCCACGCTGGTGCGAATGCGCTCCACAAAGGCGCGGCCGGCCACCACGTCAACGCCAGCAGTGCGGTAATCCATGCCCGGAAGGCAACCATCTGCCTTGATCCTGCCCCGGCGGGCACCCCGCAGACCCACAACTGAGCCCTACGGCGATGGACGAAATCAGGATCGGCACATTTTCTAATCAGCGGAGCTTATTGCCTTGATCACAGCTGCTGATCAAAGTGAGCCCTTGCCGCCCAGCGAGATCCCAGCGATAGCCATTGATCCGCAAATTTGATCGCAAATGCTGATCATTGCTTCCGCAGCAGTTTGTGAGCAAATCTCACCACAGCCTCAGTTACGTTTACGGCGTCGTCAATTCCCGTTAGGAACTTCGCCAGCAGTTCCCATCAACAACTTCTTTCCAAGTGTTGATTGGTTCCTCTGCCGGCGGGTCACGTCTTTCCCAGTGACGGCTGCGTTCATCGCGGCGAGTTCCGTCTGTTATGCGTCGCTTTCTTCTTCTGGGCGGTTCCGCCCTCCTCCTCTCCGGCAGCTCTGCCCTGACCCCGGCTTTCGCCACCACCGGTCGCGTCGCTGTCCCTGAGAGCACCCTGTCGCTCGAACTGGCCATCCGCAACGTCGAGGCCAGCGAGTCCCCTGAGGAGTCGCCGCTCAACAGGCCCGCCGCACCGGCCCTGCCCATCGCCACGCCGTCGGATCAACCCAGCGTTGTGCCCACGGTGCGTTCGGTGAGCCGTGGCCAGGCCAGCTGGTACGGCCCTGGCTTCTACGGCAACCGCACCGCCAGCGGTGAAGTGCTGCGCCGCGGCACCCTCACCGCCGCCCATCGCTCCCTGCCCTTCGGCACCAAGGTGCGGGTCACCAACCTCAACAACGGTCGTAGCGCCGTGGTGCGCATCAACGACCGCGGCCCCTTCCACGGCCACCGGGTGATCGACCTGGCCCATGGCGCCGCCAGCGAGCTGGGTGTGGTTTCCAGCGGTGTGGCCAGCGTGAAGCTCGAAGTGCTGCGCTGAGCTGCGGCCGCTGAGCCTTGCCTCCAAGCCCAGGGCCTGACCCTGGGCTTTTTTATGGCTGGGGGCAGCCCAGAGCGCCCCCAGCCCGTTCGGTAGGGTCAGCGGGAGCGGAGGTCAGCCGTGCAACTGCTGCAGACCAGGGCTGAACTGAGCCATTGGCTGAGCAGGCGGGGAGCCGCCCCGCTGCATTTCGTGCCCACCATGGGGGCCCTGCACAGCGGCCATCAGAGCCTGATCCGCCGCGCTGCCATCCCCCGCACCGCGGGTCAGCCGCAGGTGTTGGTGAGCGTGTTCGTGAACCCGCTGCAGTTCGGGCCCCACGAAGACTTTGGGCGCTACCCCCGCAACCTGGAGGCGGACGGCCAGCTGGCGGCGGCAGCCGGTGCCCAGGCCCTGTTTGCCCCCGGCGTGGCGGAGCTTTATCCCCACGGGGAAGACGAACTCACGCGCATTCGGCCACCCCAGTCGCTGCAACAGGGGCTGTGCGGTGCCCACCGCCCAGGGCACTTCGACGGGGTGGCCACGGTGGTGGTGCGCCTGCTGGCCCTGATCCAGCCGGATCGGCTGCTGCTCGGAGAGAAGGATTGGCAGCAGCTGGTGATCCTGCGCCGGGTGGTGCACGACCTTGGCCTCGCGGTGCAGGTGGAGGGCTGCCCCACCCAGCGGGAGGCGGATGGCCTGGCCCTCAGTTCCCGCAACCGCTACCTGGAGGGGGAACAAGTCCGGCGGGCCGCCGCCCTGCCCCGGATCCTCGCCACCGCAGCCCAACAGCTCAGCGGCGGTGCGGCCGCCGAGCCAACGCCCCTCGCCCCACTGCTACGGCAGGTGCGCCTGCAGTTGGAGCAGGAGCAGCTGGTGGTGGACTATGTGGAGGCGACCGACGCCCACAGCCTTCAGCCGCGCCACCAGCTCACGGGCCTCACCCTGCTGGCGGCGGCGGCCCACTGCGGGCCCACCCGCCTGATCGATCACGTCTTTCTGATGAGCCGAGCCCCCATCGTTGCCATTGACGGCCCCGCCGGTGCGGGCAAGAGCACGGTGACCCGCGCCTTCGCGGAGCGGCTCGGGCTGATCTACCTCGACACGGGCGCCATGTACCGCGCCGTGACCTGGTGGGTGCAGCGCAGCGGCGTTGACCCCGGCGATGCCAGCGCCGTGGCGCCGCTGCTGGTGGGCCTGGAGCTGCAACTGAGCACGGCCGCCAGCGGCGGGCAGCGGGTGAGCATCAACGGCCATGAGGTCACCGAAGCGATCCGCTCGCCAGAGGTCACCGGCCAGGTGTCGGTGGTGGCGGCCCACGCCTGCGTCCGCGATGCCCTCACCCGCCAGCAGCAGGCCATGGGGGAGCGGGGCGGCCTGGTGGCGGAAGGCCGCGACATCGGCACGGCGGTGTTTCCCGATGCCGAACTGAAGGTGTTTCTCACCGCCACCACCGCTGAGCGGGCACGCCGGCGCGCCCTCGACCTGCAGCAGCGCGGCTTTGCGGTGCCGGCCTTGGACGAGCTGGAGGCCCAGATCGCCGAACGCGATCACCTCGACTCCACCCGGGCGGTGGCTCCACTCACCAAGGCCGAGGATGCCGTGGAACTGATCACCGACGGCCTCGCCATCGAAGCGGTGATTGAACAGCTGGTGGATCTGTTCCGCCAGCGGGTGCCGCACGACGCCTGGCCGAATTCGTCGCGCTGACAGTCTGCTCTCAGCCGAGCCGCAGGGTTTCCAGCAATCCGCTGCAGGCATCCTCCAGCAGATCAAGGACATCCTCGAAGCCCTGGTCGCCGCCGTAATAGGGATCTGGCACCTCACTGGCCCGCAGCCGCTTGCAGTGGCTGGTCATCGGCTCGATCAGGGCCAGCTGCTGTGCAGGCACCACAAGCTCTCCAGCCAGGGCCAACACGCTGAGCAGGTTGTCGTCGTCCATGGTGAGGATGCGATCGAACGCCAGCAAATCGTGGCGATCGAGCTGCCGGGCGCGGCTGGGCAGTGTGATGCCGCGGCGCTCGGCAGCGGCGCGCATGCGCGGATCGGCCGGACGGCCGACATGCCATCCGCCGGTCCCGGCGCTGTCGACCACAAAACGGTCCTCCAGCCCCTCGCGGGCCAACAGGTGCAAAAACACGCCCTCCGCTGCAGGCGAACGGCAGATGTTGCCGAGGCAGACAAACAGCAGGCGCTGTTCAGCCATCGCAGGCCTTCTCCGTGGCGGCCCTACACCCCAAACGCTGCAGGGCCAGCCGAGCGCGCAGCATCACCACCGTCGCCTCTTCGGCGGGGTCATCACCAAGAGCCTGCAAGGCCGTCTGCAGCCGAACCTGGCCGGCGGGCTGTGCCGCGAAGGCGGGAGCCAGGGCCTCAAGCCCCACCACCACCGCATAGCGCACCACCCACTCACCGTCGCCGCAGCCATCGAGCAGCGCCTCTAGGCAGCGCTCGGCCACCACGAGGCGTTCGGCCTCGGGCAGATCCGCCAGCTGGATCTGCCCCAGCCCGCGAGCCGCCGCACGACGCACGCTCGGGCCGATGTCCTTGTCGAGGGCATCCTCGAGTACCTCCAGCCCGCGCACATCACCGATGCCGGCGAGGGCCCGAACGGCCCAGGCACGGGCGCCGTAGTTGTACCCATCAAGGCTGGTCAGGATCGTCTCCACAGCAGGGACCCCGATGGCGATCAAGCCATCCACCGCCGCAACCGCAGCGCCGGGGTTATTGAAACCAAGCACCTCCACCAGGCAGGCGGCGGCGGCGGGATGGGCAGCGGCAGCTAGAGCTTGGGTGGCCTCGAGCAGGCCGGGGGAGCTGTCCGCGCTCTGAACGGCCTCCATCAGTGCGATCACGTCGGTATCCGACGGAGGCTGCATCACAGCAGAGCGTCCATCACATCCAGCACAGCCACAGTGGCCGCATCGGGAGGAGCACCATCCTGGGCCATGACAGCGGACCGTTCCACCAAGCCGCGCAATGCGATCAGCTTGAGGCTGTTCTCAGCCAGGGTGGCGGCAATCGGCTCAAGGGCCGGCCGCCATCCGGCGGCCCCCAGATCCATCAGGCTGGCGCGGCGCACCTGCAGTTGCTCGTGTTGCAACAGCTCCATCAGCTGCTCACCCCAGTGGGGCTCACCCGTGAGTTGCAGAAGGGCACGGCAGGCGGCGCTGCAAATCACCGGCCACTCATGGCCCACGAACGGCCTGATCACCGCCAGCACCTCCGGCCCGGCCTCACCGATTTCCCCAAGGGCCTCCAACAGGGCCTCGCAGGGTTCTTGCAGACGCGGTGTGCCCGGCTGCTGCGCACCCGCCACGGCCAGGCCAGTGGCGAGGCGATGGCGCAGCGGCTCCACCGCCTCGATGGCCCGCAGCTCACCCAGGGCACGGGCCGCAGCCTCGCGCAGGCCGTAATCATCGTCCTCCAGGGTGGCCAGCAAGTCAGGGATGGCGGCTGCAGCCCGCGCGCCGAGCTTGCCAAGGGCACGGGCCGCATTGCGCGCCACGGCGTTCTCCTCCACCCCGGCGCCGCTGTCGCGGGGGCGGCGCAGTCGCAGCGCCTCCTGCAGCAGCGGCACCGCCTCAGGGTGGCGGCTGCGGTTGCGCCCGAGCCACCAGGCGGCGTAGTACTGCGCAGAGGGGTTGTCTCTCAGGCCTAAACGGCGCAGGGCTTCCTGCTCAGTGATCGGATCACCGCTGTCGCCCATCACCTGCTGGCTGCCATTGCTCACTCAGCTTGATGCTGGCATCGCCTCGCCCCCCGCGAGACCAGCTGGCGGGCCGGTGCAACAACCAGGCCCCCTCGCGCAGGCCAATGCCCATCAACATTGGACCTTGGAATTGCGCCGACATAGCGATCATCGTGCCCTTCAACCGTGTTCATCGGCCATGGGCGTCAGCGCGGCTGCCACAGGGCACTCAGGGCTGATAAGACCCTGGGAACAGGGGGCTGGACATACCAAAACCAGGCCATTCAGAACGCTTGAAAACCCAAGCAATCACGGCTTTGGCACTATCAGATTAAATTACAAGACAGTGTCGCTAGACAATACCATTAAACAGTGTTATTCATCAGCGCCATGCAGCCCATTGGTTGAGCAATAATTTTGTGTTGTTTCACCACAACGGTGCAGCCAAAGAAAGCTACGACCGAGCGACCCCTGTGGTCACTCCCCCCGGAAGTCTTACGCAACCCGCATGTCGCGCCATTTCGCAACCCTTCGCAAAGTCTGGGGCTGCCGAGGTTTGCGGCCGTTAGTTTATCGATGTGCCTCGATGGCACAACAGACCTTGTGATCACGACCGATGCCCGTCGCCCTCGCTTCCCAGCTGCGTGAAGGCACCAAGAAAGCCCACACGATGGCCGAGAACACCGGCTTCGTGAGCTGCTTCCTCAAGGGGGTGGTGGACAAGGCCAGCTACCGCAACTTGGTGGCCGACCTTTACTTTGTGTATTCGGCCATGGAGGAGGAGATCGATCTCCTGCGGTCCGAAGGCCACCCGGTGGTGGGCCCGGTGGGCTTCCCAGAACTGAACCGACGCGAAACCCTCGAGCAGGATCTCGCCTATTACTTCGGTGGCAACTGGCGCAATGCCGTGAAGGCCACGCCCGGCGCTCAGGAGTACGTGGCTCGTATCCACCAGGTGGCCAAGGAGGCTCCCGAGCTGCTGGTGGGCCACCACTACACCCGCTACATCGGCGATCTCTCCGGCGGCCAGATCCTCAAGAACATCGCCCAGAAGGCGATGAGTCTGGGCGAGCACGATGGCCTGCGCTTCTACGAGTTCGACGCCATCCCCGACGAGAAGGGCTTCAAGACCAATTACCGCGCCACCCTCGACAACCTGCCGATCGATCAAGCCATGGCCGATCGCATCGTCGAGGAGGCCAACCACGCCTTCCACCTGAACATGAAAATGTTCCAGGAGCTGGAGGGCAACCTGATCGCCGCCATCGGCAAGGTGCTGTTCGGCTTCCTCACCCGCCGCCAGCGCGCTGGCAGCACAGAGGTCCTAGCCACTTAAGGATTGGCGCACCGCAGAACCCATACGATCAGCCCTCGATGCGATCAACGCTCACCGACAGGGTGAGCTCTTCTGTGACTGCCGGGTCGATGGAGCCTGGCTTGAACGTGGCCGCAAACCACCATTGGTGACCACCTTTGCTGCGCCGCTCCACCCGGAAGCAGGCCAGCCCCTGCGGGCGCAGTGCCATCTGCAAGGCATCGCCGCTGCAGCCAGCACAACGTACGAACAGTGGTGGCATCCCAGGAACCTGGATGCAGTACTGGGGCATGAACCCTGAAATGCATCCCAGACTCCCACAAGATCGAATGAACAAAACGGATCCCGCCAATCCGTAGCCGTGGCAACGCAGCCCTGCGGACAGCCTGCGTAGGGTTACAAAAGTTCACGAGCAGGTCTGCGTCGATGACGTCCTCCCCCGATTTGACCTCCCTCTATCAACTTCTGGCTGCCAAAGACCGCCCCATCCTGCCCTCGGGTGAACGGCGCCTCATCTTGGGCTGCGGCTACGTGGGTGAGGCAGTTGCCAAGCAATGGAAGCAGGAGGGTCATGCCATGTGGGGCACTACGACTCGCACTGAACGACTTGCTGAGCTGGCTGAACTGGTAGAAAATCCTGCAATTTTTGATTCGACAGATTCCAACAGCAGCCTCGATTTTGCAGCCGATCTTGACGGCATCCTGGTTTCGTTCGCGCCGTCGAAGAGCTCCAGCGTTGATCTCAGCCAATACGAGCAGACCTTTCTCGGTGGCCTACAACAACTGATCAATGCATTGAATCAACGGCCTGCCAGCACTCCACTTCAGCTGGTGTATCTCAGCAGTTGCGGTGTATATGGCAACCGCCAAGGAGCACTCACCAGCGAGAACGACCCAACTGATACTAAGCACCCTGTGAATGCTGTTCTCGCACAGGCGGAGCAGATGATCACATCGATTCGTTCTGATTCCATCAGGGTCTGTGTGTTGCGACTCGGCGGCATCTACGGACCGGGACGAGATATACCAAGCATGCTGCTCAGAGCTGCAGGCGGACTAGTCCAGCGCAATGGCCTGAATGTTCCATGCTGGATACATCGTGATGATATTGTTCGCGGGGTTAATTTCGCCTTTGAACGCAGCTTGAACGATACCTATAATCTCGTCAATGACACCCAGTACAACGGACAGGAGCTGACCGATCGATTGTGTGAGCGTGCCGGCCTGCCACTGGCCAAGTGGTTGACAAGAGACACCAGCGATCGGATTCTCAACGCAAAAGTGAGCAATACAAAGTTAAAGAATCTCGGCTTCAGCCTTGCTTACCCATGCCTAGTGGATTGAAAGCGACGTTCCACCCATCCAGTGAGATCGTGACGCTCATCGAAGCCAATAACCACATGCACAAAGCTGTCAGCATCTAGACAACATCCGATGTGTAGCTGAAACGCATCTTCGGGCAAGCGATCCGGGAGGCTGCAGATCAGGTTGTCAGCGAATAAACCATTCACATTATGGACGGCAAAGGTGTCAGCCCTAAAAGGAGCAGTCGGTTTTGGTGATGTTGTCAGCTCGGCACTGCAACCCGGCAAAAGCTTGGCTTCACCCCCCCGCCAGCCCGAGACGGCTGCGAACAACTCCTCCAGTGACTGAAACTGATCACGTTCAGCCTCAGGGGCTGTGCGTTGGCAGCGAAAGGGTGTAGCAGCAATTGAATCCAGCAGCATCTGCCCATCCGGTTGTTGCTGGTAAAGCACCACAAGCATCGAGCGGCTGCGGCCGTTGAAAAAGTTCACTTCATGGCCAGCGCGTGCAATCCCGCCATCCATCTGAAGGCTCGACTGGCCAGCGGTATGCGGAAAATGCCAGCAGTTGTGACCGAGGTTGTAGGTGCGTCGATACAGGGGGAAGCGGCGTTCGCCGCCTGGCGCGAAGCGAAGGCCAGTTCCGTGCCACTCACCCGTGTGTGCATCCGAAAAGCGAATGGAGTATCGCGATACCTCCGCACTGGCGGTGCCCTGGGTCAGATTCATGCCTTCGCCATCTCGGCCATACCAGGTGGTGATTCCCTGCCAGTCACCATCAAAGCTGGCGCGCATCCGCTCCCACTGCCCATCCGCCGCCGCGGGAGCCTGATTGTCTGGAGATTGCATCGGCGTGAACTCGAGAGTTTGAGAGACCGGATCGGCGGGTTCGTTCACTTGACTCTGCTGTGGGCCGGCGACTACAGGACATGAATCCTCTGGCCTTCGGGCCCATCAACGAGCCAACGGTCCCCTCAGAAGGCGGCCTTTGATCTCTATCAGGCCGTTCTGCGGAGGGCCCAGAGCCGTTGGCAGATTGCCCTAAAGCCCACCCATAGGATAATCGGGACATTCTGAACCCCCGGCATGGCCAAGGTCGGCGTGCTGTTGCTGAACCTCGGCGGCCCTGAACGCATTCAGGATGTCGGTCCGTTCCTCTACAACCTGTTCGCCGATCCGGAGATCATCCGGCTGCCGAACCCAGCCCTGCAGAAACCGCTGGCCTGGCTGATCAGCAGCCTGCGGGCGGGCAAATCCCAGGCGGCCTACCGCTCCATAGGCGGCGGTTCACCCCTGCGCCGCATCACCGAGCAGCAGGCCCGCGAACTGCAGAGCACCCTGCGCCAGCGCGGCATCGAGGCCACCAGCTACGTGGCCATGCGCTACTGGCACCCCTTCACCGAATCCGCCGTAGCCGACATCAAGGCCGATGGCATTGATGAGGTGGTGGTGCTGCCGCTCTACCCCCACTTCTCGATCAGCACCAGCGGCTCCAGCTTCCGGGAGCTGCAGCGGCTGCGCCAGGGGGATCCGGGCTTCTCGCGGCTGCCGATCCGCTGCATCCGCAGCTACTTCGACGACCCCGGCTACATCGGCGCCATGGCGGAGCTGATCGCCCGGGAAATCCAGGCCTGTCCAGACCCCGCCCAGGCCCATGTGTTCTTCAGCGCCCACGGCGTGCCCAAGAGCTACGTGGAGGAGGCGGGCGACCCCTACCAGGCGGAGATCGAAAGCTGCGCGCGGCTGATCATGGAGCGGCTCCAGGCCGACCTGGGCCACGCCAACCCCTACACGCTGGCCTACCAGAGCCGTGTGGGCCCGGTGGAATGGCTCAAGCCCTACACCGATGACGCCCTGCACGAGCTCGGGGCCGCCGGTGTCAAAGACCTGGTGGTGGTGCCGATCAGTTTCGTGAGCGAGCACATCGAAACGCTCGAGGAGATCGACATCGAGTACCGGGAAATCGCCACGGAGGCCGGCATCACCAACTTCCGCCGCGTGCCCGCCCTCGACACCACCCCCAGCTTCATCCAGGGGCTGGCCAACCTGGTGCAGCAGGCCCTGGAAGGGCCTGAAGTGAATCTCGACCAGGCCGCAGCCCTGCCCACCCAGGTGAAGCTCTACCCCCAGGACAAATGGGCCTGGGGCTGGAACAACAGCTCCGAGGTGTGGAACGGGCGCTTGGCGATGCTCGGTTTCTCCGCTTTCCTGCTGGAACTGCTGAGCGGCCGTGGCCCGCTGCACTCCCTGGGATTG
>SXGQ01088637.1_pt1 | contig 10350 bp, 9 predicted proteins | sample 3178371 | NCBI WGS metagenome assembly SXGQ01 (sample SAMN11356859, study PRJNA531348) | freshwater metagenome | isolation source: freshwater sample F1-20 | place: China: Fuxian Lake, Yuxi | collected 2017-12-25 | reverse complement strand
GAGCGCGAGCCCTGTCACCGTCGCAAGAAGAATCAAGCCAGTCATGGCGGCTGGGTCGCGCAGGAACGCCGAAAACGTGGGGTGGCGCAAGGGAAGGGGTAGACGGGTGTTCGGTAACCCGACGTTCGAACTCATTACGTATCCACCCTCGGGTCGAGCAGCAGTTGCAGCAAATCCACTGCAAGGTTGGCGGCAATCACGAGCAGTGAACTCATGAGAAGAATGCCCAACAGCACGATGTGGTCGCGAGCCATGACCGATTCAAAAGCCAACCGACCCAGGCCTGGCCAGCCGAAAACCGACTCGATCACGACCGCGCCACCCAGCATCGCACCGAGATGAAGCCCGGCAACCGTGGTCACCGGGATCAACGCGTTCCTCAGCACATGGCGCATTGTTACGCGCCAGGGATGAAGCCCCTTGGCGTGCGCGGTCCGGATAAAATCAAGCCGGCTTACTTCGAGGAACGCGGCGCGGGTGAGCCGGGCAAAGATCGCCACATAAAACGCGGCCATGGTGAGGGCGGGCAGCACCAGGTAGCGGGCGCGGTCGAGCAGCCAGTCAATCCCTCGCAGGTCGGCACCAATGGTGGCGGTGCCACCGGAGGGCAGCCACCCTAACGTCACCGAAAACACCACGATGGCCATCAGCGCGAGCCAAAAACCCGGGGTGCTGTAGAGCACCAGCGCAAGGAGGCTCAGCAAGCGGTCCGGCCAACGGCCTGCCCAGACGCCCATCGCGGTTCCCATCAGCAACCCCGTCACGAATGCAAACGTGAGGGCCGTTCCCATGAGAAGAAGCGTGTTCCCCAGACGCGAGGCGATCAGCTCAGAAACCGGGAGATTGAAACGGGGTGAATAGCCCAGGCTTAATTTCGCGAGGTTACCCAGGTAGGTAACGAGCTGCTGAAGAAGGGGCACATCGAGCCCGAACCGCTCACGCAACTGCTCCATCATCTCGGCGGTCGCCGAGCCGGATTCCGCGGCCAGCACCTGCGCGGCATCGCCAGGAACCGCCTGAAGCAGGAGGAAGTTGAGCAGAATGATTCCCAGAACCGCAGGCAGTGCCTGAGCAAGGGTTCGAAAGAGGATGCGCAGGGCGGGAGAGGGTCTCATGTCGCTCAGGTAAACCGGAAAGCGACGCGGTCCTGCGTAGCTGCCGAGAAAAAATTATACTGGTCGGCTTCCCTGGGAGAACAACATGCGCATTACCCGGCTCACCCGCCTGATCGGCCACGCCGGACTGGCCGCAGTCACTGCCGGCTTTCTCGGCATGGCCGCGGCTCAGCCTCGACACGGCGGTACGCTCAACTGGATCGTCAATCCCATTCCCACCTCGCTGGTGCCCATCAACACCTCGGCAGGGGGCAATACCGACATTGGTCCCAAAATTGTGGAGGGGCTCCTCACCTATGACATGGATCTGCGGCCGAAGGCGCTGCTCGCCACCGCGTGGAGCGTGAGCGCAGACGGCCTGCAGTACCGCTTCGAACTGCGTCGCGGCGTCAAGTGGCACGATGGCAAAGACTTCACGTCCGCCGACGTGAGTTTCTCCATCAACACCCTCAAGCAGTTTCACCCGCGCGGGCGCGGTACCTTTGCGAGCGTCACCGAAGTGCGGACGCCCGACCCGCATACCGCGATCATCGTGCTCGACAAGCCTGCGCCAGCCATGCTGACTGCACTCGCTTCTGCTGAGTCGCCCATCGTGCCTCGCCATCTGTACGAGGGCACCGACATTGCCACCAACAAACACAACCGCGAACCGGTCGGTACGGGGCCCTTCCGTTTCAAGGAGTGGGTGCAGGGCAGCCATGTGGTACTCGAACGCAACCCCGACTATTGGGATAAGCCCAAGCCCTACCTTGACCGTATCGTGGTCCGCTTTATTCCCGATGCGGTCGCGCGTGCCGCCGCGCTGGAAGCGGGCGAAGTCGATCTGGGCAACGCGGTGATCCCGCTCTCGGAGGTCGCGCGCTTCGGGAAGCTGCCACGCCTGGTGGTCGACTCATCGCAGTGGCCTTACTGGGGTAACCATCAGCAGGTGTACTTCAACCTTGATAGCCCGGTGGTCAAAGACATTAACGTTCGCCGTGCCATCGCGCAGGCCATCGACGTCAATGCATACAACAACGTGGTGTGGTTTGGCTATGGCAAGGTTACCGGCTCGATTATCGGGCAGGCCATGACGCGCTATCACGATCCATCGGTCCGTCATCAGTCCTTCGACCCTAAGGCCGCGGAAGCCGCGCTCGACGCCGCCGGACTCAAGCGTGGTGCGAACGGCGTTCGCTTCAAGCTCCGGCTGCTCTACAACCCCTTCCTCGAGCGCCGTACGGCTGATTTCATCCGCCAGTCGCTTGCACGGATTGGCGTTGACGCCGAGATTGAGGCCTACGACTTCGCCACCTACACCCGCAAGGTATACACCGAGCGTGCCTTCGACATGACCGCTGAAAGTCTTCTGAACCTGTTCGATCCCACCGTGGGTGTTCAGCGGGTGTTCTGGTCGAAGAATTTCAAAATCGGCCTGCCGTTCTCGAACGCAGCGCACTACCAAAACCCGGAGGCTGATCGTCTGCTCGAAGCGGCTGCGATTGAAACGGACGAGAAGCGCAGGCGCGACCTGTTCGTGAATCTTCAACGCGTCGTCGCCGCCGATATCCCCTCCATCGAGTTCGGCGCCAACCCCAACATCACGATTGCAGCGCGCAAGGTGAAGAACTACTCCACCTCGGCGGAAGGTGCACGGGGTAGCTTTGCCGACCTGTACCTCGAGCCATAAAGCTGTTCGCCCGCCGGAATCACAATCCGTGGCAGCGGACATTGACCGGACCCGTGCCTCACGCCTGATGGCTGAGCGCGGGCTGGACGCTTTGCTGCTGGCCAAACCCGAATCGTTTCGCTGGGCGACCGCGGCCCCCCCGGGGGTCACAGCGTTTTTCAGGCGAGCAGGCGCGGCGCTCGCACTGATTCCGGCAGAGGTTGATGCGCCCGTCGCAGCGGTTTGCACCGAACTGTTTGGGCCGGCAACACGCGCTGCCTTGGGCGAGCGCAACGTCTTCACTCACCCTGACTGGGTTGAAACCGCCGACTTCCGCCCCTGGAATGACTCGACGCTCAGCGCCGCACACGTCACCGCACTGGCGCATCAGGCCGCCGGCCGCCCCCCCGGCTTCAGTCGGCCCGCCGCGTATGACGCATCGGCTGCGTTTGCCGCGCTTTCACAACTTCTCACCTTCCGAGGCTTGCATCGTGCCCGGATCGGGCTTGACCTTGATTTCTGGCCCGCCGCCGACTTTGCCTGGCTGCAGCGCTCAGTTCAGGGGCCGTCTTGGTCTGACGCCGGGGAAACGGTTGCATTGATCAAAGCTGTGAAATCCGCCCGTGAAATTGATTGTTTGCAGCGTGCCGCTACGCTTGCCGAATCTGGCATGCATGCAGCGCTCGCCACTGTTGCCCAGGGCGTTCACCGTAACGACATCGCCGCCGCATGGCAGACAGGTGTCCAGCAGCACGCTGCGCGCGCAGGCTGGAAACTCTCCGGCCAGTGGGAATACATCACGGTGGGGCCGCTCCCCTGGGCGGGCGGCGGTCAGATCAACCCGGGTGATGTGCTCAAGTTCGATGTGGGCTGCCTGGTCGATGGCTACAGTTCCGACAGCGGTCGCACCTTCACGCTGGGGCGGGCTCGCCCGCGCTCTGCGCAGATCATGGCCGTCCTCCGTGATGCTTTCGAGGCAGGCCTCGAGCAGTTACGCCCAGGGCGGCTCTTCAGCGATGTGCATGCGGAGGCTACGCGGGCCATGAAACGCGCCGGATTCAACACATTCAGCCGCGGCCACTGGGGGCACAGCCTGGGACACGACACCTTCTGCGAGGTGCCGCCCTTTATCGCCGCACAAGCCCATTTACCCATCGAAGCGGGCATGGTGCTCGCGTTTGAAACCCCTTTTTATGCTGATGGCGAGGGGGGATTCATCATCGAAGACCAGTTTCTGATCACCGACCAGGGGCCAGTGCCCGCGTGGTCGCTCGCGCGCGAACTCCGCGAGTTGCCGCACTAATCCCGACAGGAGCTCCCCATGTTCACCGTTCGCCTCAGTGCACGGGTTGCGATCGTGCTCGCAGCCTTATCCGCCGGTTCAGCCGTGGCGCAGAATTGGCCGACCCGCCCAATTCGCCTGCTGGTTCCGCTCGCCGCGGGTAGCACTGCCGACATTATTTCGCGTGCCGTGGGCACGGAGCTGTCCCGGACCTTAGGTCAGCCGGTGGTGGTGGAGAACAAACCGGGCGCAGGCGGTACCATTGCCATGGCCGAGGTCGCACGATCAGCCCCTGACGGTTACACCATCAGCTTTGCGTCGCAGGGCACGCTGGTGTTCAACCAGGCGCTTTATGACAAGCCGGGCTATGACTCCATTAAAGACTTCGCCACCATCCGTTTCGTAGGCGGTGTCTCCAACGTGATGATCGTGCCGCCCGGTGCGGCCGCGTCCCGCCCAGCCGATGTCATCGCCGTGGCCAAAGCCAAGCCCGGCACCCTCACCTTCTCGTCTGGCGGAAGCGGCACCAGCCATCACTTGTCGGGCGTGTTGTTCGGGCGCATGACGGGAACCGAGCTGATTCATGTGCCGTACAAGGGCGCGCCCCAGGGCATTCTGGCGGTGATGTCGGCGGAGGTGAACATGGGCTTTTTCAATACGCCCACGGTCATCAGCCAGATCCGCGATAACAAGCTCAAACCGCTCGCCGTCACCAGCCTCACTCGGTCACCGCTTCTGCCCGATGTCCCCACGCTCGACGAATTGGGCGTGAAGGGCTACGAGGTGAACACCTGGTTCGGGTTTGTTTCCCGCGCCGGTACACCCGCCGATATCGTCGAACGCCTGCATGGCGAAATTGGCAAGGTGCTCGATGAGCCTGCGCTCCGCGGAAGGCTCGCCCAGCAAGGCTTCGAGCTCGCATCCGCCATCAGTCCGGCGCAGTTTTCGAAGATCGTGAGCGACGATCTTGCGAAGTGGGTGCCGCTGGTCCGCGCATCAGGCGCGAAGGTGGATTGAGGCTATGGAGCCCGCCCGCACGGTCGGCCCGCGCAGACGGGGTCTTCATGCCTTCAGAGTCCGACCGACTGCCTGACCAGTGTGCCCAGGTCACGCCGCAGGCGCTCGCGCGTGGCTGCATGCGCCCGTGACCGGTTGAGATTGTTGAGTTCCCAGGGATCGGTCTCGAGGTCGTAGAGTTCGTCGAGTTCGCCGTCCAGTCCGCGATTGACCCAGTGAATGTATTTGTAGCGCTCGGTGCGTACTGCCTTGTAGCTCATACCCACCAGCCACGGCATGGCGTTTTCGGCCCAGTATTCCAACATCAGCGAGCGACGCAGTCGTGCCCGGGACGACGCGAACATGGGAAGAAGCGAGCGTCCCTGAATCTGGGGCCCGGGCTTGCCGCCCGCCAGTTCGATCAGCGTGGGCGCAATGTCCTGACAGATCACCAGACCATCCCGGCGCGAGCCCGCCCGGATCGCAGGCGGATAGCGAACCGCGAATGGTGAGCGGATGCCCTCCTCGTAGGCAAAGCGGCGTTCGGGTCCAAGCCCGTGCTCGCCAAAGAAATAGCCGTTATCACCCAGAAACACGATGCAGGTGTTGTCGAGCTCGCCACGTGCTTCGAGCGCCTTGAGGAGGGCGCCAACGCCTTCGTCGACGGCGGCCATCATCTGCGCGCGCAGCCGGATCTCGCGCTGGGTCCCGGAATGCACGGCCTTGAGTATCTGCTTGGAAACCTTCTGCTCGCGCAGTTCGAAACACTCTGCCCAGGCGGGCTTTGACTTCACGACCTCCGCCGGACTGAGCATATTGGGCGTGGGGGGAAAGACGTCGCGCGCGTAGAGGTTGCGGTGCCGCTCGGCCACCACATAGCCCCCCTGTGCGGAGATCTTGAGCGTGCCGTCAGCCGCCTGCTCGGCGTCAGGGTGAACCGCCTTGTGGGCAAAAAAGAGCGAAAACGGTTTGTCGTGGCGGCGATCAACGAAGTCGAGCGCGAGCTCGTTCATGATGTCGGTGATATAGCCGCGGTGATGACGGTACCGTCCGTCATGGTTCAGCACCGGATCAGTGAGCCGGCCGTGCCCGTCATAGCTCACCCAGCGGTCATAACCGGCTCGCGGGCGCCCGTCGTTGCCCATATGCCACTTGCCGATATGCGCGGTTTCATAACCCAGCCGCTGCAGCTCCAGATGGTAGTTAGGCAGCCGATGGCTCATGGCATCACGCGCCACGTTGTCGATGATGCCGTGGCGGCCGGCGTACTGCCCACTCAAAATCGAAGCCCGATTGGGCGAACAGATCGGCGTGGTGTGGAAGGCTCGCGTAAACAGAGCGCCCTCATGAGCGATCCGATCAATATGCGGCGTCTTCATGTAGGGGTGTCCGCCCGCGCCAAATTCGTCATAGCGCAGATCATCAATCAGGATCACCAACAGATTCGGTTTCTGCTTGCGTTTCACCGGGAGCCTCCGGAAGCGATTGTGAACGGCGCCAATGCGCGCCAATTACCCTGGCCGAACATACACCAGTTGCGGATGATGATCCGGCGGGATGCGCTAGTCTCCGGTCTGCGCGCGATTGTGCCCGCGCGACGCAAGCACGCCTCCGATCTGTATCCTTTCCTGACCATGCAGACCCTTCACACCGTCGCTGATCTTCGCCGGGCACTTTCGAACCGGACCCGCGTAGCCTTTGTGCCGACCATGGGCAACTTACATCAAGGTCATTTCGACCTGGTGGCGAAGGCACGGGCGCATGCCGATACCGTTGTCGCAAGCATCTTCGTCAATCGGCTGCAATTTGCGCCCAATGAGGACTTCGACCGCTATCCGCGAACGCTCGCGCAGGATGTGGCTGCGCTCACCGCAGCGGGTTGTGACGTGGCCTTTGCGCCTGATGAGAACGAGCTCTACCCCGAGCCTCAGCGATTTCAGGTTACGCCGCCAACCGAGATCGCCGACATTCTCGAGGGTGCTCTCCGGCCGGGCTTTTTTACTGGTGTCGCCACCGTCGTTCACAAGCTGTTCAATATTGTGCAGCCGCAGGTGGCGATTTTTGGCAAGAAGGATTACCAGCAGCTGATGATCATCGAGCGCATGGTGGGCCAGATGGCGTTACCGATCAGCATCATAGGCGTAGCGACCACTCGCGCCGCCGACGGGCTTGCCCTGTCGTCGCGCAACACTTATCTGTCAGCCCACGATCGCGCGGAGGCGCCCCAGCTCCAGGCTGCACTTCGCCGTATCGCCGACCGCCACGCGGCAGGCGCTCTTCGCACGCCTGGCGACCTGGAGGACAGTGCGCATGCGGCGCTGAAAGAGCTAAGCGCCCGCGGCTGGCAGCCCGACTATCTGACGGTTCGTCGACGCTCTGATCTGCAGCCACCCCAGTCGGTCGACGAACCCCTGGTGGTGCTTGCGGCGGCGAAGCTGGGCTCAACCCGCCTCCTCGACAATCTCGAGTTCTGATCACAGTCGCGCCATTTTTATTCGCCCCGACGTCCAATGAGCCGCTCCCAGACCCGCCTGCAACAGACTGACCCAGCCACGCCCCCCGCGCGACTGATCGCGCTTGACTGGGGGACCACCAATTTGCGCGCGCTGCTCCTCGACGAGACAGGCGAGACGCTTGCCCAGCGCAGCGCTCCAACCGGCATTCTCAATGTTCAACCGGGTCAGTTCGAGGGTACGCTGCGCGCACTCTGCGCGGATTGGCTGAGCGATCCGTCGATGGTGTTGATGGCGAGCGGCATGATCGGGAGCCGCCAGGGTTGGGTTGAAGCGCCCTACCTCCAAGCGCCCACTACGCCCGCTGCCGCCGCAGCCGCGCTCACCACGATACGACTGAATGACGGGGGCGAATTGCATCTGATCCCTGGCATCGCGTGCGTGAACGGGACTCAAGCCGACGCGGTCGATGACGTCATGCGGGGCGAAGAGACCCAAGTGTGGGGCGCCGATCTCCCCGACAGCGCAACCGTCATCCTTCCCGGCACGCATTCAAAATGGGTTCGTTGTGGCCCCTCCGGCTCGATCCTGGGCTGCCGCACCTGGATGACCGGCGAGCTCTTTGCGGTGCTTTCGCAGCACAGCATTCTTGGCAGGCTGATGGCGAACGGCGAAGGTTCAGTGCACGCATTCGAACTCGGCGCGACACGTGGCTTGCACGCACCCGAGTCACTCAGCACGCTCCTCTTTTCAGTGAGAACCGCTGGCCTGATGAATCGTCTCGAACCGGATGCCCTGGCCGACTATTTGTCTGGGCTCCTGATCGGCGCGGAAGTGGCTGCGGGGCAACGCAACGGCTCGCTGCGATCCGCTACGGCCGATGAACGCGTTGGGTCGGGCGAAAGCGCAGCAGATAAGACATCGTCATGCGTGCACCTGGTGGGGGAACCGGCGCTTTGCGCGCGATACGCTGCCGTACTGACCATGGCTGGCGAGCCATCCGTCACCCTGGACGGCACACTCGCTGCCCGCGGCGCCTGGCGCATTGCCAAGGCGGCGGGTCTGCTGAATCCGGATCGCTAACGACTCGATCTGAAGGCAGTGCGTACTGACGGGTAGCATCGCCGATACCGCGACCACCGGTGCAAGCCTCACCACCAGCGTGATGGGGGCGAAATCCACCAGGGGCCGATAGGGCACCTTGCGGCTGAGATGGGGATTGATCACAAAGGTTGCGCTGTCTGAGAACAGCAGGGTGTGGCCATCCGGCGCAGCCTTCGCTGCCGCTTCCGCGCCGATCATGGTTGCCGCACCCGGACGGTTCTCCACGATGACGGGCTGCCCCCACTGCTCGGAGAGGTGCTGCGCGAGACCGCGCGCCACCGTGTCGGTACCGCCACCGGCGGTATACGGTACGATGATCCGAACCGGCTTGGACGGAAAAGTTGGCGCTTCGGACTGAGCCTCGAGCGGCCCGGCTGAAATCATTCCGAACAACAACGCCCACCACAAATGACCGCTTCGCATGCTTGATTCCCTGGGATGGATTGGCTTCAGTCCCCGACCGGACTGCAACGTTCCACGCGGGGTATAGTGGAAATACTATGCGGTCTTTTGGGGGTGGCCCAGCGAACAGACTGTTTTTGCCCCCGGCGAGATCACCCACCCAGGTTTCTACGCGCAAGTCAGACCAGGATTTGTTATGTCATCACTGAACCGCTTCGGTTTCCAACCGCTACGCGTCCTTATCATTCGCGCCATCACCGGCTGTCTGATCGCTACCGGCTCGCTTGCCGCAGCGGCGCAAACCTTCCCTGAGCGCCCGCTTCGTCTGGTCATTCCATTCGGCGCGGGAAGTGCAGTCGACACCATTGGGCGCACCATTGCAGCCCAGGTCGCGACGCAGGTTGGTCAATCCGTTGTCATTGACAACCGCACCGGCGCCAACGGCATTATCGCCGCCGAGATGGTCGCGAAATCGCCAGCGGACGGCTACACGCTTTTCATGCCCAATGACGGCATCCTGGCCGCCAACCCCGTTCTCTACGCCAAGATTCCCTATGACACGCTGCGCGACTTTGCTGCGGTGACGCTCACCTCAACCGTCCCACTTGCCCTGGTTGCGCACCCCGCTTTCCCTGCGGGCAATGTCGCCGAACTTCTGGCCCAAGCGCGGGCTCGCCCTGGTGCAATCGATTTCACCTCAACCGGCGTCGGTTCGGCTCAGCATCTGGCCATGGAGTTCTTGATCGACCTCGGCGGCGTACGAATGAACCACGTGCCACACAAGGCAATGGGTCAGGCACTGGCTGACGTGGTGGGGGGCACGATACCGGTCATGTTTTCGGGCATGTCCAATGTGATCGGCTTTGTTCGTGAGGGTAAGCTCAAGCTTCTGGGCGTCAGCTCGTCCAGGCGCTCGCCCGCCGCGCCGCAATGGCCCACCGTCGCCGAAAGCGGCCTGCCGGGCTACAGCTATGTCGCATGGAACGGAATTGTGGTGCCATCCGCCACACCGCCCGCCATCGTGCGCCGCCTTCACGACGAGATTTTCCGCGCCATGAACGACCCAGCGGTTCGAGAAAAGTTGAGCACCCTCGGCTTCGAACTGGTCGGCGACGGCCCCGAAGCGTTCGGGCAGCGAATTCGCGATGAGGTCGCTCGATTAGGCCGACTGGTTCGCGCCGCGGGTATTCAATCCAACTGATCGGCAACATGACCGCCGCCGTCACACCGTCACCGCCTGACTACCTCGAGCGGCTTGCCCGCTTTGTTGGCAGCACCCGTGCTGAGGACATTCCTGCGCGGGTGCTTGAACGCGCCCGCCTGATCCTGGTTGACACCCTGGGCGTCATT
>SXGQ01065560.1_pt1 | contig 10350 bp, 8 predicted proteins | sample 3178371 | NCBI WGS metagenome assembly SXGQ01 (sample SAMN11356859, study PRJNA531348) | freshwater metagenome | isolation source: freshwater sample F1-20 | place: China: Fuxian Lake, Yuxi | collected 2017-12-25 | reverse complement strand
CTGCCAGCTCGTCGCCAGCTGCGACCTGGCCGTGGCCGCCGAGTCGGCCCGCTTCGCCGCACCCGGCGGCAGGGGCGGACTGTTCTGCCACACACCGATGGTGGCGATCGCCCGCAACATCGGCCGCAAGCGAGCCGTCGAGCTCGCCCTGTCCGGCGACGAGATCGACGCCCCCACCGCCGCGGAGTGGGGGCTCGTCAACCGGGTCGTGCCCGACGCCGAGCTCGACGCCGCCGTCGCCGACCTCGTCCGTCGGGTCACCCGGGGGTCGCGCGCATCGAAGGCCCTCGGCAAGCGGACGCTCTACGCCCAGATGGACCGGACCATGGACGACGCCTACGACCTGGCCGTCGACGTCATGGCCCGGAACGCGGCGACCGGCGACGGCGCCGAGGGGATCGCCGCATTTGCGGGGAAGCGGCCGCCGAAGTTCGCCGACTGACGCCGCGAACCGCCCGAAGCGGGACAGCCCGGCCGGAAATCGACCAGAAATCGACGTCCGACCCTCAGGTGCGGTGCCGGGACCGCCGATGATGTGCACATGGCGGAGACGACGGAGGGGCGCCGAACCGCGACCCTGCGCCCGAGCGACCGGGCGTCGACGGTCTTCTTGGTCGTTGGCCTCGCCTGGGCCGCAGCCATCGCCGGCGCTCCCGACCCGGCGCGGGGATGGATGTTCGCCGCTGCCTGCCTCGCCAGCGCCGTCGCCACCACCGCCGGCGTCCGACGTCGGCGCGGACGCGATCCGGTGGTGCTGCTCTGCCTCGGTGCCTGGCTGCTCGTGCCGGCCTACGTCGCCTGGTACCCGGCCCGCCTCCGGTGGGAGCTCGCCCTGGAGTCCCCGGCCTTCACCGATGCCCTGTTCATCGCCGGCTACAGCTGCTTCCTCGTGGCGCTCGGCCGCACCATCGGCCTGCGCAGCTCCACGGACCGCTGGGTGGACGTCCTCGACACGCTCATCGTCGGCGTGGGGCTCGGCGTGCTGGTCTGGGTCGGGTTCATCGGCCCCTACCTCCAGGCCGACGACATGTCCTGGGGGGGCCGGGTCACTGCGATCTCCTACACCATGCTCAACCTGCTGCTGCTCGGGGCTGTGGTGCGCCTGCTGGTGCAGGGCGGCATCGCGTCGCGCGGCGACCGGCTCCTGGTGGGGTGGGTCGTGGTGCAGCTGTCGGCCGACCTCGTCTACGCCATCACCACCCTCGGCGGGACCTTCTCCGTGCACGACCCGGCGGTGGGCCTGTTCCCGGTGGCCTTCGTCCTCCTCGGTGCCGCCGTCCTCGACCCGACGACCATGGCGCAATCCGGCGCGAAGCGGATCCGCTCCGAGCCCGGTGCCCGGCGATTCATGGCCGTCGTCCCGGCTGCCCTGATCGCCCCGGTCGTGCTCATGGGGCTGGGCATGCGCAACGACGACCTCGACGTGGTCGTGGTCGCTCTCCTGGCTGCCGTCCTGTTCGGCCTCGTGCTGTGGCGGGTCTGGCTGCTGTTCGTCGACGTCGAGGAGCACCGGCGCACGCAGGACCAGCTGACCCGATCGATCGAGCAGGAGCGCCGCCGCACGCTCGAGAACCAGGAGCTGCTCGCGTCGCTCAGCGAGCGCCAGCTGCTCAGCGATCGCCTGTCCCGCATCCAGCGCAAGATCTCGACCCGGGCACCGCTGCAGGAGGTGCTCGACGCCATCACGCAGGGCGCCGCCGACCTCGTGCACGCCGACGTCGCGGCGCTGCGCTTCGTGGACGAGGACGATCCCGCCTACATGATCATGGTCTCCTCGGTGGGCGTCGACCCCGAGATCGCCGACGACGTCCGCCGAGCGCCCCTCGGCGTCGGTGTCGGCGGGCGGGCCATCGTCACCAACAGCCTCTGCATCCAGGATGCGTACACCGGCTGGGACAACGCCATCTCCCAGTTCGTCGCCGGTGGCCTGCAGACCGCACTCGCCACACCGGTGCACCTCGGCTCCGAGCCGATCGGCAGCCTCGTCGTCGCCACGCACCGCGCTGACCGGCGCTACTCCACCGCCGAGCAGGACGCGCTCATCAGCTTCGCCGAGCACGTCAGCATCGCCCTCAACGACGCGCACTCGGTGCGGGCCATGAACGACGCCCTCGAGACGGCCGTCCACCAGGCGATGCACGATGAGCTGACCGGGCTGCCCAACCGGGCGTGCTTCTACGACCGGGCCGAGCTGGCGCTGCGCGCCGCCAAGCGCGAGGGCACCGCCACCGCCGTGCTGCTCTTCGACCTCGACCGGTTCAAGGAGATCAACGACACGCTCGGGCACCGCTACGGGGACCGTGTCCTGTGCGCCATCGAACCGCGCATCGCACCGCTGCTGCGTGCGTCGGACACCCTCGCCCGCCTCGGCGGCGACGAGTTCTGCGTCCTGCTCCCCGACGTGTCGGGGCTCGACCAGGCGATCGACGTGGCCAACCGCGTCACCCGTGCCCTCGAGGAGCCCCTCGACGTCGACGGCATGACCCTCGTCGTCGAGGCCAGCTGCGGCGTGACCGTGGCGCCCGACCACGGCGACACCGCCGACCTGCTCCTGCAGCGCTCGGACATCGCCATGTACGCCGCCAAGCGATCGCACCTGAGCGTGTCGGCGTACCAGGACGACCTCGACCGCAACACGCCCGACCGCCTCGCCCTGCTGGGCGAGCTGCGCCACGCCATCGTGAACGACGAGCTCGTCCTGCACTACCAGCCCCAGGTCGACCTGGCGACCGGCGAGATCGAGGGCGCCGAGGCGCTGGTGCGCTGGCAGCACCCCCGCCGCGGGCTGCTCGCACCGGACGTCTTCGTCCCCCTCGCCGAGGACACCGGCTTCATCCACCAGCTGACCTCCTGGGTCCTCGACGCCGCCCTCGACCAGCTGCGCCGCTGGCTGGACGATCCGCGCTCGAGCCTGAGCGACGACTTCGCCGTGGCCGTGAACCTGTCGACGCACAGCCTCCTCGACGACTGCTTCGCCACCGAGGTCGCCGTCGCCCTGCAGCGTGCCGGGGTCCCGGCGGCGCGCCTCGTCCTCGAGATCACCGAGACGACCCTCATGGCCGACCCCGAGCGGGCCCAGCGCGTGCTGACCACGCTCGCCGAGCTCGGCGTGCGCTTCGCCATCGACGACTTCGGCACGGGCTACTCGTCGCTGGCCTCGCTCAAGGACCTCCCGGTGCACGACCTGAAGATCGACAAGTCGTTCGTGGCCGGGATGGACGAGGGCTCCGACGATGCCGTCATCGTCCGCTCCGTCATCGAGCTGGGGCACACGCTCGGGCTGCGCACGATCGCCGAGGGGGCCGAGAACGCCGAGATCCTGGCTCGCCTCGCCAACCTGGGCTGCGACAGCGCCCAGGGCTACGCGGTGGCACGGCCAATGGAGGCCTGCGAGCTGCTGGCATGGATCCGCTCACGCACCGAGAGCGACGTCGTCGTCGCCTGAGCGACGCATCGGGGGTCGGGCGTAGGTTCACCACATGCCCCTCACCGGTGAGTACGAGCCGAGCCCATCCGACTGGGTGCGCGAGCAGGTCGAGACCTACGAGCGCACCAACGGCCAGGAGGGCAACACCCTCCTCGACACCGGGCTCCCGGTGATCATCGTGACGACGCGAGGCCACCGGTCGGGGAAGCTGCGCAAGACGCCGCTGATGCGGGTCGAGCACGAGGGCGAGTACGCCCTGGTCGCATCGAAGGGCGGCGCGCCCGAGCACCCCGAGTGGTTCCACAACCTGGTCGCCGACCCGACCGCCGTCATGATCCAGGACGGCCCCGAGCCGTGGGACGCCGTCGTCCGCCGGGTCGAGGGCGACGAGCGGGCGCAGTGGTACGAGCGTGCCGTGGCTGCGTTCCCGCCGTACGCCGAGTACCAGGAGAAGACCGACCGGGAGATCCCGGTCTTCATCGCGTCGCCGGCCTGAGGTGTTACCGATCTGTTGATCGACGGTGTCCCGGGTGTGGGGAGCCCGTGGGAGGGCCCTCCGTACGTTCATCACATCGGGTTCGACGGACCCGCCTTCGAACCCAACACCTCCCAGGAGACACCCCGATGAGCAACCCCACCCCCGCCCCCACCGCCCGCCGCTCCCGCCGCCTGCTCGTGCCGCTGGCCACCCTCGCCGCCGCCGGCGCCCTCGTCGTCGGCTCCGGCGCCGACTTCACCTCCGCCTCGGCCAACAGCCAGAGCGTCGTCACCAGCGGCACCCTGACCCAGAGCAACAGCCGGGCCGACGCCGCCATCTTCAACGTCTCGAACATCAAGCCGGGCGACACGGTGACCGGCTCGGTCACCATCACCAACACCGGCTCCCTGCCCGCCAAGTTCTCGGTCACCGAGACCGACACCGGCAACTTCGTCGACCGCAGCCTGCTCACGATGACCATCACCCAGGGCGGCAAGAGCATCTACTCGGGTCCCTTCGGCGGCGCCACCCTCGGCACGGCCGAGACCATCGACCTCGGCACCTTCCAGAAGGCCGAGGCCCGCACCTACGAGTACACCGTGAAGCTCGCCCAGGGCGCCGGCAACAACGAGCAGGGCAAGACGGCCAACGCCGCCTACGCCTGGAACGCCGTCCAGACCACTGCCGTCACCGTCGCCCAGCAGGGCCCGGCCGCCGTCGTCGCCACCGACGCCAACCCGAACGGCTGACGCACCGCTCCCTGATCGAGCGCACCTGATCCCGGCCCCCGCCTGCGGGGCCGGACCGAGGAGGGGCCGCCCACCGCCGGGGCCGGCCCCTCCTCACCTTCCTCCCCCACCCGCCGCTCCCCTCCCTGGACACGACATGGCCTCCGCCTCCCCGACGAGCACGATCAAGCGCCCCCTGGCCCTGGCCTGGGGTCTCCTCGCGCTCGGCATCGTGGCCATCCCGCTCGAACGCAGCGGCGCCGCCTTCACCTCGCGGTCGATGAACCCGGCCGCCGGCGTGACCGCCGCTGCGGACTGGACCCCTCCGGTCGTCGACCTGGTCGACCCGGTCGCAATCAAGAACGGTGCGGTCATCACCGCCTCGGCGACCGACGCGGAGACCGGGATCGCATCGGTCGCCTTCGCCTGGGCCCCGACCGGCACCACGACCTGGACGGCGCTGTGCACCGCGACGGTCGCCCCGTACAGCTGCACCGTGCCCACGGCGGGCATGCCGGTCGAGATCGACCTCCGTGCCGTCGCCACCGACAAGGCCGGCTACACCAGCACCGACGTCGTCACCGACGTCACGGTCGACAACGGCGCCCCCACCGGTTCGGTCAGCGTCCCGAGCCCGATGGCCGGCACGGTGACGATCTCCGCCGCCGCCTCCGACGCGCTGTCGGGCGTCGGGCAGGTCACCCTGCAGCGGGCCCCTGCCGGGACGACGACCTGGACGACCGTGTGCGTGACCAGCACCGCCCCGTTCTCCTGCCGCTTCGACTCCACCACGGTCCTCGACGGCAACCACGACTTCCGGGCCGTCATCGTCGACGTCGCCGGCAACCCCTTCACGACCGCCGCTGTCCGCAGCACGGTCGACAACGCCCAGTCGTCGGTCTCCATGGAACCGGTGCCGATGCTGATCCGGGGCACCCACACGTTGCTGGCCAACGCCTTCTCCCGGGCCGGCATCACGTCCGTGCGGATCGAGTACAACCGCACGAACACCACGACCGGGTGGGTGGCGGTGTGCACCGACACGACGAGCCCGTACGGCTGCGACCTGGACACCACGAAGCTCGCCGACGGCGACGTCTGGTTCCGAGCCGTCCTCCTCGACGGGGGCGGCAAGGCCACGACGTCCGCCGTGGTCCAGTCCCGCATCGACAACACCGGCATCCGGGCCCTCGACGTGCAGGGCGCCAACGGCGCCGGGTCCACGCCCGGTCGCCTCGACGCCGGCGACTCGGTGTCGCTCACCTACGGTCGCACCCTGCGGCTGGACTCGGTGCTGGCCGGGTGGACCGGCGGCCCCGTGCCGGTCACCGTCCGGGTCCGTGACGGTGCCGTCCTCGGCCTCGGCAACACCGACGACACGCTCGACGTGTACTCGGGCAACGTCAACAACGCCGTCCGGATCGGGTCGGTCAACCTCCGGGGCGACTACGTCAAGCCGGGCAAGACCACGACGATGAGCGCCACCATGACCCAGCAGACCGTGTCGGTCGGCGGGCAGTCGGTCACGATGGTCACCATCACGCTCACCTCGACGCCCCGCACCTCTGACGTCCGCACCACCCAGGCGGCGCCGACCATGGTCTGGACGCCCTCCAACCAGGCCGTCGACGTGAGCGGCGTGGCGACCTCTCCGGCCCCGGTCACCGAGCTGGGCGCGAGGGACCGGGACCTGTGAGCGCCGCGACCCCGCACTGGCCGCTCGACTCGGCCGAGCGGCTCGACGCCCTCGCCGGGGTCGAGCTCGTCCCCGGCGTCGTCGACCCGCTCTTCGACCCCTACACCCGGCTCGTGACCCGCATCCTCGGGGTGCCGGTCTCGTTGGTGTCGTTCGTGACCGCCCACCAGCAGATCTTCGCCTCGGCGACCGGGCTGGCCGAGCCGTGGGCGTCGCGCGGCGCCACCTCGCTCGGGCTCTCGTTCTGCCAGCACGTGGTGACCGACGACAGCCCCCTGCGGGTGGACGACGCCGAGCAGCACGAGCGGGTGCGCGACAACGGGGCGATCGACCAGCTGGGCGTCCACGCCTACCTCGGCGTGCCGTTGCGGGCGCCGGCGGGTGAGCCCCTCGGTTCGCTGTGCGCCATCGACACCCGGCCCCGCACGTGGACCGACGACGACCTGGCCGCCCTGCAGGAGATCGGCGACGCGGCGGCGGCCGCCATCGCGCTGCGCATCGGCGAGCACCGGCAGCGGGCCGAGGCCCGTGACGCCTCGCACCGGCTGCGGACCCCGATCACCGGCCTGCTGCTCGAGCTCGAGGACGTGGCCTCCCTCGACGACCTGCCGTCCGGCGCGGAGGTCGGGTTGCGTGCCGCCAGGGACCGGGTCGACGACCTGACGCTCATCGTCGACGGGCTCCTCGAGTCGGTTCGCGCCCGAGGCCACGAGCGCGACGAGGACGTCGACCTGGTGAAGCTGACCCGCTCGGTCGCCGAGCGTCGACGCATGGCGGCGACCGGTGACGACGTCGTGCACCTCCACGGGGCGCCCATCGTCCTCCGGACGGCGCCCGACGCCGTGCGGCGCGTGGTCGAGCTGCTGGTCAACGGCGTCCTGGACGCCGGCGGCTCGGTCCGCCTGCAGGCGTCCGCCGCCTCGGGGATCGCCCGCATCGATGTCCTCGGCGACGTGTCGCGCGCCGACCCGTCCCGACCGGGAGACGCGCTGGTCGTCGCTCGGGAGATGGCTGCGGGCATCGGCGCCCGCATCTCGCCGCTGCCCGGCGCGGCGGGGTACGAACTGGTGCTTCCCGGTACTCCTAGTCTCTCTGCGTGACTGCTCGGATACTCCTCGTCGAGGACGACGACGGCATCGCCATGCCGCTGGCCCGCGCCCTCGGCCGGGACGGGTACGAGGTGGAGCGGGTCGCCGCCGGGCTGCCGGCCCTCGAGCTGCTGGCCGGGACACCACCGGACCTGGTGATCCTCGACCTCGGGCTGCCCGACATCGACGGGCTCGAGGTGTGCCGCCGGGGGCGCGAAGCGGGCTACGCCGGCGCCATCATCATCCTCACCGCGAGGGGCGACGAGCTCGATCGCGTCGTCGGCCTGGACATGGGAGCCGACGACTACCTGGCCAAGCCCTTCGGCCTGGCCGAGCTGCTCGCTCGGGTCCGCTCGCTGCTGCGTCGGTCCCAGGGCCATCAGCGCACGACCCCGGCCCCTCCCGCCGGCGCCGACCCCTCCCCGCCGGCTGCCGGCGGCGGCACCGTCGGCGACCTGCGTGTCGACGACGCCGCCCACCGCGCCTGGGTCGGCACGACCGAGCTGTCGCTGACCACCAAGGAGCACGGTCTGCTCAGCCTGCTGGTGCGCGAGGCGGGCACGGTCGTGACGCGGGAGCGGTTCATGGACGAGGTGTGGGACGAGCACTGGTTTGGCTCGACCAAGACCCTCGACGTGACGCTCGGCCGGCTCCGCCAGAAGCTGACCGCCGCCGGGACGACCACGCGCATCGTGGCGGTGCGGGGAGTGGGCTTCCGGCTCGAACCCGATGCGTAGGCGGCTGATCGCCGCGCTCGTCGGCGTGGCCCTCGGCACCCTCCTGCTGTACGCCGGGCCGCGGGCGTTCATGATCACCGACATGGTCCGCGAGCGCGAGGAGCTCGGCCTGTCCCGCACGGCCGACCTGGTCGCCGAGGGGATCGAGCTCCGTCGGGAGGCCGGGTTCGAGGTCGACGAGGCCCTCCTGTCCCAGCTGCTCGCCGGGCGCGACGACGTCCAGATCACCGTGGCGTCCGTCGACGGCGCCACCCTGCAGGTGGGCGACGTCGGCGACGATGCCGAAGCCGAGCGGCGCTCCCTCGCGGACGGCGGCGCCGTGACCGTGGCGCTCGACGCGGACACCGTCGACCGTCGGGTCGCCGCCGCGCTGGTCCCCATCGCCCTGTTCGCTCTGGCCGCCACCGCGTTCGCCGTCACCGTGGCGGTGATCGTGGCCCGGCGCCTGTCGACCCCGTTCGTCCGGCTGGCCGGCCACGCCGAGCTGCTCGGCATGGCCGAGGCCGGACCGGCGCCGCGGGCAGGCGTCCCGGAGGCGGACGGCCTCGCCGACGCCCTGGACCGCAGCCAGGCCCGCATCGCCGAGCTGGTGCGCCACGAGCGCGAGTTCTCCTCCAACGCCTCGCACCAGCTGCGAACCCCCCTCGCTGCCCTCCGGCTCCGCATCGAGGACGTGTCGACGTGGCCGGAGGCCACGCCGGAGGTCCGCCAGGAGCTCGACGCCGCGCTCAACGAGGTCGACCGGCTGGCCGCCACGGTCACCGACCTCCTGGAGCTGGCCCGCTCCAGCGGCATCGGCGCGCAGCGCGAGCTCGACGTGCACCGGACCGCCGAGGCCGCAGCCGCCCGCTGGCAGGCACGCTTCGACGAGACCGGTCGTCTGATCGCCGTGCACCCACCGGCGGAGCCCACCCTCGTCACGACCTCCGAGCGAGCGGTCGACCACGTGCTCGACGTCCTGCTCGAGAACGCCCTCGTCCACGGCGCCGGGACCGTCGACTTGCGCATGCGCGACGAGGGCGGGCGGGTGGTGCTGCGCATCGCGGACGAGGGTCGCTTCGACGAGTCGCTCGGCGAGCAGGCGTTCCAGCGCCGGGCCCGCTCGGCGGCCAGCACCGGATCGGGCATCGGACTCGACCTCGCCCAGAGCATCGCCCGCTCCGCCGGCGCCCGCCTGGTGCTCGCCACGCAGGACCCCACCGCCTTCGAGCTCACGTTGCCGCGCCACGGTGGACCCACAGAGGCCTGAACCGTCGACGATCCGTTGCCGTCCCGTTGCTCGGTCGTGGACGAGCCGTGCACGGCGCATCCGTACCGTCACCTCCGATGACGACGATCCCCACCGACCTCCGACCGGCCCGAGACCCCGCCACCGACGGCGTCGACGTCGAGATCGACCTGCGCGACCACCCCCGCCCCTCCACCGACGGGGCCACGGCCCCCTCGGACGATCCCGCCACGAGCACGGACCCCGGACCCCCGGTCCGCGCTCGTCGGCGCCCCCTCCGGATGCTGGTCCGTGGGATCCGCCGCAGCCTCCCGGTGGGCGCCTGGGTCCTCGTGGTCGCCGTCGTGGCCCTGCTCGTGCTGCCCACGGTCCTCGGGTTCAGCCGCTACGCCATCATGGGGGGCTCCATGAGCCCGACCTTCGAGGTCGGCAGCGCCGTCTTCTCCCAGGACGTCCCGGTCGACGCCCTCCGCGTCGGCGACGTCATCACCTACGTGCCGCCGGCGGAGGCGGGCATCGACACCCTGGTGACCCACCGGATCACCGAGATCGCCGAGGCCGAGGACGGGCGGCCCCTGTTCCGCACGAAGGGCGACGCCAACGACGCCGTCGACCCGTGGACGTTCACCCTCGACCAGGAGCGCCAGAACGTCGTGGCCTTCTCCGTCCCCCACCTCGGCACTGCGCTGACGTGGCTGGCGGACCCCGGCACCCGCCAGCTCGTGATCGGAATCCCGGCCGCCTTCATCGGTCTCGGTGCCGTGCTCGAGCTGCTCGGCGTCGGCTCCCTCCGGGAGCTGGCCACCCGCCGGCGCACGCAGCCGGCCTCGCTCGAGTCCGCCTAGCCCTTCGAGGACGGCGGCAGGTTGGCCTCGAGCTCGTCGAGCCACGCCCGGGCCGTGGCATCCGACGGGGCTCGCCAGTCACCCCGCGGCGACAGGCTGCCGCCGCCGGAGACCTTCGGGCCG
>SXGQ01032071.1_pt1 | contig 10351 bp, 9 predicted proteins | sample 3178371 | NCBI WGS metagenome assembly SXGQ01 (sample SAMN11356859, study PRJNA531348) | freshwater metagenome | isolation source: freshwater sample F1-20 | place: China: Fuxian Lake, Yuxi | collected 2017-12-25 | reverse complement strand
GTGACGATCAGCAGGTTGTTGCTCAGCAGGAAGCCCGCCGCGGCCGCAGCCCAGCCCGAGTAGCTGATGAGCATCGACACGACGACCGGCATGTCGCCGCCGCCGATCGAGGCGACGAGGTGCCAGCCCAGGGCGAGGGCGAGCGCCGTGACGAGGATCAGCAGCCAGATGTTCGGGCTCGCCACGAACACGACGGTCAGCACGAAGAACAGCACGAGCGCGCCGATGTTGAGGTAGTTCTTGCCCGGCAGCACGAGCGGGGACGACTTGATCCGCGCGCTCAGCTTCAGGTACGCGACGATCGACCCGGTGAACGTCACCGCGCCGATGAAGACGCCCACGAAGACCTCGGCCGAGTGGATCCGCTCGAGCGACTCCAACGGGTACACCGGGTGCTCCAGGTAGCCGTTCCAGCCGACGAGCACGGCCGCCATGCCGACGAAGGAGTGCAGGAGCGCGATGAGCTCCGGCATGCCGGTCATCTCGACCTCGCGGGCCCGCCAGATGCCGATGCCCGCGCCGATCGCGATCGCGCCGACCAGCAGGACGACGCCGACCGTCTCGGCGTCCTCGACGGCCAGCACGATCGTCGCGACCAGGGCGATGGTCATGCCGGCGATGCCGTAGGCGACGCCGGAGCGTGCTGTCTCGTGCTTGCTCAGCCCGGCGAGGCTGAGGATGAACAGCAGGGCGGCGACGATGTACGCCGCGGTCGCGATGCTCTGTGCGGTCACTGCGATCAGCCCTTCGCCACGGTGTCTTTGGAGAACATGCCGAGCATGCGGCGGGTCACGGCGAAGCCGCCGAAGATGTTGATGGAGGCCAGCAGCACCGCGACGAACGCGAGGAGGCGGATCGCCCACGCGTTGTCGGCCCCGTCGCCGACGCCGATCTGCAGCAGCGCACCGACCACGATGATGCCGCTGATGGCGTTGGTGACGCTCATGCGCGGCGTGTGCAGGGCGTGGTGGACCTTGCCGATCACGTAGTAGCCGATGACGACCGACAGCGTGAGCACGAAGAAGTGCTCGGGCAGCGGCGGCGGCGCGTACGCGTTGACGAGGAAGAGGGCGGCGATGCCCGCGGCGATGAGGAGGTACTTGCCGCGCTGGGTGAGGCCGGGGCGCGGCTCCGGCTTCTCCTGCACGGCCGGCATCTCGGCCGTCGGGGCGGGTGCGGCCGAGACCTGCACGGGCGGCGGCGGCCAGAGGACGTCGCCGTCGTGCACCACGGTCACGCCACGCTGCACCACGTCGGAGTGGTCGAGGACGAGCTGGCCGTCCTTGCCCGGCGTGAGCAGCGTCAGCAGGTTGACGAGGTTCTGCCCGTACAGCTGCGAGGCCTGCGTGGGCAGGCGACCGGCGAGGTCGGTGTAGCCGAGGATCGTCACGCCGTTCGCGGTGACGACCTTCTCGCCCGCCACCGAGCCCGCGACGTTGCCGCCCTGCGCCGCCGCCATGTCGACGATGACGCTGCCGGGCTTCATCGAGGCGACGTCGGCCTCGGTGAGCAGGCGCGGGGCCTGACGTCCCGGGATGAGTGCGGTGGTGACCACGATGTCGACGTCGGCGGCCTGCTCGGAGTAGATCTCCGCGGCGCGGCGGTCGTACTCCTCGCTGGTGGCCTTCGCGTAGCCGTCAGTGGACTTCTCGACCTCGACGTCGACCGCGAGGTACTCGCCGCCGATCGACTTCACCTGGTCGGCGACCTCAGGGCGCGGGTCGGTGGCGCGCACGATGGCGCCGAGGCTGGACGCGGCGCCGATCGCCGCCAGCCCGGCGACGCCGGCACCCGCGACGAGCACCTTGGCCGGCGGCACCTTCCCGGCGGCCGTGACCTGTCCGGTGAAGAACCGACCGAACTCGTGGGCCGCCTCGACGACCGCGCGGTAGCCCGCGATGTTGGCCATCGACGACAGCACGTCCATCGACTGTGCCCGCGAGATGCGCGGCACGGCGTCCATCGCGAGGACGGTCAGCGGCCGGGCCGACAGCGCCTCGAGCAGCTCGGGGCTCGTGGCCGGCGCGATCAGGCTGACCAGCGTCGCGTGGTCGTTGAGCCGGTCGGTCTCGGCCGTCGTCGGCGGGTTGACCTTGAGGACGACATCAGCCGTCCAGGCCTCCTCCCCCGCGACGACGGAGGCACCGGCCTCCGCGAACGCCTCGTCGGCGAACGCGGCCTTCGCCCCGGCCCCGGACTCGACGCTCACGTCGTACCCGAGCTTCAGCAGACGTGCGACCGTCGCGGGAGTCGCAGCGACCCGGGTCTCCCCGGCACGCGACTCGGCGACCACTCCGATCCTCATTCCGCGGACACTAGCGGAGGCCTCGGGAACCGACCACTGGATGAGACCGGTGTCTCAGGTACTGGCGGTATCTGAAACTCGCGGCCGTCAGGACGACGGCGTGGGAGGCTGAGCCCGACACGAGGGAGACCATGACCGACCTGCAGGACCGGGCCAGCCGGACGCCGCACCCCGAGCTCACGCCCGAGCAGAGCCGGGTGTTCCTGTGGTTCTGCCTGCAGTCACTCCTCCTCGTGCCGGCCGTGGTCGACCCCACCTTCTGGCGAGACGTGCCGCATCTCGCGTGGCGCGACGCCGCGGTGATGCTCCCCGTCGTCGGGCTCCTCTCGTTCATCCTTGCCCGGACGACGTGGCGCATCGCGCGCCTTCCGTGTCCGGTGGCACGCGGCGGGTACGTCGTGATGGGCAGCCTGCTGGTGTTCCTCTCCTCCGGGCCGCTGTTCTGGTCCACGAACCCGGACCAGAACCTGCGCGGCGCGGTCACGCTCGCCCTGGGGCTCCTGCTCTGGACCTTGGTCGCCAAAGACGTCCTTGCCCACCGACGCGCCCGCACCGCCGCCTGATTCCCATCAGTTCATGGGAACCAGCAGCCCACCATGGTTTCCCTCGCTCACCTGCGGATGCAACCGCAGGTGAGCGAGGGATTCCCATCCCTTGATGGGAATCAGCATCGACGGCGACGGCGACGGCGACGGATCGAGCCGGGCGTCAGCACCCGGCCAGGACGTCCTGCAGGGCCGACTTCTCGGCGGAGTCGACGCTGAGGCCCCACCGGTACTTCACGGCGATCCAGTCCGACACGTACGTGCAGCGGTAGCCGGTGGCGGGCGGCAGCCAGGAGTCCGGGTCCTGGTCGCTCTTCGACCGGTTCGTCGACGCCGACACGGCGATCAGGCTGCGGGCGTCGCCGAGGTCGTTGGCGAACGACTCGCGCCGGCTCGCCGTCCAGCCGGACGCACCGGAGATCCAGGCCTCCTTCAACGGCACCATGTGGTCGATGTCGAGGCTTCCCGCGTCGGTGAAGCGCACGTTGTCGTAGCGCGACAGCCACGAGCCCGACGTGATCGTGCAGGTGCCGGTGCGCCCGGTCGCCGACGACGACTCGTCCATCAGCACCTCGGCGCGCGTGTTGCAGCCGTCGCCGTCCGCATCGATCCAGTGCCGGAACGCGTCGCGGTCGTAGGTGGAGCCGTCCGACTCCGCCCGGACCGTGAGCTCGGCGAGCTGCGACTCCGGCGACGCCGACGCGGCCGGCGCGACGAGGACGGTCGCGACGAGCGTCGCGACCAGCACGCCGACGACGTGGGCGAGGCGGTGCCGTCGCTGCACGACGGCGGGACGGACGTGGACGGTGGACGTGGCAGCACGAAGCGGCATGGTGGGACTCCCCCCGAAGTCACTGGTCAGGTCGAGAGGACCCTAGGCCGCGCCGTCGTCCGCACGGAAGCCTCGGAACCAGACGTTCACCCGAACGTCATCAACCGCGTCCCTGCGCGCCCACACCGGCCGTCGGCGGCGCGGCGGGAGCCGGCCGACCCAGGTGGTATCCCTGGAGCAACCGGTAGCCGAGGGACTCGAGCGCCGTCTGCTGCTCCGCCGTCTCCACCCCCTCGGCCACGACGTCGATGCCGATGCCCTGGGCCATCGCGACCACGCCGGCACAGACCGAGCGCGCCCGACGCGAGTGCGTCATGCGGGCGACGAACGAGCCGTCGAGCTTGACGACGTCGACGGGCAGGTCGACGAGGTGCGCCAGGGTGCTGTAGCCCGTCCCGAAGTCGTCCACCGCGATCCGCACCCCGTGGTCGCGCAGGGCGAAGAGGTCGACGACCAGACCGCCCGTCACGTCGAGCAGCTGCGTCTCGGTGATCTCGAGGACGAGCATCGACGGCGGGAGCCCGACCTCGTCGAGCACCGACAGCACCCGTGCCACCAGGCCTGCCCTGCCCAGCTCGACGGCCGAGACGTTCACGTGCACCGGCACCGGCGTGCCCTGCGCGGCCAGCGAGGCCGCGTGCGCGCACGCCGCGCGAAGCACCCCGGCGCCCACCTGGTGCATCAGGTCGCTGACCTCGAGCACGGGCATGAAGTCGCCCGGGCGCAGCTGGCCCCGGATCGGGTGGTCCCAGCGCAGCAGGGCCTCGACCGCGTGGAGGTAGCCGGTGGCGACGTCGACGATCGGCTGGAAGACCAGCGAGAACTCGCCCGACGCCTGCGCCCGCTCGAGGTCGACGAGCAGCCGCGCCGACGACTCGATGCCGGCGTGCACGGTCGGGTCGTAGAACTCCGCCCGGCCGCGACCGCGGTCCTTTGCCGCGTAGAGCGCCTGGTCGGCGTGACGCAGGAGCAGGGGCGCCTCGGCCTGCTCGTCGGCGGCGGCGATGCCGATGCTGACGGTCACGGAGACCGCGGCGCCGTCCTGGAGCACGACGGGCTCGGACAGCCGGTCCATGATCCGCTGCGCCTCGGCGGCAAGCTCCTCGCGCGTCCCCGCCGACGTGCACAGGACGACGACCTCGTCACCGCCGAGCCGGGCGACGGTCGCCCCGTCGCCGACGAGGGCCGAGAGTCGCTCGGCGAGCTCGACGAGCACCGCGTCGCCGACCGCGTGGCCGCGGCCGTCGTTGACCTGCTTGAAGCGGTCGACGTCGATGAACATGACCGCCAGGGCGGACCGCTCGGACCCGACGCCCTGCGCGGCGCGCTCCAGCGAGTCCGCCCAGAGGGCTCGGTTGGCCAGGCCCGTGAGGTCGTCGTGGAGGGCAGCGTGGGCGAGTGCCTGCTCGGCCTCCTTCTGCGCCGTCACGTCGATCATCTGCAGCGTGATGGCCGCCGACGACGCGCCCGACCCTCCGAGCGAGAGGCTCGGGTCGAGGTCGGGGTCGACGAGCGCCAGCGCCACGTCGACCCATCCACCGCCCCACGCGTCGTCGAGCCGCAGCTGGGTGCGCCAGCCAAGCGCGCGGCCCAGCGTCAGCTCGCAGATGCCCTGGCGGAACGCCTCGACGTCGTCGTCGACGAACCAGTCGCGCGGGTCGACCCCGAGGAGCGCGTGGCGGGGTCGACGGGTGAGCGTCACGAGCGCCGCGTTCACGGCGTCGACGTGCACGAACCCGTCGGGGTCGACCACCACGTGCGCCGATGCCAGCAGCGCCGCCTCCATGTGGTCCTGCAGCTGGTCGCGGTCGCGCCGGCTCTGCACGAGCGCGGCGTCGCGGGCGTCCTCGAGCGTCGCGAGCACCACGCCCACGACGGCCAGCACGAGGACGAAGGCCTGCGCCGCGACGACCCTCGCCTGGGGGTCGTCGAGCGACGCGAACTGTCCGTTGCCGGCGACCGTCGCGGCGACGACGAGCACGCCCTGCAGCGCCACCAGCACCGACGTCGCCTGCGCGCCGCAGCGCAGCGCCACGACGACGACGATCGGCACGATGGCGAAGTCGACCGGCCACGGCAGCCAGAGCAGCACGCCCGTGACGGCGAGCGCCGCAGCCATCGTCAGCGGGCACTCCGCGCCGCGCTCGCGCCGCGTGCGCCAGAGCTTGGGCAGCGCCAGCAGCGCGTTCAGCACCACGAAGGAGCTGACCACGTTGCGGAAGCCGATGATCAGCAGGCCCTCGAGGAACGGCTCGTCGAAGCGCCACCACGCGACCAGCGACCCCAGCAGGCCGCTGGTGGCGGCAGCCGCGGCTGCCACGGCGAGCAGCACGCCGACGTCGCCGAGCGTCGTCCACGTCGAGCGGAGCCACGCGGGACGCCAGCGGTGCAGCAGAGCCGCACCCACGGCGCCGTGCGACAGGTTGACCAGGCCGAAGAGCCAGGCGCCGAGGGGCTCGGTGCCGGTGAGCTGGTTGAGGACACCGCTCACCACGATGACGACGACGCACGCGACCAGCCGCTCGAGCGCACTGCGGGCCACCAGCAGCCAGAGGATGACCACGCCGGCAGCGGGCCAGGCGAGCGCCAGCTGCGCCGGGGGCACACGGGTCGCACGACCGGCGAGGAACGCGAGCGCGAAGAGCACGGCGAAGCCCAGCGCCAGCGCCGCGGCTCGCGTCCGCGTGCGCGGGGCGCTGCTCTCGAGGCCGAGCAGCCGCTCCATCTCAGGCAGTCCCCTCCCGACGTTCCACCTGCGGAGAAGCGTAGACCTCGGTGAGGCCACGCGGGTAGGGATCGAGGCTCGACGTCCCGCTCAGGTGGACAGGTCCACGACGTCCCACGCGTCGTGGCCGCCGCTGCCGACGGTCCACTCCAGGGCGCGACGTCGCTCCCAGAGGACGGACGGATCGACGTGTCCGGGGTGCGGTCGGCCCGCGAGCCGTGCGTCGGCGATCCCCCACGTCAGGGCGAGGTGCAGGTCGAGCACGGGGAGCACCTCCTCGACGTATCGGCGCCGAGGGCCCGTGCGGGAGCGCCACGCCGTCACCGGCTCGCCGGTCCGCAGGTCGGGCATCAGCGACGCGAGCTGGTCGCCGCACGGTGTGCCCGCGTCGAGGTCGGGCACGAGCCCGAGCACCCAGGCCAGCGCCCACAGGGCCTCGACCTGCGCCTCGTCCGAGGAGTCCGGCTCGACCTCGCCTGCGACGAGGTGACGCTCGCGCGGGCTGAGGGACGCGAGCAGTCCCTGCTCCGCCAACCAGGTCCGCGCGAGCTCCGGCGGCATGCCGAGCGCCAGGTTGACGCGCACCGTCAGCACCAGCGCACGCTGCACCACGTGCTCCTCGTCCACGAGCACGAGGGGATCGGCGGCGTCGGCCACCAGGGGCAGGTGCGACGGGGGCTGCGGGAAACCGAGACCGGACAGCGCCGCGAGCGTACGGCGACGAGCCTCGGTGGCCGCGTCGTCGCGCTCACGCCGGGCGTCCCGACCCCGAGACCACCTCACCGTGGAGGGCCGAGGACGCTCGGCCGGTGCGGGTCCAGCAGCTCCGTCACGCCGTGCGCGTCGAGGCCGTCGAGGAGGCCGTCGACCCCCTCCGTCAGCTTCACCTCGAGCTCGTCGGGCAGGAGCGGCAGCATCGCCAGGAAGGCGACGTCTCGACCGTCGTCGGTGCGGAAGGTCCGCGCCTCCTGCGGCAGCCGGATCGGCGGGGCGAGCATGAGGCCGCAGAAGCGGGTGTCGTCGGCGTACGGCTCGGCCGGGTCGCCGTTCGGCAGCGAGTGCCAGGCACCCAGCCAGGTCCCGTACTCGTGCGGGAAGCGGGCGAGCACCTTCAGCGCGCGCACGGGCCAGTAGGAGCGCTCGTCGACCCAGGACGCCTCGTCGACCGGCCAGTCCGGCGGGAGCATGACCATGACCTCGAGCCGGTCCGGCACCTGCCCGCGCAGGTTCTCCGGCACGGTCATCCTGCGATCGGACATGCCCGACGTCGCCAACGTGTGGAACGGCCGACCCTCGCCGGCCGGCACGAGGTGCACGTCGACGTGCACGAGGTCCGACACGATCTCGTGGAACACCGTCTCCACGGGCCCGACCCACTGCTCCAGGTGACGGTCGACGGCGTCCACCGTCTCCGAGCACCCGAGGCCTGCCGGCTCGAACGGTCGCTCCCGCTCCTGGTGGCGGAGGGTCGTCGGGTGCTCCCGACGCCGCGCGCGCCTGCGTCCGAACACGAGCCCTCCGTCCCTCGGTTCTCCCGGCGGGCACGACCCTAGCGTCGCTGCGGTGCCGGATCCAGGGTCAGCGGAACACCTGCACGACGTCGATCGTGCCGACGATGTGCTCGTTCAGCCCGGCGAGGTCCTCGGCAGGTATCCAGTACTCCAGGATGGTGTCGCCGCCCGCCTGCTGGACGTCGTACGCGTCGAGGAACGACGTCTCGACCTCGAAGCGCGTCACGTAGCCCACACCACTCGCCGGCACGGTCCAGTCGCGCGCGATCCGCACGGCGTAGTCCTCGTTCAGGACGGGGTAGAAGATCGGCTGGTCGGGCAGCCGTGGCGGCCACGCGCGCCACCCCGAGGCCTCGACCAGGGCGAGCTCCTGCGGCCCGGTCGGCCTCCAGAGCGTCGTCGTGTCCACCGCGCCATCCTGCCGCAGGACACGGTGGCGGACCCAGCGACGTCCGGCCCGCTCAGTAGTACCAGGGGAACGGCGACCAGTCGGGGTCGCGCTTCTCCAGGAACTGGTCGCGACCCTCCTGCGCCTCGTCGGTCATGTAGGCCAGGCGGGTGGTCTCGCCCATCAGCACCTGCTGGCCGACGAGCCCGTCGTCGATGAGGTTGAAGGAGTACTTGAGCATGCGCTGCGCGGTCGGGCTCTTCGCGTTGATCTTGCGCCCCCACTCCAGGGCGGTCGCCTCGAGCTCGTCGTGCGGGACGGCCCGGTTGACGGTGCCCATGCGGACGCCGTCCTCGGCGGAGTACTCGTCGGCGAGGAAGAAGATCTCGCGGGCGAACTTCTGCCCGACCTGGCGGGCCAGGTACGCCGACCCGAAGCCGCCGTCGAAGCTGCCGACGACGGCGTCGGTCTGCTTGAAGCGGGCGTGCTCGGCCGAGGCGAGGGTCAGGTCGGCGACGACGTGGAGGCTGTGCCCGCCGCCCGCCGCCCAGCCCGGGACGACGCAGATGACGATCTTCGGCATGAACCGGATCAGGCGCTGCACCTCGAGGATGTGCAGCCGCGCGAGGCGGGCCTTGTCGATCGGCGACGGCTCCTCCGCACCCGTGTCGGACCCGGACGCCTCGCCGTCCTCGTACTGGTAGCCGAACCGGCCGCGGATGCGCTGGTCGCCACCCGTGCAGAACGAGCGCTTGCCGTTCTTCTCGCTCGGGCCGTTGCCGGTGAGCAGCACGCAGCCGACGTCGGCCGACGTGCGCGCGTGGTCGAGCACCTGCAGCAGCTCGTCGACCGTGTGCGGGCGGAACGCGTTGAGCACGTCGGGCCGGTCGAACGCGACCCGCACGGTGCCGTGCGCGCGGGCGCGGTGGTAGGTGACGTCGGTGAGGTGCTCGAAGCCGGGCACCTCGTCCCAGGCGGACGGGTCGAAGGTCTCGGACACACCGGGCAGCGCACTCATGGCCGCGAGGCTACTGGTGGGCGGCTGCAGGGCGCGCGTCGGGAATCGGTCACACCCGCGTGACGCGCTCAGATACCGTCGGTATCTTGACGCCATGGCACTGTTCGCCCGCAAGGGCTTCACCGGCAAGGTCCTGCTCGTCACCGGCGCCGCACGCGGCATCGGCGCGGGCGTGGCACGGGCGTACGTGGAACAGGGCGGCAAGGTCGCGCTGCTGGGCCTGGAGCCTGAGCTGCTCGAGGCGCTCGCCGCCGAGCTCGGCCCGGCCGCGGCGTGGTGGGAGGCAGACGCGCGCGACGGTCGCGCGATGACCGAGGCGATCGACGCCGCCGCCGCGCACTTCGGCCGCATCGACCACGTCCTCGCGAACGCCGGCATCGCGTCGTACGGCACCGTCCGCCAGATCGACGAGGCGTCGTTCGAGCGGGTCGTCGACATCAACGTCAACGGCGTCTACCGCACGCTGCACGCGTCGATCCCGCACCTGGAGCGCACCCGCGGGTACGCCCTCGTCGTCGCGTCGCTGGCCGCCTTCACCAACCTCGCGGGGCTCGCGTCGTACAACGCCAGCAAGGCCGGCGCCGAGTCGCTCGCCCTCGCGACCCGCCAGGAGGTCGCCCATCTCGGGATCAAGGTCGGGGTGGCGCACCCGTCGTGGATCGACACCGACATCGTGCGTGGCGCCGAGGCCGACCTGCCGACGTTCAAGCTGATCCGCGGCAAGCTCCCCTACCCCGCCAACAGCACCACCACCCTGGCCGACTGCGTCGACGCGATCGTCGCGGGCCTGCGCCGACGCAAGACCCGCGTGTACGTGCCGCGGGGCGTGCTGCTCGCCAACTGGACGAAGCCGCTGCTCAACTCCCCGGTCGCGTGGCTCTTCATGCGTCCGCAGCTCAAGCGCCACGTGCCCGACCTCGAGCGCGAGGTCGCCGCCCTGGGCCGCTTCCAGCACGCGCACGTCCCCCTCACCGACCCCAAGAAGCCGCTCGAGGAGACCCCCTCCGCCCCCTGACCCACCCCAAGG
>SXGQ01433908.1_pt1 | contig 10352 bp, 13 predicted proteins | sample 3178371 | NCBI WGS metagenome assembly SXGQ01 (sample SAMN11356859, study PRJNA531348) | freshwater metagenome | isolation source: freshwater sample F1-20 | place: China: Fuxian Lake, Yuxi | collected 2017-12-25 | reverse complement strand
GCTGCAACTTTGTCGATGTAGCGGAGACTGCGCTTCAATACTCGCAACAATCCTGTCTTTGCGGCGGCAAGCGTGACAGTAAGTGCAGTTACCAAGAGTGACATGCCAAGCCCGTACATCACGATGCTGATGACGCCAGAAGCAAAGCCATTTGTGCTGATAGAACCAAGAATTGCTGTGGTGAGTAAACCAATAGTGCAACCAATGCTGGCGACCGCATAGCCAATTCCAAAGATGAACATCGCTCTAGTGGAGTGGTCTTTTTGGGCGTTGGGAAGCGATGCGGCAAATGATGGCTTCCACCCAAACAACATGGCGATGCCTAAACCAATCAGTGCGATTCCAATGACAAATCCCGCGTATTTTGCGTTGAGTTCAATCCATTGGGTAAACAGTCGTGAGATTGAACCAACGATGATAAACACCACAAGAAATCCTGATGAAACTGCAGTACTCACGCGCAACGCGCGTTGCAGTGGGGCTCGTGTAACGACCTGGTTTGCGTTGTCAATACCCAAGAAGTACAGCAAATATGCGGGAAGTAAAACGAAACCGCAAGGGTTCACTGCTGCAAGCATGCCCAACATGAAGCTGTAAGCAAAGTTTCCTTCGATCACAATGTCGGCGATCATCATGAAGCAAACCATTGAGAAATCAGCGATTCAAGTTTGTCGGAACTGATTTCACCTGCAACTTGATCAACGATATTTCCACTGCTGTCAATGAATAGGGTGCTCGGTGCAGTAACAATCCCTAGTTCGCGGACAACTGTTCCAGACTGATCAAACACGATGGGATAGTTGATTCCATACTTTTCACCAAAAGTCTTCGCCATTTCCGGAGAGTCGTTCATGTTCAGTCCGATAAAGCGAACGTTGCTATGAGTTTGTTGTGCCTGTGCAAAGGCAGGAATCTCACGCCGACAGGGTTCGCACGTGGAGTACCAAAAGTTGAGAATGATTGGCGAGCCAACAAAGCTCTGGAGAGCGATGGTGTTTCCTTCGAGGTCGGTGACGTCCACATTGGGTAGTTGCTTGCCAACAACTAGATCGTTTGTGTCGAGTGATGGGTAGGGGACTTCGCCTGGAGTGGTCATCTGGGCATCAATTTCTGGCTCGCTGCTTACGCTCCATGCCCATCCGCCCACTGCGCTGAACACGAGGATTGCGACGGTGATACGAAGGCGGGAACGAACGAAAGGCACAGAAGCAGGTTACCGATGGTGCTGAACCGCTTCGGAGCGCTGCTTCTGTGCCTTTTGAACGCTTGAACGTACGTGGGGGTTATGCAACGAGATGTGCGGGAATAGGAACTTCCTGAACGGCGGTGACTCGTATCGACTTGGTCACTGGTCTGCCTCGTGGACGCTTGGTGGCACATACCCGACCCTCTTCGAGTAATTCACCACCCCAGACACCCCACGGCTCGCTGCGCTCTAATGCACCGCTGAGACAGTCAGCCTTTGATGTGCATGTTGAACAAATTGCTTTCGCACGTTGAATGTCTACGAACTCTTCCGAGAAGAACAAGTACGACAATGTGCCATTGCCGTCGCTGCAGCGCTGTGCAGACAACATGAAGATGTCGTCTTCGTGTTCGAGTGTGATGGTGGTCATTGCTCTTGCCTTTCTGTGTTGGATTGATTGGCTTCACGTCGGAAAACGCTCAGGGGGGAAATAAAAAAGCCGCTGGGATTTTTCCCAGCGGCCTCTTGGCGTTTTCCGACGTGAAATCTGTTACGTCGGGACTCCTAAGAGGCCTTTGGCCGGACGCTTCGTGAAACCTTTGGTAAATTTCGCGACTCCGGCCTGCATATAAAACCAGCGTGACGCATTGGCGTTCACGGTTGTCACGGTCGCATACGCACGCGAGTCAGCATTAACTGCCGACAGACGTGAAGCGAGATTGCGTAACAACATGGACTTGTAGCCAACCATGCCAAATTGCAAATAGCAAGCGATTTAACGCGAGTGCCACGAAGTCCAATGCTGGATAGGGTCAGAGAGCATGTGGAGGCCTCAAGAACCCGTACCTTTGCCGGAGTCGGGCAGGACTTTTTCCACCACCCGCCGTGTGCGATTGGGCGATGTCACCCCAAAGGGTCGGCTGCGTTTAGACGCGACTGCTCGGTACCTGCAGGACATTGCCAACGACGACGCGGTAGATGGCAACTATCCAGACATTCATGGTTGGGTGGTGCGTCGCACAGAAATGTGGGTGTATCAATTCCCTACGTACATGACCGACATCTCATTAACCACATGGTGTGGTGGATATGGGTCGCATTGGGCAGAACGTCGAACACACATTGTTGGCGCGGATGGCGCGCGCATCGAGACTGCTGCGTTGTGGGTGCACGTGAACATGCAGACCTTGAAGCCAGAACCACTTCCAGAAGGCTTCATCCCCTTAATTGCAGAGTCGAGTGGCGGCCGAAAGGTGCGCTCAAATTTTGTTATCGGAAAGTCACTTCCCGAGTTAACAGCGCTTGATGCAACAAGTGACCCATGGCCAGTTCGATTCGCGGACATGGATGCAGTTGGCCACATGAACAATGCTTCGTACTGGATTGCAGCTGAAGAGTATTTGTCAAAACATGGTGAACTCCGCGCACCAATGCATGCTGTAGTTGAACATCACCTGTCTGTTGACCCAGGAAATGACATTCGCTTGGTAACGCAACGCATTGATGACCGAGTGGTCATTCGCCATGTTTTGGGTGGAGATGCTGTTGCTGCGGTGACGCAGCTAGTGAAATTGCCTCAGTAGTTACGAGACGCGAACGTATTCGCGTACACCATTGCGAACGGTAAACGAAAATTCACCAGCAAGTCGCAAGTGTTCAAGGTGCGCAAACGTTTCACTGTCGGCCATGGTGCCTTGCGCGCGAGGCGAAAAAAGGTGGCCAGAAAACTCTGTCACGGTAGTCGGTCGGTCGAGTTCTGCTGCAGCAGTTCGCAATTTTTCAAGCCGACCTAGATGGTGCTCTTTGATTTGTTCGCAGCGAGTTGCAATGTCGGCAAACGGTTTTCCGTGAGCGGGTAAACAAATGCCTACTTGTGATCCAAACGCACCAACTTTGTCAAGCGAATTGAAAAAGCCCGCTAGCGGGTCGGGGTACTTGCTCATGCCAGAAATGTGTGGAGTAATCGTTGGCAGCACGTGGTCGCCGCACAGCATGACACCGGTGTCTGCATCAAACAAGCACAAATGATCTTCAGTGTGTCCAGGGGTGTGAATAGCCATCCACTTGCGCCGTGCCAGCAAAATGTATTCCCCTTCAGCAAGTCGCACGGTTGGTTGTGGAACTTTGAACAGTTGAGGCAACACGCGAAATGCGTTGTAATACATTTTGCGACGGAGTGGCAGTTGGTATCCGGGGCCACCCCAAGGTGTTTCACCTGTTCCTCGTTTGTGTCGGGCTGCAATCTCCACATCCACATCGTCGGGTTCGTTTGGGTCGAACCACAGACGGAAGCTTCGGTGGGTAATGATGTCAGCCCCCGTGGCGGCGCGCAGGCGGGCGGCACCCCCGAAATGGTCGGGATGGCTGTGTGTGACCACGATGGAGTGAACGCGCTTCAGAGGTACTCCTAAGGCTCGTAAACGGGCGTTAATTGCCCTCCAGTTGGCCTTTCCAGGCAGTCCTGGATCAACCACGGCAACCCCTCGCTCGTCCTCAAAGACGTACATGTTTACGTGGCCGAGGCCAGGCATATCGATGGGCAATTGGGTGCGGTAGATGCCCGTTGAGACTTCGGTAATTTCATCCGTTGCCGGAACTTGTTCCTGCTTGGTGAACGTTGGCTTGGACATCGCTGTCCACAGTAGTTGGGTTACTCAGGTTTTAACGGAGTGAACACACGCTCACGGTAAAACGCCAACTCATTGACGCTGGCGCGGATGTCGTCTAAAGCTCGATGTGTTCCACCTTTGTTCGGACGCTCAAGACTAAGTTTTGGATACCAGCGACGAGCAAGTTCCTTAATTGTTGACACATCAACTGATCGGTAATGCAAATAGTTCTCGATCTCGGGAAGATACTTCGCGAGGAAGCGACGATCGGTGCCGATTGAATTTCCACACAACGGAATCGTGCGCGCTTCTGGAACGTGTTGTCGAATGAACTCCAAAGTTGCTGCGCCAGCTTCTTCCAATGTGATGGTGCTCGACTTAATGGCCTCAAGCAAACCCGACTTGGTATGCATGTCGACCACAATTTGGTTCATGCGAGCCAGCACTTCGTCTGACTGATGAATCACCAGATCAGGGCCTTCGGCGATGATGTTCAAATCGTCATCGGTAATGATTGTGGCGATTTCCACGATGACATCGGTTTCAGGCTCAAGGCCAGTCATTTCGAGGTCCATCCACACCAGCACGCCATGCAATCTAGGCGTAATCTCGTGCAATGTCTAAAAGTGAGATTGGTGTCCAGATCCAACGGTTAGATCCTGATTTACCGTTACCGGTGCCAGCACATCTTGGCGACGCCGGACTCGATTTGTATGCGCGCGAAGATGCAGTCATTCCTGCGCGCGGTGGCAGGTTGCTGATGCCAACTGGTGTTGCAGTTGCGATTCCACATGGATACATGGGTCTTGCAGTTCCACGCAGCGGACTTGCACTACAGCACGGCATCACATTGGTGAACACACCAGGAATCATTGACAGCGGTTATCGAGGTGAATTGAAAGTGGTCATGATCAACACCGACCCAGATCGTGATTATGAAGTGAAACGTGGAGACCGCGTGGCGCAGTTGATTATTTCTCGCTATGACAATGTGACGTGGACCGAAGTAACAGAATTAAGTGGTTTTGATCGCGGTGGTGGATTTGGCCACTCTGGTCGCTAATTAGCGCGCAGATGGCCCGCGACTGAGCAAAACACCAGTCGATTCGTACTGGATAATCTCCGCCATATCAATGCCGGCAATGTCGTGAAAAACGTGGTGATTGTCTTCGCCGCGATATTTCACGATGCCCTGTGTGGTGGTATCTGAACCAGAAAAATGCCACGGACTATTTGGAATGCGCACCGTTGAATCACCGCGGTCGCTCACGTTGATGATTGCGTTTCGTTCTGTAGCCCAATCGGTGGCTGCAACCTCAGCAACACTGCGCAGTCGACCAACGGCCAACTGATTCTTTGCCAAGCGTCGCTCAATTTCGTCGGTGTCGGGAACGGTAAGTGCCCATGCGCGTAACAAGTCCATCAACGCTGCAAAGTTTTCTAGTCGCTCTGGTATATCGGTGAAGCGGGGGTCATTCAACAACTGTGGTTGTTCCATTGCTGCAACGAAATAGTCAAACGTTCCGCGTTCTGCAGGATGACCGCTGACCACAACTTGCGAACCATCAGCAACGGTGAGCACGGGGTAGTCGGCTGGTTGAAACGAACGAATGGATCCTGGCGGCACCGGCTTGTCCCACAACTGATTATGTGCGTGTTCGTTTACGTACAACATGGTTTCTGCCATGGAGATGTCTATGTATTGACCAACACCTGTGTGCTCGCGTTGATACAGGGCAGCAAGAATTGCTGAGGATGCTTCAAGTGCGGTGTACACATCGCCGTGACTGTGCGGATCGTTTGCATGTTCCCGCCGCTGCGCATCGCCTTGATGTTTGGTGATTCCAGTTTCGGCGTTCACAACCGGTGCATATGCGCGACGATTTTGCCACGGACCAGATGCTCCATAACCACTAATTGAAGCAACGATGAGGCGACTGTTTGCTTCCATCATGCGTTCAGTACTGAGACCAAGTCGGTTCATGACACCAGGACGGAAGTTTTCCACCACAACATCACAAAATGGAATCAGGCGCATGATGAGGTTTGACGCTTCAGGCTTCGACAAGTCAAGCGAAACGTTTTGCTTGCCAATGTTTTGCTGAATGAAATAGCTCGACAAGGAATTCACTCGTGGCTGAGCAAAACGCGTGAGGTCGCCTTCTGGTGGTTCAACCTTGATGACTTCTGCACCCAAGTCGGACAACATACGCGTGGCATGTGGGCCCGAGAGTACACGGGTGAAATCGAGTACGCGAATACCCTCGAGCGGGCGTTTGCCCCCTGTTTGCTGGGTATTTGTGCCTCTAGTCAAGGGTGACGCCAAGGGTGCGTAGCGCAAGTGACGAGTACACGGACATGCCGGTGATCATCGCGTCTTCTTCAAACATCACGCGGTTCGAGTGGTTTGGTGCAGCGGTACGGAAGTCTTTGTTGTGTGGTGTGCCACCAAGGAACACCATTGCACCAGGCTTCTTTTCCAATACGTAACTGAAATCTTCTGCACCCATTACTGCGTGTGGCATTCGCACAGCAGCAGTGTTACCGACAATTGCTTCGGCAACATCGAGTGCAAAATCTGCAGATGGTCCGTCGTTCACCGTGACGGGGTAACCGAGTACCACTTCAACGGTTGCTTCCATGTCGTGTGCGGCAGCAATACCTTCCGCAACGCGCTTAATGCCATCGTGCACTTTCTTACGTGTTGCTGCACTCATTGCGCGAATCGTTCCTTCAACTCGGGCTACTTCTGGAATGACATTCGTTGCTGTTCCTGCAATCAACTTGGTGACCGTGATAACTGCTGGGTCCCAAATTTCAATTCGTCGAGTGATAAATGCTTGTAGAGCGGTCACTATTTCACAGGCAACAGGAACAGGGTCAAGTGTGCGGAATGGTTCTGACGCGTGACCGCCCTTACCTTTCACTTCAATGCGCAATACATCGCTTGACGCCATGATGGGGCCGCCCTTGGTGCCAATGAATCCCGCAGGCAAAGAGGACGTGATGTGCAATGCGTACGCAGCAGTAAGTGGTGAGTCGCTGCCATCGCGGTTCGGGCCAACATCGAGTATGCCCTCATCCAACATGTACTCAGCACCACCGTACCCTTCTTCGCCAGGTTGAAACATGAACAGCACTCGGCCAGGAAGTGTTGCCTTGCGTTCGCTCAACATTTTTGCTGCACCAGCGAGCATGGCAACGTGCGTGTCGTGTCCACATGCATGCATGACGTTGTCCACTTTTGATGCGAAATCAAGTCCTGTGTCTTCAGGCATGGGAAGCGCATCCATATCGCCTCGCAACATCACGGTCGGGCCCGGCTTGTCACCAGTCAACATTGCGGCGATACCGCTTGTTGTTTTGTGCAGAGTGATGTCGAGTGGAAGTCCGTCGAGTGCTTCTAAAACGCGCTCGCGGGTTTTCGGAAGATCAAGACCAATTTCAGGCCACGTGTGGAGATCGCGGCGAATTGAACGCGCGTATTCAAGCAATCCTGCGGCTTGCTGTTGAACGCCAGTTGCCCTGCCGTGACGCTCGATTGCGGGCTGTGAAAGAGGTGTTGTAGCCATAGGGCAATGGTACGCAACGAAGGCGAATTGTTTACGATGGGTGCATGCTGACCGTGGAATTCACCATTGAACCATTCATCGAAGGTGCGCCAGGGGTGCATGTGACAGCAGCAGTTGCCGCAGTTGAACAACGAGGTCTGATTGTTGAATTTGGGCCGTTTGGATCGTCGTTCTCGGTGCCGAAATCGGAGTTGCCTGAAGCGATAGCCGACTTGATGCGTGCTGCATATGCAAATGGTGCAACCTTTGTGAGTGTTGACGTTGGGTCCATTGAGGACTCACACGCATGACGGTTCCTCATGATCACCCAGTAGTTGTTGCCGCGCAACCGCTTATTAATGCCGTTGGGGCGACATTGATTGCGCGTGAAAGCATTACTGCGGGAGATATTGAGCTGAAGTGGGAGGGTGCTGTTGTTGCCGGAATCAGGTTGCCGCCTCTGCACGGCGCACTTGATCGAATTATTGAAGTCGTCGAGCGCGACCTGGGTAACAAGCTGTCAGAACTTTCGCGCAACGACAAGCAAAAGGCAATCCGTCTACTTGACGAGCAAGGCGCGTTCATCCTGCGTCGTGCGGTAGAAGATGTTGCAGATGCAATGAAGGTGTCGCGTATTACGGTGTACAACTACTTGAACGCACTGCATCGATAACTATGTTTGATGTTGTTGCATTTGATGCAGATGACACGCTGTGGTTTAGTGAGGATTCATTTCGCAAATATGAAACACAATTCGTTGACACCGTTGCGCCATACGTTCCTGTAGGAGTAGACATCAAGGCAGCACTTATTGCCACAGAGCGGAAAAACATTGACGCGTATGGCTATGGAGTGAAATCGTTCGGGCTCTCTTCAATGGAAGCGGCAATCACACTGTCAAATGGTGAAATACCTTCGTATGAACTGCAAAAAATTCTGCATGGAGTTCGCGAGCATCTCACTGAACCGGTCCGATTATTCGATGGAGTTGCAGAAGTACTCGCTGAAGTGAGTTCACAATTTCGCACTATTTTGATTACTAAAGGTGATCTTGCTCACCAAACACGAAAAGTGGAAACCAGTGGCTTAAGCCATCATTTCGATCATGTAGAAATTGTGTTGGAAAAAGATCCGGCTACTTACGCACATGTGTTGAAGAGCCTTGACATCAACCCACAGAACTTTTGTATGGTGGGCAATTCCATGAAGAGTGACATTCTTCCGGTGATTTCTATTGGCGGGTTTGGAGTGTATGTGCCGTACGAAATTTTGTGGGAACTTGATCACGCCGAACACCCAACCGCAAATGCTGATCGCTATGTGGAACTAGAGACGCTCAGTTTGGTGCCTGAGTGGTTGTCGCAGCAGCACAAATAGCGAGTACTTACAGCTTTCTGAGGTGTACTTCGGTCACGCGGTGATCTGCGCCTTTTTGCATAACCAACGATGCACGTGAACGCGTCGGAGCAATGTTTTCACGTAAGTTCTTGCCGTTAATTTCTTTCCAAATTCCACGAGCCACTGCTTCGGCTTCATCGTCGCTAAGTGAAGCAAAGTTATTGAAGAAACTCTCTGGGTTTTGGAACACGGTTTGGCGCAAGGCAAAGAATCGTTCGACGTACCAATTCTCTACATCGTGCTCATTTGCGTCAATATAAATAGAAAAGTCAAAGTAGTCACTCACGAACTCTGCCGAGTCAGTTCCTACTTGCAAGACGTTCAATCCTTCAACAATCAAAATGTCGGGACGATTAATAATCACGCTGTCACCTTGAACGATGTCGTAGACCACGTGGCTGTACACGGGTGCAGCAACATCGCTTGAGCCGGCCTTCACTTCGCGTAAAAACTGCACTAAGCGCTTAGTGTCATAACTTTCAGGGAAACCCTTCCGGTTCATGATTCCTCGCTCGTTTAACACTGCATTGGGGTGAAGGAACCCATCGGTGGTGATCAGTTCAACGCGTGGGTGCTCTGGCCAACGTGTAAGAAGAGCCTGCAAAATACGGGCAGAAGTGCTCTTTCCCACTGCCACACTGCCCGCAATACCGATGACGTAAGGCATCTTTGGCGCAATGGCACCTAAGAACGTTGCCGAAACGCGGTGTAAGTTTTGTGTAGCACTGACATACAAATTCAAGAGGCGAGTAAGTGGCAAGTACACAGCAACCACTTCTTCAAGGTCAATGCGGTCATTAATTCCGCGGAGGGCTTCAAGATCACGTTCGTGCAATGTGAGAGGTGTTTGAGCACGCAACTCTGCCCAATCGTGGCGATCAAATCGCAAATATCGGTCTACGTCAATGGCATCAATCATGAGTGAGTTACCTCAAGACTATTAACGATTCCAGGGTGCAAACGGTGAAGCGGCACCAGTACCGCCAGTCAATACATCAACACCGGTTTCAGTAACCAACACAGTGTGTTCAAATTGTGCGGTTCGCTTGCCGTCTGCAGTCACAGCAGTCCAGTCGTCTTTCCACATGCGGTGCTGGTAAGTGCCGAGTGAAATCATCGGCTCAATCGTGAATGTCATACCAGGTCGCATGATGGTGTTGTTGCTCTTGTCGTAGTAGTGCAACACCTGAATATCGGTGTGGAATTGCTCGCCAATTCCGTGGCCAATAAAGGCACGAATAACGCCCATTTGGTCTTGTTTCGCTCGTGTTTCGATGGCTTTACCAATGTCGCTCAATGGGCGACCAGGCACTACGGCTTCAATTCCACGCCAAATGCATTCTTCGGTAATGGAAATGAGATCGTGACTTTCTTTGTCAATTTCGCCAACGGCAAATGTTGCATTTGTGTCGCCGTGAACGCCATTCATGTAGCACGTGACATCAAGGTTAATGATGTCGCCTTCTTGCAGAACACGTGAATCGGGAATGCCGTGGCAAATCACTTCATTTACCGATGTGCACACGCTCTTTGGATATCCCGAATAATTCAGTGGACTTGGGTACGCACCGCGCTCGATGCACAAGTTGTGCACGTATACATCAATGT
>SXGQ01182501.1_pt1 | contig 10352 bp, 11 predicted proteins | sample 3178371 | NCBI WGS metagenome assembly SXGQ01 (sample SAMN11356859, study PRJNA531348) | freshwater metagenome | isolation source: freshwater sample F1-20 | place: China: Fuxian Lake, Yuxi | collected 2017-12-25 | reverse complement strand
GGCTTTCTTGCCTGGATCCGGCGGTTTCCGCTTTTGCGGTGAATCGTCGAGGCGACTCCTAACCGAACGACCAGTCACAATACACCGCATGGACGCCACGACCCCCGGGAGGAGGTATGGCGGTGTCTCGGCAGAGGAACGCAGGCGCGAGCGCAGGGAACGACTGCTCACCGCCGGACTGGACCTCCTCGGGACCCGCGGCTACGCGCAGACCACGGTCAGCGACGTCCTCGAGCGCGCGGGTTTGACCTCGCGCTACTTCTACGAGCACTTCGAGAACCGCGAGGCACTGCTGAAGGCCGTGTACGACGAGGTCGTCACGCGTGGCTACGGCGCGTCGGCGCGGGCACTGCAGCGCCACGACGGCGACCCGCTGACGGTGTCGGTCCCCGCGCAGCTCGAAGCGTTCTACGAGGTCGTCGTCGACGACCCGCGGCTGGCCCGCATCCTCTTCATCGAGGCCGTGGGCGTGAGCCCCACGATGGAGACCCACCGCCGGGCCGTGATGCGGCGCATCGCGGCGGCGCTGTCGGCACGGCTGGCGATGCGCGCCGGCCGGGGCGAGATCCCCGAGCGCGACTTCTACGCGATCACGATCGGGATGCTCGGCGCGATGCACGAGCTGATCGCCGACCACCTGCATCCGGGTGGGATCAGCCGGGATGGGGCGCTGCGGGAGTCGGAGCGGCTGGCGCTCGCGACGTTGCGGTAGAGCCCGGTCGCGACGCGGCGGGATCCCTCCGTCCCCCGCTCTACGCTCGCGTGGATGCCCACCGCGTTCGTACTCGCCGGCGGCGCCTCCCTCGGCGCCATCGAAGCCGGCATGGTCGAGGCGCTCTACGAGCGCAACATCGCGCCGGACTACCTCGTCGGCGCGTCCGCCGGAGCGCTGAACGCCGCGTTCCTGGGCGGGCGGGACACGACCGTCGCCACCGCCCACGAGCTCCAGGCGATCTGGCGCAACCTCAAGCGCGACGAGGCGTTCCCCCGCCGGCTGCGGATCCTCATCGGCGGGGCGATCGGGCGGCGCAACCACTTCTTCCCCAACGACGGCCTGCGCGACCTCATCAGCCAGAAGCTCGCGCACGGGCGGATCGAGGACCTGCCGATCGACGTCGGCATCGTGGTCTGCGACCTGCTCTCCGGGGAGGAGAAGCTCCTCGAACGCGGTCCGATCCTCGACGCGACGCTGGCCAGTTCCGCGATCCCCGGGGTCTACCCGCCGGTCGCCATCGACGGGCGGCCCGCGATCGATGGGGGCGTGGCGAACAACACGCCGATCACCCACGCGATCGAACGCGGCTGCGACCGCATCTACGTGCTGCCGACCGGTGTCAGCCTTGAGCTCGATGAGCCGCCCCGCGCGGCGATCGGCATGTTCATGCAGGCCGCCGCGATGCTGCTGCACCAGCGGCTGCGTTTCGAGATCGAGGCGCTGCGCGACCAGGCCGAGCTCATCGTCCTGCCGCCGCCGTGGCCGCTCGACGTGCTGCCGACGGACTTCTCCCGCGCCGACGAGCTCATCACGCGGGCACGAGCGGACGCACGCGAGGCGCTGGACAGCGCGCACCCCGACGAGGCGTCGACCGACATGGCGCTGCGCCGGATGACCCCCGACGACTGACGCGGTACCGTCGAGGCGGTGGAGGTCGTCCGGCTCAGCGAGCGCGCGTGGCGGGCGCGCGAGGACGCGCACGCCGCACGGGTCGACGCGCTGACGGCCGGGCACCGGGAGCGACGCGCCGCCGGCGAGCGCCATCCCGTGCAGGACTTCCTGTTCGACTACTACGGTCAGACCCCGTCGCGGCTGCGGCGCTGGCATCCCGGTCCCGGGGTCGTGCTCGAGGGCGCCGCGGGAACGCCCCGGGCACGGTGGACGCACTACGCCAGCGAGGACGGCGACGTGTGGCTGGACACCGGCGCGTTCGCCGACGCGCGCGGCACGTCGCTGGCGTTCACCCGCCGCATCCTGGAGGCGACGCTCGCACGGCCGATCCAGACCGGCTGCCTGGGCCTGCACGAGTGGGCGATGGTCTACCGCCAGCCCGCCGAGCGGCGCCACGCGAGCTGGCCGCTGCGCCTCGGGGCGGCCGGGACCGACGCGGTCGTCGAGTCCCACACCCTGCGCTGCACGCACTTCGACGCGTTCCGGTTCTTCACCGACGACGCCGTGCCGCGCAACGCGGCGCCCCTGAGCCGCGCCACCCAGGTCGCCGACGAGCAGCCGGGCTGCGTGCACGCGGGGATGGACGTCTACCGGTGGGCGTTCAAGCTGTCGCCCGCGGTGCCCAGCGAGCTCGTCGCCGACGCCTTCGAGCTGGCCGCCGAGCTGCGCACGCTCGACATGCAGGCCTCGCCGTACGACCTGACCGCGCTGGGCTACGAGCCCGTCCGGATCGAGACGCCGGACGGCAAGCGCGAATACGCGGCCCGGCAGTCGGCGTTCGCCGAGCGCGCGAACGCGCTGCGTCGGCGGCTGCTCACGGCGGTCGACGCGGTCGACGCCGCCGCGCGTCACGCGCCCGTGTAGGTCTCCCCCGCGGCGGACACCAGCCACAGGACGGTGAGCGCCGCCGTGACGCCGGCCGCGAGCATCGCGATGCCCCGCGCCGGCATCCACCGGCGCAGCGCGAGCGCGACGAAGAGCGCGTAGGCGGGCAGCACGGGATGCAGGTAGCGCGGCTTGAGCAGGTCGAACTGACCGGCCAGCAGCACGAACGCGAGTGCCGCGCAGGTGAGCAGCAAGGGGGCGACGAGGAATGCGAGCGCGCGGCCCAGCCGTGCGGGCGGGCGCAGCGCCACGAGCACCGGCGGGACGAGGATGACGACGGCGGCGATCAGGTCCCGTCCGGCGCGCCAGCCGCCGGACAGGTAGCGGTACCACCACTCCTCCGGCAGCGCACCCCCGAAGACGAGCTTCGCGCCGCGCCACAGATCGCCGGTGCCGTAGGTCTTCCCGGTCGGGTTGAGGACCGGCTCCTGCATGTCCCGCGCCAGGTCGTTCGCGGTCAGCGCGCCGTAGCGGTGCAGGTTCCACGCCAGCCACGGGGCCAGCAGCAGCACCGGTGCGGCCAGCGCCTCCGCTGCCCACGGGAGGGTGATCGCGCCGCGCCGCCACAGCACCCACGCCACGCCGGCGAGCAGCGGCGCGAGCACGGCGAGTTCCACCCGCGTGAGCAGCGCCAGCCCGAGCACCACGCCCGCCGCGAGCAGCCGCCGGGCGTCGGCGCGCTGCAGCGCGTCCCAGGACAGCAGGACGACCGCGATGGCCAGCGGCAGCGCGAGCGCCGCGTTGGAGATCGTCACGTTGCGGACTACGACGGCGGGCAGCAGGAACACGCAGAGCGCGAGGGCGAACGCGGCGGGTGCGGCGAGCTCGTCGTCGTCCTCGTCGAAGACCCGCCGCGCGAGCAGCCAGGTCAGCCAGACGGCGAGCCCGAGCAGCGCCAGGCCGGCTGCGCGCAGGACGCGCACGGTCGCCATCCGTTCTCCCCCGGCCGCCGTGACCGGTGCAAGCAGGACGTAGTACAGCGGTGGCTGGAAGGCCTCGTAGGACTGCCCGGCCAGGCCGAGCTGCGCGGGATTCCCGGCCTGGCCGCCGAGGGCCAGGGCGCCCGGCGAGACGAGGTCCTCCTCCAGCACCGGCAGCCGACCGTCCTGCCCGACGGTGAGGACGTAGTCGAAGTGCGGGAGCTCGTCGACGAGCGCCCAGACCGGGAAGCGCACGACGGTGGTGAGCCCCGCGACGGCGAGGATCAGCAGCTGGACGGCGATGAGCCAGGCGACGGGCGAACGGCGCACGTGCCGGAGCGTCGCAGGCGACCCGGCGGGCGTCAGCCCTGCGAGGACTCCACCGGCGGCGCGCCCTCGGGCTGCCACCCCGGCCCGTGGTACATCAGCCCGAACCGCGCGCGCCACCCCGGCGCCCGCCGGATGTCGTGCCACAGCGCGATGTACTCGTGGAACGCGACCTGCACCGGGTTGTGCGTCTCGATGTTCTTCGTCAGCCCGTACCGGACCCGTTCGCCCTCGGGCTCGTACGTGCCGAACAGGCGATCCCAGATGATGAGGATGCCGCCGTAGTTCTTGTCCAGGTACTGCTCGTTGGAGCCGTGGTGCACGCGGTGGTGGCTCGGGGTGTTCAGCACCGCCTCGGCCCAGCGCGGCAGGCGCCGGCCGCGCTCGGTGTGGATCCAGACCTGGTAGATCAGGCTCCAGCTCTGGGCGAGCAGGATCATCCACGGCGGGAAGCCCATGAGCGCGAGCGGCAGCCAGAAGGGGAAGTACGTCATGGGCACCCAGGTCTGCCGCAGCGCCGTCGACAGGTTGTAGTGCTGCGAGCTGTGGTGCACGACGTGGCTGGCCCAGAACACGCGGCTCTCGTGCGACACGCGATGGAACCAGTAGTACGCGAGATCGTCGGCGAAGAACAGCAGCACCCACGCCCACCAGTCCGACGGGCTGATCCGCAGCGGCGTCAGCTCATACAGCGCCGTGTAGACCAGGACGACGACGAGCTTCCAGCCGACGTTGATGATCACGTTGCCGATGCCCATCGTGATGCTCGTGCGGGTGTCGACGACGTCGTAGCCGATGAGCTCGACGTGCTCGTCCTCGACGTGGCGGAAGCTCAGCCACTCCAGGGCGAGCAGCAGGATGAAGAACGGGAACGCGTAGTAGAGGACCTCGGCCATCAGGGCTCCTCGAACTGGACGCGCAGCGATTCGGCGGTGGCGATCGTCCGGTCGAGCATCTGACGGGCGGCGGCCGCGGCGCGCTGCTCGTCGCCGCCGGCGATGGCGTCGGCGATCGCGCGGGCGGCGTCGACGTCCGTGACCTCCGACGCGTAGACCTCGCCGCTGACGCCCGCGCCGTGGCGCGCGGCCACGAGGCTGTTGAACGCCAGGCGATACGCGAGGTTCCCGCTGCCCATGACGATGCGCATCCAGAGGACCTCGTAGATGCGCAGTTGCTCCTCGTAGTCCTCGGCGGCGGCCATGTCGTCGATGACGGCGGGCAGGCCCGCGCGCAGGTCGGCGGCCCCCTCGCGGGCGCACAGCCGGGCGGCGTCGGTGCCGATGCTCGCGCGCATCTCCGCGACGCTGCGCAGCGTGCGGAAGCGCGCCGCGCCCTCGAGCAGCGGGGCGACGTCGCCGAGGAGGTCGAGGCCGCCGTAGGTCTGCCAGTCCAGGACGCGGGTCGCGCCGCCCTGGCTGACGACGACGAGGCCGGCCTGCTGGAGGCGCTTGATCGCCTCGCGGACCGCGTGGCGGTTGACCCCGAGCCGGTCGCTGAGCGCCCGCTCGGAGGGCACGGCCTCGCCCGGCTGTAGCTCGCCGCTGAGGATGTCGCGGCGCAGCCGGTCGTGGACCTCGTCGGATCGCAGCGGGCGGCGCGCGATCGGCGCGGCGGCGGTGGGGTCGGGCGTCTCGGGCATCGTGGAGAACCTCGGTCGACAACTGGTCCAACCAGTTGGCCATATATGGACAGTAGCGCACGACCCGCGGGCCGTCCACGGCGCAGCCTGCCACGATCCGTAGTCCTCCGGGAGGCGTTTGAGGGTCCGCCCCGTTGGCGCATCCGTGCACCGGGCGCACACTCCCTCTATGGAGCAGCACGCGCACCAGCCCCGGGTGGTCATCGCAGGCGGCGGCGTCGGTGCCGTGGAGGCCGCGCTCGCGGTACGAGCGCTCGCCGGGCCCACCCCCACGATCGACCTCATCAGCCCGAACGGCACGTTCGTCTACCGGCCGATGGCGGTCACCGAGCCCTTCGGCGGGACGCCCTACGCCGAACTGGACCTGGAGGATCTCCACCACAGCCACGACGTGCGCCGCATCGACGATGCCGTCGCCTCGGTCCGTGCCGAGGACCGCATCGTCGTCCTGCGCAGCGGCGAGGAGGTCTCCTACGACGCGCTCGTCGTCGCGATCGGCGCGACCCCGCGCGCGTGGCTCGACGGGGCGGTGACGTTCGCCGGCAGGCCGGACGTCGAGGCGGTCCGCGGGGTCCTCGACGGGGTGCGCGCCGGCGACGTCGAGGAACTCCTCTTCGCCTCACCCCCAGGTGCGAGCTGGACGCTGCCGCTCTACGAGCTGGCCCTCCTCACCGCCGCGTGGATCGCCGACGAGGGGTTGTCGGACATCCGCCTGTCGCTCGCCACCGCAGCCGACCAACCGCTCGGCGAGTTCGGCCCGAGCGCCTCGCGCACCGTGCGCGACATGCTCGGCGACCGCGGCGTGCGGTTCCTCGACACCCAGGTCACGGGCTATGACCACGCCATGGTCACGCTGGCCGGAAGCCGTGCCGTGCGCGCCGACGCCGTCATCACCATGGCCGAGCTGACGGGCAACCCGCTCCCCGGGCTCCCGGCCGACGACGACGGCTTCATCCCCGTCGACGACCTGATGACCGTCCACGGCGCCGAGGGCATCTGGGCCGTCGGGGACGCGACGACGTTCCCCATCAAGCAGGGTGGGCTCGCCGCGCAGGAAGCCGACACGGCGGCCTCCGTCATCGCGGGTCGCTTGGGCGCGCCGGTCGAGCCGCTGCCCTTCCAGCCGGTGCTGCGCGGCATGCTGCTCACCGGCGTGACCTCCGCCTACCTGCGCGGGGACGGCGTCGCCAGCGAGACGGCGTTCTCCCCGCTGTGGTGGCCGCCGACGAAGCTCGCGGGCCGGTACCTCGCGCCGTACCTCGCCGACCGCCACGAGCTGGACCCCTCCGCGCGCGAGCTCGAGGACCGTCACCCGGTGCGGCACGCGGGCAAGGAGCGCGAGGAGATGCGCCGCCTCGCCGTGGAGTTCGCCGAGGCTGACGCGTTGTGGGGCGACTACGAGAGCGCGCTGCGCTGGCTGCGCACCCTCGAGTGGATCGACGGCGTGCTGCCCGCGCAGCAGGCCGAGCTCAGGGCGCGATGGGAGCTGGAGCTGGCGACCCGTTGAGCGGCGCCGTCTCCGGGCGCGCGCAGACCGCGCCCTCGCTGTAGCCCTCCGAGCCGATCCCCAGCGCCCAGTTGAACCGGGCGCGGTACTGCTCGACGGCGATCGCGCCGCACAGCTCGACGACCTGCTCGTCGGTGAGGTGCTCGCGCAGGTCCTCGATGAGCTGCTCGGGGACCTCGACGGGCGTGCGGGTCATGCCGACGGCGAGGTCGAGCACGAGTCGCTCGAGGTCGTCGAAATGCGGGCTCTCGCGGTACCGCGGCAGGTCGAGCAGCTGCTGCTCGGTGACACCGTGCTCGCGGCCGATCCACGACCCGATGTCGATGCAGAACTCGCAGCCCGTCATCGCCGCGGCCTTGACGGACGCCAGCTCCTTGAGGCGGAACTCGACCTTCGAGGCCTTGTCGAGCCCCATCTCCATGCCGAGGTAGCTGCGGTAGATCTGCGGATGGCGCGCGGCGACGCGCATGGGCTCGGGCACCTTGCCGGCGAACCGCCGGCGGGCCATCGCGAAGGTCAGCCGCGTGAGCGGGCGGCGCGTGGTGACGGGGACGGGTTCGATGCGGGCCATGGGACGCTCCGGGTGGTTCGGGTCTGGGACAGCAGCCAGGCCGCGAGGGCGACCTGGGCGACGAAGCCGCCGAGCGACAGGACGTTGTCGACCGTCGCGTAGCTGCCGGTGGTGGTCAGGTGGTAGGCGAAGTGGGGCAGGCTGGCGGCGAGGAACGCGAGCAGCGCGGCCTGCACGATGCGGCGTTCGAGCAGGACCGCGGCGGCGATGAGGACGACGGCCATGCCGAGCTGCGCGGCGCCGACGTCGCGGGCGAGGTGCTCGTCGTACACGCCGACGGGCGGCAGCCAGGAGCGGCCGAGGCCGGGGAAGTCGTCGTAGAAGCCGCGCGGGGCGAGCAGCATCCACAGCGCCTGGATCGCGGGGACGGCCGCGAGGGCGAGGAGCCCGGCGCGAAACCGGCCGGGGTGGGAGAGGGACTGCTCGCTCATACCTGCAACCGTAGATCGCCAGTGGTCCGTCGGTAAGGTCCAGTTCGTGGCTTCGGTTCAGGACCAGTTCGCGCCCGACCTGCTCGTGGGCATCGATCGTGACGCACCCGAACCGCTGCGCGCACAGCTCGAGCGGGCGCTGCGCGACGCGATTCGCGAAGGGCGCCTGCACGCCGGCACCAAGCTCCCGTCGACCCGGGCGCTGGCGGGCGAGCTGGGCCTCTCGCGGGGCGTCGTCGTCGAGGCCTACGCGCAGCTCGTGGCCGAGGGGTACCTCGTCGCCCGCCAGGGCGCGCCCACCCGGGTGGCGGCGGTCACGGCGGCCGGTGCGGCGGATGTCGCGCCGCCGGCGCGGCTGGGGTCGGCCGACGCCGACGCCGCGGCCGCAGTCGCACACGCCCGGCGCAGCTGGATCGGCAGCGCGACCCCGACGTACGACCTCCGTCCGTGGGCGCCCGACCTCGGCGCCTTTCCGCGCGCCGCCTGGGCGTCTTCGGTGCGGACGGTGCTGCGCAAGGCGCCCGACGCGATGCTCGGCAACCACGTCGAGCCACGCGGGGCCGCCGAGCTGCGCGTCGTCCTCGCCGCCTACGCGGGCCGCAGCCGCGGGGTGGCCACGAACGCCGACCGCATGGTCATCACCGGCGGCATCACGGGCGCGGTGTCGGCGATCGGCGGGGCGCTGCGCTCGCGCGGGGTGCGGCGGATCGCGATCGAGGACCCCGGCTTCACGGTCCACCGGCTGCTGCTCGCGCGCGCCGGGCTCGAGGTGCTGTCGATGCCCGTCGACGAGGACGGGATCGACGTCGATGCGCTGGCGGCGTCCGACGCGCAGGCCGTGCTCGTCGCCCCCGCGCACCAGTACCCACTCGGCGCCGTCCTGGCTCCGGAGCGCCGGACGGCGCTGTTGGCCTGGGCCCGCGAGCGGGACGCGCTCGTCATCGAGGACGACTACGACGGGGAGTACCGCTACGACCGCGAGCCGGTCGGCGCGCTGCAGGGCCTCGACCCCGAGCGCGTCGTCTACCTCGGGTCGGTGAGCAAGATGCTCGCGCCCGCGCTGCGGATGGGCTGGGCGGCGCTGCCGGGCGACCTCGTCCTCGACGTGGGGCTACGGGTGACTGCGGCGGGCGGGACGCCGATGCTCGATCAGCTCACGCTCGCGGACTTCATCGACCGGGGCGAACTCGACCGGCACCTGCGCCGGATGCGCCCGGTGTACCGCGGGCGGCGCGAGGCGCTGCTGACCGCCATTGCCGAGGAGCTGCCGAGCGCGCGGGTGGTGGGGATCGCCGCAGGCCTGAGCTTCACCCTGCTGATCGACGGGCTCGACGAGGCGGCCGCGTGTGTGGAAGCCGGCCGGCGCGGGATCGCGGTGTGGGGCCTGGGCTCGTTCCGCGGGGAGCCGGCGGAGGACGACCCGACCGGCCTGATCGTGGGCTACGGCGCGCTGCCGGAGGCCGCGGCGCGCCGGGCGGTCGCCGAGCTCGCCGCCGCGATGTCCGGCAGGTGACGGCGAACGGCTACAGCACCGGGTCGCTGCGCCCGCGACGCCGGTTGGCCTCGAGGAAGAGGCCCAGCACCAGGCCGACGACGCCGACGACCATGAGGATCACGCCGACCATGCTGAGGTCGATCGCGTCCACGGTGTCGCTCACGGCATAGCGCAGGATGGCGCCCACCGCGATGAGGAACAATGCTCCGCCGATAGTCATAGATGAGGCGTACCCGCGGCGGGCACGCCCCAAGCGCGGATCTCAGCCCATGGACCGCGAGATGATCATGCGCTGCACCTCGCTGGTGCCCTCGTAGATCTGGGTGATCTTCGCGTCGCGCATCATCCGCTCGACCGGGTACTCGGTCACGTAGCCGTAGCCGCCCAGGACCTGGATCGCCTCGACCGTCACGGCCATCGCGGTGTCCGACGCGATGAGCTTGGCCATCGAGCCGTGCACCTGGTAGTCGGCGTCGCCGCGGTCGGCCTTCGCGCACGCCTCGTAGGTGATCGCGCGGGCGGCCGCGGTGCGTGCCTGCATGTCGGCGAGCTTGAACGCGATGCCCTGGTGGCGGTTGATCGGCTTGCCGAACTGGATGCGCTCGCCGGCGTACTTCGCGGCGTAGTCGGTGGCGCCCTGGGCGATACCGACGGCCTGCGCGGCCGCGCCGAGGCGCGTGTACGAGAGGGTCTTCAGCGCGACAGCCATGCCGCGACCCTCCTCGCCGACGAGGTTGGCGTGCGGCACGCGGACGTCCTCGTAGACCGGGGAGCCGGTGGGCGAGCCCTTGATGCCGAGCTTCTTCTCGAGCTTGCCGATGGAGAAGCCGGGGCGGTCCTTCTCGACGATGAACGCGGAGACCTTGCCGGCCTCGCGATCGGTCACCGCGAACGTCAGGTAGAAGTCGGCG
>SXGQ01100716.1_pt1 | contig 10352 bp, 7 predicted proteins | sample 3178371 | NCBI WGS metagenome assembly SXGQ01 (sample SAMN11356859, study PRJNA531348) | freshwater metagenome | isolation source: freshwater sample F1-20 | place: China: Fuxian Lake, Yuxi | collected 2017-12-25 | reverse complement strand
TTGCGTGCTCCACGAGTTTCTTGACCAGGAGGGGGGCAGAGGTGTTCTTGTTGGCAGAGGACATTGTGAAGAAGATACATTTGTATCGCGAGAGGTGCTTAAATTATTATGAGCGTCGATATAGTTATATTTCATATCGACGTTACACTGTACAAATATACCTTCCTCTTTCATATTGTCCTAAATTAAAAATGTCTTCGTCTCGCATTTCAACGCTTGCTTTGCAATGCGGTATTGAACCTGAATTGTTCGAGCGTTATGTGTCTCCGGCGGTGATTGACAAAGTATTTGACACGAATACTAGTTTCCTAGATTGTTTATCTCACACGGCAAAAACGTCTGTCGGGAAAAACGTGCAATTTGCCCCGTTAACTGTGAGCACGATGACGATTACCGGGAAATTCAAGCACGAGTTAAATATCGAGATGCCCATTGAGCGGATCCGCGAGGCATTGTCCACCTGCCCCCCGGGCGAAGGTTTGTATCTTGGCGGCGTGAAACCCCCGCCTAAGCGTCGCACAGCCATTGTCAAAGATCCTCCTGACGTCAGGAAATTTAAGCATCAGATTTCGTTCATGCTTGACAAAAAATCCGCCAAGCTGTTTTACAACGGAACGGTGCACGCCACTGGGTTTTCGTCTCTCGTCGATTTTCTGCACATGATAATTTTGGTAGCTCAGTTCGTGGAAGAAATGGTCGACATCCAAATGAATTTCGACGATTTCAATATCAACATGATAAACTCTGGGACGGTTATACAAAGCAATAATTTCCCATTGTCATTCCCCCCAAAGGCTGTATATTTGCATGCCCAGCGTGCCGGGATCGAGGCATTCTTTGACCCAGAGCGTCACCCCGCTGTCAAGTTGCTGTTGTTTGATGGTTCTAAGAAAGTATCTACCGCATTCATATTCGGAACTGGAAACATTGTAATTTTCGGATCAAGGGACACTGCTTACATATCTAAGATGTTCGACGTGATCGTAAACCTGATGAGCGACATCTCGCATCTTGGGACTTCGACTGCTCTGAGGAAGACTACTGTGAAGAAGGATTTCTGTGTATCTCATGGGTATCTTACGGCCTCGTATAAGTTGTGCATTCAAGAATGTAAAAACTAGTTCGCGAAAAGCATGATTGTTGATATGTCATATCGACAAATCGTGATATAAATTTTGTGATGTCGTATGTAAAAATACATAATGTCCGTTGACAAAGTATGTGTTGTGTATGGGATTATTACACCAAATTTCAAAATATATATAGGTAGAACTAAAAATATAGATAAAAGAATGATGAAACACAAAGAAGCAACAAACTATAATTTCAAAAAGAGTAAGAAATTATACAATTGTCTACGAAAATATGGATGGAAAAATTTGAATATAATTACATTAGAAGATAAACTTTCCAAGGAGGAATCATACGAGAGAGAAATATATTGGATAGAAACATTTGATTCGTTTCACAATGGTTTGAACTCGACCCCTGGTGGTGAATATGTTGGGTGTGGTCCGGACAATTATCATGCGAAGGCGATTGTGTTGAAAAATATTGACACGGAGGAAGAGATTGAATTTGATTGGATTGGTGCCGCAGCATTATGGTTGGGTGTTCACGAGGCAAGATTGACTCACAATTTATGTGGAAGAAGAAAACAGATATATAATCGCGATTACTCATCTCGTTTCGTAGCACAATATAAATCTAACATACAACATTGGGATTTAAATATCTCTCCTAAATTACGAGGAATCGTATTAAAGGATATAGATACCAAAGAAGAATTCAAATTTGATAGCATACAACTTGCTTCTAAAAATCTTGACATAAGCAAAGATTCTATTTGGAATATTTTGAGACCAAATTCTACTATCAAACAAGTATATAATTCTATTGGTGAAAAACGTTTCGTAGTGAAACTTCAAACAGACGACACACCTTGGAATCTTGATATTCCACCTATAAAATTTCCAGTTCTTTCGTATGATAAGAACGATAACTTTGTGGCAAGATATGACTCTATTGCTGACGCAGCACGTTTTACAAATTTACACGAATCTAGTATTTGTTCTAATGTTCGCCACAAACTCTGGTTTACAGGAAACCTTCGTTGGGAATATGAAGATGACTCTATGAGAAATGCTCAAAAACCAAGAGAGACTTTACAAATACGAGGCGGTGCTTCAAAAGCAGTATTCACAATTATAGACGGAATAAAGTATGTATATCCATCTGGAGTCGACGCATCTCGAGCATCATCTGGTGTATCAAGATATTACATAGAACGTAGTGCTAAATCACCCACAGACAACAAAATACCTGATAAGAATGGGAATATATGGTTTTATGTAAACTCATAAATATGTAAAAATCAATTGGCAAACAATATCCCTCCTTGGCCAGACATAATTCTTAAAATGTTAAAGTTGCGTGCAAATATTGTAACGTCGTTAAATTTGGTAAGTCCGGTCTCGAGGGTGGTTGACATATCCATGACATTTGAAATACTCGCCGCAGTTGCAGCCTTGCTCGTAATGCTCAGAGTCACCATGTCTAGACGGCTGAAGTTCAACGTCCCCGCGGAGTCTTGCTCGTTCGCTTGGACTCCGAAGGAATACATGTATATTCCCGCCGACGGGGCTTGTCCGACTGCCTGGGTGGGTTGTACGAGGTTGAAATACCCCCCTGGGCGCTCCGTGAAACGGTCGACGCCATTGCATTTCAGGACCGCGCTATACATGGGCGCGAAGGCCTCGTTTGTTTCGAACTGGTAATTGCTGGTCGTATACTGACCGTGTAGATTTGATTTGTAAAACCATACGATATATCTGGTCGGTAGATTGAAAGGAAGGTCGTATATCCCGGTCTGTATCGAATCTGATATTTTAGCCGGGACGGTGAATGTTTGGAGTTGTTCTATGATATACTCGTGGGGTTTAGACACGAAATACTCGCGCTCTAGCCTATCCAGGAAAACGTAATCTGCGTAGAACCTGACCTGAGGTATGTACACGGAGTCGAGGCCCGGGATGTTGTAAGGTTCATTGAAAACGAATTTGAGTTGGATCTCGTGATACTGTAGCGCAATCATCGGGAGCGCAGTTGACAGATTTTTGGAGAAGAACAACGGGAGATCGACATAAAATGTGCGAATTGCTCCTGGTGGATCATCATCTCTGAAGTTTTGCATCCTGTAGTTCGCTGCCCTTATTTCTGTGTCGTTGAAAAGCTCATCGTGCACACGCGACCAGTTGGGGAAATCCACAATGTTTTCTATTTCCTGGCCTCCGATCACGACCGTCACGCTTTTGATGAACTGTTCGGCGGGATAAAAAGATTCTGTCGAAGAACGCTTCATCGTTATTTCTAGGACGCAATTCTTCACGAGGTCCCCTGCTCTCTTTACCGTTACGTACGTGGGCTCGCCGAAGCGAAGGTCGAACGTATTCTCTATGGACTCTATCGCAAAGTTTGTTCTCCGTACTGAATTCCTTTTCCAGAGAGACCTTTGTGGGTCTCCTGTGAGGAATACATCAGGGGCACCAACGGCTACTAGTTGCGTGAGTCCACCCATTATTAATAATATACATAATATTATTAAGTTATTTTGTCACAATGGAATACATAATGACAAAATTACATCATACACATGGTTTATTTGGCACCCTTCAGAGCGGCCAATACATATGGCTTGAGATTGCTATACAATATTTCATAGCCACCCCCAGTTGGGTGGATGCCGTCGAAGAATTGAGTTTTATCGGACGGAACTAGACCCTTTGAAATGTCAATATATTGCATGCCAAATTTCTTTGCTAGTAACTTGTATTTGGCATTCGCGGTGAGACGCCGTTGAATCCTATCCCCGCCTATGGTATTCGGTAATAGACCTATCAATAGGAATTTTGTCGTCGGGTAGATTGCCTTGAGATATGGTAGTAAGAATTTGTAGAGCAATGCTACCGGGTCGGTATTGTCTACCCCATGGTTGTTAATTCCGATGAGAAGACCCACGACCTTTGGTGGTATGTCGAACCTTTCTTTTCCACGGGCTATTCTCCATGCCAACTTTTGAACGGTATCGCCTCCAACGCCAAGCGGGGCAGATTTCATACCGTTTTGCCCGAAGTACTTGTTCCATACATCCATGTGTTTATCCGCGGCAATCATCGTGATACTGTCTCCGTACAACACGAAGTCATATTGTTCATTTTTCTTATTCGCAGATTGGACAATATCCGCGTTTCTCTTACCAGCTCTGCGACGGAAAAATACAGGGGATTTCTCTGGATCTCCTTGGACCCATGATGGAATGTTCGGGATACCCGTGGTTGTTTCGTAGTCATAGTACGTTTCCTTCCTTTTCATTGCAAGCAAGGCGATAACTACGAAGATTGCAACAAACCCTATTGCGATGGGTATTTTGTGTTTCATGACGAAGTTTGATGTTTGGTCGAGGATGATCATTTACAATTGTACATATTTTTTTATGAATTAAACACTATCTAAGTGATTTTTAACAAATATTTCAGCGTCCCCCTTGGTTACTACATGGCTGATCGGGGACTTGATTTTCAGATTCATGGCATACTCGTCTTCCATGTCAAGGGAGTCCATTATTTTGAGTTTGTCGGTTTTCAGTTGTTCCGCGCGAACCGCTGACAACAGAACCGCGCCCTTCGCCTTTTCGGTTTCGATCTTCTTGAGAATTTCGTTGTATTTCTTAGACGCCTCTTTTTCGTCCGCGATCTTGCGGTATTTCGTCGCCAGGGTTATCGTAGACGCGATCGGCGTTACTTGAGACTTTTTGATCGTCGCTTCTTGTTTCACGACTTGCTGTGCTTTCTGGGTAATGTCTAGTGCATTCTGTTTTGCCGCGAGGTCGGTCTTGTTTAATTCTACGAGGTCCTGGACCATGACGGGGTCTTCTTGTACCTTGGCGAGTATTTCGGTGGGCCCGACCTTCTTCACCGGGAGAGGTTGTACCTTCTTGAACTTGTTCTTCACGACATCCTTGCCCTTTGTGTATAGGCCTTGAATTGCCCCCCAATTTTTATAGATTACGAATATTACACCAATCGTGATGGCCACAGCCAACGCGACGAGGCCAACAATGTATCTGGTCTTCATTTAGTGTAATCAAATATTATTTATTTTTCTTTGGCGATATGCTTAATTGAACATCCTTGATATGATGTCCGTCATAACTTCTGGCTCGAGACGATTCATGCCAACAATAAGGTTTTGAATAATTTCCTTATCTTTTTGAGGTAAAAACGTCATCGCCTTTGCCGCCTCGCTCCTCGAACGGGACAAAATATGTCCCATTGAAGAAATCAAATCAAAGCTTATTTTATCAAATATCCAAAATTTACTTGGCAATTCCGAATATTTCAAGCAGACCGCGATGAATCGCTCCTTTGATCTTTGTTGCGAGCTATACCCCGACTTGCTAATTCCAATATCCAACGGGGTCTTCTTCTCTTTATTTTGTTGGAACAGCAATTCCGGATACACATTCAGTATTTCATCTACCAGTTTCCACCATTCCGCATTCTTCTGGGAACATATGTGATGCAACGCATTGTTGCCATACTTATCCACGATAGTGAAACTCCCAGGGTTTATCCTGAACATCTCACGAGGACACAGTCTATTTTTCATAAATATCGTCTGACCATTTTTGTTTTGAAGTTCGAGGATCTCCGGATGTTTTTTCATGATTTCCACAGCATCCGGATTAAGGATATTTCCATTATTCTGGGAATAACACAACGGAGTATTCCCCCACATATCCTTTTGATACACCGCATCTGGGTACAAATCGTAGATTAGTTTCAGCAAGTCTGTGTACGAATGATGCAGAGCATTCATTCCCAACGAATCCGTAGCAGAAAACAACATGGTACCCGATTTTTCGTAGATGTATTTGATGAGTCTCTTCGTGTGTACAGCCCGGATGTATATTGTTTTGTGGAGGATGTTCTCCCCTTTGTCAAACGTCATATCAAACACCCCAGGTGTATTGTCAAGAAGAAACTTACTCTTCTCGAATTTAGTTTCTATAGAGTTTGTGTAATGCCATAGGAAGTTGTCCCCTTCGGGCGGTGCATGATTCCATAAATATTCACATATTTCCACACTACACCACCTCGTCGTAAAAGACACAAAAAGCGGAGTTCGACCACTTATATCCGAGTGTGTGAGCACGGACTCCTCTACCGCGACAATTTTCTTAACCAATTCTAGATTGTTATTATGAATGGCATAGAATATAGGCGTTTCCATGTGGACGTTTTCCATGTGGACGAGCACGGGCCATTCCTCGAGGAGGTAATCCTGGAGGTTCGAGTACTCTTTATCTGAATAAAAGTGGAGCCATCCGTTTCCTTCTTCGTCCTCTGCACCGAAGATTTCATCTTCTGGCGTACACGATTCCAGGTATCTGATGACCTTTTCCTCAGGTAGGTGTTCAAAGATTTTCATTTTTTTACAATAACAGATACACATATTATTGTTATATCCATGCGTGTCAATATGACGCAATTCTGATTTTTTCTTCCTCGTCCAAACACCAATCGTGATAGCGCCAAGGGGCCCAGGCTGCCTCCAATACTTCCTCCGAAAACGCGTAGTCTTTTATTTGGTTATATCTGTATCTGTCTTCGATCGCCCCTGGCGTCAGTTTGAAATTTGTGAGTTTCATACTTGGAGTGTCGAGATTCATGACGCACCTCCCCTTAGTTCTTATCACTTGAGCAGTGCATGGTTGCGAGGATTCGGTCGTTCGTAAAATTCGCCTTATTTCATCAACGATCCTCTTTTTTGACACGGTCTTGAACATGTCCTCGAATACCGCGGGACGTGTTTCCAGTACATTGATGAGAAGGTCGTTATTCACGGCTCCGATATCATCGTAGATGTCGATGATATTTATGATAGAATTGTATATGTGGTATCCCTTGAAGTTTGGGTAAGCTACCTTGTCTATTTCCATCGTCGTGAATGTTTGAATTTTGCACACCTCTGTAACTATTTGTTCGTCGTCTTCGAGGTCGTCAAGGACTGTCGCTATGGCTTTCACGAGCCCTTGGATGGATGGGTTTGTAAATTTTTGGATCATGCAAATCTTGTAACACACATTCTTAGCGGAATATATATATGTGTCTAATTCTTCTAGAAACCTCTCTTTAGATATATCGTCTCCACCGAACACAAATCTTACGACACCTGATCTGTTAACCTTCACCGCGAATATCATCTCGTCAACAAAAAATTTAAGAGACGACCTTGCGTGACCGGTCGAGATGAATTTTTCAACGATGGTTAACATTTCTCGCGTGACGTTTAACGTGATGTCTCGCCAAGCGGCATTCAGAGCAACGGGTGTAGACATTTTAATTATTTATATAAAAATTAAAACGCATGTATCTTAAGTGTGTTTTGTCAATATGGCATTAGCATAACATTCTTTATAAGGAAAGTTGATGGTTTGACATTTCGCTCTTGACCCCCTCCTCCAAAAAAGCTCGAAATGCTTGCTTCTCTGATGTCCATAGCAGCACTCGTTCTCCACATCATCCCACTTTCTTCCGCACGGAAGCTTTTTGGACCTTTTATCTCGAAAAATATTTTTCCATTAGAACGACCAACGTCATTGAGTTGAATCCCTAGAGTTACGTTATACCAACTTCCCGTGTTCGAAAAAATCTGGTCTAAATTATCGCGAAACAAGTGTAGGCCGCAATTCGGAGATCCCTGTTTTTCTACAAACGCGGGCTGCTTCCCCCGAGTCCCGGTAGGAAGATAAGTATATGCGGACGCGCCAGAACCTTTCCTCGTTTTATTGTTCCCTCGCTGCCATACCAACCTCAGACTCGAACCGTCCGCAGTATGGCGACACCCGCTCGCAGCGCCTTTGCCAACGTGCAGACCGCCGACCTTTCCTCCCTCGGAAGTGGTATTATTTACAAAAGAGAACCCTGGTTGGAAGTTTATGTCGAAAGACATTTTTACAGCGTTTCTGAATTGAGATGGTATCGGCCATTTTTCGGAAATCCCTCTACCTCCTCCTGCTATAGTTTTGTTTGTCAGGTTCACTCTAACTTCCTTACCTATTAATACCACGGAACCAGCAGACGGGCTGGGAGCAGGCGCGGGCGGTCTATCGGGGTTCAGGTCTACTAACTGCCCCTTGGCATCGTACCCAGTATTACAGCCGGTGTTATTATTGTTCGTGCATCTTAATCCAGCATGTTCGTTCCACCCCCAGTAGGGGTATTTCCGTTCGAGGGCGGTGGGTGGTCTCGGGGGAGGCTGAGGTTTTGGTGCGGGAGGTTTTGGTGCGGGAGGTTTTGGCACAGGAGGCTTAGGCGCAGGGGGTTTCGGCGCAGGGGGTTTCGGCGCAGGGGGCTGTGGCGCTGGGGGGTTTGGTGTGGGGTTGGTTATTTTGGCGCGTTTGATTTTCTCCTTGAGGTCCGATATCTTCTTATTCATCGTGGCGATGATACCACGTTTGTTCACCGCTTTGGATTTCTTGCTCTCCAAGAATGCGGCCTCTGCTTTTTCCTTGGTGTCCAATGCGGCGTTATAATCCGCTTCCGCCTGCTGGCGTTTCTTTACAAGCTCTAGCAAAAGTGCATTCGCCTCCTTGACTTTTTGTTCCGCGATGCCGTCTGATACCTTTTCGTATTCTTGAGACAGCCCAGTCGCCTTTTTCGTCGCTTCCAGGACTGTGGCATTTGCGGACGATAATTCTTTCTTACGGAACGCCTCGAGGGCCTTTGCAGCCTCTGCGTTTTTTTGTATCGCGATCGCTTTCGAAGATTCCGCTGACGCGACCGCTTTGTCTACGTCCGCCTGCGATACCTGACCCAATGCAAATAATTGTTTTGCGGTTTCCATGTCCGCGGATAATTGTGCGGATTCCGTCTGTGCACGGATTGCGACTTCGAGCATGTCATCCGCCACTTTCTTGCTCACGTCTTCGGTTATTGCTTCTCCCACATCTCTTATGATACCTCCGTCTTCCCTCGATTCTTTAATCTTTTTCCTCGTGTACACGACCGCTGCAGCTATGACAATCCCCGCCACGACTGCTATGATTGCGTATACGACCCATCTCGAGAGTCCTCCCGAATCCGCGTTTCCGTCTATATTAAATTCGTTTATGGCATTGACTGCCGGAGTATCCATTATAATGTAATCAAACAAAATAATAAATAAAAAATGTGTGATTAAAGTAAAGTATGCAGACCTGGGTCACAATAACGATAATAATTGTTGTATTGGCCGCGTTAAGCGCCGCCGGAGGATTGACCTATTTTTTCATCAAAAAGAGGTCCCAGAGACGCGCCAGTGATGCCTACACGAAGAGTCTCATAGACGAGGCGCTTCTTGCTGAAAATCTAACGAAGCAGCAGAAAGTCGTGGCTGATTTGCAGACGACAATTTCAAACTCAAACGCACGGACCGAAGAGGAGCAGCAGGCATTGATGCTGCAGTTGGCGGAGAGTCAGAAGGAGCTCGAACAATTAAAGAACAACGTGACGTTGGCAGTCCAGGCGACAAATTCTTTAAGCCGCGTGAAGAACGCAACCATCAATAAAAGCATGGTAGACGCGGCGAAAGAAACGACTGCCGCTGAACTAAAAGCCTTGGAGGAAAAAAACAAGGTCGCGAACAAGACCACCGTGGATGCTCTGAATTTTACCACGAGCGAACTCGTGAAACAGGCTGCAGATTTGAAGGCTTTTAAGGCATCTCTTCAGTCAGACGCCATGAAACTCGCAGCAGAAGTTGGGAATCCTTCTATTTTACCGCCTGAGTTACCAGATGCGTCAAAACCCTCTGTACGAACCATATGGGATGCCGCGGTAAGCAAAGTTGCAACCGCAGAAGACAAAGATCTCGCGATAAAACAACTTTCTGAGTTGTACAGAATCGTAGGAGCTGATGCGGATGAACTCGTAGACGCGGCAGAACAATTGAACGAAACACCAATTGTATGCGAACGGATAACCAAGATACAATTCGATAATCAGGCATATGGTTGTCCATCTGGCTGGAACGTGTTTGGAGACCAATGCTATCGCGGACCATGTGACAATAGCCCCACACCCGCCCCCAAGCCCCCTGCGCCAAAACCTCCCGCCCCCAAGCCCCCTGCGCCAAAGCCAAAACCTCCCCCTAGACCCCCGACCGCCCTTGAACGGAAGTATCCCTACTGGGGGTGGAACGAATTCGCAGGGTTAAGGTGCAAGAATAACAACAATAGTGGTTGTACCACCGCATACAAGGATGGTCGATTGGTAGACGTCGAACCCCCACCACCAAAACCTCAGCCCCCA
>SXGQ01593038.1_pt1 | contig 10353 bp, 8 predicted proteins | sample 3178371 | NCBI WGS metagenome assembly SXGQ01 (sample SAMN11356859, study PRJNA531348) | freshwater metagenome | isolation source: freshwater sample F1-20 | place: China: Fuxian Lake, Yuxi | collected 2017-12-25 | reverse complement strand
GAGCTACCGCCCCACACGAGGGCGGCGATTCTAGCACCACCCTACCGGCGATTTTATATCGATCCGATATAATTTATCCCGTGGACGCCAAAACGCTCTGTCTAGGCCTGCTCTCCTTTGGGGAGGCGACCGGGTATGACCTAAAAAAACACGCTGAGTCGGCGGGGGATCATTTTTTCGCCATCGGATTCGGGTCGATTTATCCCGCGCTCTCTTTTTTAATGAATCAAGGCCTCATCGAGCCGACCGCAAAATCGGCTGGAGGGCGGCAAGATCGGAAGATCTATCGGATCACCGCAGCGGGCCGCTCGGAACTCATCCGAATGCTCTCGATGGATGAGCCCCGTCATCTGCTGAGGTCCGATTTATTCGCCCTGCTTTATTTCTCTCACCTCGTAACACCCGAGCGCATTACCCAAGTGATCGATGAACGACTTGCGGTGATGACCTCGGAACTCGCGGGAACGAGGACCCCGGACCTGCCGCTCAAGCATCCGAACCCAGAAAGCGCGCGATTCGTCGCAGGTCTGAAGACGGCCCTCTTTGAAACGACGATCAAATATTTTCGGGAAAATCGGACATTGCTCGAGCCCTAAACTCGTGCACCCTTTAAATGCGCCAATCAGTATCGCAGTCGTAGTATCGACGGGGCATCGTGATGACCGATCGTGACGATGAACATCGCGTCGTAATCGTCGTCACGCAACACCACGGACTCGCGCCCTTTCGTCAGTAACGAAATCATTTCGGGTACGGTGTTCGAGTGGCCCACCACGAGCACGGTTTTACCCGCCGCGTTTTTCAGCATCTTTTCGATGAGCGCCGCAACCTGTCGACCCGGGTAAGTCTCGGCGACGAGGCCGAGCGCGACAGCAATAGGCTCGGCTGTCTCCTTCGCACGGCGCGTGTCACTCACATAAACGGTCGTGATACGGGCATCGCGCAACATCAAACCAAGCTTGCGCGCCCGATCCTTCCCTGCCGAACTCAGAGAGGGATCGCGAGACGCGTCACTCGACTTTTCCGCGTGACGAACCACGATCACCACGGTGGGCTCCGAAGCCGGAGCAACCTGCGCACGCACCACTCCTGACAGCATGGCAGCAGTGAGTCCGATCTTTAGGAGCAGCGAAAACGCCAACCTGAGGGATACGCGAGGCATGCCTGCGCAGTGTAGCGACTTCCCGCTATAGTCGCGGTGTGAACCCTATCGTTTATGCCATTCCTGTTTTCATGGCCTCGATCCTGCTCGAGGCGTGGATTGCGCATCGTCGCGGAATCGCGACCTACGATATTCCCGATGCGATCACGAGTTTGAATTTTGGGATCCTGAGCCAGGTGTCGGCCGTCTTCGTCCGGGTATTCACCTTCGGAATCTACGTCTGGACTTACGAAAACTTTCGACTCGGCACACTGACCACCGACTCAATATGGGTTTGGGTATTCGCGCTGATCGCTTACGATTTTATTTATTACTGGGTCCACCGTTTTGGACATGAGACCAATCTCATGTGGTCGGCCCATCAGGTGCATCATTCCTCGGAGTACTTCAATCTTTCCACGGCCCTGCGCCAGACCTCGACCGGCGCCTTCGCGTCGTTCCCTTTCTACCTACCGATGGCCCTACTCGGTGTTCCTCCTATCGTCTTCGGAACAGTCGCACTCATCGATCTGCTTTACCAGTATTGGGTACATACCGAGCTCGTTCGCAAACTCGGCTGGGTCGACCGGGTGTTCGTGACGCCCTCGAACCACCGAGTCCATCACGGTCAAAACGATTACTGCATCGACAAAAACTACGGCGGCATCTTCATCATCTGGGACCGCCTTTTCGGAACATTCACCGAAGAGCGTAATGACGAGCCTGTGGTTTATGGCATTCGTAAGCCGCTCGCGAGCTATAACCCCGTCTGGGGTAACCTCAACGTCTATGCCGACGTACTTCTAAAATCCTTGAATGCGGGATCAGTAACTGCTGCAGTACGAACCTGGCTTGATCCGCCCGGCGGCCGCGGAGTCGCTCTACCCCATCTCGATCCGCAGAGCGTCAAACGATTCACCACAAGAACGTCTCTAGGCATGCAGCGATACGCCATCTTGCAGTACGCGCTTCTCGCCGTCATCGTGACGTACTTTCTCGCGATCGCACCTACCCTCAGCTCATTAGATCGCATCGCCTTGGCGCTCATTATCGTGATTTCGACAATCAGTCTCGGCTGGTTACTCGAGGGGCGGCGTTTTGCCAGAATCTTTGAGATAGCGAGACTCATCGCCCTAAGCGCGGTACTCGCTGTTTTCGCACTACCGATTCTTTGATGGCTTTAGAGGGGGGGGATATAGCGCCCTCTCGAATCTCCGTAGGAGTCAGGCCATAACGCTCCCTAAAGGCTTTGGCGAAATTTGCCGGCGTCGAATAGCCGAGTGCATCGCTGATCGACGAAACCGCTCGGTCAGTGTCGCAAAGCATTTTGTATGCTCGGCGAAATCGCTCCTCTCGCAACCATGCGAAAACCGCCTGACCACACAGCGACTGGAAGGCTTCACCCAGTTTTCGGCGATTACTGCCGACTCGCAAAGCCAGCTCATCAAGTGAAGGTGGAGAGTCGATCGACTCACGCAGTATTCGTTGCGCCGCGAGAACGAGTACCTCGTCGGGTGTGGTCAGAGGGCGAGCGCCCTCACCCGCTCCGTCTCGCTCCACTTGCTCACTGACTCGTCGCGCAGCAAGACCGAGGTACACTCCTACGCGCGCCAAGACTTCCGTTTCATTGAAAGGCTTGGTGATGTAATCGACGCCGCCCACATTAAAACCCTCTAGGCGGGTAACGAGGTCAGTGGCTGCAGTCAGAAAAATCACGGGAATCGCAGCGGTCCGCGGATTGGCCTTCAGTTGCCTGCACACCGCAAACCCGTCGGTGCCCTCCATGTGAATATCTAGGAGGATGAGCCCGGGGTTGAGCGCCACGGCTTGGCGATATCCCTGCTCCCCATCGCGCGCCACGCTGAAACGCAAATCGCGTAAGGTCATCAGTTCGAGCAACAGCCGAAGGTCGGTGACCGAATCGTCGATCAATAGTACGTCGATGCGCGAGCGCATCAGGACGTCGGCTCCGTGGCGAGCTCTTGGAGCCTATCGAAATCTAGATCGGCAACGGACGCCTCCACTCGATCTGCAAAACCCGAGTACTCAGGCGCTCGCTGCCGTAACGCCTGGGCCCACTCTCGCATTGCCGTCACCTCGCCGAGCTCCACCATGTTACGCAACGCAGCGAGCTCCACTGCCGCGGGACGAATACCTGCAGGCGAGTCGATGCCGCGGGCCACCGGCGGCGAATGCGTCCAACGCAAACCCAGCAATCGCCCGACGCAAGTCAAAAACTCATTATGGTTGACGGGTTTAAAGAACTCCGCCGCAAAACGTATACCGTCCTCAAAACCCTCTGGTCGACTCGCCGGCGCAGCAGAAATCATCACGACGGGAGTTTCTGGACGATGCCGGTAGACCGACTCAAGTACCACCCACCCATCTCCATCGGGCATGAACTGATCGGTGACGACCAGATCGAGGATGTCCATTTTTCGAAAGAGACGGACAGCCGCGTTCCCACTTTCGGCTTCATGAACGACGAAACCCGCTCGTACCAGCAAGCCCGCAAAAATTGCTCGGCCACCCGGATCGTCATCGATCACGAACGCCACTCGCGGTCGACCGGCGTAACCACGGGCTTCGACGGGTCTCAGCTCGGTCGTCGAAGCGCCATTGGTTTTCAAACGCGCTGCCTTTGCGGTAATCGAGAATCGGAAGACACTCCCACTACCCGGTGTACTTTCGACACCGATCTCACCGCCCATCAGGCTCACAAGCTGCTTGACGATGGCGAGTCCCATACCTGCGCCCTTACCTCCGTAGCGCTCAGCACGTCCTACCCTTTCGAACGGCAGAAAAATGCGATCTCTATCTTCGGGCGCAATGCCTTCGCCAGTGTCGATCACAGCGAACTTGAGTTCGAATGCGTCATCCGCTTTCGAGTAAAGGCCGTATTCCAGGGTGACGACCCCATCGTGGGCATGACGGGCGGCATTGACGAGGAGATTGTCGAGCACCTGGCGCAAACGACCGGAGTCGATACGCAGTGCGACCCCATCAATCGGGGCACTGTCCGAGCGCGCTTGGAGAACGAAAGTATTTTGGTTTCTGGCGACTAGGATCTGGGACGACGCTTCAACATGATCGAGAAACTCGGCCAGCGAGCTCGGCTCGAGCTGAAGCTTCAGGGCGCCAGCGGAACCTTTGGCGTAATCGAGAATTTCATCAATCAAGCGCAGAAGATGACGCCGGCTATTGACGATTCCCGACAACTCGGTCGCCGTGCGCGTTTTTTCTGAAGACCGCATCAGCAACTGCGCGTTTCCGAGAACAGAGTCGAGCGGCGTCCGTAACTCATGGCTCATACGGGATAAAAACTTGATCTGCTCATTGCTCGCAAGCTCGGCATCGAGTAGGCGCCTATCCAGAGACTTTGACTTCTCGATCAACGCCATCAATACGAGCGTCACAACGATCAGCATCGAGATCGGTGCGGCGACGATATCGATCATATATTCCGGTGCGTTGACTTTAGCCATCGGCGTTCGAATCGCCACGGCAGGAGTGAGCGCAGCAAAAGCGACGCATACCCAACCCGCAAAGGCCTCTCCCTGGCGCCAGATTCTAAAACTGACCCAGCCCATTAAAATGATTAGTGGAATCGCCAAAGCGCCCCAGATCGTCGCGCCAAGCGAATAGTTGATGAAAATACTAACCAACTGAAACGCGAGCACTGCGATAAAAAGCGTTCGAATCGCCAGATGCTCTTCTCGCATATCACGAATGCCTGGCATGGACGCGTACAGGTAACCCACCAAACCTACCGTCGTGAGGATTCCTCCGACTGATATCATTTCGATGGACACAGCTTGATCGTCGGGCCATAGGAATCTAAGGAATATCCCGCTGGAAATCATGGTCTGTAAAAACTGACCGACTAAAGAGATGGCAAAAAATCCGTACTGCTTTTGCCCGGTCGTCATCAGCATCATGAGGGACAAAATTAGACCGAACAGCAAACCGCCCGTAGCGGTTGCCATCCACACGCTGGTCGCCTGCCTAAACCCTCGGTAGGCGGAGGGATTCCAGAGACGAATCTCAAGGTTCATCCTCGAGCGGCTTTCGACGCGCACCCAGATCTCTGCCGTGCTACCCGCGCCAACGTGCACTGGAACTAAACCATAAGAGGCAGCGATTTCACTACGCTCGACCCGAGGTACGCCGTAACCGGTTCGCTCTGCGCGCCAGCGGCCATCGTCAGCTCGCTGAAATACTGTCACCTCGGTGTGACGGAGATGCCCTAGCTGCAACCAAGGCTCGAGATCTTCGGGTGAGGAATTACGCAGGCGCAGCCGCATCCAGACCGCGTCGTCGGCCGGACCTACTCTGCGATCGCGGCGCGTGTGGGTCTTGAGCTCACACCCACCTGAGGCAACGTACTCGCGGGTCGCAGCGAGCGGCGTCTTACACCACTCAACACCGTCAATGATTTCGATGTCGTGGCGAATCGATGCGACATCAGTCGCGACAGACGAAGTCTGCCCGTGGGCGGGCAACACAATCGCCGCCAACCCCAAGGCAAGCCCAATTAGTGATTGAACGAGCATCGACAGCTTCACCCCCGAGTCGCTGCGAAATCGTCCATACCAGAACAACTCTCGCCAAAGAATTGTCCTACAGGAGTACCGCGAGTTTATATCCGATATTTGAAGATATTCCGAAATGGATCAATCTCTCATCCAAAAGTGCTGCGGGGAATACCGCTTGAGCGCGCGGGAGTCTCGATACCAGCCAAATCGGCCTACCATCTTCAGCCATGAATCGTTCCTCACTCTCGAAAAAAGCGCCCTTGGACACCCTTTCGCTCATCCCCGAGCTCCGTCCAAGCCCTCCCGACGAACCTCTGATGAACCTCCATCAGTCATCACTCCGTATTCGCGGGGTCCTACACCTTCTTCATGAGGCGCTGCAGAGCGGCAACGGCATCTCCCCGAGTCATGCGGCGGCTGTCTGTGCTCTTATAAAGAATGCGGAGGCCGACCTGTCGGAAATGGATCTCTTGATCGACGAGCTGGTCGACGCGCATCTGGGCCGCACTAAACGCTGACCGACTCCGAACGACGGGATCGGGTAGTCTGCGCCGATGGCCAGACTCTCCCGACCCTTGTCGATCGCGATCCTTGCCCTAACGGCAACGGGCATGCTTACGTGGTTTTTCCGAGGCGCTATCGCAGAGCGATTGATCCTACGAACGGTCGAGCGAACGGCAGCCACGGCGGATCCAGCTCGAGCACTGCCGGATGGTCTCCATGTGGGGTTATGCGGCACAGGCTCCCCGATGACCGACCCTCGGCACAGCGGACCTTGCACGGCCGTACTCGCGGGCGACCGGCTCTTCATCGTGGATGCGGGCCCAGGCAGCGCCGCAACCCTCAATCGCATGCTGCTGAATCCGGGTCGGATCGAGGCGGTGTTGCTGACACATTTTCACGGCGACCATATTGGTGGACTCGGAGATCTCGCCCTGCAACGCTGGGTCGCTGCCTCCGCCGCATCGCCTCTCGAAGTACATGGTCCGATAGGAGTCAAATCCGTCGTCGAGGGAATCACCCTCGCCTACTCCACCGATAACGATTATCGAATCGAGCACCACGGCGAACGAATCGTTCCCTCAAGCGGTCGAGGTCTTTTGGCCAAAGAATTCTCGATGGGCCAGGGCGACCGTACGGTCATCATCGATTCGCCTTCCCTCAAGATCACGGCGTTTCTCGTCGACCACGGCCCAGTAAAGCCCGCCGTAGGTTACCGCTTCGACTACAAGGGACGCAGCGTCGTCATCAGCGGCGATACCAAAGCAAGCTCCGCTGTCGAGCGCGAATCAAAGAATATCGATTTGTTGATACACGAGGGCCTCTCTCCGCGACTCGTTGCCTTGATGGAAAGTGGTTTCGCGCGTCATGCGCGTACCGCCTACGCGCAAGTGATGGCAGACATCCGGAATTACCATACCTCGCCCGAAGAAGCCGCAGATATCGCACAGCGCGCAGGGGTTCGGATGCTGGTGTTCAACCATATCGTCCCGCCTCTTCCAAGCAGGATGCTGGATGCACGCTTTTTGGGTGAAGCCACTTCGCGCTACGACGGGCCCATACGCGTCGGCGTCGATGGCGACTGGTTTTCTCTGCCAGCTGGCTCGACGAGTATTGAAGTCGACTCGCGACCATGAGTGTCGTGCGTGCTCAGATCGGACGCGGAGTCGCCCGTTTTTTAACGAGCGAGAGGCGGCTTGCAGCGCGGCGCCATCTGAAATCTTTGGGGCGTCGGTTAGCAGGAAAAACTGCTACGGTCCATTATTTCCATCAGTTTGATGACCCGTACAGCGAACTCACGGCATCGCAACTCGACCGACTCCGAGGCGAATACTCGGTCACTATCGAGTGCCACGCCGTACCGTATCCCGATCAGTCTGCGGCGCCTCAGCCAGAGGCGCTTCGCGACTGGTCGCGACGCGACGCTGCCAAGCTGGCAAAGCGAATGGGGCTCCCACCTCCCGGAAACCGCGCAGTGCCGAGCGGTCTTCGTTCTGATACCGCGTCGCTTGAAAGGGGTCGCGCTCTGCGCGCGCGTCTAGGCCATTATCTCGGCGCCACGTTTTATTTTGAGGGCGAGTGGTACTGGGGGGTCGACAGGCTTCACTATCTCGAATCACGATTGCTCAAAGCAGGGCTCGCTTCGCATTCGCGGTCACCAACTCCTCTGAGCCCTCCGGAGCTACGATTCGTGCTGCTTGAACAGCCCTCGCGCGCCGTACAACCCCCTCCCACGGTGGAGTTTTTCTGCTCGCTTCGCAGTCCGTACACCTGGCTCGCAGTACCCCGCGTGCGAAGACTCGCGCAGCACTACGGCGCCACGATCCAAGTCAAGTTCGTTCTACCGATGGTAATGCGGGGACTCCCCATTCCTCTCGCAAAACGTTTTTACATCCTCGCGGACGCCAAGCGCGAGGCGACCCGTTTAGGCCTCCCCTTTGGCGATGTTGCAGATCCAGTCGGGCGACCCGCCGAACGGGGTCTCGCGGTGCTGCATCATGCAATCCAACGCGGGGTCGGCGAAGATTTCCTCGAGTCATTTTTGCGCGGCGTCTTTGCAGAGGGGGTCGATACCGGCAGTGCTCGCGGTCTCGAGCGTATTGCACACCGTGCAGGCATGGATCGTTCGGCAGTCAGCGCCGCGCTGTCGGATGAGTCTTGGCGAGCGGTCGCGGAACGTCATCGCAACGAACTTTTATCGACAGGTCTTTGGGGCGTACCCAGTTTTCATGTCTCGGGTTTACCGACGTACTGGGGGCAGGATAGGCTCTGGTGCCTCGAGGATGATTTGATCCGCCATCTGACATGAGAAGTCGATTTCGCCAGGGACTAATCGTCGTTGCGATCTTCGCGACGCTCGCTGCCGTGTTTTTCTTGGCGGGCGGAAGAACGGGCCTTGCACTCTGGGTTGCAAAGTACGTGCTGCATGAGGAGAGCGCGCCCTTTCGCGAGATCGCTTGGCAACGCGGCCCAGACGGCACGGGCATTGAAGGCGACTCCACTGCCGCCGAAAGAAAACCCAACGTCATTCTCATCGTCGTCGACGATCTCGGCTACGACGATCTGACCGTACTTGGTAAGGGTGTCGCCGAAGGTCGCGTCGGCACTCCTAACATCGACAGCCTGGCTCAGGGCGGAGTGCGTTTTGAAGCCGCGTACTCCGGTAATGCTACCTGCGCACCCTCTCGCGCCGCAATCATGACGGGCAGGTATGCCACACGCTTCGGTTTCGAATTCACGCCCGCGCCAAAGGCCTTCATGAAGCTGATCTCCTCGGGAATCAACCGAAATCCCGAAGATCCCTCGCCGAAATATTTCGCAGACCGCGAGGCCGGTCAGCCGCCCGTAGAGCAGATGGGTCTCCCAACGAGCGAGATCACGATTGCGAGGCTGCTGCAGCCCGAGGGCTATCACACGGTGCAGATCGGCAAGTGGCATCTCGGTGATAGCCCGACGTATCGAGCATACGCCCACGGATTCGATGAATCTTTGAGCCTGCAGTATGGCGCCGCCATGTACTTGCCGGAAGATGACCCGCGGGTGGTGACAGCTGTTGCCCAGAGAGATCTGATCTCGAAGTTCATCGTTGCGAGCGAGCCGTGGGGCGTACGATTCAACGACGGCGAGGTTTTCAAACCCAATCGATACCTCACCGACTACTTCACCGACGAAGCCATTCGGGTCATCGATGCGAATCGTCACCGGCCGTTTCTTCTTTACCTTGCCTATAACGCGCCGCATACGCCGCTGCAGGCGACGCGTGAGGACTACGACGCCCTGCCCTTCATCGAAGATCACACGCTCCGGGTATATGCCGCCATGCTGCGCTCGCTCGATCGGAACATCGGGCGACTCCTCACCACGTTGCGCGAACGCGGTCTCGACGAGAACACCTTGGTTATTTTCACGAGCGACAACGGCGCGCCCCACTACGCCGGCGTCGGACATCGTAATCAGCCGTATCGAGGCTGGAAAGCCACCTATTTCGAGGGTGGGATCCGCGTGCCGTTTTTCATGCGATGGCCAGCGGCTCTGCCTGAGGGACGTATCGCAACCGGTCCTGCCGCGCACTTCGATATCTTTTCGACGATCGCCGCGGCAGCGGGTGCCAATCCGCCGAGCGATCGCATCATCGACGGTGTGAATCTGCTTCCGTTCGCGCGCGGCGAACAGGACGGACGACCTCATGAGGCGCTGTATTGGCGGACGGACGACTATCTCACGATGCGTCTCGGCGACTGGAAACTTCAGACGAGCCGCCTTACGGGACGGACCTGGCTCTTCGACCTCGCGAGCGACCCCACAGAACAAATAAATCTCGCGAGTCGAGAGCCTGCTCGAGTGGCCGACATGACCGCAAAACTGAAGGTCTTCAATGGCCAACAGGCGGCGCCACTCTGGCAGTCACTCGCCGCAAATCCGATACCCATCGATCGATCTCTGCAAGAGCCAGCCAAACCAAAAGAAGAATTCGTCTACTTTTCCAACTGACGAACGGTCTCGAGAATCTCCCTCAAGGTTTCGATGGGCAACTGACCGGGAGCCGAGCTTTGCTCGCCGGCGGCAAAAGTCATCGCCGAGCCGAACATACTGCCAAAGATACGCGTAACGACACCCAGAGAGCCCATCGCCATCGTGATGAGCGGTACCGGTAACTCACGAGAAGCGCGCTCCGTC
>SXGQ01224850.1_pt1 | contig 10354 bp, 9 predicted proteins | sample 3178371 | NCBI WGS metagenome assembly SXGQ01 (sample SAMN11356859, study PRJNA531348) | freshwater metagenome | isolation source: freshwater sample F1-20 | place: China: Fuxian Lake, Yuxi | collected 2017-12-25 | reverse complement strand
ACTGGAACATTAGGAGGCGTAAAAGTTGATGGAAGTACAATAACCATAAATGGTTCAGGTGTTATCTCTGGTGCCAATACTTATGTTCTGCCTACAGCTACTACTGGAACATTAGGAGGCGTAAAAGTTGATGGAAGTACAATAACCATAAATGGTTCAGGTGTTATCTCTGGCGCCAATACTTATGTTCTGCCCACGGCTAGCACTGGAACATTGGGAGGTGTAAGACAAGGAACTAATACAGCTATAAATGCAAGTGGTATTATATCGGTCGATTTAAGTACATATACAGGAAATGCTATAATAAATGGAAATCTTACGACATCCAATCTTACTGTATTAGGTTCTACTACTACATTGGATACTAATGTGTATATAACAGAGAGATTAGAGATTTTCAATGACAGTCTTAATAATGCTGTAATTATCAAGCAAAAGACACCAGGATATAACATAATGAATGTATCAAATTTAACAAGTGAAGTATTAAGTGTTGGCTATAATGGTAATATTACTTTTAAAGAATCTATAAATAATATTACAGCTACTCAATTCAATCAAATCGCTAATATAACTGTCAATGATGATAGAGCCAGTAATTATGTAAGAGTTGCAAGCAATCTCCTTGCGATTGATTACAAGAGGCTTGATAGTAATGTTAGCAATTATTTGGGAGCCGTAGATACCAGGATATCCTCTTTAATAACTGTAAATGATGATAGAGCCAGTAATTATGTCAGAGTTGCAAGCAATCTCCTTGTCTTGGATTACAAGAGGCTTGATAGTAATGTTAGCAATTATTTGGGAGCCGTAGATACCAGGATATCATCTTTAATAACTGTCAATGATGATAGAGCCAGTAATTATGTCAGAGTTGCAAGCAATCTTATTGCGGTGGATTACAAAAGGCTTGATTCGGGTGTTAGCAATTATTTGAGTGTCTCAAGTAATGCGCTTGTTTTGGATTATAAGAGACTTGATGGAAATGTTAGCAATTATGTGAGCGCGACAAGTAATGTACTTGCTCTTGATTATAGGATGCTTGATGCTAATGTTAGCAATTATGTAAGAGCGACAAGTAATTTCTTGTATAATAATTATAGTAATCTTATAGCGAATATAGCCGTTTCAGGCGGAGGAACTACAACAATTATTAGTGGCGGCGGCGGAGGTTTAAGTTATTGGAAGAATGTTACAGACACTACTAAAAATACCATATATTACGGTGCTCCTGTTAAAATTGGAGGCGACAAACTCGTTGATGTAGCCAATAATTATATAATGGATATTGTAGGTAATGTAAGGGTTACAGGTACAATTACTACAGGCTGGTCGGGAGATGGCGGGGGTGCAAGCGACGGTGGCTTTAGTGGTATTGGAGGTGGCGATTCATATTGGAGTGCAATTGAAGAAACAAAACACATTTATTATACTTCAAATGTCAAAATAGGCGGGGCAAGCAATGTATCCCCTACAAATAAATTAGAAGTCACTGGTAATATTTCAGCAACTGGTCAAATTATTTCGGGATTTTCAGATAATAGATTGAAAACAATAACATCAAATATCAATAATCCTATGGATATTATTAGTAAATTAAATGGCTTTTATTATATTCCCAATGATATCGCTATCAACAATTGTAGTGCTAAAAATAAGGAAGATGTAGGATTGAGCGCCCAAGATGTTAATAAAATCCTCCCTCATATAGTTAATTTAGCGCCATTTGACTGCCTTCTGGATAATAGCAATAATTTGATATCAAAATCGGGCTGTAATTATTTGACAGTAAATTACGAAAAGCTTGCACCAGTATTTATAGAGGCTATTAAGACGCTAAATGAAAAAATAAATTATTTGACAAATGAGATAGAAATTTTGAAAGCAAGGGATTGAAGCGTCTATATAAAGAATACTATTTACTATTTAATATATATATATGGAAGGTCTTATTGATACTAGAAATGAATATATTGAACATATACAGGATGTAATAGCTATACCATTATCTCAGCGCATATATGATATATGGTGTGATTGCTCAAAAATTAAAGGTAGTATTAAAGAGTTCCAGAAGGAACTAATACAAATCAAAAAATGGAATAATAATATTATATACGAAGAATACAAAAAAATTATTAAAAAGACTAAATGCAAATATTTACCGGATCTTATTAAAATGATTATAATAACTACTATAAAAATAAAGATTTATGAGTACAAAGACCAGTTCGGCAATATCAAAATTAAAATACCATTGGCTGAGGATTTCATCCACAAATGCTATATTAATATCTCAATATTCTCTTGGAAAAATGCGTATCTATTTAATAATAAAAACATTAAGGATTCTGAATATCAAAATAATTTGAATATCATAGAAGAGAATATTAGAATAATTATTAAAAAAACATTCAGAGATTTCATCCCATTTGACGATATATTCCAGCAAATACAAGATAATATTGATAATGACAATGGCGATGATAATGATAATGATGATGATTCGGATAATTATAATGATGATTCGGATAAAGAAGAGAATGCTGAAAAAGATGTTCGCAAAACCAAATCATCTAAACATACTAAGACTACCAAAAAATCTACTACTGCAAAAGCTACTGCTTTACCTAAAGAAGAGCCTAAAAATGAACCTAAAGAGGAACCTAAAGAAGAGCCTAAAGAGGAACCTAAAGAAGAGCCTAAAGAGGAACCTAAAGAAGAGCCTAAAGAGGAACCTAAAGAGGAACCTAAAAAATCGGTTAATCCTATTATTGTAAAGCAAGAGGCTGAAAAAGTCAAAACGAATAATGAACCCGATAATGCTAAAGATGTTTTTGAAAAAACAGAGGGCAAAGAAGGAAAAAGTGCTGAAGATGCTGAAGAGGGAGAGGATGCCGAAGATGCTGAAGATGCCGAAGATGCCGAAGATGCCGAAGATGCCGAAGATGCCGAAGACGCCGAAGATGCCGAAGAGGATGAAGAGGATGAAGATGCCGAAGAGGATGAAGAGGATGAAGATGCCGAAGAGGATGAAGAGGATGAAGATGATGAAGAGGATGAAGAGGATGAAGATGATGAAGAGGATGAAGAGGATGAAGAGGATGAAGATGAGATACAAAAAAATAGAAATAGTGTTAAAAACGGGGATAATATTATAACTATTAGTAATAGTACAGATAGTGATGAGTATAAAACAGAAATCTATAAAAAGGGCGGGTTTTTGTATTCAAAAAATAATAAGGAAGAAGCGGAAGAAAATGCACCTTTGCCTATTAATATTGCGCGCAGAGCCGGTAATGAATATAATTTATTACAAAAAAAAGATGCATATGAAAATATTGAAAGGAAGCTTTCTGTTGAAACAGGAAGGGGCTCTGAGAAGAATAGCGAGATTAAAGAGATAGTTATAAATAATGACAGTAATGTTAAAAACAAAAAGCTACGATTTTTCTAATATTTTTGGTTTTTTTTGACTTTTATCAATTTTGTATTTTTCTTTTTCATAAAAACACCAGGGTCAAAATCCTCGTTGTCTTCCTCTTCTTCGTCATTCATAAGCCCCATTAAATCTCGCTGATCCTGTAGAGCCTGCATTTCCCATAAGTTTTGCGAACACATTTTATAATTACTATCTTGTGCTTTGTACCAATATACATTATCATTAATATTATTGGATTGCGTTTTATTATCTATGACGAGGCATTCAAAGTTTTCTGTACATTGGTTCATCACTTGATTAAACACATCAAATGTAGGGAACATCCCGGCATAATGATTATATATCTTCTCTCTTTCTTTAACTATATTGTTTCTGAATATGAAGACATAGTCTATATTTGAGCGCAAATCGGGAGGTAAGCCGAGGCCGTGTTGCATAGTTATAAGCAAGAAGATTTTATAATGGCGACCGTTCATAAAAATGCATCTTATATTTTTATCTTTTATAGATGCCTTATTATACATACAGTCGTCTAATATCAAGAAGGCTCTCGGGTCTATCGTAGAAGAGCCGTGCTTTTCTAATTCGCGTTTTTTGTCCTTTGTAATATTAATCTGTCTATTTAAAAACTTGCTCACAAGTTTCTCTTCAAGCTCGTCGTATATTAACATTTTAGGTATGAACTTCTCAAAATATCCGTTGGCTCTCTCCGTAGGAGATACCACGACGCCTACAGGTATATCTCTATTATAGCTCATAATATCCTTCATACAATAACTTTTTCCGGTGTTTCTCTTACCTATAAAAACAACGACGGAATCGCTTTTAATTTTTGTAGGGTCAAACTTTTTAAGTTCTAACTTCATTTATCTTATAATAACAAAAATAATATAACTACTATACCACAATAAAAATATACATTTATATACATATAAGATTATATTACAAACTTATAAATATATTACATATCCTTATACATATTAAATCTATTAGAATGTCATTAATACATTATTGGATTAATCTTGACCGGAGCGATAAGCGGAAGGTATTTATGGAAAATCAATTTAATAGCCGCGGAATTAAGAATCAAAGAGTTGCTGCTATATCACCAGATGATTTTGACGATTTGCTGGAAAACAAGAGACCACTTACTTGTAAGCATCCGGGATGCGTAAATTGCGAATATGAGTTCGCCTGTATATCTAGTCATATCAAGGCTATGAAAGCGGGCTTGGAAGACGAAAAAAATAGAGCGAATGATTGGTTTGTTATTATGGAAGATGATATGTTCTTACCTTTTAATATAAATTACGAGGAACTAATCAGAGATGCCCCTAAAGATTTTGAGATATTGCAGTTGTGTATATCATATGGTAATACTGTAAAAATATTATATAACGAACTGTTCCTTAAAAATAACGAAAGCTTTATTAAATGGCGGTACTTGCTTCCTTGCGCTGGTATGTATATAATTTCTCGTAAAGGAGCGGAAAAATTAGTTAATAAGTTTTATATTAATGGAAAATACGATTTTTCCTCTTGCGAATATCAGATAGTTGCTGATGTAGCAATATATTCAACGGCTAATAGTTTTGCTACTACATTTCCTTGTTCATATCCTAATATCGAAATGGGTTCCGAAATCCACCCGCATCACTTAGAAGCCCATAACAGCGCTATAATAGACATTAAGGCAGTTCTTAATCACGCAGCGACATATAAGACAATTAAATACCTGTCTATGTATTAAGCTCGGGGATTAGCCTTGGTGAGATTCGGGATTTTCTGCTTTAATCATATATTTTTCGTTAAAAAAATATAGGACTATCAATTGCTTTCTATGATTTCTCAATTTGTCCGTACAGTATAGGATGTAATCGTCATTATTATTGTTTAGATTCTTATTTTTAATCCATATTTTAAATAATTCGTTATATAGCACGACGGATTCTTTAATTAGAGGATATTTCTCAATTTGATTCGTGGCCAACATTTCGGCCTCTTCGGCTAACCCTATTATATGTAGGAAGTGCTTGGTAATACAATCCCTACATCTTTTGTTTTTATTTGTCAAATGTTCTTCCAACAATATGGATTGTTTAATTATTTGCTGCATATTATATCTCGGATCACTCACGGGATCCAAAGCATCGCAAGTAGTCGTGCATTTGTCGCTCGGCTTGGCTCCACTTGCTCCGCTTGCTCCACTCTTTGATATATTGGCACTGTTTATTTCTATTAAATTGTTATAATTGACATCTAAACCTCTGTTTTTATTTATAACCCAAACTATAATACTTGTGCTAATAATAATTGTTAATATTATCGCAAATGTTTCTACAATATTAGACATATATATTCTAATATTATATTATATTATAATAATATAATGCAAGAATATTCTGAATATTTTTTTGAAAACTTTAAGGGAGGAGGCATAGGCGGAGGCAGCAGAGGCTGGGGTGGTGGGAGAAAAAAAAAGAAAACTAAGAAAGAAGAAGAAGATGAACTAAGAGATAATATTAGAAGTGTTGGCATATTTTTTGCTATATTTGCATTTATATATTATATACATTCTATGTTCCCTAAGCAGACAACATCTATTTTAAAGCGATACGAAGCCTTTGATTATATGAATAATATTACATATCTCGCTATTGCTATTATAATCTTTGTGTTATTATATGTTATAGTCACATATGTATATAATAATAATTTTGAGATGCCTGTCGCCGAGAAGCCTGTCGCTAATACATAGTAAATTATAAATTATAATGTTATGTTTATATTAGAAAATTGAATATATATGAACCAGCTTAATATGTTTGCGAATGAAAATAATAAAAATTGCGAGGGATTTAAACCTTCTAAACTTATTTCAGGTAATAGTGGAGGGACAACTGGTACAGGCGGAGCTGGCGGAGCTGGCGGAGCTGGCGGAGCGACTGGTGGTTTTGCTGGAGGTGCCATTGGAGGCGCTGCTGGAGGAGCTACAGGAGGTATTTTTGAAGGAACGGCGAGCGGAGTAATGTCGGGAGGCGCGGCATCTCTTATGAGCAATTCAGGTTCAAATAATGTAGTAAGATGTCCTATCGAGGATACATCATTTTATTGTGTAGTAAGCAGAACTGCGAGTATAACTGGTATGATTGTATATATCATAATGATACTAATATTCTTTTCTCTTTTTATATATTTTCTATATGCTATGTATAATCTATATTATGGTTCTAAAAGTTCTAAATCAAATAAAAAATAAGGCTATAATATAATAGAACTTGTAATATAATATAATATGAGTAGCACTAATACCAATGAATGTACAGCGTTAAATAATATAAGCAAAGGTTTAAATACAGCGAGCTGTCCCGAGTTATATACATTAAATACTATGCTTAGTAATCGCGCAATAATGGCTTCGACGCGAAGCGGCAGCGGTAGCAGCGGTAGCGTACCAAGTTGTCCAGAGTTATCTAATTTAAATAATTTGATAAAAAATGGTAATACTATTGATAATTTAAATATTTTCAATAATCATTTAAAAATAATGGATTATTCTGGTGGTCCTATTTATATATTGTTATTAATAGCCATAATTGCTAATATTTTCTTGGCAATTCCTTTGACACCAGTATTTATCGCAGGGTTTTTATATTTAATCATTTTGATTTTGATATTGGCTATTCTCTGTATATATCTAATACATATGCTTCTATTTCAAGAGCAGATATAAGAAGGTTATTAAAGAGTATATAAACAAGCCCCAAGCCGTATCAGATAAAGCCAGAGTAATTTCAAACTTTTCATAAATTATCAACAAAATTAAATTGTATATGCCATATATGCAAAATCCCACGCTTCCGCCATATATTATTGATTTATAGGCCTTCGTTTGTAAATCATCGCTTTTTCCGATATTATTTAATGTCAATGGTATCGCTATGTGTAATAAAGATATCAAGAGTAATATATAACATATTATTATATATACTACTCTTATATAAGTTATTTCTGTCTTTTTTCCTTGTATTCTTATAATGTTTTCATTTTGCTCGCGAATATTTAAAAATATCCATATGACATCTAAAACCAAATAGACTACTGCGACTATTAGCATTTTTATATTATTATTCATTATATGCGCGCGGGTTCGTGATATTCTCTATTATTAGGCAGCCAATTTATTTTCATTCCATTTATCCGCCGCCATTTTCATCAAATCCTTATATTGCTTGTCGGGGTTTTCTGCCTTCAGTTTCAAAATCTCTTCCTTAACAAAAATATTATATTTAGTAGGCTCCCTTTTTACAACTTCTTCGCCAGATTTGCTCGAACGCTTGCTCGTTTTCTTAGAAGCTTCTTTAAAAGCCGCCGTAATTAGCTTTTTATATTCATCAAGAGTATAGCTATTTGTACTGTCAATAGATTCCTTAAAATATTGAAGAACCTTGTTAGTATCTACATTTTTCGCGAAGGTTTTGGTTTTTTTGTCTTGGATTCCTCTGTCCTCGACGGAGACATCATTTGACTCGTTCATATCAGCGATATTATCCATTTTGACTACTTTAAATATATATTATGCCCATTGTTTTATATAATTTTTATCAATATATAATAGTATAGCGATTTTTCTATATAAATATGATTAATACAAATAAGCAGATACATATTTATAATAGGTTTAGAACCATATATACTTCTAAAAATAGATACTACATTAGACATAATAAAAAGTATATAGATTTATATACGATTATTAAAAAGGCTAACCCAAAGGACAGACAGCGCGGAGGAGGAAAGAAAGATGAAACAGAGTTTTTAGTACCGGAATTAAATGGTATAAAAGATGGTATTGTTATTTTTAAATTACTAATAGATGATAAGCAATCGGAAGCTATAAATATCTATCTCAATTTAATTGAGCTAATTAATTCTAAAAAGGAGTTGATTATTAATAAAATAAATACATATCCTCAAAACTATTTTGATAACGAATTAAACAAATCGGCTATTATAACATATGTTAAAAATATGCTATATAAAAATATTTTTCACAATTATCTACTTAATATAATACCGAGAATAGATATAAAGAATTTTATAAAAGAGACTGATAAGGATGCTATAGAAAATATAATTAAATCCTTACTTCACTTAAATAATAATAGTGATCAAAGAATTTTAAAGGATACTATGCTTAAAATTCAAAAATATAATGAAGTTATTGAATCAACTATAAAAGACAACTGTATTAATTATGAAGCTTTAAAAAATATTATAAGGGAAAGAATAGAAGAAGCTTCTAATACAGTAGATAATGCAAATATAGAAAAAGAGAAAGAAGAAGAAGCCGAAGAAGAAGCCGAAGAAGAAGCCGAAGAAGAAGCCGAAGAAGAAGCCGAAGAAGAAGGACCCAAAGAGGGAGCCGATGAAGAAGAAGGACCCAAAGAGGGAGATGGAGAAGTTGTAAAAGCAACCGAAGATAAAGCGAAAAAGGGTAATGGAAATACTGAAAAAAAAAAGAAGGGTTCTAAAAAGAAACAGGTCAATAAAGATGATATTAAAAAGTTTATAGATGAAGAAATGATTGTTATAAAAGAAAGTTTAGATAATTTAGAAAATAAGGATTATATTGATAAATTATTGCCTGTTTTAGAAAAAGAATCAGTATATTATGAAATGTTTATAGATAGCGATGATGGTGTTTTTGATAACGATACACTACATCAATATTTTAATAATATCGAAAAGTTTTTAAAAGATTACAAAGAATTATATGAAGCGTATATTAATATTATGAAGAAAGAGCTTGAAGAAAAAAAAACAGACAGGAATAATAAGCAAAAATGTATTGAAACAATTAAAGCTAAAATAGATTCTGAAGAGAAAAATCTTGAAGATTTAAAAAAAAAACTTGAAAACAAAAAAGCAGAGCTTCTTGCTAATCAAAAAAAAAAAGCAGATGAAGAAGCGAATAAAGCAAGACGAGAAGAAGATGAAGATGGCGTTACAACCGGTGGTTCTAAAAGAAGGTCAAAATGCATAGCAAATGGCGCTTCTAAGCGCTGCAAAATATATCGCCGTGTGGCGAGGATAGCAGGCGGAGCAGCAGGAGAAGCTGGCGGAGCAGAAGGAGAAGCTGGCGGAGCAGCAGGAGAAGCTGGCGGAGCAGCAGGAGAAGCTGGAGAAGGAGAAGCAGGAGAAGGAGAAGCTGGAGCAGCAGTAGAAGCTGGAGAAGATATGAGTTATGTAAAAATAGATATTAAGCTTAAAGAAGAAATTAAAGTGTTAAATAACAAGTATGCTGAATATATTAGGAATATAAGGGGATTTAAGATAAGCGGAAATGATTTAAAGAAAGATATAGATAAGATAAAAAAAAAGATAGAGACGATTGAAAAAAAGATTAAACAATATGAAGAATTTTTAGTTAAAATAAATGTGTTTTTTGAAACTATTAAAAGTATATTGACAAAATTAACGAAGAAGCCTTCTCGTGATGAAAAAAAGCCACAGGAATATAGTAATATAACTTTATATAAAAATTATATTGAAAACATTATATTTAATATTAAAACAAAAATCCTATATTATTTTATAGCTAATTATATAGTATTTTGTAATGATTTAAATAAATGCAAAGAAGATAATAGTAGTGTTGATAACTATGGCAAATTAAAGGGTTCAATTGAAACCTTATATGCAAAAAAAGAATCAGATAAAAAAAAGGGTATGGTTGCTACTCCTGCTGCTACTGATGCAACTACTGCTCCTGCTGTTCCTGCTGCTACTGATGCAACTGCTGCTCCTGGTGCTCCTGGTGCTAATGATGCTCCTGGTGCTAATGATGCTCCTGGTGCTAATGGTGCTAATGGTGCTCCTGGTGCTCCTGGTGCTCCTGGTGCTAATGGT
>SXGQ01849166.1_pt1 | contig 10356 bp, 9 predicted proteins | sample 3178371 | NCBI WGS metagenome assembly SXGQ01 (sample SAMN11356859, study PRJNA531348) | freshwater metagenome | isolation source: freshwater sample F1-20 | place: China: Fuxian Lake, Yuxi | collected 2017-12-25 | reverse complement strand
ATGCACCCGGCTGGGCACCAGGTAGTCGCGTGCACCTTCGGGGGTGCTCTAGGTCAGCATTGGGGTTTCGATATCGACAAAGCCGTGTTCATCAAGGTACTTGCGAACCTCCATGGCAACGCGGTAGCGCAGCATCAGGTTCTTCTGCATGGCCGGACGGCGCAGGTCCAGCACCCGATGCGTCAAGCGTACGGTTTCGCTGAGATTTTCGTCGTCGAGCTGGAACGGGGGGGTGACGCTGGGGTTAAGCACCTCCAAGGTGTGGCACAGCACTTCGATGCAGCCACTGACCAGGTTGGCGTTTTCGGTACCCGCTGGCCGAGCCCGCACCTTGCCCACCACCTTCAGGCAAAACTCGTTGCGCACGCCTTCGGCTGTCTTGAACATCTCGGCCCGGTCGGGGTCGCAGACAATCTGCACCCGGCCTTCCCGGTCGCGCAGATCGCGGAAGATCACGCCGCCGTGGTCGCGTCGGCGGTGGGCCCAGCCCATGAGGGTAACGGTTTGGTCCATCAGCTGTTCGCTGACAAGGCCGCAATAGGTGGTGCGCATAGGATGCTCCGTGGTTGCGGTAGGGGCGCAAGCAGACCGTGTGGCCGGTTCACACCAGGCCTATCGGGCCCGCCCGGGCGCCGACCGTATTGAATGCAGAGTTTGTGGATGCACAGGTGGCGATGGACGCCGCCGGTTGTGGCCGTGGGGCTTGACCCCTGAGGGCTGACTGTCTGCCTCGACAGTCAGCCCTTCGGATTGGGGTCGGCCTCCCCCGGCACCTCGGTGGCCGGCGGGGGTGACACCACACCCATGGAGATGATGTATTTCAAGGCCTCGTCCACACTCATGTTCAATGGGCGCAAATCTGCGGTGGGCACTATCAGGAAGAAGCCCGAGGTCGGATTTGGCGTGGTGGGCACATAGACGCTGGTGTGTTCGTTTTGCAGGTGCTGGGCCACCTCTCCACCAGGCTTGCCGGTAACGAAAGCAATTGTCCAAGTTCCCACCCTCGGATACTGCACCAACACCGCCTCGCGAAACGCGTTGCCGCTGCTGGAAAACAAGGTGTCCGAAACCTGCTTGACCGAGCTGTAGATACTCTTGACGATGGGGATACGCTGCACGATGCGCCCGCCTTGACGCAGCGCCCACTGCCCGAAGTAGTTGGCGGCAAACACACCCGTGAGCAGCAGGGCCAGGAACACGGCCGCCACGCTCATGCCTGGGATGTGGCGCAGCGACTCCAGGGCCGCATGGCTTTGGGCTGGCATCACCGCCTGCGTGGCCGAGATCACCCATAGAAACAAGCCCTCGAGTGCACCCCACACGGCGTGCAGCACCCACACGGTGATTACCAGGGGTAACCACACCAGCAGGCCGGCAATGAGGTAACGCTTGAGCATGGGGCGTCTTGGGCGCTCAGTGGCAGGCGCAGGATGAGCCGCAAGCTGCGGCTGAACTTCCCGAGCCGGAGTCGCCCGAGGCAGGGCCAGAACCGGATGGGCCTGTAGCGTCTGAACCTCCTGCGGATCCGGAAGAGCCCGAGGAGCCCGAGGAGTTGGGGCCCTCAGAGCCCCCGCCCGAGCCCGATTCAGAAGAGCTGCCATCACCGGTCGCTGGCGGTGTGCTGCCTGCACTGCCATCGGCAGGCTTGGCTACGCCGGAGCCGCGAAAGTCGGTTACGTACCAACCCGACCCTTTGAGCTGAAAACCTGCAGCCGTGACCTGCTTGGAGAACGCTGCAGCCTGGCAGGACGGACAGCTGGTGAGTACCGGATCGGAAATTTTTTGCAGCACATCCTTTGCGTGGCCGCAGGCGCTGCAACGGTAAGCATAGATGGGCATGGCGGGTACAGAAAAATTTGTTAACCCGTCATTATAAGTGAGGGCGCAGGCAGCACTCCGCCCAGTGCTGCACTCTGATGTTCAGCCCGCGAACCTCATGGTCAAGGCTCATGCTGGTTGCGCAGCCACTGCGGCAGGAGGGATCCCGCCACCATACCCACCAGTGCCGCGATCAAACCGGCCAGCTGGGCCGGAAACAGCTCGCCCAAACCGCTGACCTGCTCGAAGAAAAAAATCCAGGTGCCGATGCCTGCGGCAACAGAAAAAATGGCCCCTTGGGTGGTGGCGCGAGACCAATACAGGCCGAACACCAGAGGCACAAACGCGCCCACCAGGGTGACCTGATAGGCCGAGGACACCAGCTCATAAATCGGAGTGCCGTACATGACAATGGCATAAACAAGCACCAGAGCGGCAAAGATCACGATGGTCACGCGCATGGCCAGCAGTTGCTGGCGGTCTCCCATATCAGGCCGCAGGTTCTTCAGAATGTTTTCAACAAAGCTGGTGGACGGTGCCAGCAGGGTAGCCGATGAGGTACTCTTGATGGCCGAGACCAGCGCGCCAAAGAACAGAATCTGCATGATCAGCGGCATCTGAGCCATGACGAAGGTGGGCAAAAGGCGCTGGTAGTCGTCACGCGCCAGCTCGATGGCCTGGTCACCCATCACCACCACTGCGCTGGCCACGATGAACATGGGCACGAAGGCAAACAGGATGTAGCCGGCCCCACCGATGATGGCCCCGCGCTGGGCGGTCTTCTCGTCTTGGGCCGACATCACCCGCTGGTACACGTCCTGTTGCGGAATACTGCCCAGCATCATGGTCAGCGCAGCCCCCAAGAACATGGCCACATCGGTCAAGGTGGGTTCGGGCCAAAAGGTCCACAGGTCACGCGCGGCCACCTGGTCCAGCACCACCTGGGTGCCGCCGGCCAAGTCGGCTGCAAACCAAGCGATGACCGACAAGCCCACCACCAGCACGATCATCTGTACAAAGTCCGTAATGGCCACCGCCAGGAAGCCGCCCACCACCACATAGATCAGCACCGCCAAGGTGCCGATGATCATGCCGGTGGTTTCGCTCATGGCACCATTGGTCAGCACCGAAAACACCAGGCCCAGGGCCGTGATCTGTGCGGCCACCCAGCCCAAATAGCTCAGGATGATGGCCAAGGAGCAGAACACCTCCAGGCCCTTGCCGTACCGCTGGCGGTAAAAGTCACCAATGGTCAGGAGGTTCAGCCGATAGAGCTTGGCGGCAAAGAACACCCCAACGAGCACCAAGCACATGCCCGCGCCGAAGGGGTCTTCCACCACTGCGCCCAGGCCGCTCTGAATGAACTTGGCCGGTATGCCCATTACTGTTTCGGCGCCAAACCAAGTGGCGAAGGTGGTGGTGATCACCATGATCAGGGGCAGGCTGCGCCCGGCCACCGCGAAGTCGGCTGTGGTCTTGATGCGCGAGCCGGCCCAAACGCCCAGGGCCAAGGTGCCCAAGAGGTAGACCGTGACGAAGACAATCAGTGTGGTGTTCATGGCTGCAGGATCAGGGCTAGGGTGATCGAGGAGGATGAAGGGCAGGGCCAACGCTGAAGCGGTCGCTGCCGGCACGGACGCGCAGTTTGCGTGATCAGCGCCCAGTTTTTTAGCCCGGGCCCCCAAAACCCTGCTCGTGCAGGGCCATGAACCAATGGGCCGCCAGCAGCCCCAGGATGAAGCCACCGACCACCCATATGGCCCCACGCAGCATGCGGTTGGTGCGTCTTTGCTCGGCCAGCATCTCAAGCAAGATGGCCTCGTGCGGTGCGCCTGCCCCACGGCTCAGGCTCTGGTGCACCAGGCGGGGCAGCTCAGGCAGCATGTGGGCGTAGCGTGGTGCTTCGGCCTTCAAAGCGGCCAGGAAGCCCCGCCACCCGATCTGTTCGTTCATCCAGCGCTCAAGGAAGGGCTTGGCCGTGCTCCAAAGGTCCAGGTCGGGGTCCAGCTCGCGGCCCAGGCCCTCGACGTTGAGCAGGGTCTTCTGCAAGAGCACGAGCTGGGGCTGTATCTCGACGTTAAAGCGGCGGGAGGTCTGGAACAGCCGCATCAAGACCTGGCCGAGGGAAATATCCTTCAAGGGCCGGTCAAAGTGCGGCTCGCACACGGCCCGGACCGCACCCTCGAGCTCATTGACCTTGGTGTCGGCCGGTACCCAACCGCTTTCGATGTGCAGTTCGGCCACGCGCTTGTAGTCGCGCCGGAAGAAGGCGATGAAGTTCTGCGCCAGATAGTCCTTGTCGACCTCTGTGAGGGTGCCGATGATGCCAAAGTCCAAGGCAATGTAGCGGCCCAGGGTGGCCGGCTCTACGCTGACCATGATGTTGCCCGGGTGCATGTCGGCATGGAAGAAGCCATCACGAAACACCTGGGTGAAGAAGATGGTGACCCCGTCGCGGGCCAGCTTCTTGATGTCCACGCCGGCCTCGCGCAGCCGCTCCATCTGGCTGATGGGCACGCCCTTCATGCGCTCCATCACCATGACATTGTCCCGGCAGAAGTCCCACATCATCTCTGGGATGAGGATGATGTCCAAGCTCTGCATATTGCGCCGCAGCTGCGCCGCGTTGGCCGCCTCACGCACCAGGTCCAACTCGTCGTGCAGGTAGGTATCGAATTCGGCCACCACCTCGCGGGGCTTGAGCCGCTTGCCATCGCTGCTGACCCGCTCTACCCAAACCGCCAGCCGGTGCAGCAGAGCCATGTCGTCTTCGATGGCGCGCAGCATGCCCGGGCGCAAGACCTTGACCGCCACCTCACGGCCATCCTTAAGGGTGGCGAAGTGCACCTGTGCAATAGAGGCGCTGGCCACTGGAACGGGGTCGAAGGTGTCGAAGAGTTCGGCCACTGGGCGGCCCAAGGCCTTCTCAATGAGGGCCACGCTTTGGGCACTGGCAAAGGGCGGTACACGGTCCTGCAGCTTGGACAACTCGTCAGCGATATCCGGGGGTACCAGGTCTCGCCGCGTGGACAAGACCTGTCCGAACTTCACGAAGATCGGCCCCAGGCGCTCCAAGGCCATGCGCAAGCGCTCTGCGCGTGTACCGTCGAAGCGCCGCCCCAGGGTCACCAGGCGAGCCAGCAGGCGTACCCAGGGCTGGCGAAAGCCCGACAATGCAATGTCGTCGACGCCGAAACGCAAGAGGGTCAGCGCAATGCGCACCAGGCGCAGGAACTGGCGGACCGATGATCCCCCCATCAGCTGAGCCCCCTGCCGCGGCTCAATCGCTCCACCGCCTCACGAAGGGCGCGCGCAAAGGCTTGCCCCCAGGTCCGCAGCTGCTGGGCTGACAGAGGCCCCCACAAACGCTCCAAGTCGGCTGTGAGGTCCCACCGCAGGTTCTCGACCAGCCAGTTCACATCGGCTGCAAATTGGGCATCGCCGGACAGCCGCAGCTGGGGAGTTCCACCCGACAGCACCCGCGCCATCAAACTCAAGGGATCATGGCTATCGACCACCACCTCCAAATCCGGCGCCGCTGCAGCGTCCAGGCCCTCCAAAGTCGGGCGCAATTCAAAGAGGCCAGCGGGTGTCACCACCACTTCTAAGGGCGCAGGTGGCGGCATCAGCATGGACAGCAGCCGAGGCCAACCCTCAGCCACCACGCGCAGGCAGCGGCCCGCATGGGGCTGCAAACGCAAGGTGGCCACCGGCTCGGCGGCCAACACATGGTTAAGCAGCAGGATCAGGCGCACACGGCCCTCCTGCTCCAGCAGTTGACGCAGGCCAGACGGCCCCTGAGGGCTCGAATTCGAAGACATCGGCGGATTCTGACACCACGGCTGGCGCGACGGCTGCCTCACGCCTGCCCTAGCAGCGCCCTCACCCGCCGAACCAGCCCCGCGCCGGCGATACCATCCACTGCTGGAGGCTGTATGAATTCACCGTCACCTTGCTTGCTCGTCACGCCCGTTGTCATGGCCGGGGGCTCCGGCACGCGCCTGTGGCCGCTGTCGCGCGCGGCCCACCCCAAACAGTTTTTGGTGTTGGGCCAAGACCCACAAGACCGCAGCAGCCTGTTTCAGCAGGCGGTCCGCCGCCTGAGCGTCTTGGGCGCCGCTGAGTCAGCGCTGGGCCAAGTTCTGGTGGTAGGCAATGAAGACCATCGCTTCTTGGTGTTGGACCAGTTGCGTGAGATGGGGGTATCACCCCAAGCGGTGCTGCTGGAGCCCAGCGGGCGCAACACCGCGCCGGCGTTGACCATGGCCGCGCTGCAAGCCACCTCATCCGGTGAAGACCCCATCCTGGTGATGACCCCAGCCGACCAAACCGTCAGCGATGGGGCTGCGTTTGAAGCGGCGCTGCGCCGCGCGATCGCGGCAGCAGCCGATGGCACCATCGTGACTTTGGGGATCAAGCCCGACCGGGCCGAGACCGGCTACGGCTACATACGCAGCGCTGCTGAACCGCAGGCTCATTGCGAGCCTACCGTGCTGCAATTCGTGGAAAAGCCCGACGCCGCTACCGCCGCACGCTATTTGGCCGAAGGCGTCTATGCCTGGAACAGCGGCATGTTCGTGCTGCGGGCTTCGAGCTGGCTGCAGGCGATGCGCCACTTTCGGCCCGACATCGCGCAGGCCACAGACGCTGCCTGGAAGGCCCGCAAGACCGATCATGTCTTCGTGCGCCCCGACCGCAGCCTGTTCGAGGCTATTCCGTCTGAGTCGATTGACTACGCGGTCATAGAGAAGTGCCCGGGGTCAACCTTCCCCATCCGCATGGTGGAGTTGGACGCGGGCTGGAACGACCTGGGCGCCTGGGATGCGGTGTGGCAAGTCGCCGCGCGCGACGCGCAGGGCAATGTGGCGCAGGGCGACGCCATCATTCGAGACAGCCGCAACACCTTGGTACACGCTACCAGCCGTTTGGTCGGTGCCGTGGGACTGCAGGATGTGGTGGTGGTAGAGACACCGGACGCGGTGCTGGTGGCTGACCGTACGCGCAGCCAAGAGGTCAAGCAGATCGTGGGCACCCTGACCGCGCAAAAGCGCGAGGAATACGCCCTGCACCGCAAGGTACACCGGCCCTGGGGTTGGTACGACAGTATCGACCAGGGCCCGCGTTTTCAGGTCAAGCGCATCATGGTCAAGCCTGGGGCCTGCTTGAGCCTGCAGAGGCACCACCACCGCGCCGAACACTGGATCGTGGTCAGCGGTACCGCCGAAGTCACCAATGGCGACCAGACGATGATGCTGTCGGAAAACCAGAGCACCTACATCCCGCTGGGCCAGGTGCACCGCCTGGCCAACCCCGGCCAGGTGCCGCTGGAGATCATCGAGGTGCAGTCGGGCAGTTACCTCGGTGAAGACGACATCGTTCGCTTTGAGGACAGCTACGGCAGGTCCTAGGCGCCAGCGCCGAGCCGCCCCCGCCCCCGCCCCACCCGCGGGCCCGCTTCGGCCCGGGATAGGGTAAGTAAAGCCCGAGCACAGGGGCCGATGTCAGCTCAACACTTGATGCCCACATGCAGGGCTACCACGCCCGCCGTGAGCTTGTGCACGTCCACATGGCCAAAGCCGGCCGCATTCATCATGGCCTTGAGGGTCTGGGCATCGGGGTGCATACGGATCGACTCGGCCAGGTAACGGTAGCTGTCGGCGTCGCCTGTGATCATTTGCCCGAGCTTGGGCAGGATATTGAACGAGTACCAATCGTAGGGCTTGGTCAGGGGTGCGGCCACCTTAGAGAACTCCAGCACCAGCAAACGACCACCAGGCTTGAGCACGCGGCACATTTCAGCCAAGGCCACGTCCTTGTGCGTCATGTTGCGCAGGCCAAAGGCCACGCTGACATGGTCGAAGGAGTCTCCTGCATAGGGCAGCTTTTCGGCGTCACACAGGTTGGTGGGCAGGGCCAGACCTTCGTCGATCAAGCGGTCGCGCCCTACGCGCAGCATCGCTTCATTGATGTCGGTGTGCACCACCAGGCCACTGGAGCCTACCGCCCGCGCGAAGGCGCGCGCCAAGTCACCCGTTCCGCCAGCAATATCCAGCACCTTGTGCCCCGGTTGCACGCCGGCTGCTGCCACCGTGTAGGCCTTCCATGCCCGGTGCAGGCCACCCGACATCAGGTCGTTCATGATGTCGTACTTCTGCGCAACCGAGTCGAACACGCCGCGCACGCGGGCAGACTTCTGGGCCTCGTCAACCGTTTGGTAACCGAAGTGGGTGGTGGACACGGCCGTTGTCAGTGATGGTGACCGTGGCTGGCGCAAGCCCCGCCAGAGGGTGCGGCAGCAACCATCGGCGCATCTCGGCTTACACCCGCCTGCACACACCGTTGCTCGTACTCAGCCCACAACTCCGGCTGCTTGGAGCCCAAGAAGTACAGGTACTCCCAAGAGAAGATGCCTGAGTTGTGGCCATCGTCGAACTCGGGTTGCACCGCATAGTGGCCCACGGTTTCCAGACCCGTGATACCCACATGGCGCTTGCCGGTTTGCAGCACTTCCTGCCCCGGTCCGTGGCCTTGCACCTCGGCTGAAGGCGAGTACACGCGCATTAACTCAAAGGGAATTCGAAAAGCCTGCCCGTCCTCGAAGCTGACTTCCAGGATCTTGGACTGTTGGTGCAGGGTGAGCCCGGTAGGCGCAGGGGTCTTGGTGCTGCTCATGATGGCGTTGGGGGTTGTATTCGGGGTCGAGGGACGGTGCTTCAGCGGCTCATCAGCTCGGCCCGAAGGGCACGGTCTACTTGGGGCAGTTGCACCTCCAGGCGCATCAAATGAGCCTGCGCTGGCTCACGCAGTCGAGCGCCCCAGATCGGTTGCGGGAAGTGCGGGTCATCTTGCCAACGTGCCACCACGTGCCAATGTAGATGTGGAATCATGTTGCCCAAGCTCGCCAGGTTCACCTTGAAGGGTTGGAGCTCGCGGCGCACCACAGCTTCTACCGCGTACACGACCTTCATCAGGGCGCTTCGCTGCAGGGGCTCCAGGTCCGTCATCTCGGCGGTATGCCCGTTCCAAATCACGCGCCAGAAGGCGGGGTGGTCGGGGTTATCCAGCACCCGCACCACGCGCCACTCGGCGCTGCGGGCTACCGGGTGTACGTTCTCGTCATCATCGGCGCTGCACAGGGGGCAAGCAGTGTTGGCCATGGCGTGCTCCAGCCTCACCGGCGCGGCCTGGGCCGCGGCCGCTGGCGACGCCCCCGCGCCCCTGGTCACACCAGCACCCGCTCGATACCGCCTGCATTGGCGCGCGCCACATACTCGGACATCCAGTTCTCACCCAGAATCTGCCGCGCCATCTCCACCACGATGTAGTCGGCTTCCAGCAAGCCGTTGTTCAGATCGTTGCCGAAGCGGCTCAGGCCCTGCAGGCAGCTGGGGCAGGAGGTCAGGATCTTCACATCGCCTTGGGGCGCCAAAGCACCCGAGGCGCGCAGCATCGCCTCACCCTTGCGCAGCTCCAATTCCTTGCGGAAGCGGACCTGGGTCGATACGTCGGGCCGCGTTACCCCCAAGGTGCCCGACTCGCCGCAGCAGCGATCGCTCTTAAGCACCTGCTCGCCCACCAGCGCCTTGACGGTCTTCATCGGGTCCTGCAGCTTCATGGGGCTGTGGCAGGGGTCGTGGTAGAGGTAGGCCTGGGCGCCTGAAGCATCACCCAAGGTGATGCCCTGTTCTAGCAGGTACTCGTGAATGTCGACGATGCGGCAGCCCGGAAAGATCTTGTCGAACTCATAACCCTGCAACTGGTCGTAGCAGGTGCCGCAGCTCACCACCACCGTCTTGATGTCCAGGTAGTTCAGCGTATTGGCCACGCGGTGGAACAGCACCCGGTTGTCGGTGATGATCTGATCGGCTTTGTCGAACTGGCCGCTGCCGCGCTGCGGGTAGCCGCAGCACAGATAGCCCGGCGGCAGCACGGTTTGCACACCGGCGTGCCACAGCATGGCTTGGGTGGCCAGGCCAACTTGGCTGAACAGGCGCTCAGAGCCGCAGCCCGGGAAATAAAACACTGCTTCAGATTCTGAAGAGGTCCGCGCCGGGTTACGGATGATGGGCACATAGTCCCGGTCTTCGATGTCAAGCAAGGCGCGCGCCGTCTTCTTGGGCAGTCCACCGGGCATCTTCTTGTTGATGAAGTGGATCACCTGCTCCTTGATTGGAGCCGCGCCCACTGAAGCCGGCGGCGCACTCGTTTGCTTGCGCGCGGCCAGTTTAAACACGTCATGCGCCAAGCGCTGCACCTTCATGCCCACATCCAACATCAGCGAACGCGCCAACTTGATGGTCTGGGGGTTGGTGGCGTTGAGCATGAACATGGCCGCCGCGTTGCCAGGGCGCCAGGTCTTTTGTCCCATCTTGCGCAGCAGGTTGCGCATATTCATCGACACATCACCGAAGTCGATATTCACTGGACAGGGGCTGGCGCACTTGTGGCACACGGTGCAGTGGTCGGCTACGTCCTCGAACTCGCTCCAATGCTGAATCGACACCCCGCGGCGCGTCTGCTCTTCATACAGGAACGCCT
>SXGQ01072613.1_pt1 | contig 10356 bp, 12 predicted proteins | sample 3178371 | NCBI WGS metagenome assembly SXGQ01 (sample SAMN11356859, study PRJNA531348) | freshwater metagenome | isolation source: freshwater sample F1-20 | place: China: Fuxian Lake, Yuxi | collected 2017-12-25 | reverse complement strand
CAGCAGCAGATCCAGCTTGCTGCCGATGCGCTCCGCACTGAGGCTGCCGGGAACGGCGGCCAGGGGAATGTGGGTGGTGGCCAGCAGGGTGTTGAGCCGCCAGCCCCCCTGGGGGGAGCGGGCGGTGAACAGCATGGCCGCCTCCTCAACCCCCGCCAGTTCCGCGAGCCGCTCCGTCTGGCCCGGGTAGTGGTGGCCGGCGGCATGCCAGGCGTGTTTGGCGATCGGGGCGGTCACCAGCGCCTGGCAGGTGCCCCCCTGCACCAGCTCCGTGGCGGCGCTGAGCCAGTGGAAGCTGGCCCCGCCACTGGCGGCCCCCACCTGCCCCGGATGCACCGGCTCCGGCAGTGGCAGGTCCAGGAGCTCCAGCTGGGCCGGGTCCGCCAGGGGTTCCGCACTCAGGGGGCGCAGTTCGTCGTAGCGCTGCTCCAGCCAGCGGCGGCAGCCCACCAGCAGCGGTTGGGGTTGTTGGCGCGGCCAGTGGTGCAGGGCCTTGAGCACCACCTCGGCGCCGATGCCCGCCGGATCCCCCAGGGCCACCGCCAGGCGAACGCCCTTAGCCTGAGCCGGGCTGGCTGGGTTGGGCATGCTGCGCTGGGTGCTGTTGCTGGCCATGGGCTTCGGCCTGGTGAAGGGCGTCCAGAGCGGCTGGGTGGAGGTGCACTGGAACCGGATGTTCCACGACCTGGGCGTGCCCTTCGTGCCGGATCCGGACGCCCCCGGTCAAGCCCCCATTCCATCACGCAGGATCTGAGGCCTGCTCCTCCCGCAGGCTGGCGGCAAACCCCTCGCGGTAGCTGGGGTAGCGCAGCCGGTAGCCCAGCCCCTGGCAGAGCAAGCGGTTGCTCACCCGGCGGTTGTCCGCCCAGAAACTCAGGGCCATGGGGCTCATGCTGCCGGCCATCGCCTCGAACCGTTGCAGCGGCGGCAGCTTGCACCCCAGCAGGTGGGCCGCGTACCCCAGGGTTTCGCTGGAGGGGCAGGGGACGTCATCGCTGACGTTGATCACCGCGGGCCGCTCGGCCCTTGGCAGGGCGGCGCAGTGCAGCAGCGCCCCCACGATGTCGTCCACATGGATGCGGCAGAACACCTGCCCCGGTTTGTGGATCAGCCGGGCGTTGCCCTGGCGCAGCTGCTGGAAGGGGCAACGCCCCGGGCCATAGATGGCGGGCAGGCGGAAGCTCTGCACCGGTAGCCCACTGACCAGCCACCGCTGTTCACTCTCCAGCCGCGCGCGGCTGCGGGCCAGGCCGGGGGTGGTGGGGCTGGATTCGTTCACCCAGGCGCCGCCGGTGTCCCCGTAGACCCCTGTGGTGGAGAGGTAACCCAGCCACTCCAGGGGTTGCCGGCGCAGGGGTTCGAGCCATTGCTCGAACACGGGGTCGCCTGCCGCGGCTGGTGGGGTGGTGACCAGCACGTGGGTGAGGTCCGCTGGCGGGGCGGGCGCAGTGCCCGTGGCGCTGTCGTAGGGGATCCACCGCAGGGATGAGCCTCCCGCGGGCTCGCTTTCCTCGGGCTGCACATGGCGGCCCGTCAGCCACACCTGGGCCCCCAGGGCCGCCGCCGCCTGGCCGAAGCGCAAACCGCTGTAGCCACCGCCGATCACCAGCACCCGCGCCCGGGGGTTGACAGCTGGATCCGTCATGAGTACACCTGTATCACTGCTGAAACACCTCCGTGACGGCCTCCTGTTTCTCGACGTCCTACGCGCCCCGCTCCGTGAGTCTGCCCCGGGTGCGCGCGGGCCAGTTGGTGGCTCCGGCCATCGTGGCCGCTCTGCTGGCGGTGCTGCTGGCGGCTCCGGAGCAGCCTCAGGCCCAGGCCGAGATTTGCCAGCGCCACAACGGGGCGGCCGCCTGCCGGGTGTGGTGACGCCGGGCGCCTGAGCCTGAGGCTCAGGCCGCCTGGGGTTGGATCCAGCCCCCGTGCAGGGGAATGGGCGCACGGGCCGGGGTGCTGCGGGGCCCATGGCGATGGGGTTCCCGCTGGCTCTCCCGTTGCGGTTGCAGTTGTGGATTGGCCCACTGGAGCAGGCGCATCGCCAGCCTCAGGTCGCCGTCCACCCAGGCGCGGATGGCCATGGCGCGGCGCGGGTCGTAGAAGCGCTGGCGCCGGTACCACTCAAAGGCGTCGGCATCGCTCTTGTGGCCGTTGCAGGCCAGGCAGGCGGGCACACAGTTTTCCGTGACACTCAGGCCGCCGCGGCTCTGGGGCAGCACATGGTCGATGGATTCCGAAGGTTTGCCGCAGTAAATACAGGTTTGATGGGTATAGCTATGCAGTGATTGTCGCCAGCGGCGAACGCGAAGTTTGGGGCACAGATCTTCAAGGAAAACTGCATCCCTGGCGTGCATCCGAACCATTCGGTTGGCGGGAGTCTGCCCGCAGCGGCTTGGATGTCAATGTGTCGAAGACTGCACTTTGGCAGTTATTTGGAAAAACTTGCATCGTGCCCAAGACCAGCTAATTTGATTGATGTTGCGCCAAGCGAGCCGCCGGTGCGTCAACGCTGTGTGATGCGCCTGGGTGACACCGGCACGATTCAGCTGCAGCTGCCGTTTGACGCGGTCACCCAGGCGCAGCTGCGGGCCATACGCCCCCGCGGCCGTTGGAGTTCCCGCCAGGGCTGCTGGGATTTCCCCCTGGAGGCGGCGGCAACCTTGCAGCGGCAGTTTGGCCACCGCTTCAGCCAGGAGCCGCCCCTTCCCCAGTGGTTTGCCTGGCTGCAGCAGCCGCTGCCGCCTCTGCCGCCCCATCGCCAGCTGGTGGCGGCGGCTGATCTGGAACAACCCCTGCCGGATGGTCGCCGCCTGTTTGCCCACCAGCGGGCTGCGGTGCGCTGGCTGTTGGCCCGCCGCGGTGCCCTGCTGGCTGATGCCATGGGCCTTGGCAAAACCCTCACGGCCCTGGTGGCCGCCCGGGCCCTGGTGCGCGAAGCCGATTGCCGCATTGTGGTGGTGGCCCCCAGTGGGCTTCATGCCCATTGGCGCCAGGAGGCGGCCGCCCTGCAGCTCCGGTTGGAGCTGCTGAGCTGGGCCCAGTTGCCGGCGGATTTGCCGGAGGCGGGCACGGTGCTGATCGCCGATGAAGCCCATTACGCGCAGAACCTCAGCAGCCTGCGCACCCGCGCTTTCCTGCGGCTGAGCCGCCACCCCCGCCTGCGGGTCGCCTGGTTGCTCACGGGCACCCCGATGAAGAACGGTCGCCCGGCCCAGCTGTTTCCGCTGCTGGCGGCCATCGGCCACCCTCTGGGCCAGGACCAACGGGCCTTTGAGGAGCGCTACTGCCACGGCCACTGGAGTGAGCGGGGCGGCCAGCGCCACTGGTTGGCCCAGGGGGCTTCCCACCTGGAGGAGTTGCGACGGCTGACGCGGCCACTGTTGCTGCACCGCCGCAAGCGGGACTGCCTTGATCTACCCCTCAAGCAGCGTCAGTTGCATCCGGTGGAGCTCAGCGCCCAGGAGGCCCAGGGGTTTGACCATCGCCTCAGCCTCACGGTGGAGGAGTACCGCCGCCGTGCCGCCGCCGGCCTGGTGCGCCGGGATGCGGAGGCGCTGGCGGTGTTCACGGCCCTGCGGCAGATCGCCGCCGATTACAAGCTGCCGGCCGCGGCGGGGCTGGTGCAGCAGCTGTTGGACCAGGGGGAGAGCGTGGTGCTGTTCACCGCCTTTGTGGCGGCGGCCGAGCTGTTGCAGGCCCAGTTGGGTGGTGTGCTGCTCACCGGCCGCCAGCCGGTGGCCGACCGTCAACGCCTGGTGGATGGCTTCCAGCGGGGCGATCAGCCCCTGTTGATCAGCACCTTCGGCACGGGTGGTTTGGGCTTCACCCTCCACCGGGCCCGCCATGTGGTGCTGTTGGAGCGCCCCTGGACCCCCGGGGATGCGGAGCAGGCGGAGGACCGCTGCCACCGCATCGGCATGGGGGCGAGCCTGCAGAGCCACTGGCTGCAGCTGGGGCTGGCGGATCAGTTGGTGGATGGCCTGATTGCCAGCAAGGCGGAGCGGATTGAGGTGCTGTTGCAGCGCCGCGCTACGGCGTTGCAGCGGCAGGCTTTGCCGGCGATGGTGCGGCAGTTGCTGGCGGAGTGGTGAGCGGGCGGCCCTGCGCCAGCCGTTGGCAGTTGCGCCGGCGCAGGTTCACCTCCTCCACCAGCAAGGGGTCGGGCTTGGGGGTGCGCTGCCGTTTCAGCAGCTCCGCGGCGGCGAAGCTGTCACGGCAGGCGGCGGCGTTGTTGCCCGCCAGGCTGTACAGCAGGGCGCGGTCATTGCGGGGTTGGGCTTCCTGCGGCAGGGCCGTGACCACGGCGTTGCAGCGCCGCAGGGCCCCCGCCAGCTGATCGATCTGCACCTTGCGCAGGCAGTCGCCGGGGCCAGCGGCCCGTTGGCCCGGCTCCGGGGGTGCGCTGATGCAGCCCCCCAGCAGCAGGGCCAGCCCCAGGGCGAGGGGTTGCTTAATAGGTGTAGCGATCGCGCGGGCCGCCTGCAGGGGCGGGGCTAGCGGCGGTCGTGCCGCTGGCCGTTGCGGCTGTGGTGGTTCCGCCGCTGGAGCCCTCAGCCGCCTGTTTCTGCCGATTGACCGTGTTGGTGTAGAGGTCACCGAGGTACTTGCCGCAGTCGGGGAAGCTGCCGGGGTTGTTGACCACGGCTTCGGTGATCATCACCGCGGCGTGCTCCGGGGATGTTTTGAACAGCGATGCGCTCTGCCGTTTGATCAGGGCATAGGCCGCTGTCCAGCTCACGTCGTGGCTGTTGCCGGAGCTGCGCATGGCGCAGTACACCCGGGCACCCTTGGCTCCGGGGGAGCTGAGATCGACCCCCTGGGCCCCCGCAGGATTGACGCACCAGCCCGCGCCGGCCAGCAGGGCCAGGGCCAGGAGGCGGGCTGGTTGAAGGCGGGCCATGGGATCCGATGGAGGCGTGGCGCCCAAGGTAACGAGCGTGGCTCCACTCATCCAGGGGGTGTGGCGGGGCCCACCAGCAGCCGCACCGTGATCGGCAGCACCAGCAACACGGTGATCAATCGCACGGCGTGCAGGGCGGCCACCGCCGCCCCCACGCCGAATTCCGCCCCCACCAGGCTCATGCCGCTGATGCCGCCGGGGGCGGCCCCCAGCAGGGCCACCAGGGGGTCCATGCCCAGCAGGCGGCTGCACAGCAGCCCCACCACCAGGCCCGTGGCCACCAGGGTGATGGTGATCACCAGGGCTGGCTTCCACAGCTGCCGCAGTTCCGTGAGGGCGTCGCTGGTGAGGCCGGTGCCGATCACGGTGCCGATCCCGATCTCGAGCACCGTGCGGGTGCCCAGGGGCCATTGGGCCGGCTCGAGCCTTCCGCTCAGACTGACCAACCCAGCCCCCAGCAGGGCTCCGGCCAGGGGCGCCGCCGGGATGCCGCTGCGCAGGGCTAGCAAGCCACCCCCCAGGCCGGCCATCACATAGGCCAGCAGGTGCAGGGGAGCGCTCATGGGGCGACCGCGAACAACGCCCGAGTCTGCTGGCTGGCGGCGGATTTCTGTGGTGTGATCGGGGGCAGTTGACCCCTGGCCCCATGTCCGGCGAATCGGTCTCCTTCCGGATCACCCGCACCACGGAGGATCTGGCCCAGACGGTGGCAGCCCTGTCGCAACGGCTGCTCAAGCTGGAGCAGCGCCTCGGTGCCATGCAGTTGCAGTTGGACCAGGGGACGGGCCAACCGGAGGCCGATCCCGACGATCTGCTGCGGCTCGACAAGGTGTCCGCCCTGCTGGCGGATTGCCGCAGCCTGCTGGAGCAACCCCTGGAGGGCGGGCCTGAGCTGGGCGCGGAGCCCCTGTGGCGGGATGACCACAACCCCGGTGATCTGGCCGCCTGATGGCTTGCCAGCGGTGACACAATGGGAAGAAAGCGAACCATGGCCTTCCCCACCAGCCATCGCCCCGCTGCAACCCCGGCCTGCCAGAGCGTTGGCACCGGTTCCTCCAACCGCGCCTATGCCGAAGGCGGCCATCAGTTGGAGAAGCTGGAATTCGCCCTGGCCGTGGCCATCACCCGCGGTGATGCACAGCGCATTGATCAGCTCCGCGCCCAGATCGCTGAATTGGGTGGTAATCGCGAAGAGCCCGGCACCTGATTCAGCTCTGTTCTGATTCGGAGATGGCTGCAACGCACACCAGCCATCTCCGGCGGTGAGGGGTACGATCAGGCCACGCTCTCAATTCGGCATGCAAGCGACTCGCCAGGCGCCCGCCGTAGTGGCCCGTCGTGACGATCTGCTGAAGGAAGCGGCCGGATACGAAGCGGTGGCCGAGGCTGCAGCGGCGGCAGGTGATCTTGATGTGGCGGCCCGCGCCATCCTCCAGGCCCTGGATTGCGAACGGCGGGCCGGCAGTGTGGGCCCCCAGGTGCTGCAGTTGATCAAGCCGAGGGCCTAGGGCGAAGCCGCCCGCCAAAATTTGTCACGCAACATCCCAAAGATGGGTCCGTTGATGTGATCAGGTTTGAGCTGAATCGAAGCGGGTGACCGGGCTCGAACCGGCGACGTTCAGCATGGGAAGCTGACATTCTACCACTGAATTACACCCGCAAAATGCAAGGAATGGACGCGCCATTCCTTGCTGCTTGGCACGTTAGCCGGCCAGGGCGGCGGCGCAGGCGGCGACGCCGGCACCCGGGGTGCCCTTGTGCAGGCCCAGCTCCTGCAGGGTGGCTTCGATGGCGGCCACGGCGGTGAGCACATCGCGATCGCACACAAAGCCCAGGTGCCCGATGCGGAACACGTGGCCCTTGAGGTGGTCCTGACCGCCCGCCAGCAGGATGTCGAAGCGCTCCTTCACCTTTTTGCGCAGGCTCTCGGCGTCGATGCCCTCCGGGGCCACGGCGGTGATGGCCGGGCTGCCGGTGCCCTCGGCGGCGTACAGGGGCAGCCCGATGGCCTTCATGCCGGCCTGGGCGGCGGCGCGGTGCCGGGCATGGCGGGCAAAGATCGCCTCCAGGCCCTCCGCCTGCATCATCTCCAGGGCCGCCTCCAGGGCGAAGTAGAGGTTGATGGCGGGGGTGAAGGGGTTGCTGTCCGCCTGGGCGGATTTGCGGTACTTGCCCAGATCCAGATAGAACTTCGGCAGATCGGAGCGGCCGTAGGCCTCCCAGGCCCGTTCGCTCACCGCCACAAAGGCCAGGCCCGGCGGCATCATGTAGCCCTTCTGGGAGCCGGAGCCGATCACATCGATCCCCCAGGCGTCCATGGGCACACTGCAGGCCCCCAGGCTGGTGACGCAGTCGGCGATGGTGAGGGCGGTGCCGTGGGCCTTCACATGACGGGCGATGGTTTCCAGGTCATTGATCACCCCGGTGGAGGTTTCCGAGTGGGTGAGGATCACGGCCTTGATGGCCTTGGCGCTGTCCGCCTCCAGGGCGGTGCGGAAGGCTTCGGGATCCAGGGGTTGGCCCCATTCGGCCTTGATCACCTGCACATCCAGGCCGTAGGCCTTGGCCACCTTCACCCAGCGCTCACCGAATTTGCCGTTGTCGCCGCACAGCACCCTGTCGCCGCGGCTCAGCATGTTGATGATGCCGGCCTCCATGGCGGCGGTGCCGCTGCCGGTGATCACCAGCACGTCGTTCTTGGTCTGATGCAGCCACTGCAGTTGCTCGGTGGTGCGGCGCACGATCTTCTGGAAGTCGGCGCTGCGGTGCCCGATCGGGTGCCGGGCCATGGCCTGCAGGACGGTTTCCGGTACCGGGGTGGGGCCCGGAATCATCAGGGTGAGTTTGTCCTGCATGGAAGAGGCTGGTGGTGCGCTGTGGGGCCGGTGAGCGGCCAATCCACCACCTTAAAAAATGACCCTCACCTCCACCGCCCCTGATGGCTGAGCCGGCCTTCACCCTGCCGGTGTGGCTGGCGGCGGCCGCCGTGGCTGCTGTGGGCCAGCTGCTGGAGCAGCGGTTTGAGCCCCGCCCTCCCCTGCGGCTACGGCCGGAGGATCCCGCGGCCGAGCCGGTGCCCGTGCCGGTGGAGGCGGCTGCGCGCCTTGGGGTGGATCGCGCCCTGGGGATGGCCCGCTGCGAGCCGGGGGATGGCCTGGATCTCACCCGCGGTCTGCCTGTCTGGGTGGAGGCCCGCTGGGGCGAGCCGACGCCGCGGGATGGGGATGCCTGGTTTCAGCTGGAGCCCGGTGAGGGGGTGGGGATCCATGCCGGCAGCACCGAGGCCTGTCTCTCCGCCTATGCGCGTCAGCTGCTGGACTGCAACCTGCGGCCCCTGCTGCCCCCGGGGCGCACCCTGGTGCTGCGCATCACCCTGCCCGGTGGGCGTGAGCTGGCCCAGCGCACCAGCAATGCCGCCTTTGGGGTGGTGGATGGGCTGGCCCTGATCGGCACCCAGGCGGAGGTGCAACGCAGCGCCGATCCTGATCAGCTCAACCGGGCCCTGGCCCAGCTGCGCCAAAAAGCCCAGGATCCTGCCCTCGGTGGGGATCTGGTGCTGGTGATCGGGGAGAACGGCCTGGAGCTGGCCCCCCGGATCGGTCTGCCGCCGGCGCTGCTGCTCAAGGCCGGCAACTGGATCGGGCCGCTGCTGGTGGCGGCGGCGGAGCAGGGGCTGCGGCGGCTGCTGCTGTTTGGCTATCAGGGCAAGTTGATCAAGCTGGCCGGCGGCATCTTTCACACCCACCACCACCTGGCGGACGGCCGGCTGGAGGTGCTCACCTGCCAGGGGGCCCTGCAGGGGTTGCCCCCCGACCAGCTGCAGGCCCTGGCCACGGCCGCCAGCGTGGAGGAGGCCCTGCAGGGCCTGCAGGCCTGGGACGCCGCCGCCGCCGCGGCCCTGCGCCAACGGATCGCCGCCGCGGTGGAGCAGCGCAGCCGCGCCTATCTGGCCCGCCACGGCCAGCACGATCTGCAGGTGGGGGCGGTGCTGTTTGACCGCAGCCGTTGCGTGTGCGCCTCCGGACCAGTCGGGCAGCAGTTGCTGCAGGCGTTTCAGGACCGAGACCTAGGGTGAAGCCACTGCCCGGGCCGCACGTGAGTACCCCTGCCATCGGTGAAACCAATCGCCATCCGGCGATCGTGATCCTCGATTTCGGCTCCCAGTATTCGGAGCTGATCGCCCGCCGCGTGCGGGAGACCGAGGTGTACTCGCTGGTGATGGCCTGCAGCACCACGGCGGCGGAGCTCAAGGCCATCAACCCCAAGGGGATCATCCTCAGCGGCGGCCCCAGTTCGGTGTACGCGGAGCATGCGCCGCTCTGCGATCCCGAGCTCTGGAACCTGGGGATTCCCGTGCTGGGGGTCTGCTACGGCATGCAGCTGATGGTGCAGCAGCTGGGGGGGTCCGTGGTGGCGGCCGGCCGGGCCGAATACGGCAAGGCCCCCCTCTACGTGGACGACCCCACGGATCTGCTCACCAATGTCGATGAAGGCTCGACGATGTGGATGAGCCATGGCGACTCGGTGGAGCGGTTACCCAGCGGCTTTGTGCGTCTGGCACACACCGACAACACCCCCGAGGCGGCGGTGGCCGACCACAGCCGCCGGCTCTATGGCGTGCAGTTCCACCCGGAGGTGGTGCATTCCGTGTGCGGCATGGCCCTGCTGCGCAATTTCGTTTATCACATCTGCGGTTGCCTCCCCGACTGGACCACCGCCGCCTTCATTGATGAGGCCGTGGAGGACGTGCGCCGTCAGGTGGGCGACAAGCGCGTGCTGCTGGCCCTCTCCGGCGGTGTCGACTCCTCCACCCTCGCCTTCCTGCTGCACAAGGCGATCGGGGATCAGCTCACCTGCATGTTCATCGACCAGGGGTTCATGCGCAAAGGCGAGCCGGAATTCCTGATGGACTTCTTCGATCGCAAGTTCCACATCCGGGTGGAATACATCAATGCCCGGGAACGCTTCATCAACAAGCTGGCGGGAATCACCGACCCCGAGGAGAAGCGCAAGCTGATCGGCACCGAATTCATCCGGGTGTTCGAAGAGGAGAGCAAGCGTCTGGGCCCCTTCGATTACCTCGCCCAGGGCACCCTCTACCCCGATGTGATCGAGAGCGCCGGCACCAACGTGGACCCCAAGACCGGCGAACGGGTGGCGGTGAAGATCAAGAGCCACCACAACGTGGGCGGCCTGCCCAAGGACCTCCAGTTCAAGCTGGTGGAGCCCCTGCGGAAGTTGTTCAAGGACGAGGTGCGCAAGGTGGGCCGCACCCTGGGGCTGCCGGAGGAGATCGTGGGCCGTCACCCCTTCCCGGGCCCTGGCCTGGCGATCCGCATCCTGGGGGAGGTGACCGACGACAAGCTCGACATCCTGCGGGATGCCGATCTGATCGTGCGCGAGGAGATCAAGGAGGCGGGTCTCTACAACGAGATCTGGCAGGCCTTCGCGGTGCT
>SXGQ01865829.1_pt1 | contig 10359 bp, 9 predicted proteins | sample 3178371 | NCBI WGS metagenome assembly SXGQ01 (sample SAMN11356859, study PRJNA531348) | freshwater metagenome | isolation source: freshwater sample F1-20 | place: China: Fuxian Lake, Yuxi | collected 2017-12-25 | reverse complement strand
GTGTTTTTCGGGCAGTTCCAGACGGCAGCAGCCCAGATCAAGCAGGCGGGCGGCCCGGGGGCCTGAACAGCGAAGTTCGGAGTGCAGCCGGTAGTACATGAATCGACCGTCGCGACGAACCTGGACCAGTCGAGCGTGTTTGAGCACCTTCAGGTGGTGCGACACGGTGACAAGTTCAGCGTCGAGGAATTCTGCGAGATCTGAGACCGTCAATTCGCCGGGTCTGAGTGCTTCGATGAGCCGGAGTCGGTGCGGGTCAGCGAGAGCTTTCAGGCGTTCGGCGCAGAAGTCTGCGTGAAAGGCATCGGTGGTGGTCATGTGATTGCGGGGCATTGGGGAGAGAGATGGCGTGCGAGATATCTGACTATCTCAGCGAAGCTCGTCGGTGCTGGCAAGTGGTTGCGGAAATATTCTTAAATCTGTAAGAGTGTTAGTGTGTTGGTATCGGGGCGGCAGCAGTTTGGATAGACTGTGGTGAGGCAGAGTGTGTGGTGTTACGGCCGGTTCGGCAGGAGTATCGGGTGATGCGGTGTGGGGTAAGTCCTGGCGGGGGCAGGTTCGGCTGGGGGCGACGTTTGTCGGCCATTGCTGTTCGTTCCGGCTTTACGCTGATTGAGCTGCTGGTGGTCATTGCGATTATTGCGGTGCTGGTGGCATTGATACTGCCGGCGGTGCAGCAGGCGCGTGATGCGGCCCGCAGGACTCAGAGCAGGAACAATCTGAAGCAGATCGTGCTGGCTGCGATGAATTTCGAGGAGACGTACCGGCATTTGCCGACCAGTGGCGGTTACGACTATTCCCCCGGGTTTGCTCCGAACGCCGCGCCTTACGAAAGCCGAGTGCGCGGCACCCCCGTGGCGACTCCGAACGTCCACACCATCATCCCGGGCTATGGTGCATTCCGGCCACGGTGGGGGGACCCGGCGGACCAGCCGAGGTATCAGTTGGGATCAACGCTGTATTCGCTGCTGCCATTTCTGGAGCAGGCGGCGTTGTTTGACGATCCGCTGACCTGTTATCGGACTGGATTGCCGGTGTTTTACATGCCATCGCGGCGAAGTGGTGTGTTTGTGATTCCGACTGTGGACGGGGTGTATCCGGGTTGGGGTTACAGTGACGGTGGTCAGGGGCCCTGCGGCCGAACGGATTATGCGGCGAATGAGCTGGTGTTCTGGACGACCTATGCGGGCTGGGGGAAGGTGAGTCAGTATCGGGATCTGACGGACGGTGCATCGAACACGGTGTTTTTCGGTGAAAAGGCGATGGCTCAGAGGGCCTGGCAGACCGGGGTGATGTATTGGGATGAGCCGTGGATTTTGGGTGGTAATGGTGGCGTGGGCCGATGTGGCATCGAACTGTACAGTGATTCGCAGCTGAATCTGTTTCCGGAGCGGGCCAGTGGTGCGGGCTGGAATGACGGGCAGTACAGTTGTGGTGGCGGCAACTGGGGAACTCCGAGCCCCGGTGGGCCCCAGTTTGCTCTGGGGGATGGCAGTGTTCGTGTGGTCAGTTTTCAGGTAGATCGGGGTGTGATGCAGAATTTGATTCGTCCGGCGGACGGGCGGATTGTCGGCGAGTATTAGGATGAGTTTTCGTTGGGCAGTGTGTTCTCCTTCGCGGCTTCGCGTGGGGAATTGCGATGTTCAGTTCTGTGTTGTTGGTGGAGGTTGTGTGGGTGGTTTGACTCCTCACCCCCGACCCCTCACCCCCTGCGGGGGCGAGGGGGGGATTAGTGGGCAGTTTTCGGCGGTGGAGGGGTGGGAGATGTCGGGATGGCGGTTGCTGAGTAGGTGTTTGGGTGCAGGGGTGTTTGTCTGTGTCACGGTGTCAGTGGGCTGTGATGATGGTCGACCGGTGCTGGTGGAGGCTTCTGGTCGGGTCCTGTTGCAGGGGCAGGGAGTGACGGCTGGATCGGTGACTTTTCATCCGGATTCGGGTAATGAGTTTCAGGGGGATTCGCCGAGCAGTCAGCTGCAGCTGGACGGCAGTTTTCGGATGAAGACATTTCCGTGGGGTGAGGGCGTGGCGGTGGGGCGTTATCGGGTGACTTTGTCAGCTCAGCTGGCAGCGCGGCTGGGTTTGCCGGAGTATGCAGATCCGGCAAAAAGTCCGTTGCAGCTGGAGGTGACGTCGGAGGGGTTGCGTGGTTATGTGATTGAGCTTCCGGGAGCAGTGGGGGGGCAGTCGGGGCAGACAGGGAAACCGTGATGAGCAGTGTGCTTTGTGCGGTCCGGAGCGGGCACAAACGTGGGGGCGGGCGGATGCTGGATCGAACGTTGCGGCGAGTGATTGATCCTTGTCTGGAGCCTGTGGCAGGTCTGTTGCAGCGGTCGGGTGTGCAGGCCAACTGGGTGACTGTGCTGGGTTTTTTGCTGGGCCTTGGCGGCTGTGCGGCGATCGCTGCGGGGCATATTTGGCTGGGTCTGGTGCTGATTCTGAGCAACCGTCTGGCGGACGGTCTGGACGGCATGGTGGCGCGGCGGAGTGGCGGAGCGGGTCTGGCGGCCACTGGCGCGGGAGGCGGATCGGATCTGGGTGGTTTTCTGGATATTGTGCTGGATCTGTTGTTCTACGCGCTGGTTCCCTTGAGTTTTGGTTTGCTGAATCGGGAGCGGAACTTGTTGCCCGCGGCGGTATTGCTGGTGAGTTTCTTTGGGACGTCGGGGTCATTTCTGGCGTATGCGGTGTTGATGGCAAAGCGTGGAGAGTCCCTGCGTGAAAAATCGTTTTTTTATTCCGCCGGACTGATGGAGGGATCGGAGACGGTGCTGTTTTTCGTGGCGTTTTGTGTGTTTCCGGGGTGGTTTGCTGAATTGGCGTGGGTCTTTGCGGGTCTGTGCTTCCTGACGACTCTGCAGCGGCTGGCAGCGGGGCTGCGTTCATTTTGAATTGTCCGGCGTGCTTTTCGGCTCTGCCCTGCCCACCCTTCGCACAAAAGCCTGCCCGTGGCTTTGGTGTTCTTTGGACCGCTGGTGTTACGCAAGCCCGCGAAGCCGCGAGGGAACATGCGGAACGGTGGGGTGCTGAAGAGTGCTGCGTTGAGGCAGGCCACCGGCGAGTGTCAACGGAGTGCGCGTAAAAAAACCGCTCGATGAGAGCGGTTTTTTCCTGACCGTAAGGTCCATTGCGCACGACAGGACTTGAACCTGCATGGGATTTAACTCCCACTAGCTCCTGAAGCTAGCGCGTCTGCCAATTTCGCCACTTGCGCGTTGCGAAGCCAGAGTATAACCGGGGATCGGCGTTGCGGCAACTGAACTGGAGTGATTTTCTGGAGTGAGACTGAGCTGAGGTGTGGGCCGGATGTTGGGGGATTTGTGCGGGATCTGCGGGATTCCGTCCGGGGTGCGTGGGAATCGCTGAATTTGAGGGCGTGATGGTGGGAATCTGCTTGACGGCGGAAAAAGGGCAGGCCGATAGAGGAGAAGTGAATGGGTATCAGGCAGGAATGGCTGAAGCAGCCGGTGCGGGCGGCAGGCAGCACGGGCATTGAGGGAGCGGCAACGACATGACGTCGCTGGTTGGCTGGGGATTGCGTGGTGTGTGTTTTGTGCTGGCGATTCCGCTGCTGTATTCCACAGTGGAAGCTCAGGTGGTACCGGGCACCGGGGTCAAGTTGAATCAGGTCGGCGACGACTTTGAGGACGAGAGCTGGAAGTGGGTGCAGAACGGTGCCAAGGCCAGCCGCGAGCAGGACGAGCAGGTGCGGTCTCCGCTGGGTGTGTCTTCCAATCGTCGCTGGTTTGAGAGTCCGAAACGTGGGATGCCGGACCACATTGTCCGCGTGGAGACTCCTGCCGGCGGTCTGCCGGGCAGCAAAGGGGCTCTGAAGATTCAGACTCTGAATTCCGGAGTGCCGGGACTGAATTCGTTTCAGATGGAGCAGGACGATCTGATTATGGCCTGTTCCTCGCGGATCGGCATGATCTCGGTCAGCCGCAACCCCAGCTGCGTGACTCGGGTGTACCTGCCGCCGTTTGACCGGTGGGAGGACCGTTCGGGATCACACTTTGGCTACCGAATTGACCTGAAAACAACGATCAGCGAGAAGGAGAAGAAGTTCTTCTTTACGAAGACCGTGAAGAAGCAGGAGGATTACTGGCCGGGATATTTCATTGAGTTCCACAGTGCTCATGACGGCCGGTTCAAGGAAGACGAGGCGTATCTGATTATCCGGGGCAACAATCTGGGCCATGAGATGCGCAGTTTGAAGCTGTCTCCCGGCTGGTGGACTCTGGGGATGTCGGTGACGGGTGACGGCCGCGTGCACTACTATGGTCGGCAGGGTGTGGGGAATCTGACTGCAACCGATCTGCTGCACTCGGGGACTCCCTACGGCTACACCGCCGAACACTTTGCGACTCATTTCTTCAACTCGTGCAATTCCAACGACGGTCAGACCTGGTCGACTCCGATCATCATCGATGATCCGACCATTTACACGACGCACTAATCAGGAAGGGTCCGGCACTGGCCGGGGGACGCCGCGGGAGCGGCAGGGATGCGTGCCTGCAGGGACGCAGATTGAGTTCGGACACGCCACGGACCTGAAGAAGACGAAGAAGCGGCCGGGAGGGATCCCGGCCGTTTCGCTTTGGTAGCGTGAGCAGTGGGGAGCATTTGATCTGCCGCAAAGAAACCGTGGATTTCCCAGGCACTGATATTCCTTCCGGTGCGGTTGTGCAGTTAGATGGGGCGGTGGTCGCTGGTGTTGTGTCTGGGCGGACGGCAAGGGGAAGCGGGTTTATGCTGGAATTCCTGTGGACGGTGCTGGATACGGTTCGGCACATGGATGAGCACCTCGCGCGGCTGGCGGCGGAGTGGGGTGTCTGGATGTACGCGCTGCTGTTCGGGATTATTTTTGCCGAGACGGGTTTGATTATTCTGCCATTTTTGCCCGGGGATTCGCTGCTGTTCGCCGTGGGTGCGCTGATGGCGAACGAGAATTCGGGGTTGAACCCGTGGCTGATGTTTGTGCTGTTATTTGTGGCGGGTGTGACGGGTGATGCGGTGAACTACCTGATTGGCCGTTGGGTGGGTCCGAAGGTGTTTTCGCGTGAGGATTCGTGGCTGCTGAACCGGGATCATCTGCTGAAAGCGCAGCGGTTTTATGTGAAGCACGGCGGCAAAGCCATTTTTCTGGCTCGTTTTGCCCCGATTCTGCGGACGTTTGCGCCCTTTGTGGCGGGCGTGGGGCGGATGGATCTGGTGCGGTTCTGGATGTTCAATGTGACGGGTGGTTTGTGCTGGGTGGGTGGATTTCTGCTGGCCGGCAATTACTTTGGTCATCTGGAGTTTGTGAAGAAGAATTTCGAGTATGTGATTTTGGGGATTGTGGTGGTGTCTTTGCTGCCGGTGGTGATTGAGTGGGTGTCGGCGGTGCGTGAGGGTCGTCGTGAGCGCGAGCAGTCCGGGGGTGAAGGAGCGGGCAGTGGCGGGGGTGTTTGAGTATGAGCTGCAGGTGGTGCCTGCCGATCTGGATGAGCTTGGGCATGTGAATAATCTGGTGTATGTGAAGTGGCTGCTGGAGGCTGCTGTTGCTCATTCAACGGCTCTCGGGTGGTCGCCGGATGCTTACCGTGCGCTGGGTCGCGGCTGGGTGGTGCGTTCGCATTTCATCGAGTATCTGGGTCCGGCATTCGCGGGCGACAGGCTGGTGATGCGCACGTGGGTGTCGGAAATGAAGCGGGTGACATCGGGGCGGAAGTATGAGCTGTACCGCAGTGGGGAGAGTGTGCCGCTGCTCCGCGGGGAGACTCAGTGGGCCTTCGTGATCTTTGCGACTCATCAGATTACTCGGGTGCCTGCCGAGATGGTGGCGGTGTTTGCACCACGCATGGATATGAATGAGGGGGTGTTTTGAACCACGAATGGAGGGGGTGGTTTTGAACCACGAATGGACACGAACGGGCACGAATGGGCACGAATGTTGGGTTGGGTGGAACTGCGGATGGGCAGGAATTGAGGCGAGAGTTCGGTGGGGATGGCGTTTTTTAGGGACGCTGGATGTCGCGTGGGATGGAGGGGACCTGCAGGTCCTGTGAGGCGCGGAAATGGGTCTGGGTGACCGGGGGGCGGGGCGGACGGCAGTCCAGGTGGTGGCTTTTTTGAGCAGCGATTGGTGGCGGAGTTTGTGGCGGCGGGCTGGAGCTTGCAGCGAGGATTTCCTAGAGTGGGTGGAAGTGTGGTCCGCGGCGGGCTGAGGTGAGGGGTGTTTTGGCGGAGGGTGAGTGTGATGCGTGGTGCAGCGGGTTGTTCACGGCGGGAGTTGCTGGTGGCAGGTGCTGGTGCAGTGGCGGCGGTGGCCACGGGGACCGCGCTGGGGGTGGCGGACGACGTCGATCTCAGTAAGACTCCGTGGATCGATGCTCATTCGCACATCTGGAGCACGGATCTGGCGAAGTATCCGCTGCGGAACGGTCAGCAGGTTGACGTGCTGGCTCCGAGGAGTTTCACGGACGACGAGTTGCTGGCGACGGCGCGGCCGCATGGTGTGGGGCGGGTGGTACTGATTCAGCATCATCCGTATCATGGTTTTGACAATTCGTACCTGGTGGATGCGTGGAAGCGCCGGCCGCAGTTGTTTCGGATTGTGGGTCAGATCGATGATGCTCGGCCCCACGTCGATCAGGTGATGAAGTCGATGCTGAAGACGGGTGTGACGGGTTTCCGCATCGGTCCGCGTCAGGATCGTCCGGACTGGCTGCAGGGCGCGGGGATGGAGCTGATGTGGAAGACGGGTGCAGAGACGGGTCAGAACATGTGCTGTCTGATCAATCCGTCGGATCTGGAGTCTGTGGGGCGATGGTGTGTGAAGTATCCGCAGACGCCAGTGGTGATCGACCATTTTGCTCGCGTGGGGATGACGGGTGAGATCCGGGAGTCCGAGTTGGCTGCTCTGTGTGCATTATCGAAGCATGCGAAGGTTCGTGTAAAGATTTCGGCGTATTACGCGCTGGGGAAGAAGCAGCCGCCGCATGACGAGCTGCGTCCGATGATTCGGCGACTGTTTGAGGCGTATGGTCCGGATCGGCTGATGTGGGCCAGTGATTCGCCGTATCAGCTGACGGAGCCCAATTCGTATGGTGCGTCGGTGGCTGTCGTGCGTGATCGGCTGGATTTTGTGAGCGAGTCAGATCGTGCGAAGTTGTTGCGGACAACGGCCGAGTCGACTTTCTTTTTCGTGTGAGGCGACGATGAGTCGACCGAGGATGACGGTGTGTGGTGCGGGGCTGTCGGCGGTGATGCTGTGCGGCGGCGCACTGGCGCTGCTGTCGTCTGTTGTCGGCGGGGCTGCTGTGCTGCGGGCTGATGATCCGGTAGTGGCGGGGGCGGCGGGGGCGGCTGGTGTACCGGGGGACGCGTGGGCGGACGAGCGGAATCCTGTGCGTCTGGCATTCGGTGCTGAGCGGCTGGATTTGTGGTCCCTGCGGGTTCCTCGTGCCGTGTCGGTACCTGCTGCGGAGTCGGGGGTGCATCCGATTGATGCGTTTCTGAATGTGCGTCTGCGGGCCGCCGGGGCTCGGGTGGCTGCTGAGGCGGACCGTCGGACACTGTTGCGGCGACTGACGCTGGATCTGACGGGTTTGTTGCCGACGTCGGCCGAGCTGGCGGAGTTTTTGGGGGATGATCAGCCGGGCGCGTGGGAGCGGCAGGTGGAGCGTCTGCTGTCGTCACCGGCGTATGGAGAGCGGCAGGCGCGGCTGTGGCTGGATGTGGTGCGGTATGCAGACACGAACGGTTACGAGCGGGACGAGTTTCGGCCGACGATGTGGAAGTATCGGGACTATGTGATTCGCAGTTTCAATGCGGACAAGCCGTTTGATCGATTTGTGCTGGAGCAGCTGGCGGGTGACGAGCTGGTGGCGGGTGTGCCGCAGAGCGAGGCTGAGCGGGATGCGCTGCTGGCGACGGGGTATCTGCGTCTGGGTCAGTGGGACAGTACGGCGGCGATCTTTCAGGAGGAGGCTCGGCTGCAGGCTGAACTGCAGGCGGATCTGACGAATACTACGGCAGCGGCTTTTCTGGGTCTGACGATGTCGTGCTGTCAGTGTCATGATCACAAGTATGATCCTCTGACGCAGGCGGATCATTATCGGATGCGGGCATTTTTTGCGTCGCTGGAACGGACTGATGAGCTGGAAGTTTCGCTGCAGTCGGAGCGTATGGAGATTGATCGTGCGAACGTTGCGGTGCAGGCTGAGCTGAGTCAGGTGGAGCAGCGGCTGAAGTCGGAGGGTCTGGCGGAATCAGAGCGGGAGGCGCTGAAGGCGCGGGCGGAGGAGTTGCATGGTCAGCAGCGGAAGCCGGAGCATGCCGTGGGTGTACGTGATCTGCGGGACGGTATTCCGGCAACATTTGTGCTGAGTCAGGGGGATGCGGGATCCCCGGCTGAGGAGGTGCGTCCGGGTTTTCCGGCTTTGTACTGGCCGGAGGACGCGGTGATTGAGCCGTCACTGGCGGGTGGCAGTGGTCGTCGTCTGGCGCTGGCGCGTTGGATTGTTTCGCCGGCGAATCCGTGGACGGCGCGGGTGCTGGTGAATCGGCTGTGGCAGCAGCATTTCGGGGCAGGTCTGGTAGTGACGGCGAATGATTTTGGGCATACGGGTGCGCGTCCGGAGCATCAGGATCTGCTGGACTGGCTGGCGCAGGAGTTTGTGCGTGGTGGCTGGTCTGTGAAGTCGATGCATCGGCTGCTGGTGACTTCTGCGGCGTATCGGCGGAGCGTGGATGTTCCGGATTTGGCGGGTGCCGGGGCTGTGGATGCGGAGAATGTTTTGTGGGGGCGTCAGGCGCTGCGGCGGATGGACGCAGAGACTCTGCGGGACTGTCTGCTGCAGGTGACGGGGCAGCTCCGGCCGGCCTCCGGGGGGGCTCCGCGCTGGCCAGCGATCTCGGAGGAGCTCAGACATGCTCAGCCGGCCATTCTGGAGGCTGAGGAGGGGAAGGACGACGGTCGGATGCAGGGCTGGTATGCGGATGCGGGTGTTGAGGTGCGAGTGCGGAGTTTGTATTTGGTGCGGAAGCGGTGTCTGCCGATTCCGTTTTTGCAGGTGTTTGATTTGCCGGATGCGACGACGTCGTGTGCGCGGCGTGACGAAACGATAGTGGCTCCGCAGGCAATTATGCTGCTGAACAGTCCTGAGACGATTTCCTGTGTGGAGGCGCTGGCGGACGAGTTGCTGTCGGGGTCAGCGGAGTCGGGCGACTGGCAGGAGGCTGTCATTGGCGGGGCTTTCGAGCGGTTGTATTTTCGAGAACCGGAGTCCGAGGAACGGGAAGCGGCACGGATTCTGCTGAGGGAAGTTTTGAGATCGGGCAGTGAATCCGGCCGGCGGCATGCGGTTGCTGAATTGTGTCGTGCGTTGGTGAATTCCAATGAATTTGTGTTTGTGGACTGAGGCTGGGGCCTGGTGTGTGTGAGTCGGGGTGGGTTGATTTGCAGCATTTTCGGTTGTCTGTGTGTGCGATAACCGTGCAGGTGTGCGGGCGTTGTGGGGAGCAGCGAGATGGACGGTCAGTTTTCATTGCAGCAGCATGGGATCACGGTGCGGGAGATTTTCCGCAACATGTCTCCGAGTGGTCTTTATGAGGAGGCGATCCGTCATGAGCCGGGCACCAGTTTGTCGGACACAGGGTGTTTGATTGCGTATTCGGGTGAGAAGACGGGGCGGAGTCCGAAGGACAAGCGGGTGGTGCGTCATGCGGATTCTGAGTCGAAGGTGTGGTGGGGGCCGGTGAATTTTCCGCTGGACGAGTCGACGTTCAGCATTAACCGGGAGCGGGCGATCGACTATTTGAATACTCGTTCGCGCATCTACTGTGTGGATGCTTATGCGGGCTGGGATCCGGCGCAGCGGCTGAAGGTGCGAGTGATTTGTGCGCGTCCGTATCATGCATTGTTCATGCACAACATGCTGATTCGTCCGACGGACCAGGAGCTGGAGACATTTGGTGAGCCGGACTTTGTGATTTTCAATGCGGGAGCATTTCCGGCGAATCGGTATACGACGGGGATGACGAGTCGGACGAGTGTGGATTTGAGTATTGAGCGTCGGGAGGTGGTGTTGCTGGGAACGGAGTACGCGGGTGAGATGAAGAAAGCTGTTTTTACCTTCATGAACTACCTGCTGCCGGACCGCGGGATCCTGTCGATGCACTGTTCGGCGACGTGTGACCGGAAGACTGGTCAGAGTTCGGTTTTGTTTGGTTTGAGTGGTACGGGGAAGACGACGTTGTCCGCGGATCCTCAGCGGTATTTGATTGGCGATGACGAGCATGGCTGGTCGGACGACGGGATCTTCAATATTGAGGGTGGCTGTTATGCGAAGGCCGTGTATCTGACTCGCGAGTCTGAGC
>SXGQ01807210.1_pt1 | contig 10359 bp, 9 predicted proteins | sample 3178371 | NCBI WGS metagenome assembly SXGQ01 (sample SAMN11356859, study PRJNA531348) | freshwater metagenome | isolation source: freshwater sample F1-20 | place: China: Fuxian Lake, Yuxi | collected 2017-12-25 | reverse complement strand
TGGGCAGCCTCCGTGACCAGCGCATCCCCGTGCTCAAGTCGGGCACGGCGGCCGCGACCATGGACAGCGTCGGCACCGGCCGGACCTCCCTGGTGCGCATGATGCCCTCGCCCGAGTCCTTGGGCACGTCGCGCGTCGCCGCCCTGACCGGTTACGCCGCGCTCACCGATGCCCAGCTCGACATCCTCGCCACCGAGATCGTGAAGCAGATCCGCATCCGCGGGCCGTTCCTCTCGCTCTCCGAGTTCGTCAACCGCCAGCTGATGGCCTTCGACGGCAGCGCGACCGACCCGTGCCTGCGCGGGGCCCTGCAGTCCGCCCTCGAGGTTCTCCAACAGAGCGGCGCCAGCCTGACCCAGACGGACTCGACGAAGAAGGCCTACAACCTGAACGCGGCGACCTACGGTAAGCCGACGACCCCCGTGCTCGCTTTTAATCCTTTGCCTTCGTCAAGGAAGATAGAAGAGAATTTCAAACTTTATCCAGCCGGCTTCCCGGCCGACTACATCAACCCGCAGGCCTCGGTGGGTAATTCCTCGGAAGGTCTGCCCGGCTGGCCCCGTCAGGCCGACCTGCTCCGCCGCCTGGCGCCGATCATGTCGGTGCGCGACGAGACGTTCACCGTCCGCTCCCTCGGCGAGGTCATGACCGCCGAAGGCACGGCGCGCGCCTGGTGCGAGGCCGTCTACCAGCGTCTGCCCGAGTATGTCGACCCGCGCATCGAGCCCTGGAAGGCCCCGATGGGCGACTTCATCCCGGTGAACGGCGTCTACCCCGGTGAATTGCCCACGCGTCCCTACCCCTACATGGCCAACGCGCTCTTCGGCCGCCGCATCAAGCTGGTGTCGTTCCGCTGGCTGCGCGCCGACGAGATCTAAGAGGCGAAGTTTCCTCCGCTGCCGAAGGGCGGGACCTCCCGGGGTCCCGCCCTTTTCGTCGGCTCAGGTCGGCGAACGTCGGAACCTGCCAGGGGTCTGGCGATAGCGCGCCTTGAACGCGGTCTGGAGGTAGTGGCTGTGGGTGAAGCCCGTCTGCTCCGCGATCAAGTCGATGGTGAGGTTGGTTTCGCGCAGCAGGCGCTCCACCTCGCGGAAGCGGACGCGCCGGATCTCGTCCTTCGGCGAGCGCTGGAGCGCGGCCTTCATGCGGCGGTCGAGGGTGCTACGGGACGCGCCCAGCCGGGTGGTCAGCGCGTTGACGTCGAGCCCGCGGACCGCCTCCTCGCGGATGAGCGCGACGGCCCGGGCGACGAGCCGGTCGCGGATCACCACCTCGCCGGAGGAACCCCGCACGACGATGCCCTTCGGCGCGAGGAGCACGGGCTTGGCGCGGGCGGCCTTGCCGCGCATCAGGCGGTCGAGCAACTCGGCGGCGGCGTAGCCGACCCCGTGTCCGTCGAAGCGGACCGAGGACAGGGGCGGCGTGGTGAAGCTGCACAGCGTCTCCTCGTTCTCGGCGCCCACGACCGCCACCTCCTCGGGGACCGGCACGCCCGCCGTCTGGCAGGCCTCGAGCAAGCGCACCCCGAGCTGGTCGGTCGCGGCGAAGATTCCGACCGGCTTGGGCAACCGGGCGATCCAGCGGATCAGGCGGCGCTGGCTCTGCTCCCAGTCCGGCGCTCGCTCCGGGTGATCCTCGGGGAGCTCATGGCAACGATGTCCGTAGGCGCGGACCACCTTCCGGAAGTTGGCGACGCGTTCGACGAAGAAGCGCTCATTGCGCTGGCTGTAGGCCGCGAAGTGCCGGAAACCCCGCTCATGGAAATGTTCGGCCACCATGCGGCCGATGTCCGCGTTGTCGCAGCCGACGAACGGTCGCCCGCCGGTGAAGTGGGTGGAGCGCAGCTCGACGGCCGGCAACCCCGTGGCCGCGACCAGCCGGGAGGTCTCCGCGCCGAAGGTCCGCGTCAGGATGCCGTCGCCGTCCCAATCCTTGAGCCAGGTGGGCGGGGAGGAATCCAGCGCGCGCAACTCCAGGTAGGTCGACCAGGGGCCGTGGGCCGCCACATAACGGCGGACCCCCGCGAGCAGCTCGCGCGTGTAGGTCCGCGTGGTCTCGATGAGCAGGGCGACCCGCGGGGTGCGGCGAGGGGGGAGGGCGGGCATGGCTTTGACCAAAAACCTTACTTTTGGTGCATCATAGCTGTAATGACATCCCGGGCAAGAAAGGATAGACTGGGCGTATCCATGAAGCCCCGCCTCCTGCTCGCCGGCCTCCTCGCCTTCGGTGCCGTCGCCTCCGCCGCCCTCGTCGACAACCGCAACCAGTCCGCGATCTCCTCGGGGGCGGACCGGCCCGAGAACGCCCGGAAGCCGAAGGTGCTCATCATCATCGGCGACGCCACCGAACTGCTCGACACGATGTACCCGGTCTACCGCCTGCAGGAAGCCGGCTTCCAGCCGGTCTTCGCGGCCCCGGAGAAGCGGCCCCACCAGACGGTGCTCCACGAGGTGAAACCAGGCTGGACGATCACCAAGGAGTGGGAGGGCTACACGATCAACGTCGACCTGGCCTTCAAGGATATCAGGCCCGAGGAATACGTCGGCATCTTCTTCAGCGGCGGTCGCGCCCCGGAGTATCTCCGCGAGGACGAGGCCTTGCTCGCCGCCACCCGTTGGTTCTGGGAGAACAAGAAGCCGATGATGAGCGTCTGCCACGGCGTCGAGATCCCCGCCCGTGCCGGCATCGTGAAGGGCCTGCGCATGGCCACCGTGCCGAAGTGCAGGTTCGACCTCGAGGTCTGCGGCGGCGTCTTCGTCAACGCCCCCGTCGTCATCGACCGGAACATGGTCAGCGGCCGCACCTTCCATGACAACGGCGCCTTCGTCGGCCCGTGGATCAAGATGCTCGAGGCCGAAGTCGCCAAGAAGTAAGGCCATGCTTTCCCGTCGCGAATTCCTGCGTTCCGCCGGCCTCGCCGCCGCCGCGGCCGTCGCCGCGCCCGCCCTGCGGGCCCAGGCCGCGGATCCCTTCCGCCTCCGCTACGTGCTGTCGTCCGCGATGTACGGCTACGCCCCGCTCGCCGAGGTCCTGCCCGAGGTCGCCAAGACCGGCAGCGAGTCGATCGACCTCTGGTGCAAGGTGCACGGCGACCAGCGCGAGCAGGCGGCCGCGCTGGGCGACGAGGCCTTCGCGGCGCTGCTGAAGAAGCACGGCGTCAAGGTCGGCGTGAGCACGCGATATCCGCTCGGACCTTTCAAGCTTCGGGACGAGATGGCCTGGGTGAAGCAGCACGGTGGCACGACGGTCGTCTGCGGCAGCACCGGCCCGAAGAATCCCTCCGGCGCGGCCGCCAAGGCGGCCATCGCGAAGTTCCTCGAGGAGATGAAGCCCCACGCCGCCAGGGCCGGGGAGCTCGGCGTACGCATCGCGATCGAGAACCACTCCAACCAGGCGCTGCACCATCCGGACTCCCTCCGCGCCTTCGCCGAGCTGAACAAGTCCCCCGCGCTCGGCGTGGCCTTCGCGCCGCACCACCTGCATGAGTGGGCCGACCAGATCCCGGCGCTCCTGCGCGACCTCGGCGCCCAGAACCTCCCCTTCATGTATTTCCAGGAGCACTCCGAGGGTATCGTCAGGAAGGCCTCGAAGGAGGAAGAACTCCGCCAGATGGCCGGCCGCGGCAATCTGGACTACCGCCCGATCGTGAAGACTTTGCGGGACATCCGTTTCGACGGCCAGGTCGAACTCTTCATGCACCCCACGCCCCGTGGCATCCCCGTGATGCCGACCACCGCCGAGGTCACCGCGCTCATCAACGAGTCGCGCGCCTACGTCGAGAAGTGCGTCCGCGAGACGGCATGATCCTCCGGGCCGCCATCCTGCTCGCCGGCGCCGCGCTGGTCGCCGAACCGCTCGTCACGGGATTCGAGCGTTTCCACGCCGCGACGCCGACGGCCGAAGGCGGTCGTCTCCTTTATAACGAACTCGGTTGCGTGAACTGTCACGGCGGCGTGACCGGTCTGCCCGCGCCGCGCGGTCCGGCGCTCGCGACGGTCACCCAACGCGTCCGCTCCGAATGGCTTCGTCGGTTCGTCGCCGACCCTGCGGCCGTCCATCCCGGCGCGGTCATGCCGCAGGTCCTCGCCAGGGCGGACGCCCGGACGCTCGACGCGGTCGAGCACTACCTCGCTTCCCTGAGGCCCAAGGCCGAGCCGAAAGGCCCGGCGAAGATCATGCACGTCAACGGCGGCCGGGGCGGCGAGTTGTTCAATACCATGGGCTGCGTCGCCTGTCATGCTCCCGGCCACGACTTCGTCCCGCCCGAAGGCGCGCCCAAGGCTGCCGAGTTCACGCATCGCAGCGTCGGTTTAGGCGACCTCAAGGCCAAGCACAGCCTCGATAGCCTTGGCGCCTTCATCCTCGACCCGCTCAAGGTGCGGACCGACGGACGCATGCCGAAGGTCGCGATGGAGCGCCAGGACGCCATCGACATCGCCGGCTATCTGCTCGCGTTCCGCGGCAGCGACGGACGTCTGGACGAACCGGTCGTCCCCGTCGTCGCGGATAAGACGCTCGCCCTCGCCGGGCGCCAGGCCGTCCTCGCGGCCCGGTGCGCCGCCTGTCACGATCTGCCCGAGGATGTCGCCGCGAAGCCGGTGGCGTTGGGCAAGATCGATGGCGGCTGTCTGGACGCCGATCACGTCAGGGGTCCGCGCTACGCGCTTGCGGAGCCCCAGCGCGCCGCGCTGAAACTATTCCTCGCGAGGAAGGGCGAGGCCGCCGCGCCGAAACTCGCCGCCGAGCTGACCTTGCAGGCGCTCAACTGCGTCGCCTGTCATGAGCGTGACGGTCAGGGCGGCCCCGACGCCGCCCGCAAGCCCTACTTCCAAGGCGACCACAACCTCGGCGACACCGGCCGGTATCCGCCGCCCCTGACCGGTGTCGGTGGCAAGCTCCGCCCCGAATGGTTGGCTAAGGTGATGGCCGGCGGGAACCGCGTGCGTCCGTACCTGAAGACCAGGATGCCGCAGTATGGCGCGTCCACCGCGGAGCTCGCCAAGCTCCTGGGTGCCGCCGATGCGCGCGCCGTCCTGAAGTTCGCAGGCGGCGACGACACCGCCGGCCGCAAGCTCCTGGGCACGCAGGGCGGGGCGGGCTGCATCACCTGCCACCGTTGGGGAGGCCGTCCGTCCCTGGGCATCCAAGGTCCCGACATCAGCAACATCGCCTCGCGCCTGCAGGAAGGCTGGCTCAAGGAATACCTCATCAACCCGGCTGGCTATCGTCCAGGTACGTTGATGCCCTCGTTCTGGCCCGGTGGCAAATCCTTCAATCCGTCGATCCTGGGGGGCGACACCGACAAGCAGATCGCGGCCATCTACAAGTTCGCCGAAAGCGCCAACGGCGAACCTGAAGGCTTCCCGCGGAACCGCCACGGAGAGTTTGAGATCGTCCCCAAGGATCGTCCGGTCGTGCAGCGCGCTTTTCTGGACGGCGTGGGCGTCCGCGCCATCCTGGTCGGTTTCCCGACCGGCGTGCATCTCGCCTATGATGGCGATCAGGGCGGGCCGGGCCTCGCCTGGAAAGGACGGTTCTTCGACGCCTACCTGACGTGGTTCTCGCGCTTCCCCACCTTCGAGAAGCCCCTCGGCGAACGGGTCGTCGCCTGGCCTAAGCCTGTTGGCCGTTTCCTCGGCTACCGCCTCGACGCCCATGGCAACCCCACGTTCCTCAACGAACAGGGCGGCGTGAAGGTCGAGGAGACCTTCGAAGGCGTCGCCGGCGGCCTGCGGCGCATCGTCACCTGGACCCCCGCGCCCGGCTTCACCCCGGCCATCCACCATCCTCCGGAGCTCGCGCCGACGGAAGGCCCCGCCGCCGCCGGTCGCCGCGTCTTTACCTACCTTTGGAAATGAAAGCCGTCGTCGCCACGTTCCTGTCCGCGGCCGCCCTCGCCGGCGCGCCGTCCTACGAAATCGTCGATATCCTGACCGCGAGCACCTTGGCGGATACGCGTGCCAAGGATTGGAAGCCGGGCGACGGCCTCGCGCTCGAGGTCAGCGGCATGGACTGGACCGCCGACGGCAAACTCGCGCTCACGATCCGCAAGGGTGAGGTCTGGCTCCTCGATGGCGTCCTCGCGCCCAAGCCCGACCGGGTGACGTACCAGCTCTTCGCCTCGGGACTGCACGAACCGCTCGGCCTGTTGCGGGACGGCAAGGATCTCCTCGTCACCCAGCGGACCGAGACGACCCGCCTGCGCGACACGAACGGCGACGGTGTCGCCGACGAGTATCTTACCGCCGGCGCGGGCTGGAACGTTTCCGGCTCCTACCACGGCTATGCCTACGGTCCGAAGCGCGACGGGCTCGGGCGGCTCTGGGTCACGCTTAATGTCGACATGGGCGACCACTCGGACAACCGGGCGCCGTGGCGCGGGTGGGGTGGCGTCCTGGGCGAGGGTGGCCGGTTCATTCCCATGGTGGCCGGCCTGCGTTCGCCGTGCGGGCTCGGGGCGAATCTCGCCGGCGACATGTTCTGCGTCGATCAGCAAGGCACCTGGATCCCGACCACGCCCATCTACCACCTCCGTGCGGGTGCGTTCTTCCTGAATCCGGAAGGCATCGCCTCCGAGAAGCTGCCCGCGTCGCCCGTCAGGCTGTCCGCCAAGCTCCCGGAGAAGCGGCCCTACCCGGAGGCCTTGAAGGCCTTGCCCGAGATGCGCGCCCCCGCCGTCTGGATGCCCTACAACAAGATGGGTCGCAGCGGCACCGACCTCGCCGTCTGCGCCGCCGGCGGTCGGTTCGGTCCGTTCGACGGGCAGATGTTCGTGGCCGAGTTCACGGACGCCAAGGTCAGCCGGGTATTCATGGAGAAGGTCGATGGCGAGTATCAGGGAGCCTGCTTCCCGTTCGTCGGCGGCTTCGCCGCCGGCATCGTGCGCCTCAGTTTCGCCCCGGATGGCTCGCTGATGGTCGGGATGACCAGCCGAGGATGGTCCTCGCTCGGCACCAAGGCCTACGGCCTGCAGCGCCTGCGTTACACCGGTGTCGTGCCGTTCGCCATCAAGGAGATGAAAGCCCGACCCGACGGGTTCGAGCTCACCTTTACCAAGCCTGCCGATAAGGTCCGGGCGGCGGACGTCGCCTCTTACCGCATGACCAGCTACACCTATCTCTATTCGGGTGCCTATGGCAGCGACGAGATCCAGGCGGGGCCGAACGCCGTCGTCTCCGCCCAGGTCGCCGCGGACGGCCTCGGTGTCCGCCTCAAGGTGGACGGCCTCCGCGAGCATCATGTCCATGAGTTGCATGCCGACGGTGTGCGTTCGGCCGGAGGTGAGCCACTGGACCATGCGGACGCTTATTACACGTTGAACCGCTTACCGAAGAACTGACTCGCCATGGGAAGGTAATCCTTTCCTCTTGGGGGCTTGACCGCCGCTCCGACCATCCGCTCCGAACTCGGCCCGACGCTCCGGCTGGCGGTGCCGATCATGCTGGGCATGCTCGGCTACGGCCTGATGTTCGTCGTCGACGTGGCGATGGCCGGTCACCTCGGTGAGACGGCCTTGGCGGCCTCGGCGCTGGCCTCGAACCTCAACTACATCCCTTATGTCTTCGGCATCGGGGTCGTCGGCGCGATCGCGGTCTACCAGTCGCAGGACAACGGGGCCGGGGTCGGGGAGTCGGCGCCGGCGATCCTGCGCCACGGCATGGTCCTGGCGCTCGCCATCAGCGTCGTCGCCGCGATCGGTTCGCATGCGGCCGCGGATCTCATCCCCTTGCTCGGTTCCTCCGCCGCGGTCAGCGCCGAGGCCCGGGAGTTCTTCATCCTCATGTCCTGGGCGATGGTGCCGGGCCTGGCGTTCCATGCGCTGCGCGGACACCGCGATTCGCAGCACCAGCCGTGGATCTCGCTGGCGTGGCTCAGCGTCGGCATCCTCGCCAACATCTTCTTCAACTGGCTCTGGATGTTCGGCCACTGGGGGTTCCCCGCCCTGGGTCTCGCCGGCGCCGGTTGGGCGACGCTCGCCGCCCGCCTCATCATGCTGCTCGGCCTGTGGTGGACGCCGGGTCGCGGCGAGGTGCGCTGGGCGGACGGGCTCCAGCTGGCCGTCTTCCGTCGCCTGCTGAAGACGGGCTGGCCTGCCGGGCTGCACAGCCTCAGCGAGGTCGGCATCTTCGCGGTCGTCCCGGTGATGGCGGGCTGGATCAACGCCACCGCGCAGGCCGCCCACCAGGTCGCCATCAGCACCGCGTCCGCGGCCTTCATGCTCCCGCTCGGCCTCGGCATCGCCGCCGGCATCCGCGTCGGGGAGGCGTACGGCGCCAAGGATCCGCGGAAGGTGCAGGCCGTCGGGCTCGGCGCCCTGGTCCTCGGCGGGCTCATCATGGCCGCTTACGGACTCGGCATGGTCCTGCTGCGCCCGGTGCTGATGGACACGTACGGCGTGGCCGGCACGGAGACCGCCGCGCTCGCCTCGACCTTGCTGATCTTCGCCGCGGTGTGGGCGCCGTTCGATGGCGTCCAAGTGGTGGCCGCTTACCTGCTGCGTTCCGTCAACCGCGCCGCCTGGGCGTCGTGGAGCGTGTTCATCGTTTACTGGCTGTTCTGCCTGCCGTTGGCGCTGGCCTTGGCGTTCCCCGCGGGCTTCCGGCTCTTCGGCCTGCCGGTCGGGGTCTGGGGCTTGGGCGCGGTCGGTATCTGGATCGCCCTGGCGACGGGGCTGATCCTCGTCTCGCTGGCGATGGCGTGGAAGTTCCGCCGGACCGCCCAGACCGGGGTCGACGACGCCTGAGGCCGTCACCGTTTTGCCGCCGGGCCGTCGGGCAATCTTTACAAGTCCCGGGATTGCGGTCCGGGGCCGGGCCCTAGTCTGGTGGTACTCCCGATGAGCCTCGCGACCTTCCTCATCCTCTCGCCGGAGCCGGCCGAAGATCCCGAATACCATTTCCAGGAGGACACGGAAGCCGACCCGGCGCTGCGTTCCCTTGAGAATCTCCAGCTGCTGGCGGCCGAACTCAGGAACTGCGGCGGCACGTCGGAAGCGCTCGAGCGCGTCTGCGATTACGTCGTGCGCGATCCGGTTTACGCCACCTCGACCCGGGCGCTATTCCGATCCGAGCTGGAGAGATTGCGAGCGCCCTCCGCCTAGCCGGGCACAAAAAAGCCGGCTGGTCGGCCGGCTGGGCGGAAGGCTGGATGCGTCGCTCAGAGCGCGCAGGCGGCGGAGGTCGTAGGGACGATCTCGACCTTGCGGTGCTCGGCGTCCCACTTGACGAGGCCGTCGGCCTTGGCGAAGAGGGTGTGGTCGCGGCCCATGCCGACGTTGCGACCGGGGCGCATCACGGTACCGCGCTGACGGATGATGATGGAACCGGCGGTGGCGAATTCGCCGCCGTAAAGCTTCACGCCGAGGCGCTTGGAGGTGGAGTCGCGGCCGTTGGAGGAGGTCCCGCCGCCTTTCTTAGTTGCCATGGTGGTGGTGCGTTAAGGGGGATTAACCGGAGAGGGAGTCGACCTTGATGACGGCCAGCTCCTGGCGGTGGCCGCGGCGGCGGTGCTTGAAGATGTCGATCTTCTCGCCGCGCTTGTTCTCCAAGATGGTGGCGGTCACCTTGGCGCCGGCCACGGTGGGCGTGCCGATCTTCGCGTTGGCGCCTTCGCCCACGAGGAGGACCTGGTCAAAGGTGAGTTTGTCCCCTTCGTTCTTACCAGGGTACTGGTTGACGATGAGGATGTCGCCTTGCTTGACGGTGAACTGGCGACCGGAGGTGATAAATGTGGCCTTCATGGCTGTCGGAAGGTCGGAGCAAAGGGAGGGCAGGGGGGTTTGCAAGGGGATTTTAGGGGTTCGGCTGAAATCACCTCCCCGGGGGGTCTTCCAGGGGGTGTACCGGGGGTAAACCGGGGCTTCCCGCGTTTTCCCTGCTTATTTCTTTCCCGTCCGGGGTGGCCCAGCCCATCTTGGAGGCCATGAACCCGTTCCACGCCGCCGGCGACCTGCCCGACCCGGACAAAGCATTGTCCCAGGAACTGACCCGCAATCTCCTGCGAGGCCCCCGGGTCCACGCGTCGGCCTATGTCCACCCCCGCGCGGTCGTGATCGGCAACGTCACCGTGGGGGCCACCGCCAGCATCTGGCCCTGCGCCGTGTTGCGCGGGGACATCGCCGCCATCGAGGTGGGCGACGGCTCCAACATCCAGGACGGGGCGGTGGTCCACGTGGCGGACGGGCTGCCCGCCGTGATTGGTCAGCGCGTGACCGTCGGGCACCTGGCCATGCTCCATGCCTGCCGCATCGAGGACGAATGCCTGATCGGCATGCACGCCACGATCCTCGACGGCGCCGTCATCGGCGCGCGCAGCATCGTCGGGGCCCAGGCCCTCGTGACCAAGGGTACGGTCGTCCCG